>WBZL01003353.1_pt1 | contig 14734 bp, 10 predicted proteins | sample 5204291 | NCBI WGS metagenome assembly WBZL01 (sample SAMN12344345, study PRJNA552823) | activated sludge metagenome | biome: Activated sludge suspended growth; feature: Nitrification reactor; material: Wastewater; isolation source: activated sludge from nitrification reactor of wastewater...
ATGGGGTTGTGGGCCGTGATCGCGGGCTGCTTCTGCTCCTGCTTGGCGAAGTCGATGGCGACGCCCTCGTAGGGCACGCCGAGCTCGGCGAGGATCCAGGTGATGGGGGACGCGCTCGAGTGGGGGGCGTAGTAGAGCGTGAGGGCCATGGCGGAGAGTTGTACGCCGCTTCGCGGGCGGCTTCGATGGCCCTGCGCGGGTCCCGGAGCGCGGCGGCCTGCGCTCGCGCGCGACGATCCGGGCGGGGTCGCGCGCGCGGGCCAGCCCGGGGCGGTCGTGCGCGGGGGCGCGGCCGAGGTCAGCCCGGCTTGGGGCCCGCGACGATCGTCACCGCGAGGCGCGTGCCGTCGCGATCCACGTGCACGGCGTACCCTCGCCCGGCCGCGATGCGCCGCGGGCGGAACGCGGCCTGCAGCGTGGAGGTGCCGAGCTCGGCCTCGGAGAGGTCGTCGAGCCCGACCACGCGATCGCCCACGCGCAGGCCGGCCCGCTCGGCCGGGCCGGCCGGCTCGAGCCAGGTGATCCGGGCCGGCCGGGGACCCTCGCCGCCCGCGGGCTCGGCGGTCTCGACCTTCACCTCCATGCCCAGCGAGCCGCGCTCGGCCTCGGGGATCTCGAGCGGGGCGAGCACGACGATCGAGCCGAGGTCCTGGCGCCCGCCCGGCTCGACCGCGTAGCCGTGGTGCCCGAGGGTCTGGCCGTCCGACATCATGGTGTTGCCGAGCTGGAAGGCGAGCTCGCCACGTCCGGGCCCCACGCCCTCGATGGTGAAGCGACCGCTCGCATCGGTGACGTTGGCACGGCTGCCGAAGAGCGAGGCCACGGCGACGTCGTTGGCCTTGCGCTGGCCGGTGCCGCGGCCCACGACCACCTCGACCCCGGCCAGCGGCTTGCCGTCGCCGGCCGCGACCAGCACGCCCTCCACCGAGCCCCAGGCGCCGAGCTCGAGCGCGACGCGGGCCGTGCTCCCCGCGTCGAGCGACACGGTGGTGCTCGCCGCACCGTCGTCGGTGGTGACGACGACGTGGCACCGGCCGGGAGAGAGCCGCGCGAGGGTGAACGCGCCGTCGGCCGCGATCACGGTGTAGCGCCCGCCGATCTCGCAGCCCTCGAGCTCGAAGCGCGTCACGGGGACGCCCGCCGAGGTGACCACGCCGTGCACGGTGGCGAGCGCCTCGAGCTCCAGTGTCACGTCTGCGCCCGGCGAGACGGCCTCGAGCGAGCCCTGCACGTCGGCGGTGGGGCCATGGGCGTAGAGATCGTAGGTGCGCGGCGCGAGGCCCTCGAGCACGAAGCGCCCCTCGGCATCGGTGACGGCGGGCACCGAGCGGAAGCGGGGGCCGAAGGCCATCGGGCCCGCATCGGTGGCGGCGGCCACCACCATCGCGTCGGGCAGCGGCTGCCCGTCGGGCCCGTGCACGACCCCCGCGATGCGCCCGTGGGGCAGCTCGACCCGCAGCTCGAGCCCGCCGATGCTGCGCTCGGCCACCTCCACCGTGGCGGCGCTCGGGTCGAGCAGCGCGACCGGCTGCTCGCGGCCGTCGACGACGACGAGGGCGTGGCGCCCGGGCACCACGCCGCGTGCGACGAAGCTGCCGTCGGCTGCGGTCACCGCGGTGCCGACCACGAACAGATGGTCGAACGGGCCCGGGGGCAGCCGCGGATCGCGGGCCTTCTCGAGGCGCAGGGTCAGGCCGGCCAGCGGCGTGCCCTCGTCGTCGACCACCACGCCCGACACGCTGGCGCGCGGTGATAGCTCCACCGCCACGTCGGTCAGGCCCGCGTCGGTCACGGTGACCTCGAGCTCGCCGTGGCTGCCGTCCTCGCCCTCGGCCACCACCTTCCACTCGCCGGGGGGCACCGAGGGGATCGTGAACGTGCCGTCGGCCGCGAGCGTGGTCGTGGCGCCCGCGAGCTTCCTCGCGGCGATCATCACCTCGAAGCCGCCGCTCTCCTGGCGCCCCTTGACGCTCACGGTGCCCGCCTGCGGCGGTGACACGCGGCCGCGCACCGTCGTGCCGCGCTCGAGCTCGAAGACCACGTCGTCGCGGTCGGCGGCCTCGATGCGCAGGTGGTGCTCGAGGCCGCTGGCGATCACGCCGCGGCCCTCGAGCACCACCATGTGATCGCCGGGCAGCAGGCCATGCAGCTCGAAGTAGCCGTCGGGCTCGGTCACCGCGACGTGCTGGGTGTCTTGGCCGGGAGAGGCGGCGATGACCTGCACGCCCTCGATGCCCTGGGTGGGGTTGCCCGCGTCGACCACGAACCCCGAGGCCTCGAGCGCGGGGTCGACGGGGACCACGACGTCGGTGATCACCTCGCCGATGGCGGCATGCACCCGCGCAGACGCGTGCGTGGCCAGGCTCGGGGCGGTGGCGTAGAGCGCATACTCGGCGGGCTCGAGCGGCCGCAGCACGAATTGCCCCTGGGCGTCGGTACGCACGGTCTCGTGCGGCTTGCTCGAGTCCACGGCGCGCCCGCTGCCGCGCTGCGTGCGACGGCCGAAGCCCACGACGGCGTCGGCCACCGGCCGGCCGGTGGCGCGCTCGATCACGCGCCCGTGGATCTCCGCGCCCGGCACCAGCACGAAGTCGGCGTGACCAGGCCCGCGGGCGAGGTGCACGGGCTGCTTGGCGGGGGAGTAGCCCACGTCGCCGGCCTCCACGTCCCAGGCGCCGTCGGGCAGCGAGAGCCGGTAGTGGCCCTGGTCGTCGCTGAGCGTGCCGTAGGCGACGCGATCGCTCGTGGCGAAGTCGTCGCGGAACGCCTGCACGAGGGCCCCCTACACGGGCCCGCCGTCGATGTCGGTGATGGTGCCCTCGAGCACGTTGCCGCCCGTCGCTAGGATCAGCTGCAGGTCGTGGTGGTCGGCCCCCGGCGAGAGCTGTAGCGCGTCGTGCCGCGCCGGCAAGCGACCGAAGGCCGCTGCGGTGACGGAGTAGCGCCCCGCGGGCAGGCCCTCGAGGCGGAAGCTCCCGTCGATGTCCGTGACCACGTGCGGGGCGATCGCGCGGGTGCTCGTGCCCGTCACGGACACGAGCGCGCCGCCGAGCGGCTCGCCCGTGTCGGCCGCGATCACCCGACCGCCGAGCGCGGCGGGGGTGCGATCGAGCGGGCCGTGCTGGTGGCGGGCCCGCAGCTCGGCCAGCCGGGCCGTGCGCTCGGCGTCGGCGTCGGCGTCGGCGTCGTCGGTCGGCGCGGCGGTCGGGGCTCGGTCGTCCCCCGCACCGAAGCGCCCGGTGGTCACCCACCACCCGGTGAGGGCCACCGAGACGGCGGCCATGACGAGTGCGATCTTCGTACCCACGGCGGTCATCGAGCTCTTCCTCCATTCGGTGAGCGCAGGGCCGCCGGCGCGCGCGGGGAGGGGAAGGCCGAGCACGGCCGGTGCCCAGGCCCGTCGGTCGCCCCCCCAGCGCTCGTCGAGGCGCTGCCGCACCCGAGCCGTGGCGCGGCTCAGGCGTGATCGAACCGTGGATGCCGGGAGACCCAGCCGCTCGGCGAGCTCGGGCGCGTGGTGCTCGTCGCAGTAGCGCGACAGCAGCAGCGCGCGATCGTCCTCGTCGAGCTCGTCGAGCGCCTCTCGCAGCGTCGCCAGCACGCGCTGGCGATGGAGCTCGAGGTCGGCGGCCGACGAGGGCGGAGCCTCGACGGCCTGTGCCTCTCGCTGCTGCCTGCGCCCCTCGCTGCGCCGGAGCATGCGCTCGCGGTTGCGCAGCACGCCGCCCAGCCACGCCCTCCGCGAGCGCGGCGGCACGGCGGTGGAGCCCTCGGCCGCGAGCCAGGCCTCTTGCGCGAGGTCGTCGGCTTCGGCCGGGTTGCGTGCGAGCTGGCGCGCCAGCGCGCGCAGCCACTGCATGTCCTCGGTGGCCGTGGCGCTTGCAGGCTGGGTCCCTGGCGATGGGCGATGATCGACCGGCATCTCGGTTCGACCTCCGTTGCCGCAGGTCGCTCGAGTGTCCCGCGAGGCCCGTCGATTCCTTGGGAGCGCATGTGACGCAGTGGGACGGCGTCGGAGATCGGGGCCAGAATTCCCATGGAACATGGTTCCGTGGGCATGGTGGCGCCGGGACGGGCCAGCCGGGGCGGCGGTCGCCCGGTGGCGGGCGGGCGGGCGCTCGGGGTGGCCCCGTGGCCTCGGCCCCGCGCGAGCCCGTCGCGGCTGCGGTGCGGCGACGTGGTGCACGGGCGCTCGCGCCCGGGCGCCTCGCCTTGTCGCGGCTGCACGTGCATCGGACAATCGCGGCGCACGCCGCCATGCCCGACTCTCCTGCGACCGACGAGCCCTCCCTCACCATCCCGGCCGCGCACGTCGGCGTGGTCGTCATCGGGCGCAACGAGGGCGCGCACCTCTTGCGAGCGCTCGGGTCGATCGGTGCGCAGGCGGGCGCGGTGGCCTATGCCGACAGCGCGTCCACCGACGACAGCGTGGCACTGGTGCGCGCGCGCTTCCCCGAGGTGGCCGTGGTGGAGATGACGGCGGCCGAGCGCCCGCTGTCGCCCTCGCGCGGGCGCAACGAGGGCTACGCGGCGCTGCGGCAGCGGCTGCCCGAGCTGCGCTACGTGCAGTTCCTCGACGGCGATTGCGAGCTGCACCCGCGCTGGCTGTCGGTGGCGGCCGAGCACCTCGCGGCGCACCCCGAGGTGGGCGTGGTGGCGGGGCGGCTGCGCGAGCGCGACCGCGAGCGCAACGCGTTCCACCGCCTGGCCGACATGGAGTGGGATCAGCCGCCGGGCGAGGTCAACGACATGGGCGGCATCATGATGGTGCGCGTGGACGCCTGGGAGCGCGTGGGCGGTCAGAACCCCGACATCCCTGCCGCCGAGGAGCGCGAGTTCTGCTGGCGGGTCATCGACGCCGGCTTCAAGGTGCTGCGCCTGGGCGACGACATGGCGCTGCACGACATCGACATGGCCAGCGTCCACGAGTGGTGGACGCGCTCGGTTCGCACCGGCCACGCCTACGCGCAGGGGTGGTGGGTGCACCGCGATCGCTGGCACCTGCGCCAGCTCGTGTCGTGCCTGGTCTACGGCGCCGCGCTGCCCGGCGCCGCGGTGGGCGGGGCTCCGCTCACGCTGGGGGCCAGCCTCGGGCTCCTGGCCGCGTACCCGCGGCTGTGGAAGCGCGTCGAGCAGACACGCATCGCCCGCGGCGACGCGCCCGACGACGCGCGGCTCTACGCGGCCGCCAACGTGGTGGGCAAGCTGGCCGGGGCGATGGGCGTGGCCAAGTTCTTCGGCAAGACGCTACGGGAGGGCCGAGGCGGGCGGCGGGCCAGCATCGGCGCCGCTCGTCGCGGTGCGCCGCCGCCGGGTCGCGGCATCGAGTAGGGCCCGCGTGGGCGCCCGGCCCTCGCGGGTGCACGCCACGGGGGGCGATGGGCTCGCCGGTGCGATCGACGGCCGCGCACGCGGCTGTTAGACTCGCCCGCGTCCCGCTGATGGTCGACCCGGACAACCCCAAAGGACCTCCTCGCACCCTTCGCGCCGAGGTCCCCAGCACCATCCCCGTCACGTCTCGTGTGGAGCGCATGGGTCGGCGGCTCTTGGTGATCGCCGGCGACAAGGTCAGCTCGCACGCGCTGCCGCAATCGGGCGCGTTCAAGGTGGGGCGCGGCGACGAGGTCGACCTGCGCATCGACGACCCTTCGGTCTCGCGCGACCACGCGTGCATGCACTTCGGCCGCAACAACGAGATCCACGTGAGCGACTCGGGCAGCTCCAACGGCACCCGCGTGCGTGGGCGTCGGCTGCGGCCCGGCGAGAAGGTGCCCGTGGCCGCCGGCGAGACCTTCGAGGTCGGCTCGGCGCTGCTGATGGTGCAGGACCCGTTCGGCGCCGACGCCAGCCGGGCGCCCGTCGCCGGCGCGGCGCCCGACAGCGGCATCGTCATCCAAGATCGCGCGATGGCGGGCCTCTACCAGCTCGCCGAGCGCGTGGCCAAGAGCACCATCAACGTGCTCTTGCTGGGCGAGACGGGCGTGGGCAAGGACGTGCTCGCGCGCAAGATCCACGCCATGTCGCCGCGCGCCGACAAGCCGTTCCTGCCGCTCAACTGCGGCGCGCTCACCGAGCAGCTGCTCGAGAGCGAGCTGTTCGGCCACGAGAAGGGGGCGTTCACCGGTGCGGTCGAGCAGAAGATGGGCCTGCTCGAGGCGGCGAACGAGGGCACCGTGTTCCTCGACGAGGTGGGCGAGCTGCCCATGTCGGTGCAGGTCAAGCTCCTGCGCGTTCTCGAGGAGCGGGCGGTCCGGCGCGTGGGCGGCCTCAAGTCCAAGCCGTTCGACATCCGCTTCATCGCGGCCACCAACCGCGATCTGGCGCAGGCGATCGTCGACAGCGGCTTCCGCTCCGACCTCTTCTACCGCCTCAACGGCATCTCGCTGGTGATCCCCCCGCTGCGCCAGCGCGTGAGCGAGATCGAGGGCCTGGCCGCCAAGTTCATCGAGGACGCCAGCAAGCGCGCCGGCCAGCCCAAGCCCCCGCGCCTGCACGCCGAGGCGCTCGCGTGGCTGCGGGCGCACCCGTGGCCCGGCAACATCCGCGAGCTGCACAACACCATCGAGCGCGCCGTGCTGCTGTGCACCGGCGACGAGATCGGCCTCGACCACCTGCCCGCCAGGTCGCCGGGGGCGCCGCTGGCCGCGACCCCGTCCGGTGCGACCGGCACGACCGCGGGCGACGACGACGACCCCGAGCGCAGGCGCATCATCGACGCGCTCGATCAGTGCGCGGGCAACCAGACCCGCGCCGCGAAGATGCTGGGGATCTCGCGCAACACGCTGCTGGCCCGGCTCGACCAGTACGGCCTGGCGCGACCGCGCAAGCGGTGACGGGGCGGCTCGCCGCCCGCGCGAGGCCGTGGATCAGCGCTCGTCGTCGTATTTCGCGAGCCGCTCCACCTGGGCCTGCAGGGCCGCGACGAACGCCCCCACGCTCGCGCGGGGCGAGCCGCGCGAGGGCAACAGCGCGTACAGCTCCACGCGCTTCCACACCCACGGCGGGCACACCCGCACGAGCGTGCCCTTGGCGAGCTCGTCGGCCACCAGGTATCGCGGCAGCACGCCCAGGCCCGCCCCGCACACCAGCAGGGCCAGCACCCCGTACCCCGTGTTCGCCTGAGCGCGGATGGTCGGCTCGAGCTCGTCCTTCTGGCCGCGAGGCCCCGTGAACGACATCACGTCGCCCGAGATCAGCGCGTGCCGAATCCATGGCGCATCGCGAAGGTCACGCGGGCGGCTCGCCCCGCGATGGCGCTCGGCCACCGCGGGTGCGGCCACGATGGGCTCGTCGATCGTGGCCAGCCGCTTGAGCACGTACGACGAGTCCCGCGGCGAGCCCAGCCGCACCGCTAGGTCGTAGCGACCCTCGATGAGGTCGTGCGTGGCGTCGTCTGCGACGATCTCCACGCGGAGCCCGGGGTACGTGGTGACCAGCTCCGCAGCGACCGGCGCCACGAGCCGAGCCGCGAGATCGTGGGTGGCCGCCACCCGCAGCGTGCCGCCGGGGCCTCGCCCGTCCTCGAGAGTGGCCGCCAGCTCGTGCGTGACCTCCTCGATGCGGCGCGCCGACTCCAGCACGCGTGCCCCCACCTCGGTCAGCGCCAGCCGCCTCGTGGAGCGCTCGAGCAGCCGCACCCCGCAGCGCTGCTCGAGCACCTTCACGTTCTCGCTCACGACGCTCTTGGGCATGCCCAGCTCGCGGGCGGCCGCGGTGAACGATCCCTGGCGGGCGACCGCCATGAACACCGACAGCAGCGGCAGATCTCGGGGCTTGAGCATCGTGCGACCTTAGCGGATGGCTCGCTGGCGCTCCACCGGCGAGCCGTCGCCGCGCGCGGCCACCCGGCTCGCGCGGACCACCCGTGCGCGCTCGCGCTCAAGGCTGCGGGAGCCAGCTCATCTCGAACGGCCCGGTGCCCTGGACGGTGAGGACGGCACCCTCCTCGCTGCCGCCGAAGTGGTGCATGTGGGCGGGGATGATCACCGTGTCGCCGGCGACCAGCCGCTTGGCGACGCTCGGATCGGGGCGGTCGCCCTGACCGATGGTGATGCTGCCCGAGAGCACGGTGATGATCTCGTCGTGCGCGTGCCAGTGCGGAGGGGTCTGCGTGCCCTCCGGCATGAGCATCCGCTGGACGAACGAGCCGGGGCTCGCCGGGTCGCCGTGGAGCAGGGCCACCTTCACGGCCGCCTCGGGTCCCGTGCCCCAGTCGGTGTCGGCCAGCGGCAGGACGAGCAGCGGCCGGGGCTCGCTCTCGCCGGCATCGACGCTCGCGGGGTCGGCCGAGGCCGGCGCCTCGGGACCCGCACACGCGGCGAGCACCACGGTGGTGGCCGCCGCCGTGAGCCCGCGCAGGAGGGCCCTGCGCCGGCCGTTGCTGCTCCTCTTCGTCATGGTCGCCACGCGCTCCTCCGCTCGGGGGCGTCAGCCGCCCACCTGGGACTGTAGATCGGCCACGGACCCGAGGCCGAAGCCGTGCCCGCCGAGGATCACGCCCACGTCGGCCGTGATGCCCGCGGCATCGAAGGCGTCGAGCGTCTCCTGGGCGAAGGGCGGGTTGGGCCCGAAGCCTGGGCTGTACACGTCGGCGGTGAACGCCACCCCGGAGGACTCCACGTAGGGCAGCACCAGATCCGCGGCATGGACGCTCGGCAGCTCGAAGATGGTGATCGGGTTGATGGCGTCGTCGATGACGTAGGTCCCGCCCGCCGGCACGATCTCGATCGGCGAGGCGGCCGCGGGGTTGTCCTCGAGGCGATCGGGCACGATCGTCGAAGGAGCGGCGAGGGCGTCGTCGTAGTAGGCCTCGGCCAGCTCGTGGGCCACGAGCGTGGCGCCGGCCCCCACGAAGGTGCGCACGCAGCCGGCGTGGTCCACGTGGTGGTGCGAGGCCACCACGTGGGTCACCGACGCGCCACCGAGCTCCATGTCGATCCAGTCGAGGATTGCCTCGCAGCGCTGCTGGTAGAGCGGCGCCTCGAACACCACCACGCCGCCCGACTGCTCGACCACCACGGTGTGGTGCGAGCCCCCGGTCAGGTACCACACCCCGGGGGCGACCTCCTCGGACATCACGGTGTCCTGCAGGCCGTCGCGCGGGATGCCGATGCTCAGCAGCTGCTGGTTGAACTGGTGGCTGCGGCTCGCGCGGGCGTCCTCGGCTGCGTCGTACGTCGCGGTGGCCTGGGGCGGCAGCGCGAACGTGTCGCCGGGCAGGTCCGGGTTGCTCGTCACCACGCTGCGCGTCTCGTCGTGGATCACGTCGTCGCGGTACGACAGCCGCACCTGCATCGGGAACAGCACGCCGTCGGCGGTGGCCTGCCAGTCGTCGTAGCGCACGTCGAGCACCACGTCGCGGTGCAGGTGCGAGCTCTCCATGGTGGTCAGCCGCATCACCAGGTCGGTGGTGGGATCGACCCACAGCGTGACCGGGTACACGGAATCCTCGACCTCGAGCCGCTCGTACATCACGCCCTCGAAGTCGGCCGGCGCGATCTCGCTGGACGGGCTCGGGTCGGCGAGCAGCTCCTTGAGCAGGAAGTGCGGGTTGAGCAGGCGCTGCTGCTTGACGGTGGAGGCCCAGCGATCGGTGAGCATGTCGGCCTCGGGCGGGAAGCCGAACACGCTGTCGACCCCCACCACGTAGCCGACGTTGCCGTCGATGATCTCGCTGGTGACGAGATCGACCGGCGGGGGCAGGAACACCACGTGGCGGGTGGTGTCGATGCGCAGCCCCGCGCTCGTGAAGTCGATGGAGGTGGTGCTCGTGAACGTGCTGGCGTCGGCGGGCGGGCCATCGGGCATGAAGCCCTCGTCGGGCATCACGCGGGTGCCCTCGGCCTCGAGCTGGACCTGCTGCAGGTCGCCGAGCGCCGACTCGCCGCCGATCCCGTCGATGATCCGCTCGAGCAGCCCCACGCCCTCGCCCGCCGTGGTGTCTCCGGAGGTGGAGGGATCCGCGGTCGTCTCGCCCGCGGTCGCGTCGGGATCGGTGCTGGTGGTGGTGGTCGCGGCCCCCGACGAGGAGGCCTCCCCGGTGGTCGAGGTGTCGGCCTGCGTGTCGCTGGTGTCGTCGTCGGTGCAGGCGCCCAGCGCCAGCAGGGTCAGCGCGGCCGTGAGCGGGATCGTGATGGGTCGTAGCCCTGTGCGTTGCATGCGGAGCCGTCCTCGATGAATGGTCGAGGGCAACATACGAGCGGCATACCCACGCGACAATGCACCGCGCGGCGGATGCACCGTTCGCCCGGCGCGAACGATCGCGCGTCGCCGCGCGCACCTAGAACGTCGCGACGATCCACAGGTAGACCAGGTGCTGCGCGCTGGGGCCCGCGAGGGTGCGGCCGGCCCCCGTCGGCAGGAACACGCCGTAGCCGGGCTGCACCATCAGCGGCTTCCACGGAGTGAGGCTCGCGACGACGTCGAGCTCGTGGCCCAGCTCGTGATCGGTGTTGGTCACGTCCCACCCCCCGCCCACGAGGGCCCCGCCGGCGTCGCGCCAGCGCCCGCGCGGCTGCTGGAGCTGGAGGTAGTGGTACGTGACCGAGGCCGAGAGCCACTCGAGCGCGAGGCTGGTGCCCAGCTCCAGATCTCGCATGTTCCGCCAGCCGAGCAGATCGACCAGACCATAGTAGATGTGGTTGGTGGGGTAGAAGTTGAAGAAGTCGCGGTCGATGCCCGCGGCACAGCCGTCGCTGGTGCCCGGCGCTCGCGGCCCGCTGCACCGGGATCCGCTCGCCATCGCGTAGCCGAGCTTGCCGCCCGGCTTGACGCGCCACGCGTCGTGGACGTAGCTGGCGCTGGCCACCCATGCCCACGCGCGGTGATCGACGGCTCCGTCGCGCCCCGCCTGGCCATGGCCCTCGGCCTCGTAGTGGAGGCCGCCGTGCGGGTTGCCCCACACGCGAGCCCCGAAGTCGAGGATGCGACGCTCGCGCGTGGGGGCCGAGACGGACGCGTCCGCGAAGTCGGCCAGCGCCACTGCCTCGACGCTCATCGCCTCGTGCGCCGCGAACCCGAGCATGCCGCCGACGAGCTGGTCGCCGCGCGTCTGCACCGTCTCGGGCGGGAGGTCGGGGCGCGTGGGCACGGGCACCTCGAACGTGGACGGCGGCGCCATCAAGGCCACGAACGCGTCGGCGGTCCAGCGATCGATCGTGCCGTGCAGCGCGATCGCATCGAACGCGCGGGCGGGCGGGGCCCACGAGAGCGCGCCGATGAGCCGCTGCGAGCCCCAGTTGATCTCCTGGCGACCGACGCGAAGCGAGCCCGAGAGCTTGCGGGTGTCGCTGCTGCCCCCGACCTCGAGCCAGCCCTGGTGGAGATCGATGTTGGCCTGGTTGGTGGTGGTGCTGGCCTCGAAGCCCCACGAGCGCGCGTCCTGGGCCTGCACGAGCGCCGCCACCGGGCCCCACTTGGCACCCAGCTGGAGGCGCACGCGCTCGAGCACCTGCACGACGTCGGGGGGCGTGCCGTTGGCCGCGTCGAAGTCGGGGTTGATGCGGCCTTCGCTGCGCAGGAACACCTGGGCCCCCGGCGACAGCTCGGGCTTGGCGGGCGCGGGCGGGGCGGGCACGGGGGTGGGCTCGCTGGCGGGTGAGGGCGCGGCGATCTCGATCGTGGGCTCGCTCGGCGCCGTCACGGGAGTGCTCGGCTCTGCCGTGTGGGCGCCCGGCTCTGCCGTAGGCTCGGGCACCGCGGCGGCGGGAGGCTCTGCCGCGGCATCGGGCTCCGCGGCGGCGGGAGGCGCGAGCCACAGGGTAGTGACGAGACGGACCTCGAGCAGGGCCACGGGGGGACGATGGCCGCTCGGGGAGTCGCGCGCAACTCGGGCGCCCGTAGGTCGCGGCGCAGCGTTGGTGCCCGAGGATCCCCCACGATGAAATGGTTGCGTGGCCTCGGCGGTGATCGTGCGCGCCTTCGGCCTTGCCTCGGTGATGCTGCGCGTGGAATCGTGGCTCGACTCGATCTCCGGTCTGCTCGAGGCCCACGCGCGGTGCCCAGGAGGTCGCCGCGCTCACGGCTCGAACACGCGACCGGCCGCGAGCTCGTCGAGCCGATAGACCGTGTCGCGCCACACCATGCCGCCGCGGGCCACCGTGACCCACGCCGAGCGCAGGTAGGCGTACGTGACGATCGTCGCGCCGAGCAGCACGAGCAGGGCCGGAAGCCGCCGGGCCCCGAGCAGGCGAGCGGTGGGCCAGGTGGAGAGCACGGCCATCGCCAGGCCCAGGCCGCCGAGCGCGAGCACCCACGGGGTGGGGGCCAGGGCCGGGCCGAGCAAGGGGCCGAGCTCCACGAGCCCCAGCAGCAGGGCGCTGACCACCAGGCGCCCGACGCGATAGCGGCCGAGCCCCGCGATGCCGGCGCGATCGGTGCCACGCAGCAGGTCGCGCAGCGAGGCGTAGAGCTGGATGCGTACCGTGCCCGCCCCGAACGCGAGCGTCGAACGGGCGCCCGAGCGCTTGAGCATCTGCCCGAGCGCCGCGTCGTCGAGCACCTCCATGCGCAGGTGCTCGAGCCCCGGGCTCTGCGCGAGGGCGCGGCGGCGCAGCAGGTTGAACGCCCCCACGCCCACCGAGGCGCGGCGCCTGGGGTCCTCGATGGCGTGCCGGTGCGCGCCCACGGCCACGATGAAGCGCATGACGTTGCAGACGGTGGCATCGACCACGAGGCCGGCCGACTCCAGCTCGGGGATCACGGCCAGGTGATCGAAGCCGTGGCGCTCGCAGTGCCCGATCGCGCGGTGCAGCGCGTCTGGGGCGAGGTGCACGTCGGCGTCGGTCAGCAGCACCCACTCGCCCCGGGCGCGCTCGAGGCCGCGGGCGAGCGCGTTGAGCTTGCCGAGCCAGCGCGGAGGCAGCTCGTCGACCCGCACGGGGACGATGCGCGGGTCGAGCCGGGCGAGCTCGGCGAGCGCCGCGGGGGTGCCGTCGCTCGAGCCGTCGTCGACCACGATGATCTCGAGCGCCGGGTAGTCGCTGCGTCGGAGGCTCGACAGCGCGCTCACGAGCCGGTGTCCCTCGTTGCGGGTGGCGATCACGACGCTGAGGCTCGGCCACGGCGCGGCGAGCTCGGGGGGGAAGTCGGCGAGCTGCTGCGCCGAGCGACGGGCCAGCGCGCCGCCGACCGCGAACAGGGTCCAGTAGAGGGCACCGAGGCCCGCGAGGGTGATGGCCAGCCAGATCATCGAGGTGCAGGGCTCCGACGCGTGCGTTGCACCCGGCGTGCCGAGGCCATTGCACCGTGATCTCGGCGGACCGGGTGCCGTGCGGCGCCGATTCGTCACGTCGAGCCACCGCGACGTGCCAAACGGTCGAGGTGACGCCGAGGGGCGCTCGAGGGCGCACTCGTACCGCGCTCGCGGCGTGGCCGTGCGACACTCTGTCGCCATGCCCAGCACCCCGGCCGCCCTCGATCGCCTGCTGCTCGTCCCGCGCTGGAGCGGCACCCCCGACAGCGACGGCTACCCGTGGCTGCGTCGGCAGCTGCTGGGCGCGGGCTTCGAGGGCGCCCTCGAGGCGGTGCCGCTCGTGCCACCCGATGCCCCCGACGTGGCCGCGACGGTCGCGGCGGTGGTCGACGGGCTCGGGTCGCCGGAGCGAGCGGCGCGTACGCTGGTGATGGGGCACAGCGTGGGGGCGCAGGCGGTGATGCGCGCGGTGGCCCAGCTCCCCGACGGCGCGACGGTGGGCGCGGTGCTGCTCGTGGCAGGGTGGTGGACCGTCGATCGCCCGTGGCCGACGATCGTGCCGTGGATCGAGACGACGTTCGCGTGGGAGCGCGTCCGCGCGGCCGCACCGCGCCGCGTGGTGCTCGTGTCGACCAACGACCCGTTCACCGCCGATGCGGCCGAGACCCGCAGGCTCTTCGAGGAGCGCGTGGGCGCCGAGGTGCAGGTGATCGAGGGCGCCAAGCACTTCAACGCGAGCGAGGAGCCCGCGGTGCTCTCAGCGGCCCGCGAGCTGCTGCTGGGCTCCGCCTAGCTCGCGCGCAGGCGAGCCCGCGCGACCAGGCCCGAGGGCCGCGGACCCCGTGCGAGCGCGCGCCCGCGCGGCATGCCCGTCGCCACGGCCCGTGCGACCATGCGGCATGGCTTCACGCTTGGCTCCTCTCGCGCTCCTCGCCCCGCTCGCGGCCTGCGGCGATCCACAGCCCCCCGCGGGCACGACCGACGGCTCCTCCACGAGCAACGGCGACGGTGGCTCGTCGACCTCGGGTCCCAGCTCCTCGACCACCGCGGTGGTCGACTCGACGGACACGGCCGAGCCCACCACCACGAGCGTGGGCGGAGACGTGCCGATCTTCGACGTGGGCACGGTGCCCGATGCGGGCGTCATGCCGCCGCAGTGCACGGTGCCCGACGGCGAGCTGTCGGGCGTGGGCCCGTGCGAGGAGGTGGCGCCCCCCGACAGCTTCGACCCGGTGGTGCAGTGGTCGTTCCCGGGCGTGGGCGCCCAGGACGATTGCCTCACCACGCCGCTGGTCGCCAACCTCACCGACGACAATGGCGACGGTTCGATCGACCTGTGCGACGTGCCCGACGTGGTCGCGGTGATCGGCAACACCGGCGAGACCGGGCCCGGCAACATCGTGGTGCTCGACGGCGAGACGGGGAGCCTGCACTTCATGATCCCCGAGCAGGTGGTGCTGGGCATCACGCCCGCGCTCGGCGACATCGACGGCGACGGGCTGGTGGAGATCGTGACCGTGGCCCCAGGCAACGTGCTGACGG
>WBZL01003354.1_pt1 | contig 14731 bp, 11 predicted proteins | sample 5204291 | NCBI WGS metagenome assembly WBZL01 (sample SAMN12344345, study PRJNA552823) | activated sludge metagenome | biome: Activated sludge suspended growth; feature: Nitrification reactor; material: Wastewater; isolation source: activated sludge from nitrification reactor of wastewater...
CCAGGCGTTGATCCGATGCCGTGGCTGAGGCATCGGCAATCCACATCGTATCGCGTTCGCCTTCGCTTTCGGCAATGGCCAGCGCGAGCAGGATCGTCGCCAGGAGCAGCGCTTGCCCCTTGCGCCAGGCGCCACGCCACAGGGTCAGCGTCTGCGCCAGGCCCAGCCAGATCCAGGGGCCGGTCCATAACGCCCAATGTGCCGACGGCATCAGCGAGGCTCCCCCACCGCCGGTGTGTGCGACGGCGGCCCAGGCAAGGCCGAAGAGGGCCGACAGCCAAGCCCCTTGCGCCATCAGCAGGCAGAAAAGGTGCGCGGCGCTGGGCGCAACGGTGGCGGCGACAGCTTCCGTCCGATACAGCAGTGCATAACAGACCCAGGCCGTGGCCGCCGGGAGCAGCCATCCGGTCAGCAACGGCGACCAGTTGAAACTCGCCGGCCCGACGATCCACAGGCGTTGCACTCCCAGCGTCAGCAGAACGCCGAATGCCAGCAGAACGAAAACGGCCAGCGGGTGCGCGTGCAGTCGCTGCCAGCGGGGTTGGAGCAGCAGCGCGGAGCGCATTCCCTCGTGCAGCCAGCGAATGAGCGAGACGCCTGGCGGAGCGACGGGTACCGCAGGGGCAGCCAAGGTGGCGTGCGCGAGGGGGTCGGTGTCAGAAAAGAGGAGGCCGTCGTGCATGACCGGCTGCCGGTTGGCGGCTGCGTCACAGGCTTCGGAGGGGGAGGACGAAGCCTTCGTAGCGGGGTCGGGTGGTTCGATGGACGCTGGCATGGCTTCTCCCGGAGAGGGCGCAGACGGTCACCTTGGTGAGCTCACCTCGCGAATAAGCACAGAACATCCCAAGGTACCCCGGAAAGTATACGGGGCGCCCTCAACCCAGGTCAATCCGCGAATTGGCCCATAGGTTAAACTTGCCGCATGCCGTGGTGACACCACCTTCCTTGCTGTCCCTGTCGCCGCACCAGACCTGACGAAGCCCGCGACTGATTTTCGACCTCCTGCCATGCAAAGACTCCTTGCCCTCATCGGCCCCCTGCCATTCATCGCCCTCGCCATGGTTGCGGCAGGTCTCTCTCTCGGGGTTGCTGTGTGGCTGTTTGGCGAGGTTTTCTCACCCTCTCTGCTGACTTGCGCGTCAGCTTGGCGTTATCCGCTGACGGGTCTGGCGCTGGCGGCCAGTTATTTCGCCTACGGCCTGACGCTGCTGATGGTCGCGCCGCTGCTCAATTTTTTGCTCGGCGGGCGGCTGCAACCCTATCGCGGCCCGGCGGTCTCCCTGACCGCGTTGCGCTGGTATGTGCATTGCACGCTGACGCTGGTGGTTCGTTATTCGTTCCTGGAATTCGTGACACCCTCACCTTTCGCACAACTCTACTATCGGCTGATGGGAATGAAGATCGGGCGCAACGTGACCATCAATTCGACCGCCATCGCCGACCCGTCACTGATCGAAATGGCCGACGGAGTGACCATCGGCGGCTCGGCAAGCATCATGGCGCATTATGCGCAGGGCGGCTATCTGGTGATTGCGCCGGTCAGGCTCGGCGCCGGCGCGACCATCGGGCTGCGCGCGATAGTCATGGGCGGCGTCGAGGTCGGCGAAAAGGCCAAAATTCTGGCCGGTTCTTTCGTCCTGCCCAACACCCTCATTCCAGCCGGCGAGACCTGGGCCGGGATTCCCGCCCAGCGTGTCGAGCTGGAGCGCGACGCGGCGGCCGGCAACGGTGCGAACTGAACGTGCTCACCGACCTGCCTGCCTGGGAAACCATCGCGCTGCGGTTGCTGGCGATCGCTGGCAGCCTGCTGGCCTGGTTTTTCACCCAGCGCCTGATCGGCGCCCGCGATCTCGATGGTGCGGGCATCCACGACCAACTGCACCGGCTTACTGCTCGCGGCAACGCCTGGCTGCACGAACATCCGAGTGCGGCCAGGGCAGCCTTGATCGGCAGCTCGCTGGGAATCGATGCAGTGACCCTGTTCGTCCTCGGCTACGCCGTTCTCGGCCCGAGTTTCACTCCTTTCTGGGGCTTGCTGTGCCTGTTCGCCCTGCGCCAGTTGAGTCAGGCAGTAGTCGCGCTGCCGCCACCGCCGGGAATCATCTGGCGCGACCCAGGGTTTCCCTCGCTCTTCGTCACCTACGCGGTCGGCAACGATTTCTTTTTTTCCGGGCATACCGCGCTGGCCGTCTACGGGGCCATCCAGATCGCCACCCTGAACATTCCGGTACTGACTTTTTGCGGAATAGGGCTGGCTCTGCTGCAAATGCTCCTGGTGATCGTGCTGCGCGCGCACTGGACCCTCGACGTGCTGGCGGGACTGTTCGCCGCGCTGATGGTCGGCGTCGCCTTCTGGCCGGGTCTGGCAGCGTGAGGCGGCTGGAATATCCGCTGCCGTCAATGTCCCGTGAAGGTCGTCGCGACGGATCACGAACCTCTCCTGGCCCGCTCGCAGGCAAAGCGTCGAGGAATGAAGGAAACAGCCCTGCCCTTGATCACCGGAGGTGTCTGACAAAGCCATGACCGTTGAGTTACCATGGGTCTGCCGATACCAACGGACAACCTCCCGCACAGGAGCATGACGTCTTGCCATACGACAGCCCGCGACTGACCCGGAACAACTTCGATCTACTGCGGCTGTTGTTCGCGGCCACCGTTTGTCTGGTGCACGCTTACGATCTTTCCGGGTACCCGCAACTCGCCTGGCTTGCCCGCGTCTTGTCTCCGGCATCGGCGCTGAAGGGGTTTTTCGTGGTCAGCGGTTTTCTGGTGTTCATGAGCTTTGAACGCTCGTCATCGCTGGCGTCTTATGCGCGCAAGCGCATACGGCGAATCTACCCGGCCTATTTCACCGTCGTCATGCTTTGCGCAGTCGCCCTGCCTGCAGTCGGTTCGCAAGGGATAGAGGGCTATTTTTCCCTGGCCTGGGGCAAATATGTTCTGGCCAACCTCTTCTTCCTGAACTTCCTGCAACCAGGCCTGCCCGGCGTTTTTGAATCCAACCCTCTGGTAGCGGTCAACGGCGCGCTGTGGACGCTCAAGATCGAGGTGATGTTCTACCTGATGGTGCCTTTCTTTGTCTTCCTTTTTCGGCGATTTGCGCGTCTGCCCGTCCTCGTTTTGACCTATGGCCTGTCGCTTGCCTATGTCGGTTTGCTGGCCACTGCCGCGGAGCGCACCGGTTCCGGAATCTACCTGGAACTGGCTCGCCAATTGCCGGGACAACTCTCGTATTTCATGGCGGGGGCTTTCCTCTATTACTTCCTGCCGCTGTTTGAGCGCTACCCGGTCTGGTGTCTGCTTGCCGCAGCCCTGGTGCTTGCGGTCAATACGATTTTTCCCTTACCACTCCTTGAACCCCTGGCGCTTGCCACGGTGGTCGTTTTCTTCGCGCTGTTCCTGTACGTGGGAAATTTCGCCAAGTACGGTGATTTCTCGTATGGCGTCTACATCATCCATTTTCCGGTCATCCAACTGCTGGTACAGGGCGGCTGGCTGCGTGACCGCCCCGGCTGGTTCCTGGCCACCCTGATTCTCCTGACGGGCATGGGCGCCCTGGCCATGTGGCACTTGGTTGAAAAACGCTTTCTGTTGCGCAGCAGCCATTACCTCGCTGGCGATTCGCTCGCTGCCACTGCGGCGAGCGACCCGACACCCGACCAGGGCGCGCCCGTTCGCTAGCGGTCAGGGGATGCAGCATTTCCAGCGTTCGGCAATGATCGGGGCGAAGGCCGCGAAACGCTCTTCCGGAAGGTAAATGAAGAGCCGCTTGAGGGGATCGAGGTCGCTGCCATTGATTCAGTATTCGATCGTGGCGTCGTGAAACCAAAGCGTTCGCGGTGCTCCCGCAGTGCCGAATGCGCTGGCAGGGAGTGGTCATCCTGAGGGCCCGGCCCAATCGATCATGATCGGATCGTCGAGCGAGACCGCAGCATGAGCAAGGCAGGATGGTTGCATGCAGAAATTCTCTCCGGACACTGTTCAAAATCGTCGACCTCCCTCCCTTTGCTTGCGAAAGCGTGGATTGGCGAGCCGCAAGGTTGCCTTTCACATGAGCGTGGCAGTCGCTCGGTCGAGTGCCGGGAAGCCACCGCTGGTCAGAAAGCTTTCGAACGCGGCGGCGGCTAGCGGCCGGCTGAATAGAAAACCCTGCATGTCATCGCACTCCAGACCGCTGAGCATTTGCCGCTGGGCTTCGGTTTCAACGCCTTCGGCCAGGATGCGCAAGTCGAAGCTGCTCGCGATGCAGGCAATGGCGTGAATGATCGAGGTCGAACTTTGCTTGTCGGGGTTCAGGTCGCGGACGAAGGACTGGTCGATCTTGATGCTGTTGATCGGAAAACGGCGCAAATAGTTGAGCGACGAGTAGCGGGTCCCGAAATCATCGATCGAAACCCGCAGCCCGCAGTTGCGCAATTGCTTCACCGTGCTGATGTTTTTCTCGGCGTCGTGCATCAGCAGGGTCTCGGTAATCTCGATGTCGAGCGCCGCCGCAGGAATCGCGTAGGTGTCGAGACGCCGCATGATCCGCTCGGGCAGGTCGCCGCGTTCAAGCTCTTTCGGCGAGAGGTTGATCGCCAGTTGCAGATGGGTGAATCCTTTGCTGCGCCAGGACGCCAGCTGGCAAAGTGCCCGGTCGATGACCCATTCGCCGAGGGCAACGATCATTCCGGTATCTTCGGCCAGGGGAATGAAGGTGTCCGGCATCATCAGGCCATGGCGCGGGTGATGCCAGCGGATCAAGGCTTCCATTCCGATGGTTCGCCGCTGGCTGAAGCTGACTTGTGGCTGATAATGGAGTTCGAATTGATCGCCGCTTTCCAGCGCCTGCCGCAGGTCGCCCTCCAGCGTGAGGCGCATGCTGTGGCCGCTGTGCATCTCTGGCGCATAGTGCAGGTAGCCGTTCTTGCCGCGTCCCTTGATCTGGTACATGGCAATATCCGCATTGCGCAGAAGCACCTCGGGGGTTTCGCCGTTGTCGGGGTAGAGGGCAATGCCGATGCTGACGGTGGTAAAGAAATCCAGACCGGCCACCTTGAAGGGTCGCTTGAGTTCGGCCAGCATCTTGGCAGCGATGACTGTAGCATCCTCGCCGTTCCCCAGATCGGGCAGCAGCACCGTGAATTCGTCGCCCCCCTGGCGAGCCAGGGTATCTCCCGAGCGCAGGCAGCTGCGACTGCGCTCGGCAAAACACTTGAGCAGCTCATCGCCTTCGTGATGGCCATAGGTGTCATTGACCAGCTTGAAACGGTCAATGTCGATGAACATCACCCCCACCCGCTTGTTCTTCCGTTTCGCCTGCTTCAGGGCAACCCCCAATCGATCCTTGAACAGGATCCGGTTGGGAAGACCGGTCAACAGGTCGTGAAAGGCCTGGAAAGCGATCGTTTCCTCGGCTTTCTTGCGGTCGGTGATGTCCCGTGCCACGCCCGAAGTCCCCCTGAATTGCCGGTCGGTCGGCTCCCCATTAGCGGTATAAATGCCCTGTGCGCTGAGGATGGTCACGATGGTCCGGTTTTCGAAATGGCGCACTCCCCGGGTTTTCGTCTGCAGCCGGATTTCGACGTTGGTGCTTGCACGGTCACCGATTCGCCGTTCGTTGAAAACAAAGCGGGCATGTTCCAGATCGTCCGGGTAAACGATCGTCGAGTAATGCTTGCCCAGGAGTTCTTCACGGGTGTAGCCGAGCATGGCCTGCACGCGGCCGTTGACGAAAATGAAGAAACCGTCCTTGTCGAGCGTATAGATGAAATCCGGTGACTGTTCCACCAGAAAGCGATGCAGACGTTCGGACTGTTCGAGGCGAACCGTCATCAGGGCGTGTTCCCGCTCGATCCGACGGCGATGCAGGACGCGGGCTACGGTGTCGATGAGTTCCTGGGGATCGCCATGCTTGCGGATGAATTCAAAAGCGCCGTGGCGCAGGGCACGGATGGCCGAGTCGATCGACTCGTCGCCACTGAAGACGACCACCGCCGTCGGCACATGCTGGTGCAGCATCCATTCCATGATGTCCAGCCCATTAATGTCGGGCAGATTGAGATCGAGGATCAGGACATCGACGTCGCGCTCCTCAAGACGATGGCAGGCTTCTTGGCCGGTGCCGCACTCCTCGATGAGGCGCCCCTCGCCAGCAAGCAGGTGCCGGTAGACTGCCCGGATCCGATCCTCGTCGTCGACGATCAGGATTTTGCAGGGGGTCTCCTGGATGTCCAGACTTTGTGGCGAAAAGTCGAAATTCGCGATGGCCTTCATGGTTGCTCCCGAGAGGTGTCCGGCGACGAGACGGTCTTCTGCTGTAGCTGGCCACCGCCCAGGGAGGGCGTGCGCTCCGGGATGGGCAACAGCAAGGCGATCATGGTTCCGAAACCTGGCTTGCTGCGGCAGATCACGGGGATTCCCAGGCGCTGTGCCAGTGCGCCGACGATCGACAGCCCGATACCGCGGCTGCCTCTGCTGCGGACGTCGGCTGGGTGATGCAGCGGGCGCATCGCTTCTTCGCTGATGCCAGGCCCGTTGTCCTCGATTTTCAGCTCGGCGAAGTGCCGCCCCTGATGCTGAATGTCGTCAGTCAGCGAAATCCTGCAGCGTTGCCCTCGGGAAAGTGCTTCGGAGGCATTTTTCCACAGGTTGAGGAGGATCTGTTTGAGGCTATTGCGATCGCAGGCAATCCGGACGGTCTGTGCTGGCAGGAGCGTTTCGACGACAATGCCCCGCGAATCGAAAAGCACCTCGCGATAGAGCAGCAGCAGTTCGCGCAGCAACTTGCCGAGGTCGACCGTGTGCTCATCAGCCTGCACCTCGGGGGTATCGCGCATGCGTCGCACGATGCCGGCCACTCGTTCGATTTCTTCGTTCAGGATGTTCAGTTCGTGGCGAACCTCGGCTGCCTGCGGCAGTTTGGCGCTCAGGATTCTGAGATAGCTCTTGATGATGGTCAGCGGGTTGCCCGCTTCGTGCACGATGTGCCTGGCCTGGCGAGTAAAACGCTCGGCAACCGCGTCCTCGATCTGGGCTCGGACATCCTGGGCTGCGCGCCAACTTTCCAGACTGCTGCCGGCAATTCGTCCGAAGTTCGCCAGACCAGGCAAACGGCGACCCAACCGGGCGAACTGGCCTGCACTCAGGCCGGCCACCATGACGCCGACCGTTCCTCCACGCCCGATCATCGGAATGCACAACAGGCCGTTGCTCGCAAAAGCCCGGGCAAACTGCAGGTCCATCAGGGACTTCGCCGCTGGCGGATCACGATCGTACGACGACCGGATCTGCTTGCTGAGCGCCGCCGCTGCCGCCAGGCTTCGCTGTTCCTCGGGAAGAATGCTGACCTGACTGAAAACAGGCGCTTGTTCGGCGATGCCCTGGCCTGTCAACCGGCCGTCCAGCGGATCGCAGAGTAAAAAGGCGAGGTGGTTCAGGTCAAACAGGATGCGCGCCGACGCACGCAAGCCGGAAAACACTTCGGCCGCGCTATCGAGCGCGAACAGATCCTCTTGCAAGGGTTGCATCAGGGCCTGGTTGCCGATGATGTGAGCAATCTGGCTATGGGTATCGGGCACGGATCGGGGGTCCATGCCGAGTACGCGCGGCAGGCTGGTGCTCCTGCCACCGGCCTGCCGTTCCTGGAGCGTCATGCCGAGGGCCTCGGCAAGCATGCACATTCGTTGTGCTGCCTGAGCACGCAAGGTACTCAGGAGGCTACTGCTGGCGTTGCCAAACATCTGCTCGGCGAGTTGCCCGAGTTCCTCGCTCACCTCGTCGTCGCAAGCCAGCGCGTGTGCCAGCCACACCACCTGGGTCAGATGCGTGCCGGTCAGCATCTGCTCGGCCGGCTGGTGGTGAAAGAGGATGCCATCGGCAAACGATGAATCCAGATGCCACTGATCGGCGAGCCAGGTGCCGATTTCGCCATGGTCGACACCAAAGCGTTCTTTTTCCATTTCTGACAAAGCGCTTTCATCGGGACAGGTCGCAAGGAGCTTCAGATAGGGCTCGCCCAGGGCCGAAAGCAGAATGAGTTCCCCGACATCATGCAGCAGGCCTGCCAGATAAGCTTCGTCCGGTTGCTGATAGCGGGTGGCGACCGCCAGGCTGCGGGACAACTCGGCAACCAACAGCGAGTGGGTCCAGAACCCTGACAGATCGACCGCCCGCGTAGCGGTTCGTTCGTCAAACAGACTCTGAACCGACAGGCAGGTCGCGATCGAACGAACCAGACGGGTGCCGAGTGCCAGCAAGCAGCTCTCGATGCTGCGCAGGGGATTGCCGCGCCGGAGCGCGGATGAGTTGGCCGCGGTCAGGACGCGGGTGCACAAGCCGGGATCCTGCTCGACCAGGCTGGCCAGTTCGGCCATGGTCGTGCCGTCATCGTCGACCATCTGCAGGAGTCGCAGCAGTATCTGTGGCGGCGATGGCGCACGCCCCGACTCCATGGCATGGCGAATCGGTTCCGGCAAGCTATACATCGTGGTAATGGCCGCAGGGGATCACTAATCGAGCTTCTTGAGATAGTCCTTGGTAAACACCTTGTCCGGCAGATCCCGAAGCTTCATGCTTCCATATTCGAGGACGGACTGTTCGCCGCCGCGCAGAGCATCTTCCATGACCAGTCGGGTGGGCCGTTTTCTCCCTTCCATGGCCTTGAAGTTCTCGTATTTGCAAGTCTTCAGCAGACGGTTGGAAAGTGAATAGAATTCCGCCTTGAACGGCCAGAAGTCCTTGTCCCGGACCCAGTAGAGGACCCGCTGGTAGGTGACGCTGCGGTCGACACCGGTCAGTTCGAGAACATGATATTCCTCGTTGCCGATTTTCTCGCGCCGTAGCAGCCGGGGATTGTAGTCGGCAGCGAAATTGGCACGCGCCAGATCGCCGTTGGCGACCTGACCAGTCAGCCTTTGCGAGAGGGAGAGCCGAATCGGTTGCGAAACGTCGGGCATGAATACCCAGAGGTCCCGACCTTTCATCAACAGGATCTGGCCACGTTCGGACGCCGGTTCGGTGACCATCACGACGCTGTTGGTGTTGCCCTTGGAAAGCACCCGGTACTTGCGTACCTCGGCGCCCTGTCCGCTGCCGGTGGTCGTGATGCTGACGTCCATCTGAAAGCCTTCGGTTGGAAAACGAACCTGGTCGGCCTTTTCAACGATCAGCCGGGCCTCGGCATCGTCGCCTGCGGCCGGCAAAACGGACTCCGCCGCCCGCACCGGCATGGCGCTGGCCAGGACAGCGGCAAACAGGAGTACCCGTGCAGTGTTGACACCAAGATGGCGGATAGTCATGATTTCCATAGTTTTCAACCCATTGTGCTGGCCGTCGACACGGTTGGCAGGAAGTGCCACCGATGAGCATGCTTGAACCCATTGTCCGCATAGAACATGTATACAAGGATTATCTACTTGGCGAACAGAAAGTCCAAGCCCTCAAGGACATTCATTTCAATATCGAGCCCGGTGTCTTCCTGGCGATCGCAGGTCCATCAGGCAGTGGCAAGACCACCTTGCTGAACCTGATCGGCTGTATCGACACGCCGACCAGCGGCAAGATCTACATCCATGGCGAGGACGTGAGCGGGCGGACACCTGATCAACTGGCCGATCTGCGTGCACGCAAGATCGGTTTCATCTTTCAGACCTTCAATCTGTTACCGGTGTTATCAGCCGCCGAGAATGTCGAGTATCCTCTGCTGCACCGCAAGGATGTGTCGAGCGCCGAGCGACGGAAGCGCGTCGCGTATTTCCTGGATGTCGTCGGCCTGTCGAAATACGCGGCGAATCGCCCGAATCAGTTGAGTGGCGGTCAGCGTCAGCGGGTGGCAATTGCCAGGGCGCTGGCGATCCACCCGGCGATTGTCCTGGCGGACGAACCGACGGCGAACCTCGATCGTCAGACCAGCAAGGAAATCCTCTTCCTGATGAAAGAGATCAACCGGAGGCAAGGCACGGCTTTCATCTTTTCAACCCACGATGATCGGGTGATCAACAATGCTCGCCGTCAGATCCGGATCGAGGATGGCGAAGTCGTCACGCTCGGCAAGCGCCCCTCCGGCGGGAAGTGGATTTTCTTGCCCGATCGCAAGCCCGGAACTCCCCTCAACAACGACAACGAGGAATGGTTCAGCCAGTCTGCCGAAAGTTCGGATGCCACCATGGAACATAATGATGAGAACAGCGATGCCGTCCAGAAGAATTAAGGTGAAAGTCGCGTCAGCGACTCACGAATCTCCCCTCCCCACTCGTGGGGGAGAGGGAAACGGTCATGACTTTCATGATCGGGGGTGCCCGGAAAATGCCATGACCGTTAGCTGGCACTGCATTGGTCTCTTCGTTGCTGCTCTGCTGAGTTGGCCGACGGTCGCGGTGAGTGACCCCACGGACAACATTGATCGCCCCGGCGTCGACGTGTCCGACCACTCCGAGACCAGGCCAACGCGCATCATGCTCGTCGCCAAACCGGCCGACGCCCTGCCGACGAGCAGGGAGAGCCTGTTTGGCGACGACGAGCCTGATGCGGCTGCAGACCAACCCACCCGTCGGGAATCCTTGTTCGGTGACGATCAGCCTTCATCGCCGCAGACCACAGGCGCTGCCAAACAGTCGTCGGCGCGCACAGCAGGCTTGAAGGGCTTCATCCAGAACGTGATGGCCTATGACTGGCCCAAGCCTCGACACTGGTCGGAAATGATGACCCGCGTCGATCTGAGCACGCAGGGCGATCTCGGCAACCAGGTCAAATGGAAACTTGGAGCGCGCATCGACTATGACGCGACTTATACCTTCACCGATTTCTATCCGCAGGCGGTGGCGGATAATCAACGTTTCAACGTTCTGCTGCGCGAGAACTATCTCGATATTGGCGCCGGGGACTGGGACTTCCGCCTTGGCCGGCAGCAGATCGTCTGGGGTGAAATGGTCGGGCTGCTGTTTGGCGACGTGGTTTCCGCCAAGGACATGCGGCAGTTCATCCTGCCGACCTTCGATATCCTGCGTATTCCGCAGTGGGCGGCCAGGGCAGAGTATTTCAAGAACGATTTCCACGCCGAACTGGTCTGGATCCCGGTCGCCAGTTACGACAACATCGGCAAACCGGGTTCCGAGTTTTTCGTCTACACACCGCCGCCCCCTCCGGGTGTCGCCACGGTGTTTCGCAACGAAAAATTTCCGGCGCGCGGTCTTGATCATACCAATTACGGACTGCGGCTGTCGGTGTTGCGTGATGGCTGGGATGTGGCAGGCTTTGCCTACAGCAGCATGAGCGTCGCGCCGACCTTCTACCGGGCAATCGTTGCCGACCCCCTGCCGACCGCGATTTATCAGGCCAGGCATGACCGTATCAATCAGTTGGGCGGCACGCTAGGCAAGGATTTCGGTTCGCTGGTCCTGAAGGGCGAGGTGGTATATACGCGCGGCCGTAAATATGAGGTCACCAATGCCACCGATGCCGACGGGGTCGTGCCGCAGAACACGCTGCTCTGGGTCCTTGGCCTGGATTTCAACCAGTTCGCCGATACCCGGATCAACGCCCAGATTTTCCAGAACCATTTCTTCAATCATGATCCGGACATCATTCCCCTGGCCAAGGAATACGGTTACAGCCTGTTGCTCAACCACAAGTTCAGCGACAAGTTCGAGGCACAGGCGCTGTGGATCGCCAGCCTGAACCGTACCGACTGGCTGCTGCGACCCCGAATGAACTGGCATTTCGAAAAGAACTGGAGCCTGGCGATGGGTGTCGATATCTTCAAGGGGTCCCCGACAGGGTATTTCGGCCGCTACGACGCCAAGGACCGCGTTTATACCGAGATCCTCTACAACTTCTGACGCCACCGTGAACGCTGGCAGGTCGAGCAGCACTGCCGGCATGCAGGTCTGCAATCCGGATCAGGAGCGACCGGAGCGCGCGCTCGCGCTGTTCGGAAGCGTGACCGACGATTTGCAGGGCCGCCTCGTCGGTACCGAGTCGACGTTGGAACGGCCAGATCTGGGCCGGCAGTTGGCGGCCCTGTTCGAACGCCAGCAGAAATTTCGATAGGCGGTGGCGTTCATGGCATCGGCGCAGGAAGTCGTCGCCCGCCAGGGCGATGAACCGAATGCCGGACAGTCGGCGCAAAGCACCAGGGAAGTGCTACACCTCCCAAGCTTCCATCGCCTGCCGTTCGATGCCTCGCTGATCGAGCAGGAATTTCCCCCGCCGTACACGCTCGCCACTTTCCACGAGGCCGCGCGTTCGCTCGGGCTGAATACCGGCAAGGTCGCGCTCGCAGGCGTCGACTGGCAGAAACTCCCGCTCCCCGCCATCGCCTTCCTGCGCCCGCAACCCGTCACCCCGGAACCAATCAAGCGCCCTCCCCTCCTCATCCTCATCCTCAAGGCTGACGCCGACAAGCTCCTCTACTTCCGCACCGGCAGCCAGACCCCCGAAACCCTCCCCATCGCCGAAGCCACCCAATGGCTCGAACCCGAACTCATCCTCGTCGCGAAGATGCGCCGGGCCACCGGCGAGGAACACATCGCCGGCTTCACCACCGAGAAGAAAGCGTTCGGTTTCAAATGGTTCATCCCCGAACTCCTCAAACACAAGAGCCTCTGGCGCGACGTCCTCACCGCCAGCCTCGCCATCCAGCTCGTCGGGCTGGCCACACCGCTCTTTACCCAGGTGATCATCGACAAGGTCATCGTTCACCAGACCCAAAGCACCCTCATCGTGCTCGGCATCGCCCTCGTCATGTTCATGCTCTTCACCAGCGGCATGACCTGGCTACGCCAGTACCTTGTGCTGCACACCGGCAACCGCATCGACGCCGTCCTCGGCAGCCAGGTTTTCCGCCACCTGCTGCGCCTGCCGCTGCCGTACTTCGAACAGCGCCCTACCGGCACCCTGGTCGCCCGGCTGCAGGGGGTCGAAACCATTCGGGAGTTCGTATCCGGCGCCGCCGTCACACTCCTCCTCGATCTGCCCTTCCTGTTGATCTTCCTGGCGGTGATGTTCGCCTACAGCGGGCAACTCTCGCTGATTGCCGTCGGCCTGCTCGGCGCCATCGCCTTCATCAGCTTCCTCGTCGCGCCCCTGTTCAGGGAGAAGCTCGACCAGCAGTTCATGCTCGGCGCAAGGAACCAGGCCTTCCTCACCGAATACGTCTCGGGCATGGCCACGGTCAAATCCCTGCAGATGGAACCGGACATCGACAAAAAGTACGGCGACTACCTCGCCCAGTACCTCGCCGCCGGCTTCTCGACCAAACAGGTGGGCAACACCTACCACGTCATCGCCAACGGGCTGGAACAGGGGATGACACTCGCCATCCTCATCGCGGGCGCCCTGCTGGTCATGGAGAACGAAGGCTTCACCATCGGCATGCTGGTCGCCTTCCAGATGTTCGCCGGCCGAATGAGCCAGCCGCTCCTCAGGATCGTGGGCCTGTGGCAGGAATTCCAGCAGGCCAATATCGCGGTGAAGCGCCTCGGCGACATCCTCGACATGCCGCAGGAACCGTACACGCTCACCCCGCACTGCGAACAGGCGGGAGTCAACAAGCGCTCGTGCCTCCTCACCATCGACCAACTCAGCTTCCGCTACTCCGGGCATCACCCCTGGCTCTTCCAGAAACTCGAACTCGCCTTCAAGCCCGGCCACCTGACCGTGGTCACGGGCCCCTCGGGTTGCGGCAAGAGCACGCTCGCCAAACTCATGCTCGGCTTCTACCCACCCACCGAAGGCCATATCGCGCTGGACGGCAAGGACATCCGGCATCTGGCCGCCAACGAACTCCGGGCCACCTTCGGCGTCGTGCCGCAGGAAACGGTGCTCTTCTCCGGCACGCTCTACGACAACCTGGTCATGGCCCACCCGCATGCCCGCTTCGAGGACGTCATCCTCGCCTGCAAGGCCGCCGAGATCCACGAGGTGATCGAGCAACTGCCGAACGGCTATCAGACGGAGATCGGGGAGCGAGGGACCGGGCTGTCGGGCGGGCAGCGGCAACGCCTCGCCATTGCCAGAGCGCTGCTCAAGCGGCCGAAGATCCTGATCTTCGACGAGGCCGTGTCCAACCTCGACCAGCAGACGGCGGAGCACTTCGCGAAGACGATCAACCGGCTGAAGGGGATGGTGACAATGATCTTCATCACGCATCAAATTCCGAGAGGGTTGGCGGTGGATGAGGTATTCAGCTTCAGCGCCGAGCGGCAACAGGCGACGCGGATGGGGGTGGTGGAGGAGGAGAGGAAGTGAGGCGAAGAGACCCCAAGGCCGACGCGGCGTCGCAGGCCGACACGGCCTGGGATGAAGTCGACATGGCGCCGCTGGCCGAGGGCCTGATCGGGTTGACGTTCAGTGTCACCCGTCATACCTGAACCATCGGTCGAGACTCAATAGAGGAATCTAGGATGAACAATATTCATGGTCTGTTCTTGGGTGGGTTGCTGATGCCTCTCCTGACGGGAGGATCAGGTGGCGCTTATGCGGAATCATTGCCCACAGAAATAAAACCTGGGCAGCCTATTTTCTCTTTAGAACAACGCACGAAGCGCTCACTAACAAATCAATATCAGGAATACCGAATTGAAATATATAATGATCAAACCATCGTGTTCCACGGTATCTGGAATACACGTCTAATTGGTGAGGTGCAAGGAAAGATCTCTCCCGAACAATTTTACCAGATTGGTGACGCTTTTATCGACATTCGTTTTTCTGATTTGAAATCGCGTTATGGCTCAGAACTAAGAGATAAAAG
>WBZL01003355.1_pt1 | contig 14729 bp, 12 predicted proteins | sample 5204291 | NCBI WGS metagenome assembly WBZL01 (sample SAMN12344345, study PRJNA552823) | activated sludge metagenome | biome: Activated sludge suspended growth; feature: Nitrification reactor; material: Wastewater; isolation source: activated sludge from nitrification reactor of wastewater...
GACGGCCGCCGCCTTGGCTGCCGTCGCCGGCGCCGAGGTCCACGTCGACCGCGACCTGCGTGAGGCCCATGCCGGTGTGTGGCAGGGCATGACCCACGCCGAGATCACGGCTCAGCACGGCGACGCCCTCGCGAAGTGGCGGGTGGACCCCGAGGTCCGGCCCGGCGGCCACGGTGAAACCCGGGCGGAGGTGGCCGACCGGGTGGTGCGCTGCCTCACCGCCACGCTGGCCACGGTCCCGGACGGAGCCACCGCGGTGTTCGTGACTCACGGCGGTGCGGCCCGGGCTGCGGTCGGTCAACTCCTGGGCCTGCCACCGGCGGATTGGCAACGCATGACCGTGTTGGAGAACTGCGCGTGGGCGGAACTCGACCATGCCGAAAAGGGCGGGTGGCGACTGGGCCGGTACAACCAGGCGGTGCAGCTGTCCGGCGCGGCGCCGACCGACCCCGCCGTGCGGGAGAGTATCGTCTGACCCACTCGGTGAGGACAAGCGCGGGAAGGGGCTATCCTTGACCAAGCATTGGGGCTGTGGCGCAGCTGGTAGCGCACTTGCATGGCATGCAAGGGGTCAGGGGTTCGAGTCCCCTCAGCTCCACCAGAGCAGATCTTCGGAGTGACGGTGACCGTTGCCGGCGTCGAACAGCCAGACGCCCCCCGGCCTTCTCGGCGGGGATCCTTCCGCTTGCGGGTCCCCGGTTTCTCCAGCCCTCCGGGCCCCTTCGATGCTCCGACCATCGATCCGGACGAACTCAACGCCCGCCGCGACGAGATGTCGGGCGAAGCGCTCCCACTGCTGACCGCCGCGGTCGGCGTTCTCCTCCTGCTGAGTTCGTTCTTCCGGATCCAACCCGCCGAATCGGCCCCCGGCCTGGTCGGTGCCGGGATCTGCGGGGTCGTGGGAATAGTGCTCGTCATCGTCTCCATCATCACGAGCCGTCGGTCACCCCCCGGGTCCGTGGCGACGGCTGCCCTGGCGGTACTGCTGGTCGCGACAGTGGCGCTGTGTGTTGCCATGCTGGCATCGGGGACGCTGGCGCAGACCGTCTACATCCAACTCCTCATCGTGGTGGCCGGGCCGGTCATGCTCCGGCCGGGGTGGTTCGCTGTCACGTTGGTTGCGCTGTGGTCCTTGTGGCTCGGATCGGCGGCCGCATTGAGCGGAAGCGCAGAGCCGGCCGGGTGGCTGCTGGCGATGCTCGCGGCGACCGTGGTCAGCATCGTTCTGCACACCATGCGCACCGACTCCCTGCGGGCGTTGGGCAACGCGCTGCTGGCGGCGGAATCGGCCGCCGTTCGGGATCCGCTCACCGGCTTGCTCAACCGGCGCGGCCTGGATGTCGTGGGAGCTGAGGTGCTGGCGCTCGCCAAGCGGTCGAGGGAACCGATGTCGTGCACGTTCGTGGACGTCGACGGGCTCAAAGGCATCAACGACGAGTTCGGCCACGAAGCAGGCGATCGGCTGATCGTCGCCGTCGCCGAGACCCTCTCGGGGGTGTTCCGCGAGGCGGATGTCGTGGCGCGCTGGGGCGGCGACGAGTTCGTCGTCCTGGCTCTGGGCGCCGGCCCCCGCGTCGAGGACGTGGAACGTCGGCTGGCGGACCGGCTGGCGCACGCCCACACCGACGGCAAGGCATCGCTGTCGGCGGGCCGGGTCGTCCACATGCCCTGGCAGGACGAAGGTCTCCTGACCATCACCGAACGCGCCGACCAGGAGATGTACCGTCGCCGCCGCCTGCGCCGGATGCAGGAGAACGACGCGGCGTCGGGATGAGACACCTGTTGGTGCTGGGTGACTCGCTCGCCTTCCACGGACCCGCGCGGGCCGAACCGCCGGAGGAGCCCCGCTTGTTCCCATCGGTGTGCGCCGCCGAACTGGGGCCGGACGTGCAGGTGGACCTGGTCGCGCGGATGGGGTGGACCGCCCGGGACGGGTGGTGGTCGGTCACCAAGGATCCCGTCGTGTGGGGCACTTATCTTCCGCGAGCGTCGGCGGTCGTCCTGGCCCAGGGCGGGTTCGACCAGCTGCCGGCTGCGCTCCCCACGTGGTTGCGCGACTCCGTGCCTTACCTGCGCCCCGGCAGTCTGCGGCGCCGGGTGCGTTCGGCCTACTTGGCCGGTGCGCCGACCGTGATCCGGGCGACGGGCGGCCGGCTGCAGCAACTGCCGCCGGTGGCGACGTCGCACTACCTGAGCCGGATCCTCACCGGCATCCGGACCCATCGCCCGGAGTTGCCGTTCGTGCGCCTGCTCCCCTCACCGTGGGACAGCTCGTTGTACCCGGTGCAGCGGCCGCACGTGGCCGCCGTGGCCGAGGCCCGGCGGTGGTGCCGCGCCGTCGGAGTCCCCGCCGTCGACACGGACGCCTTGGTGGACACCACGACGAACAACCCCGACGGGCTGCACTGGGGCTGGGACAGCCATGACCGGGTGGGTCGAGCCACGGCGGCGGCCCTGCGGGGGACGGGTTGGGACCGGCCATGACGGTGGTGTCGTGGCTGCTCCTGGCATTGGCGGGGGTCGCCGCAGTGCTCGACTGGTGGTCGGTCGCCGCCGACCGACGCAGAGTCGAGTACGTCGCCAAGCCGCTGGTTCTGATCCTGCTGATCGGCGTCGCCGTCCTGCTGGTACCCGCCGACCCTGGGGTGCGTACTGCGGTGGTGGTGGGACTGGGCTTCGGGCTTGTGGGGGATGTGCTGTTGATGCTCGATCGATTCGTTGCGGGCGCGGCAGCGTTCCTGATCGGGCACATCGCCTACCTGGTCGCGTTCCTCCAGGTACCGCTCAAGGCCGGTTGGTTGTTCGCCGGAGCGGTGATCCTGGGTCTGCTCCTGTCGCTGGTGGCTCGACCGGTGCTGGCCGGGGCGCTGTCCCGCTCTCGACTCCTGGGCGGCATCGTGGCGGCCTACCTGGTGGCGCTCGGCGCGGTTCTGGTCCTTGGAGTCGGTACGGGCAACCTGTGGGCGGCGGCCGGCGTGATCCTGTTCGCGGTGTCCGACGCACTGCTGGCACTGGGCCGCTTCGCCGACCGCTCCCCGGGCGGGCGCGTGACGGTCCACGTCACCTACCACCTCGCCCAGGCTCTGATCGTGTTGTCGTTGCCGACCCTCGGCTGACCGGCCGCGGGCTGCTGCCTCGTTACCATGGAAGTCTGCCCCGACCTTGATGAGGAACCTGAATGGACGCGCCCGTAGACGGCTACGACCCCGACGCGATGCAGCAGACCTGGCTGCCCGTGTGGGACGACCTTCAGCCGTTCCGGTCCGGTACGCCGGACGACCCCCGGCCCAAGAAGTACGTGCTGGACATGTTCCCGTACCCGTCGGGCGATCTGCACATGGGCCACGCGGAGGCCTACGCCCTCGGCGACGTCCTCGCCCGGTACTGGGTGCAACAGGGGTTCAACGTCATGCACCCCATCGGATGGGACGCGTTCGGGCTGCCGGCCGAGAACGCCGCCATCAAGCGGGGTGTGGATCCCATGGGCTGGACGTACGAGAACATCGAGCAGCAGAAATCGTCGATGCGCCGGTACGCCTGCTCCTTCGACTGGGACCGCACGCTCAACACGTGCGATCCGGAGTACTACCACTGGAACCAATGGCTCTTCCTGCGAATGGTGGAGCGCGGTCTGGCGTACCGCAAGGCATCGCAGGTCAACTGGTGTCCCAACGACCAGACGGTCCTAGCCAACGAACAGGTCATCGACGGCCGCTGCGAGCGGTGCGATGCGGTGGTCACCAAGAAGAAGCTGACCCAGTGGTATCTGCGGATCACCGAGTACGCGGATCGACTGCTCGCGGACATGGATCAGTTGGCGGATGGGTGGCCCGAGAAGGTGCTGTTGATGCAGCGCAACTGGATCGGGCGCTCCACCGGTGCCGAGGTGGAGTTTGCGATCGAGGGTCGCGCCGACCCGGTGACCGTCTACACCACCCGGCCGGACACGCTGTACGGGGCGACCTTCTTCGTGGTGGCCGCCGACAGCGACCTGGCGGCGGAACTGGCCGAGGGCTCACCGGCGCAGGATGATTTCGCCGCGTATCTGGAGCAGGTCAAGCAGACCTCGGAGATGGACCGGCTGGCCACCGACCGGGACAAGACCGGAGTCTTCCTGCAGCGTTACGCGATAAACCCGGTCAACGGGGAACGGCTGCCCATCTGGGCCAGCGACTACGTGCTGGCCGACTACGGGACCGGCGCCATCATGGCGGTACCCGCCCACGACCAACGCGACCTGGACTTCGCCCGGGCCTTCGACCTACCGGTCACCGTCGTGGTGGCCAGCGACGAACCGGAACCGGGTGAGTCCGGCGTCGCGGTCCCGGGTGATGGTGTCCTGATCAACAGTGGGCCGCTGGACGGTCTGAGCAAGACGGCGGCGATCGACCGCATCATCGAGATCCTGGCGGAGCGCGGCACCGGCCGGCCCGCGGTCAACTACCGGTTGCGGGATTGGCTCATCTCGCGCCAGCGGTACTGGGGCACGCCCATCCCGATCATCCACTGTCCGACGTGTGGCGAGGTTCCGGTCCCCGACGATCAACTTCCGGTGCTGCTGCCGGCCGCCGAGGGGCTGGATCTGAAACCCAAGGGATCGTCGCCATTGGGTGCCGCGACCGACTGGCGCGACGTTCCGTGCCCGCGGTGCGGCGGTGCCGCCCAGCGGGACCCCGACACCATGGATACGTTCGTCGACTCGTCCTGGTACTTCCTGCGCTACCTCGATCCGCACGACAGCACCCGACCGTTCGATCCCGCGCTGGCGGGCGAGTGGATGCCCGTCGACCAGTACGTCGGCGGGGTCACTCACGCGATCCTGCATCTGCTGTACGCCCGGTTCTTCACCAAGGTCCTGTTCGACCTCGGGCTGGTCGACTTCACGGAACCATTCACGCGACTCCTGAACCAGGGCATGGTCCTCATGGACGGCGCGGCCATGTCGAAATCGCGCGGCAATCTGGTGCGACTGTCCGACGAACTCGCGGCCAACGGTGTCGATGCGGTGCGGCTGAGCATGGTCTTCGCCGGCCCGCCCGAGGACGACATCGACTGGTCCGACGTCTCTCCCACGGGGGCGAAACGGTTCCTGGCCCGGGCCTGGCGTCTGGCCCGCGACGTCGCCGCGCCAGCGGGTGCTGATCCGGCGACCGGGGATCGCGCCGTCCGGCAGGCCACGCATCGCGCGGTTTCCGATGCCCAGACCGCTATCGAGTCGTTCCGGTTCAACGTCGCGGTGGCCCGGACGATGGAACTGGTGAATGTCCTGCGCAAGGCGGTCGACTCCGGTCCCGGCGCCGGCGACCCCGCCGTACGTGAAGGGGTCGAGGCGGTGGCGATCATGTTGTCGCTGGTGGCGCCGTACACCGCCGAGGACATGTGGGCGGCGTTGGGCCACGAACCGAGTGTGGCCCGCGCCGGCTGGCCGGCGGTGGATCCGGACTTGGTGGCGGCCGACACGGTGACCTGTGTGGTGCAGATCGCCGGCAAGGTCCGTGACCGGCTCGAGGTGTCGCCCGACATCGGTGAGGACGAGCTGCAGGCCCTGGCCCTGGCCACGGACGCGGTGACCGCGGCGCTTTCCGGCCAGCAGCCGCAGCGGGTGATCGTGCGACCCCCGAAGCTGGTGAACGTCGTCCCCTGACCGACCGGTTGTTGGTCGGGTCGGCCCGTACCCAGGTCGGCCTGGACCCAGGACGGGTCCACCCAGGTGCGGGCCGTACTCCGCCTTGGCTTCGATACGCGGGCTGACGCCCGCTACTCACCCCGCGGCGGGTGGGCCGGTCGACGCCTGCTCCTCACCCCGAGGCGGGGGGGTTGCACCGACCGGTCGTCGCGGCCGGGTGGCCAGGGGCTGCGGGGTGAGTGCCGCCGGAGGCGGTGTATCGAAGCCCGCCCAGGTCGGCCTGCACGCAGGGCGGGTCCACCCGGGTGCGGGCCGTACTCCGCCTTGGCTTCGATACGCGGGCTGACGCCCGCTACTCACCCCGCGGCGGGTGGGCCGGGCTGCGCCCGCTACTCACCCCGCGGCGGGTGGGCTGGTCGAGGCGCGCCGCTCCTCATCCCGCGGCGGGTGGGCCTGGCTGCGCCTGCTCACGCCCTGGCTGGACTGCCAGGGGACGCTGGTGGGAGCCGACCTCGTCGCCATAGAGTGCAATCCATCGCGAGAAGGAGCGGATCCCCATGGCCATCACGCCCAACATCTGGTTCAACGGCAACGCTGCCGAGGCGGTGCGCTTCTACACCGATCTGTTTCCCGATTCCCACCTGATCCGGACCGTCCACTACCCCGAGGAGGGGCTGTTGGATTTCCAGAAGGATTTGGCTGGGCGGGAGCTCACTGTCGACTTCTCGTTGGGCGGCCAGCGTCTGGTGGCGATCAACGCCGGTCCCGAGTTCCGGCCCACGCCGGCCTTGTCGTTCACAGTGAGTGTGGGGGCCGACGACCCCGCGGTGGCGCGCGAGCAGATCGACACGATCTGGGCTGGACTGTCCGACGGTGGCACGGTGTTCATGCCGTTGGGGGAGTACCCGTTCGCCGCGCGCTACGGCTGGGTCGAGGACCCCTACGGCGTCTCGTGGCAGTTGACCCTGGCCGACCCGGATCGAAGCCAGCCCTTCATCGTGCCCTCGTTCCTGTTCGCCGGGGACCGGACCAATCGAGCCGAAGAGGCGATCGAGTACTACACCGGGGTGTTCCCCGATTCCGCCATCGGCACGGTGGCCCGATACGAAGAGCAGACCGGACCGGCCGCGCAGGGTTCGCTCATGTACGCCGACTTCACGCTGACCGGGCAGCTGTTCGTCGCCATGGATTCCGGGGTGCCGATGGACGCGGCCTTCAGCGAGGGCGTGTCCCTGTCCGTCGCGTGTGCCGATCAGGAAGAGCTGGACTACTTCTGGGGCAAGTTGTCCGAGGCCGGTCCGGAGTTCGAACAGTGCGGCTGGTGCAAGGACCGGTTCGGGGTCTCGTGGCAGATCGTTCCCGCTGACATGGAACAGCTCATGCAGCGTCCGGGCGCGTTCGAGCGACTGATGGGCATGAAGAAGATCCAGATCGACGAGTTCTGACCCGGTGCCGCTGCGCGCGGCGTGGCGAGTCACAGCTCCTAGCCGTAGGCGTCAGCGCCGATGACCCCCTCTGGATCCCCGTCGTCGTCCCATCGCACGAAGGGCCGGTGGACGACGGTGCGGCGCCTGCGGATCATGGCCCATGCGAGGAGGAACAGGGCCACCCCGGCCACGACGAACGTCTCCGACATCCAGACGGGCGCCGTTCCCAGCAGCCAGGCGAACAGCCCCAAGGGGACTGCCCAGATCACCAGTTCGCCCAGGAGCTTCCACCAGGTCGGTTCCTCCTCGGCCTCTCCGGCGGCCTCGTAGACGGCCCGCTCGTCGAACCACAGCGTTGCGTGGTAGGCGATGACGAGCGGCAGAAGTTGGAGGATCCACCCGGTCCAGAAGTTGTTGGGATCGCCCAGGATGAACTCCCCGTAGTAGGCCACCACCGTGGCCACTCCCAGGCCCAACGCCCACGCGGCGGTAGACACCGTGTCCAGTCGGCGTTGCAGGGTCCGGGCGAGGCCGGGGAATCGAGCCGACGTGTAGGGGGCGGTGAATGGCCGATTCACCAGGAGCGACACCACCGCCATCAGGGTCAGGCCGCCGTTGGACAGCAGGTCGGCATGATCCTCGAACCACTCATTGACATCGTCGGATCCGAAGATCGCGATGGCGATCAGCGGGAGGAACAGAACGAGGTCGGACAGTTCCAGAGCCTTGGGGCGCTCACCGCGCCACCAGGTCAGGAGCACGATGGCGGCGGCGAGGGCCGCGGCGACTAGGGCGGACACCAGGGCAGACGTCACATACGGCAGCAGTCCCCATGCCAGCCAGGGCAGCAGTCCGACGATCGGGTCGTCCAGGATCAGCAGGAACCGATCGCCCTGAACGTCCGGGTCGGCGGTCGCAGCCATGGGGTCATCGTGTCGTCGGCCGGCGACGGTCGCCACCGCGCGCTCCTGCTGCGTAGCCTGGGGGGATGTCGCAGCCCCTCCACCGCACCGCGCTGGTCACCGACTCCACCGCGAACCTGCCGGCGCCGCTGATCGACTACTGGGGGATCAGAGTCGTTCCGGTGCAGGTGATCGTCGGCGACCGGGCCGGCGAAGAGGGCGTCGATGTGTCCACCGCCCAGGTGGCCGAGGCGCTGCGATCAGGGGTGTCCGTCAGCACCTCCCGGCCGGCGCCCGCACGGTTCGCCCAGATCTATGACGAGGTGGCCGCCGCCGGCGCCGAGAACATCGTGTCCGCGCATCTGTCAGCGGACCTGTCCGGCACGTACGACGCCGCGTTACTGGCCGCGGCCGAGGCCCCCATCCCGGTCACCGTTGTGGACAGCCGCAGCGTGTCGATGGGACTGGGCTACGGCGTGATCGCTGCGGCTCGGGTGTTGGCGCAGGGCGCCGATGTCGCGCAGGCAGCGGACGCGGTGACCGTCACATCCGCCGCGAGCCGAGTGTTGTTCTACGTGGACTCGCTGGACTTCCTGCGGCGCGGCGGGCGGATCGGCGCCGCGCAGCGGCTCGTCGGATCAGCGCTCGCGGTCAAGCCCATCCTGCATCTGGCCAAAGGTCGGGTGCAGCCGTTGGAGAAGGTGCGCACGGCGGCCCGCGCGATGACCCGGCTGGAGGATCTGGCCGTCGAGTCCGCGGGCGATGCGCCCGTCGGAGTCGCGGTACTGCAACTCGATGCGGAGCGCCGTGCGGAAGACCTCGCCGAGCGACTGCGCACCCGTCTGCCCGAGGCGGAGGTGCTGCTGGGGGACGTTGGGGCCGTCATCGGATCGCACGTCGGTCCCGGGATGGTCGCCGTGGTCGTCAGCCCGGTCCCCGTCCCGTGATCACCGACGGGTTCTCCACCGCCGATCCGTGGGCACTGCTGGCTGCGGCTGTCGTCGGCTACCTGTTCGGCTCGGTGAATCCGGCAGCGATCATCGCCCGAATGCGGGGGATCGATCTGCACCACGAAGGGTCCGGTAATCCCGGAGCGACCAACGCAGGACGCGTGCTGGGTAAGAAGACCGGCATCCTGGTCGGGGTTCTCGACGTTCTGAAGGGCCTCATCCCCGCCCTGTTGTTCATGGGTGCGGGGATTGCTGCGGCCGAACTGGCCGGTTTCATGGCTGTCATCGGCCACATCACCTCGCCGTTCCTCAGAGGCCGCGGCGGCAAGGGGGTGGCGACGACGCTGGGCGCCATCCTCGGCACGTATCCGTTGTGGGTTCCGTTCGTCCTGATCGGTTTTGCCGTCGGCTACCTCCTGTCTCGGCGAGTGGGCATCGGGGCCGTGGTTGCGGCCCTGGTCCTGATCGGTTGTGGCGTGTTCACCGACGATCCCGATGCCCGGTTGTTCGGGATCGCGTTGGGACTGCTCGTGCTCGTGCGGCATTGGCGCAACATCGGCGCCGCCTGGCGGGACTGGCGCTCCGACGATCCCCAGGGCTGATCTGGCGCCGACTGTCCGCAGATGCTCGGGTCGGCGCGGGGGCGCGACCGTCGGGCGTGATCGTCGGGCATGGACGTCGAACGACCTCGACCGGACGAACGCGGCACGCTGGTGTTGGTCGGTGGTGCCGTATTGGTGGCGATCCTCGCTGCGGCTGCCTGGTGGTGGGCCGGACGGCCGCAGCCGATCGCGCCGGATCCGCCGGTCGCCGAGACGTCCCCCGCCGCTGGCTTCACCACTGTGCCGCCGTTGCTCCCGGCGCCCGAATCCAGCGCACCAGCCGCGGCGGCGACCCCGGTATCCAGCGAGCGGCCCGACCTGACCGTCGATGTCCGAGGCGCGGTGCGCACACCTGGCGTACTGCGCCTTCCCGACGGCAGCCGCGTGATGGACGCGATCGACGCCGCGGGGGGTTTGCGTGCGGGCGCACGATATGGCGCGGTCAACCTGGCCCGCCCACTCACCGATGGAGAACAGATCGTGGTCGGTCGCAGCGCTCCCGCGATGGCTGTTCCGCCGGCGGCATCATCCGCGGCAGGAGACCCGGGTGCGACCGGACCGGTAGACCTGAACACCGCCACCGCGGAACAGCTCGAGACATTGGACGGGATCGGTCCGGTGCTGGCGGCGGACATCGTCCAGTGGCGCACCGACAACGGGCGGTTCTCCTCCGTGGACGACCTACTCGACGTGTCGGGGATCGGAGAAGCGACGCTCGCCGGACTGCGGGACCAGGTGACGGTGGGATGACCCGTGACGGCTGGCGGGTGCTGTGGCTGGCGCTCGCGGCCTGGATCGGGACCGGCGCCGGGTGGGCGCTCCCCGCGGGAGTCGCCGTTCTGGGCGGTCTGGCGGTCCTGGCCGCAGCGTCGGTCGTCGCCAGGAGAAGCAACCGGTTCGCCGCAGCCATCGGGGTTGTAGCCCTCGGGGGAACGATCGTCGCCGCGGTGGGCAGCGGTGCCCGGCAGCCACCGGAGTTCGCCGTCGACCACACCGTGGAACTCACGGCGCAGGTGCGTGGCCCGGGAAGAACAGTGGCAACCCAACTGGGACGCCCCCCGGCGCGCGTGGTGCCCGTGGCAGTCCGCACGGTCGGTCATGGGGACACGACACTCGCGCTCGACCTGCCCGCCCGGTTCTTCATCGATGCCGCTGATCAGACCACGCCACTTCCGGTGGGCACCGTGATCCGCTGCCACGGGCGAATGCGAGTGCGCGACCCCACGGCCACCGAGCCTTCGGCACAAGTGGTCGGCGCACCCGTCGTGATCGCCAACCCCGGACCGATCGACATGATCGGAGATGCCCTGCGGCGCGGCGTGGCGACAGCCACCGGTGACGAGCCGCGTGACGCGACCGCTCTGGTGGCCGGGATCGCGATCGGTGACGAGTCTCGCCAGACCCCGGGGTTCGCGTCGGTCATGCAGACGGCGGGGCTGTCGCATGTGACCGCCGTGTCAGGCGGCAACTTCGTGGTCGTGATGTCCGCAGTGCTGCTCTGTCTGCGGCTGGGGCGCCGCTCCCTGCGGGTGCAAGTCGCCGGGGCCGCGTTGGTGGTCGCCGCTTATGGTGCTCTGGTCGGAGCCCAGCCCAGCGTCTTGCGGGCCGCGGTCATGGCGTTCATCGGGCTGGTGGGGGTCTTGCTTGGCGGACCCGGGCGCGGCTTCCCCCTCTTGGGCAGTTGTGTGACCGTGCTGTTGTTGGCCAGTCCCGAGTTGGCCTGGTCGCTCGGCTTCGTGCTGTCGGTGGCGGCCACGGCCGCGCTCCAGGTGGTGGCACCGAAGTTGCTGCAACGCACACCGCGGCAGGTCCCTCGGGTCGTCGCCCTGCCGCTCGCGGTGGCTTGTGCCGCGCATGTCGCCACCGCTCCGGTGTTGCTGGCGGTCGGTGCACCGGTGTCGTGGGTCGCCATCCCGGCCAACCTGCTGGCCGGAGCCTGGATCGCACCGATCACCATCCTCGGGCTGCTCGCCGCGATCGTGTCGCCGCTGAACAGCACTGTGGGTGCCGTCGCAGGGCACGTGGCGGTGCCGCTCGCCCAGGTCGTGGTCTGGGTGGCGCAGGCCGCCGATGTGGTGTCCCGGTCGGCGTGGACTGCCGGCGCCGGACCGCCACTCCTGCTGGCCGGGACGTCAGTCACGGTCTGGTGTCTGATCACCCGACGTCACGGTCCATGGCCGGCGACGGCGACGACTGCAGCAGTGCTGATCGTCGGAACGGTGGTGTGCCACCAGCGAGCGGGGCCGCCGGGGTGGCGGCTCGCCGTATGCGACGTGGGGCAAGGCACTGCGGTACTGGTCCGGACCGGTACGACGGCAGCGGTGATGTTCGACGCCGGCCCCGACGAAGCTGCTGTCGGGTGCGCCACCCGAATGGGGATCCGCACCTTGGACGCCGTCGTCCTGAGTCACTACCACGCCGACCATGTGGGGGGACTGACTGACGTGCTGGCCGCCTATCCCGGCACGCCGGTCGTGGCCACGGCGTTCCAACGGCCGGTGTCGATGGCGGCAGCGGTCACTGCCGATGTCGGAGCGCCGGGGCCGGTGGTGGCGGGCGCTGTCGCGCGGTGGCCTCAGGTAGAGGCCACCGTCCTCTGGCCGCCAGCTGGGTTCCGAGGCGGGGACGATGAGGCCAACAACGGCAGCGTGGTGACGGCGCTGCGGTGGTCCGACGGCTTCTCGGCGCTGGTCCCGGGGGACATCGAGCCGGAGAGTCAAGGTCGGCTGATCGCGGCGACGCCGGCCATGACCAACGACGTCGTGGTGATCCCGCATCACGGCTCGGACCACCAGGATCCCCGCTTCGCGGCCTGGTCGGCCCCTCGCCTGGGCGTGGCCAGTGTCGGGCTGGACAACAGATATGGCCATCCGGCGCCGCAGACCCTGGCCGAGTACGAGGCGGTGGGCGCCGCCGTCTGGCGGACGGACACTCAGGGGTGCGTGAGTGTCGGTGGTGCGCCCGGGGCTCCTTGGACCGCGCCCTGTTGAGCGGGTGACGACCGGGCCTCGTGGCGGCCACGGCCGGGTCGGCACTCCATGGCACGATCAGCACATGGCATCGCGGGCGGAACCGGCAGTTGTGGTCACCGGACCCGAACCGCTCCTGGTGCGCCGTGCCGCCGACGACGCGACAAACGGTATGTGCGACCAATTCCCGGAACGGTCCGTTCGGGTGCTCGACTGTGCCCGCAGGTCCGACTCGGGTCTGGATCTGGCGCAGGAGATCGCCCAAGCGGCCGCTCCCAGCCTGTTCGGGGATCCGCCCATCCTGCGGGTCGAGAACATCGATCAGTCCGACGACGCGGTCCAACAGGTGCTGAAGGATCTGCTGGCCGACCCGGAGGGGACCGCCGTCGTGATCACCCACAATGGAGCACCCCGGGGGCGGGGCGTGATCAACTCGGCAGGCAAGACCGCCGCTCAGGTCATCAAATGTGCCCGACCCAAGGAACGCGAGATCCGCCGCATGGCGCGGGACGAGGCGAAGGCCGCCGGCGGCACGGTGACGGATCAGGCGGAGCAGTGGCTGATCGACGCTCTGGGAACGGACTCGCTGGAGTTGCTGCTGGCGGCCGTGCGGCAGGCCATCGCCGACGCTCCAGACGGCCGCGTCGACGAAGACGCCGTGCACGACATGTTCCCGGTGCAGGGCAAGGTCAGTGCGTTCGCCGTGGTCGACCATGTGTGGGCCGGCCGGACCACCGAGGCCCTGCGACTCCTGCGCACCATGGAACAGCGGGAGCGGGGGGTGGGGGTGTCAGTCGTCGCGGCTCTGGCTCACGGGGTGCGGATGATGGCACTGGCCGGATTGCGGGGGAGTTCGCCGCCGCGAGATCTGGCGATCGCCCCGTGGCAGGCGGATCGAGCGCGCGACAACGCTCGTCGGTGGGGCGCCACCGGCGCCCGGCTGGCCGCAGTCTCGGCCCAGCTACCCGGACTGGACGCCGACATGAAGGGCGGCCTCGACGGGGGCATTGCGCTCGACGACGAGCAGAAGATGGCGATCGTGGAGTCGGTGGTGTCCCACTTGGCGCAGCCTGCGGGGCACTGACGGGGCTGCCGACGGTCAGCTGAGTGCCGCGGCCTGGCGCGCGATGGCCGACTTCCGATTGGCGGCTTGATTCTTGTGGATGACGCCCTTGCTGGCTGCGATGTCCAGTTCCCGGGACACGGACTGAGCGGCGTCGCGGGCCTTCTGGGCATCGCCGGAGGCGATGGCTTCGTGGAATCGACGGATGGAGGTCTTCAGCGCGGACTTGACCGCCTTGTTGCGCTGCCGGGCCTTCTCGTTGGATCGGTTGCGCTTGATCTGCGACTTGATGTTCGCCATTCGTCCCGTAAGCCTTCGTGTGTGGATGGAGGTGGTCGGCGTCGCGAACCGCGCGCCGCCAGAGGACTAGGATACCCGTGCCGGACCCCCGACCACCAAATCGCCCACGGAGGGCACCCTTGACAGGCACCCGACCGGGAGCGACCGATCAGGCGCTGATCCGCAACTTCTGCATCATCGCCCACATCGACCACGGCAAATCCACGCTCGCCGACCGCATGCTGCAGGCCACGGGCCTGGTGCCGGACCGCGAGATGCGCGCCCAGTACCTGGACCGCATGGACATCGAACGTGAACGCGGAATCACGATCAAAAGCCAGGCGGTCCGGCTGCCGTATCAGGCTCAGGACGGGGTCACCTACGTCCTGAATCTCATCGACACCCCCGGCCACGTCGACTTCACGTACGAGGTGTCGCGCAGCCTGGCCGCCTGCGAGGGAGCGGTCCTGCTGGTGGACGCGGCCCAGGGGATCGAAGCCCAGACGCTGGCGAATCTGTACCTGGCGCTGGAGAACGACCTGCAGATCATCCCGGTGCTGAACAAGATCGACCTGCCCGCCGCCCAACCGGACAAATACGCGGCCGAACTGGCCCACATCATCGGATGTGATCCTGATGACGTCCTGCGGGTCTCGGCCAAGACCGGCGCCGGTGTCGACGAGCTTCTGGAGCGGGTCGTTGCCGAGATCCCGGCGCCCGCGGGCGACCCCGAGTCCCCGGCCCGGGCGCTGATCTTCGATTCCGTGTACGACACCTACCGCGGTGTCGTCACCTACGTCCGAATGGTCGACGGGCGGCTCGGCCATCGACAGCGCATCGTGATGATGTCGACCGGTGCCACTCACGAGGCGCTCGAGGTCGGTGTGATCTCACCCGAGCCGGTCGCCTCC
>WBZL01003356.1_pt1 | contig 14727 bp, 12 predicted proteins | sample 5204291 | NCBI WGS metagenome assembly WBZL01 (sample SAMN12344345, study PRJNA552823) | activated sludge metagenome | biome: Activated sludge suspended growth; feature: Nitrification reactor; material: Wastewater; isolation source: activated sludge from nitrification reactor of wastewater...
TACATGCAGTTTGCCAGCATTTACAAGCTGTCGCAGGAAGAGCGCACCTTTTTGGAGCGGCAGCTTCTGACGCTGCAAACGGGTAATGCCCCGCTGCCGACGGTGTTCCAGCACGGCGACCCCGGCACCTGGAATGTGCTGATTACGCAAACGGGTCGGCCGGCCTTCCTCGACTGGGAAGCGTCGGAGCCAAAGGGGATGCCGCTGTGGGATCTCATCTACTTTTTGCGCTCCTACTGCGTGGGTGCTGCCCGCGCCCAAGGGGTAATGGACGGGCAGGCCGGGTTTGAGCAGCAATTTTTACAAAACTCGGCGCTGAGTACCCTGGTGGTGCAAACCATTGAGCGGTACTGCGAGGCGATTGATTTGCCCCGCGTCTATTGGGAACCCCTTTTCTACACCTGCTGGATGCACCGCGCCCTAAAAGAGGCGACGCGGCTCACAGGAAGCAAGATTGAAAAGGGCAGCTATCTAAGTTTGCTGCGGCTGTGCATTGCCCAGCGGCAGTCGCCCACGCTGACCCGGTTGTTTGGATAAATCAGGAGATTGGCGATTGGAGATTGGAGATTGAAAACCTTCATCAATCTCCAATCGCCAATTTCCAATTCCCCACTCCCTCTCACGCATCACCTTCAGAAACATTGTAACTTTCATCCCTTAAGCTGGGAGCAGCATGGAGAGCTAGAGAGCGTTGATACAGAGGCCAAAACGGCCGTTTTGCTGCACCCAAAATCAAAAAACAAGAGGTTAACACATAACCATGAACGAATCCGTTACCGAGTACGATCTGCACGGAATGGTAGGCATCCGCTTGTTGGGTGCTGGTGCCGACGAAGTGAAGATGATCACCCGTCAGATTGGCCCTATTCAGGCAACGCTTGACCGCGACCCCGACATTATCATCCGCTTTGTAGACAGTTTGCCCACAAACGGCCGTATTCGCTACCTGGGCGTGGACGAAGCTGGCTTCACCGACGATGCCTTTTTGGTAATGCGGAGCAAGCACAAGAGCAAGGCCAAGGTGCAAATTCCATTTGACCGCATTGGCGGCGAGCAAATTGAAATTGTGGTGGAAAGGGGGTTAACGGCCGTTCCCCACCTCATCGCCATCATCAACCTTACCGCCCTCGGCAAAGGCGCTCTCCCCATGCACGCCTCCGCCTTCACCTACAACGGTTTGGGCATCATGGCAACCGGCTGGGCAAAGGGCGGCAAAACCGAAACCCTCCTCTCCTTCATGGCCCAAGGCGCCGAACACGTTGGCGATGAATGGATCTACATCAGCGCCGACGGCCAAAAAATGTACGGCATCCCCGAACCCATCCGCATTTGGGATTGGCACCTGCAAGATTTGCCCCAATATTGGGAACAAGTCAGTGCCAGCGACAAAGCCCGGCTGCGTGGGCTGGATTTTGTCGTCTCCTCAATGGAAAAAGCCACCAACCATCCCTCATTGGGCAAAACCAAGCCCGCCAAGCTGCTGCAACGCGCCACCCCCATCGTCAAACGGCAGCAATACGTCCACCTGGAACCCCACAAGCTGTTTGGCAGCAGCATGGGGCCAATGGCGGGCAGCCTCGACAAAATCTTCCTTGTTGCCAGCCACGAAACGGCCGATATTACCGTCACCCCCATCACTGCCGACGAAGTGGCCGAGCGCATGGTTTTTTCCCTCCAGGACGAGCGCGAAGAGCTGATGTCCTATTACCGCAAATTCCGCTTTGCCTTTCCCGCACGGCAAAACGCCCTGCTGGAGCAGGCCGAAATGCTACAGCGGCGGGCTTTGCAGCGGGTGCTAACCGGCAAGGAGGCGTACTTGGTGTATCACCCATACCCGGTTGCCATTCCTGCCCTCTACGATGCGATGCACCCATTTGTGTAGTACTACAACCCACGTAGGACAAGTTTGCAAACTTGTCCTACAGTTTACTCTGGATCGTGTTGGTAGCTTGTTAACAAGGAGCGTACTGGTGTATGGTTATTGATGCGCGGTCATTGCCCGACAAGGAACGAATTGAGGCAGACCTGTGTATTATTGGGGGTGGGGCAGCAGGGATTGCGATGGCGCGGGCGTTTGACCAAACGGCCGTTCGCGTGGCACTGCTGGAAAGCGGCGGTTTTGACTTTGACAAAGAGACCCAATCCCTCTATGCCGGTGACGAGAACAGCGGTTTGCGCTACTTTCCGCTGGATGGCTCCCGCCTGCGCTATTTTGGCGGCACCACCAACCATTGGGGCGGCTACTGCCAGCCGCTGGGCGATTCCGACTTTGCCCATCGAGAATGGATTCCCAACAGCGGCTGGCCCATTTCCAAAGAGGAATTGTGGCCCTACTACGAAAAAGCCCAGGCGCTACTTGATGTTGACCCCAACGCCTGGGAAACGGAATTCTGGACAAAGCAGGATCGCTACCCGGCGTGGGAATTTGCCGACCAGCGGCTGATTACCCGCGTGGCGCAAATTTCGCCAGAGACGACGCGCCGTTTTGGCAGCCATTACCGCGACAGCGTGGTGGCGGCGGACAATGTGCAGCTTTATCTGCACGCCAACGTGACGCAGATTGAGGCGGATGAGGGAGTAACGGCCGTTAATCAACTCCACGTCACCACCCTCAGCGGCAACCAGTTCACCGTCCGCGCCAAACAATTTATCCTGGCGGCCGGCGGTGTGGAAAATGCCCGCCTGCTATTGCTCTCTAACCAGCAGCAAACGGCCGGCCTGGGCAACCAAAATGACCTCGTGGGGCGCTATTTCATGGATCATCCCCGCTTCGTCGCCGCCACCATTCTTCCCAGCAGCCCCTTCCTGCCACTTGGTTTCTATGTCATCCACAAGGTAGGCACCAAACCCATTAAAGGGTATCTCAGCCTGACACCAGAAACACAGGCCGCTGAAGGGCTGGTGGACGTACAGATCCGTGTCAAGCCGATCTATAACCATGTTTTTACCGATGCGTTTAAATCCACCGACGTCTCTTCGCTGCGCACCATCCTCAAAATGTTTGCCGGGCAGCGCGACATCGCCAATTTGGGCCGCCATTTGCAAAATGTGCTGACCGACATGACCAGTTTTCAAAAGCTGCTTGCCCCCGGCGTTGCCATTCCCACCCTCAATCCGCTGGAAGTGGCAAACATTGTTAACGCCGAACGGGTAGATGAGGTGCTGGTGGATTATTTGGGCGACATTGCTATTTTCGGCTTTGAAGAGCTGTTTAACTGGGTTCCGCTGGAGCAGGTGGAGGTGCAAACCCGCATTGACCCGGTGCCAAACCGCAACAGCCGCATTACCCTTAGCGACGAACGGGATGCGCTGGGGCAGCGGCGGCCCCATTTGCATTGGGAACTGACGGAGCTGGATAAACATAGCGTGCTGCGAACGCTGGAAATTTTTGGCAGTGCGCTGGGGCAGGCGGAAATGGGGCGGCTGCGGCTGGAAATTGATGAAGATTTGAACGGGTGGCCGGAAGGGGTGCGCGGTGGCTACCACCACATAGGCACCACGCGGATGCACGAAGACCCCAGGCAGGGGGTGGTAGATGCCCAGTGTCGGGTTCATGGGTTGAGCAATCTTTACATTGCTGGCAGCTCTGTTTTTCCAACGGCCGGTTTAGGCACCCCCACGATGACGCTGCTGGCACTGGCTCTGCGGCTAACCGATCATTTGAAAGGGCAGTTTGCCTAAAATTTTTTGGATGAACAGGATTTAACAAGATTTTCTAACTACTAAGCCGTCATTCCGCCATCTTCATGGGGGCAGGCTCCGCGTAGGCGGGTATCCATACTTCAGCGCAGGAATGGATACCTGCCTACGCGAGTACGACACTTGGATAGTGATACCGTTAATCCTGAAAAATCTTGTCAATCCTGTCCAAAATAACAAAGTCTTATGGAACATAGCATTTCGCCGATGGATCGGCGCACGTTTTTGCAGATGCTTTTGGGTGTTTCGGCGGCGACGGCGGCTTCATCGCTTCTGGGTCGGCTGCCGGGGGTGCTGGGCGCGGAGAACACGGCGCAGGATTTGCTGCGGGTGTTTGGCAGCCTGGAAAGCGCAACGGCCGTTGGGCAAGATTATTTGGCGGCGTATCCGGCGCAGGCGAGCGTGGCGGCGTTGACGGCGAGTTTGGTGGGGGGATTAACGGCCGTTAATCCCCACTGGCAAACCCTTCGCAAAGCCGAACTACAAGCTGCCCTCCGCACACAAATTCGCAACGATTTTGCTGACGAACGGATAGTTAAATTGCAAGGTTGGCTTGTTTCACTTACAGAAGCACAGTTATGCGGCCTGGCCGCACTCATCGTACACAACTGAACGCGGTCATAGATTGACATGTTGCGGAAGGAGATTAGAGATTGGGGATTAGAGATTAGCCAATCTCTAATCTCTAATCTCCAATCTCCAGGAACAGGTTAATTTATGCCCCGAAAAAGTATTGTTAATGGAGCGTAGTATGTTGATTGATGACATAGAAGAAACAGCAGCCGATACCGTACTGGAAGCACTTGACGCTCTGGCTGCCCTGGAACTCACCCCCGATATGCTGCTGCAAGCATCGCGGCGGGTAGATTGGCGCTTTTTGCTGCCCAACCCGGCACTGGGGCGGGTAGCCTATGTGGGGCCAGTAGACAGTGAACATGCCGCCTCGCTGCGGCTTTTTTGCCAAACCTTTATTGCCATCCAGCCCGATTGGTCGCCAGAGGCATACCACCAGGCCAAAGAATCATTTGATGTGGTGGTCGTGGAACGGCCGTCCGGCAAGACTTTGCCTACCCTGGCAACCCTGGTTCGTCCCAGTGGCTACATTTATCTGGAGGTCTATGGTAGCAGTTGGTCGGCCAAAAAGCAGGTCAAACGGCGCAAGCTGCGGGTGAAGGGGCTGAATAAGCTGCGCCCCGACCGTTTTGAAAGGCCGTTGGAACTGGCGGGGTTTGTAGACGCGCAAACCCATTGGCACTGGCCTGATTTTGAGGGCTGCACCAAGATGATTCCGCTGGGGAGCCAAACGGCCGTTCGTTTCGCCCTTGCCAACGAAAAGAAAGGGGTCAAGGCACGGCTACAGGCCTTGGTCAGTGAACAGTTGAACCAGGCCGGGCTGCTGCCACAGCTTGTGCCTTGTTACAGCGTGCTGGCGCAGCGGTGGGGGTAGGTAAACATAATGGCAAACATGATTTTGACTTATTTGCAAGAAAATCGGCAGCGGCTGGCGCTGGCCGAGCAGGGCATCCCCCGGCAGCTTACCTCTGTCATGATGACCCCCCGCTTTCGTGCCTCCAGCCACGTTGTCTACCTGATTATGCCCCATGACAAGCCGGAACCGGTGCTGGTGGCAAAGGTACCCCGTTTAGCGGGTACTGCCCAAACCGTCACCCGCGAGGTGAGCAATTTGCAGGCGGTGCAGGCCAGCCGGCCGGGTGGCTTTGACACCATTCCCCGCGTAGTGGCCTTTGAACAATACGAAAATCATCAGGTGCTGGTGGAAACGGCGCTGGTCGGCCGGCCGATTAGCCCGGAAATTGTGCGCCAAGACCCTGACCGCTGCTGTGAGCTGGCGGTGGATTGGCTGCTGGAAGTGCAGCAGCCGTCGTTTAACAAGGTGTATGTGGAGACGAACTGGTGTGATCGGTTGGTGGAACGGCCGTTACTCTACCTCGAATCCGCCATGCCCTTCAACGACTGGGAAACCCACCTCATGCGCCAAACCCGGCTGCTCGTCGCTAATTTGTGCGACGCCGACCTGCCGATGGTGTTTGAGCACGGCGACCTGAGCCACCCCAACCTGTTTTTGCTCCAGGATGGGCGCGTGGGCGTGGTGGATTGGGAGCTGGCCGAGCCGGAAGGGCTGGTTGCCTACGACCTCTTCTTCTTCCTCACCTACGTCGCCTTTGCCCGCAGCAACGCCCAAACGGCCACCGACTACATCACCGCCTTTGAGCGAGCCTTCTTTGGCCCCACGGCGTGGGCCAAGCCGTATGTGGAAATGTACACCAGCCGCTTCCGGCTCAATACCGACCAGCTAACGGCACTCTTTGTCCTGTGCTGGGCGCGTTACCTCTCCAACTTGCTGCTGCGGCTGGAAGACAACCGGCCAACCGATGGGCGCGTTGCCAGCAGCACCGCCGCCTGGCTGCGCAGCAACCGCTACTATGCGCTGTGGCAATACACCGTCAACAACGCCGAACAGCTTGTCTGGAACGGCTCCAACCGTGCCAAGACGTTGAAAATGATGACCCAAGATTGATTGGTAATCGGTAATCGGTAATCAGTCATGCCACTGGTTACTGTTTACTGATTACTGGTTACTGTTTACTGATTACAATGAACATTCTATACCTAACCAACGGCTTTCCCTTTCCGCTGACCAGCGGTTATTTGCGCCACTATTTTTTGATCAAGGAGTTGGCAGAGGATCATGAGGTGTCGCTGTTGTCTATGGTGGCTCCCAGCTACAAGGAGGAACATCAGGAGGCTTTACGGCCGTTTACCAAGCGCATCATGACCTTCCCTTCTTCTAGCAAAGGCGGGTCGCTGTCCAAAAAGATCGTGCGGCGGTTGCGCTCCGTTTCCCAGCCCGACCCCTCGGTGCAGAAAATGCGCCAGGCCATTGATGAACTGCTCCGCACCGAGCACTTTGATGTGGTGGTGAGCGGCAAGCGGACGATGGAAGCCGTTGACCATCTACGAATCCCGCTGGTGGCCGACATGTGCGACGCCACCTCCTCACGCATTCAGGGCAGTATGCGTTTTGCCAGCCCGGCGCGGCTGCCGCTGCTGATGCTGGAGCTAAAGCAGATGCAGCAGGCAGAAAAGGCGTTTATGAAGCGAGCCGACCACTCCATTTTTATCTCCTCGCGGGATCGGGAGGATTTGTTGGGGCGGCAAACGCAGGGGACGACGATTGTACCCAATGGGGTGGATTTGGCGTTTTGGCAGCGACGAACGGCCGTTCGCGCCCGCTACCAAATTGCCTTCACCGGAGCCATGGATTACCGTCCCAACACCGATGCCGCCCTCTACCTCATCCAGGAAATCTTCCCCCTGGTACAAAAAGAGATACCCCAGGCCGAACTCTTCATCGTTGGCCGCGACCCAACCCCCGCCCTGGTGGAAGCTGGCAAACGCAAGGGCGTTACCGTCACCGGCTTTGTCAACGACGTGCGCGACTATCTTGACCACACCACTGTTTTTGCCGCCCCGCTGCGCTTTGGCGCCGGGCAGCAGAACAAGGTGCTGGAAGCGATGGCAATGGAAATCCCCGTGGTTGCCTCGCCGCTGGCCGCCGACGGCCTGCGTACCGAGGAAGGCGCCCAGCCGCCGCTCGACATCGTGGCCGGTACCGAGCAATTTGCCCAGCGCCTGGTGATGAAATTGCGTGAGGGTGAAGCCTTCCCGCAGCCCCACCACGCCGGCCGTCTCTTCATCGAAACCAACTTTGTCTGGGGCTACAGCCGCCAGAAAATGAATGAAATCATTGAAAAAGTGGCCCTTGTGCCAACCTTTGCCTAAGAATCAGTAATCGGTAATCGGTAATCAGTAATCAGTACTGGATACCGATTACCGATTACTGATTACTGAATACTATGTTTACAGTAGCTGTCATCGGCCCCGATGGGGCTGGAAAATCAACCGTGACGCAGCAGGTGCTAAAACAGCTCGACCTGCCGCTGAAATATATCTACATGGGCGTGAACCTGGAATCGAGCAACTTGGTGTTGCCCACTACACGCCTGATTTTGGAATTGAAGCGGTTGGGGGGCGGCCGGCCGGACATGACTGGCCCGCCCGACCCCACCAAACAGGCCGCGCCCATGCCCAAAAACCCAATCAAGCGGCTGGTTAAAGAGGTGAAAACCGCCTTTCGCATCGGCAATTTGATGGCCGAGGAGTGGTATCGCCAATTTTTTGTCTGGTATTACCACAACAAAGGCACGGTGGTGCTGTCAGATCGCCACTTCTTTTGTGATTATTACGCCCACGACATTGCCGTGGACCGGAGCAAGCTGCCGCTGATGCGGCGGCTGCATGGTTTTTTGCTGGGCAACCTGTATCCGCGCCCCGACTTGCTGATTACGCTGGATGCCCCGGCCGAAGTTCTGTTTGCCCGCAAGGGCGAGGGAACGCTTGCGATGCTGGAAAGTCGCCGCCAGGAATATTTGCGTCTGCGTGAAGCGGTGCCACATTTTGAAACAGTGGATGCGTCGCAGCCGCTGGATGATGTGGTGGATCAGGTTTCGGAAATTATCTGGCTGTTTTATCAAACGAAAACGGGGCGGGTGGTGAAGAATTGAGAATGGGGAATGGGGAATTGAGAATGGTCATTCTTCATTTTCAATTCCCCATTCTCAATTCCCAATTTCTTCTCCGTTAGATCAATCGTAACTTTGGTTTGTTATGTTGCTCTGAAATTCGTTTAGTACAGGAATTGATTGTGCGTACTTTTGTGAAGAAACTTTCGTCATTAACGGCCGTTGATAGCATGATGAACATGGCCGAACGCGCTGACAACCAGCGGCTTAACCTGCTGCGCGTGTTGACCTATCATCGGGTAGATGACCCGGAAAAACGGCCGTCGCTCTACCCACGGGTCACGGTGACACCCAAAGAGTTTGTGGGGCAAATGCAGCATTTGGTGGCCGGGTATAATCCCGTCTCGCTGGATCAGGTGCTGGAAGCAATGGAAGCTCCCGTTCTGCGGGCGCTGCCTCCCCGTGCTGTGCTAGTAACCTTTGATGATGCGTACTGTGATTTTGCCGAACAGGCGTGGCCGGTGATGAAGCGGTATAGCATTCCAGCAACGCTGTTTGTGCCAACCGCTTTCCCCGACCAGCCGCAGCGGACGTTTTGGTGGGATCGGCTGTACCAGGCGCTGCGGACAACGCCGCGCCGGGATGTGGTGTCGGTGCCGTTTGGTGAGGTGTCGGTAAAAACGGCCGTTGATCGCCACCAAACCCTCACCCGTGTCCGCGACTACCTCAAATCCCTGCCCCACCAACAGGCAATGGACTGGCTCGAACAATTCTGCCATGATCTAGCCGCCCAGCCACCCGAACACAGCGTACTAGGCTGGGATGCCCTGCGTCAGCTCGCCCGCGAAGGGGTCACCATGGGTGCCCACACCCAAACCCACCCCCTCATGAACCGCGTCACCCCGGCCGAAGCCAAAGCCGAAGCCGTGCAATCCGTTAACGATCTCAAGCGCGAGCTAGGTGACGTTGCCCCCATTTTTGCCTACCCCAGCGGCGGTTTTAATGAGGATGTGGTAAAAGGATTGCAAGAAGCAGGCATCAAATGTGCATTTACCACTGTTCGCGGTATAAACGACCTTCGTCACGCCGATGCCCTCCGCTTGCGGCGGATCAATGTCGGCCCAGGCACAACGCTCAACGCCATGCGTGCCCAGCTTTTGCCCTGGTCGGTTCATCTCAATCGGCTTCAACCTCTGACATCAAGCGTATAAATCATACGTTTTTGATTGGCGCATGGAGGAGTGGGGTCGCTAAAACAGCAGCCAGCCCTTCTTTTCCATGCACACAAACCACAAAACACAACCATAGGAGTAGTGAGGTTTATGAAAATATTAATAGCAAGCTCTATTTATCCCGGAGCCATCGAAAAGCTGCGCGAAAAACACGAGGTCATTACTGCCTTTCGTGCCTCAGAAGAGGTATTGAAAGAAAAAATCGTTGGTTGCGACGTGTTGATTTTCCGCAGTGGTGTGCAAATCACCGCTGATGTGATGGCAGCCGCCCCTGACTTGAAGCTGATTCTGCGGGCTGGTTCTGGCGTAGACAATATTGATATGAATTACGTTCGGGACAATGACCTAAATTTGCTGCGTGTGCCGGAGCCAGGAGCCAAGGCCGTGGCTGAAATCACCTTTGCCTTTATGCTGGCACTGGCGCGGAATTTGCTGGAAGCTGACACCAGATGGCGCAATGGCAACTGGGCCAAACGCGACTTAACCGAACGCGGTTATTTGCTGCGTGGCAAGCGGCTGGGCGTGGTTGGTGCAGGCAACATTGGGGCCCTGGTGGGGCAAATGGGTGCTGCCTGGGGCATGGATGTGGTTGGCTGTGTGGAATACCCAACTGCACAGCGTGCCGAAGAGCTCGAGCGAATTGGTGTTACCCTCACTGATTATGATGAGGTGATTACCACTGCCGACTTTGTAACCCTTCATGTGCCGCTTAATTCATCCACGCGCAACCTGATTGACGGAGCCGAATTGGCACGGATGAAGAATGGCGTTTTCCTCATCAATCTGGCTCGCGGTGGCGTGGTTAATGAACCCGAACTGCGGGATGCGCTGTTGAGCGGTCATGTGCGCGGTGCGGCACTGGATGTGCATCAAAATGAAGGCGAAGGTGAAATCTCCATTTTGGCCGATTTACCCAACGTCATTTTGACCCCGCATATTGGTGCTGGAACCGTTGACTCCCAGCGCGAAATTGGTCATCGTGTGCTACAGGCAATGGCCGAACTGGAAGCAGCCATGGCTGACGATGAGCTTGTCACTGTTGCGTAATAAAAAAGCAGAATATTTCCGAGGTTTTTGAACGAATCATGAAAAAGACAACCCAATTTAAACAAATGCTCCAGTCAAACCAGTTGGAGTATATTATGGAAGCCCACAGTGGGCTGAGTGCGAAGATTGTGCAGGAAGCTGGCTTTAAAGGCATTTGGGCCAGCGGCCTTTCCATGTCGGCCGCAATGGGCGTGCGTGATAACAATGAGGCAAGCTGGACGCAGGTGCTGGAAGTGCTGGAGTATATGAGCGATGCCACCGAAATTCCGATTCTGGTGGATGCCGACACTGGCTATGGCAACTTCAACAATGCCCGGCGCCTGGTGAAGAAGCTGGAACAGCGCAATGTGGCGGCAATGTGTATTGAGGATAAGCTGTTCCCCAAGACCAATTCGTTTATCAACAGCGAAGCGCAGCCGCTGGCCGATATGCAAGAGTTTGCCGGTAAGATTAAGGCGGCAAAAGACACGCAGCAAGACCCGGACTTTTGTGTGGTGGCGCGTGTTGAGGCCTTTATTGCCGGCTGGGGGCTCGATGAGGCGTTGAAGCGTGCCCATGCGTACCATGAGGCTGGGGCTGATGCGATTCTCATGCACAGCAAAATTAGCACGCCAGACGACATTCTTGCCTTTATGAAAGCATGGAATAATACAGGCCCGGTGGTGATTGTGCCGACAATGTATTATGCTACACCGACCCAGGTGTTTGCCGATGCCGGGGTTAGCTTGATCATTTGGGCCAACCATTTGCTGCGGTCTAGCATTAAAGCGATGCAGGAAACGGCCGCGCAAATCTACAAGGATGAGTCTCTCATCAATGTTGAAAATGAAATTGTCTCCGTCAAAGAAATTTTCCGCCTGCAAAATGCGGATGAACTGAAGAAAGCAGAAAAGATTTATCTGCCGTAATTAATCAGTAAACAGTAAACAGTAATCGGTAATCAGTGAGTTGTACTGATTACTGATTACTGGTCACTGATTACTGAACTGTATTGGTATTTAGGGTTCGTGCGTTAATAACTTGAGATTTAGAAGTTCAACTTCTCTCAGAAGTTGAACTTCTGGAACTGCAAAGTTATTTTTGATTGAACCCTTAGTAAAACAAGCATCGTATCGTTATTGGAGTGACCACTGTGCGTATTCAGAAACCCCCTGCAATTGTCATTGGCTTAGATTGTATGACTGGGCTGCAAACAGCTCGAATTTTGGCGCGGCGTGGCGTGCCGGTGATTGGCATTGCTACAAACCCTGATCATTATTGTTGCCAAACAAATGTGTGTGACCGTATTTTGCGGGCAAATGTCAAGACTGAAGAGTTTATTATTGCGCTGGAGAATTTGGCGCGTGGCTTGAAGCAAAAGGCGGTGTTGATTCCTTGCACTGATATGAGCGTGCTGCAAATTTCGCGCCATCGGGCGCGGCTGCAAGGTGCGTATTTGTTTGCGTTGCCCAGGCATGAAACGGTGGCGATGCTGATGGACAAGATCGGCTTTTACAAGTTTGCCATGGCCGAAGGGCTGCCGGTGCCGGGGACGTATTTTCTGGAGAATCGGTCTGAGGCCGAAGAGGCCAGCCGTAAGCTGTCGTATCCCTGTATTTTGAAGCCACCGATGAAGACGCCGCTGTGGGAGCAGAATACATCGAAGAAGGTGTATAAGGCGGAGAATGCGCGGGAGTTTTTGGAGATTTATGACCAATGCTCGCACTGGGCCGATATTTTGATGGCACAGGCGTGGGTTGAGGGGTCAGACGCGAATTTGTATTCGTGTAACTGCTATTTTGATGCACATTCGGAGCCGCAGGTGACGTTTGTGGCGCGGAAGCTGCGGCAATGGCCGGTGGAGACGGGTACGAGCTGCCTGGGTGAGGAGGTGCGGAATGATGAGGTGCTGGAGGCGACGCTGGCACTGTTCCGTAGCGTGGATTATTGTGGTTTAGGGTATGTGGAGATGAAGCGGGATGACCGCACGGGCAATCACTATATCATTGAACCGAATATTGGGCGCCCAACCGGCCGTTCGGCGATTTCGGAAGCGGGTGGGGTGGAGTTGGTTTATACGGCGTATTGCGATTTGGCGGGGCTGCCGCTGCCGCCCAACCGGACGCAGCAGTATAGCGGGGTGAAATGGATTTCGATTCGCCGTGATTTTCAGTCGGCACTGTATTATTGGCGACACGGCCGGCTGAGCTTGGGCGAGTGGGCGGATTCATGGCGGGGGCGGAAAGGGTACGCCATTTTTGATTGGCGTGACCAGAAGCCGTTTTGGCATGATATTTGGCGGGTGATTCAGTTGTCGCTGGGGCATGGTTCTGACGATGAGGAAGAATCTATACCTGTTATTGCCGGGCAGCCCGGTAATTTGCCACTTTAGTTTTGGTATTGGTAAGCAGGAGGTTTATTATTTTTGTGAGTGCCAACTATGTTGAATAAATTGCAGCAAATTTTGTTATCCTTGTTTGTTCTGGTGTTGCTTGCTGCGTGTAGTGAGCGTGTGCCTCTGGCGGGGATTAAACCGGAAAATACGCCTGCGGTGCATGTGGGGGGGACAGTGGTTTCAGCAGCAACGGCCGTTCCTACAGAAACGGCCGTTTCCACCGTTACCCAAACCCCTATACCCGCTATGGAGGACGAACCAACCGCCACCCCTGCTCCCACCGAGACACCGCTACCACCAACCCCCACACCCACACCAGAACTGCCCGAAACCTACATCGGCATCTGGATTGGTAAAGAAGAGTTGGCACAACTGCCCATGGAAGGGTCAGCTTGGGAAAACGTGGTGGCTGTGGCAAATGAGCGCGGCGGGGATCCCAATATCAGCGACCAAAACAATGACAATGATGTGCGTGTATTGGCAAAAGCACTGGTTTACGCCCGTACCGGCGACACAGCCTATCGAGATGAAGTGATAGAGAACCTGATGGCCGCCATTGATACCGAAGATGGCGGGCGTACCCTGGCACTGGGTCGCAATCTCGTCAGCTACGTCATTGCCGCCGACCTTATCAACCTTCCACAGAATCCAGAAGAAAACGATACCTTTAGTGCCTGGCTGCGCGAAACATTAACCGAAGAGTTGGGCGACCTGACGCTGCAAACCACACACGAACTACGCCCGAACAATTGGGGAACCCATGCCGGTGCTTCACGAGCAGCTGTTGCCCTTTATTTGGGTGATATGGCCGAGCTGGAGCAAACGGCACAAGTGTTCAAAGGTTGGCTGGGCGACCGGGATACATATGACAGCTTCGAGTTTGGTGAAGATTGGTGGCAGGCGGATGAAGACAATCCGGTTGCTATTAACCCGGTTGGGACAGAAATTGACGGCCATTCGGTGGATGGTGCTCAGCCAGAAGAGATGCGCCGGGGGGGCAAGTTTAAGTGGCCGCCTAAGGAGACTGGCTATCCTTGGGAAGCATTACAAGGCTCATTGGTGCAGGCCGAAATTCTTTCTCGCGCTGGTTACGATACCTGGGAATGGGAAGAGCAGGCTTTGCTGCGGGCGGTGCGGTTCCTCTACGAAATTGAATGGCCGGCCGATGGTGACGACCAATGGCAACTGTGGATGATCAACCATGTTTACGGAACCGACTATGCGGCCGAAACCCCGGCACGTACCGGTAAAAATATAGGCTTTACCGACTGGACACATTCAGAACACCGGGTGGTGGTTACAATCTCGGTGCAAAAGCTTACTGGCGAAAAGGATTCATAGGCAAAAGCAACTTTGTTTTCCGCAAAAGGCTCGGGTTAACCTGGTTAATCCGGGCCTTTTTTGTTAGGTTAGGTTGACATTTAGCAAGAAGAAGCAGATGTCGCCGCAAAGATCGCAGAGATTTACCTTGTTTCCTTCACTTTCGCTGCGCCCTCTGCCGTTCAAATTCTGAGAAGTCAACATAACTCAGTACTAGCCCATATTTCCTAGTTACATTCCCCAGGCCGATTTGATAACCTTATGTTGCTTAGGGTAAAACATGTTTTTCTTAAGACAAGAAACATGATGCTTGGTTTGTTTTGATCGTGCCGTTTCCCGTGGAAACAACCAGAAAGCCTCTCGTTTTACTTCTACAGCTTCTTTATCGCATTTACATCACAGCTATGGGGAGATTATCATGTTCCAGCTAGACAACTTGTTTAAACTGTGGCAACGGCCGTTTCGCCTGGTGTCACTCGTGGCGATTACCCTCGCCTTGTTGTTCCTATCA
>WBZL01003361.1_pt1 | contig 14705 bp, 15 predicted proteins | sample 5204291 | NCBI WGS metagenome assembly WBZL01 (sample SAMN12344345, study PRJNA552823) | activated sludge metagenome | biome: Activated sludge suspended growth; feature: Nitrification reactor; material: Wastewater; isolation source: activated sludge from nitrification reactor of wastewater...
GAGCCCGAGAACGGGGTGTGTGGCACCTACGTGATCATGGAGAACGACAACCCGTCGGTCGTGGCACGCAAGCTCGACACCACCCTCGACAAGCTGAACGCCGCGAACGCGACGACCGACGGCTACAGCTCGTTCTTCGTCGGCCTGAGCATCAACGTCCCCTGCTGAGTCCCGTTCATGTCGCGCCGGCGTACCGCTGAGCGGTACGCCAGAAGGACACGAACGAGGAACCCCGTTCATGTCGAGCCGAACGATCACCGCACGATCGATCCGTACGACATGACGAGTTCCGGGCGTTCCCGCTGGCCCGGTCCTCGGTCGAATCCATGCTCTCGAAGTGGCGGCGGGTGGCCGTGCGTGGGGGCTGGGTCCGTTCGTTTCCCTGCGATCCGTGCGGAAACAGCTGGATCGTTGTGACATGAACGGCCGAACCCGACGGCCGGGGCGGTCGGTCGGCGCCTTCGAGAGCATGGGTTCCCTGCCAACCCATGCGAAGCGTGAATCGGCAACGTTGCTCCAGAAGAACGGATGACCACCGCCCCGGAACCGACACGCACGCTCATGTCACCGAAGACGGGGCGGATTCAGGGGGTCGACGCAACGAGCTCGTTGAGTTTCTCGCTGGGAGTCTTCCATGCGAGGGTCTTGCGGGGTCGACCGTTGAGTTCTCGTGCGACGGTGTCGAGGTCGTCCTGGGAGAACCCGGAGAGATCTGTGCCTCTCGGGAAGTACTGGCGCAGCAGCCCGTTCGTGTTCTCGTTCGTGCCTCGCTGCCAGGGCGAGTGCGGATCGCAGAAGTAGACGGCCACGTCGGTCGCGATCGTGAACTCGGCATGGTTCGCCATCTCCGAGCCCTGATCCCAGGTCAACGATCGACGCAGCTCGACCGGCAACGTCCCGATCGCTGCCGTCAACGCTGTCGAGGTGGTGAACGCGTCGTGGCGACCCTCGAGCCTCGCCAGCAACACGTATCGGGTGGAGCGTTCGACCAGCGTCGCGATCGCCGATCGGTTCCGCGCGCCCATGATCAGATCGCCTTCCCAATGGCCGGGCACCGCCCGGTCCTCGATCTCGGCAGGCCGTTCGGCGATGTTGATCATCCCCACGATCCGGCGCGGCTGGTCGGCCTCGCCCGACGCCTTACGCGACCGGCGCACGACCCGGCCACTGCGCAGACACTCGGTGAGGTCCTTGCGGAACTGGCCTCGCGCCTGGACGAACAGCGACTGATAGATCGTCTCGTAGGACACCCGCATCTCCGGCCGATCAGGGAACTCCTCGACGAGTCTCGCCTCGATCTGCTCCGGCGACCAGCGCCGCGACAACCCGGCGATCACGTACTCACGCAACTCGCCGGCCACGGCGAGCTTGCACACCTTGGGCCGGCGAGCCAACTCACGCGCCCGCCGCTCCGCTACCCACGCCTGATAGCCCTCCCGGCCCCCATTCGCGTTCACTTCCCGCGACACCGTCGATCTCGACCGGCCCAACCTCCGACCGATCGCAGCGAACGTCAGATTCGCAGCCAGCCCCGCACGGATGCTCTCGCGTTCGTCCATCGTCAACGCTCTCGCCGGACGCGACCACTCCAACAGCGATGTCACCCCGCCAACCTCGCGCACCGTGCGAGCAACGGTCCGCTTCGTCACCCCGAACCGGCGAGCCGTCATCGACCACGTCGACCCCGAAGCCACCGACATCCGGATCGCCGCCCTCACCTCTTCCGGCATCCCCCGACCACGCCCGCCATACCGCGCACCAGATCCAGCCACAACACCCTCCAATCCGGAGCAGGTTGCAACCACCCCTTGAACCCGAGGAGCGACTGTCGTTCCGTGTGGTGACGCGGTCGTTCGCGTTCAGGGGCGGGTGGCGAAGCGGGCGAGGGCTCGGGCGATGGCGCGGTCGAGGTCGAAGACGTTGCGCTCGAGGTACGAGAGCGGACCGCGCTCGAACGGGGCGCCGTCGGCGTTGCGCCGGACGCCTTCGATCACGGGCCGGTCCTCGGCGTTGACGGCGTGCAGCAACCGCAGCAGGTCCGCCACGTACGCGTCGGGATCGGCCTGCCCGGCGAGCACCTCGGGTGCCACCGACACGTCCCAGCGGATGCGCACCCGGTCGGTGCCGAGCGGGCTGATCTGCAGGTACCAGAGCCAGTCGGGCTGCACCTGCATCACGTGCGTGGGGAACACCGCGGCGAGCACGATCGTCTTCCGCTGATCGCCCTGCAGCGAGGTGTTGTCGGCGTGCGCCAGGTCGTCACCGTCTGCCTCGAACACCACGTGGTGCGCCCAGTCGTCGGTGCCCGGGAGCACCACGGTGTCGAGCGTGTGATCGCCGTCGGCGCCGAAGGTGGCCTTGTGCACCTTGAACACGTGGTAGGCGTCCATGAAGTTCTCGGCGAGCAGCTTCCAGTTCGTTCGCCACACGTCGACCTGCTGGTGCACGGGCACATAGCCCGCCAGCCGATACGGCGAGAGCACCTGTTGCAGCCCGGTCAGCCGGGGCGTGAGTGGCGGCGCGGCGGGGTCGAGCGTGACGAACACGAAGCCCTCCCACTCCTCGAGCCGGATCGGGCCGAGCCGGTGCTCGTCGGGGCGCAGCGCGCTGGTCGCACCGGGCGCCGCCATGTAGGGCGCGCCGATCAGTGTGCCGTCGAGCCGGAACGCCCACGCGTGGTACGGGCAGGTGATGCGTGCCGCGTTGCCGCAGCCCTCGAGCAGCCGGGCGCCACGGTGGACGCACACGTTGTCGTGCGCCACCAGGCGGCCCTCCTCGTCGCGGACGACGATGATCGAACGGTGCGCCTCGCGGTCGGCTGCGGGGTCGCCGCTCGGCACCTCGGCGGTGAGGTGGTCGCCCGGCCGTGGCAGGTCGGCGGCGCGGGCGACACATGTCCAGGCGCTGGCGAAGATCGCCTCGCGCTCGGCGGCGAGCACCTCGTCCGAGCGGTACGCCTCGAGCGGCAGCATCCGCCCCTCGTGGAACTCGAGCGCGGCATGCGCGGCGAGCTCATCGAAGATCGACATCGAGCACCTCCCCGACGCGCCACGGGATCGTCGACGCCTCGATCACGAACACCGGCGACCCGTCGTCGCCCGACCTGGCGAGCGCGAACGAGAACTCGCAGTCGACCAGCGCGACCAGTCGGTCGCGGTCGTCGCCGCACTCGGCGACCAGGTCGTCGAGCCGGGCTGTGCGCGGTACCGGGGTGGATCGGTCGCGCACCAGTACCACGGCGTCGCCGCTGCGGTACACGTGGCGCCCCGACGTGTCGACGTGATGCGTGGCGGGTGCACGGGTGCCGGGCAGCAGGTGCCACTCCTCGACGTAGGCGCCGCTCGGGGCACGCTCGATCATCACGCCCTCGCTCTGCCACTCGAGCAGACCGGGCTCGGGGTATGCCGAAACCGGCTGGAACGCGACGCCGTCGCCGTCGGAGAACCACTCGGCCGTCGCCCGGCGCACACCGTCGCGGCCGATCACCACGGGCGTGCACGTGGTGTGGCCGCTGCTCGACTCGCTGTCGGCGAGCGTGCGGAGCTCGTCGAGCGTGCAGTCGTCGAAGCCGGCTCGGTCGCGGAGCGGATGATCGGCCGGTACGCGTACGTCGGCCATGTCGGAGGCGAGCTGAAGCCAGATCACCACACTCGTGTCGTCGCGGGTGCCGTCGGCGTGTTCGATCCACGCCCGCCGCCAGCACCCGCGCAGCTCGGAGGGGACGGGCGGTGACGCGGGCCTCGAGCTCGATGTCGCGGTCTCGGCGGCGGTCCGGTCCATCGGGGCAGTCTGGCGTCCGCGAGCGGGCGGCGAGAAGACCGCCCGGCGTGACGATCGGCCCTGTCGGCGGACGGCGGGGGGTGCGAGCGTCGAGATGCACGCACGAGGAGGTCGTCCGATGTCTGCTGGCCGTCACGAGGTCCACACCAATCTCGGGCTCGACGTCACCGCCGTCGAGGCCGAGCACGAGGCGCACGCCGTCCGTCCGGCGCACGTCGACCCGAACGCCCGCGAGGAGATGCAGGAGGGTTGGATGCCCGACCACGGCACCAACTTCGGGCTCGTCCTGCCCGTCGACGAGGGCGAGTCGACCGACGACTGACGACCGATCCCTCAGCCCCGCTCGGCCCACGCGCGTTCGAGATGCGCAGCCACCGCGAGCGCGACGTGGTCGTGCCAGCGGGGCGCTGCGATCTGCACCGCCAACGGCAGGCCGGTCGTCGGATCGGTTCCTGCCGGCAGGCTCACGGCCGCCCAGCCGGCAAGGCTCCACGGGAGCGTGAACACGTAGTCGTCGCCGCCGAGCGGCCGGGCGAGCGGGGCGACGTCGCGCACCACCGGCCCGATCACGACGTCGACGTCGGCGGCCAGACGCGCGAACCGGCTCGCGAAGCGATCCCAGTCGCGCAGCTGCACGTCGACCTCGGCGCCGGTGAGCTGCGGGTCGTGCGCGGCCCGCCGCCAGTAGCGCAGCGTGACGTCGAGCGACTCGTCGAGGTGTGACGGCGGCGGACCGTCCACCACGCGCGCACCCGCGTCGCGGAGACACGCGAGCGCGCGGTCGACCGCCTCGGCCGTGCTGTCGGCCGGCGACCAGCTGGGGTCGGCCCGCACCGCGCCGACGCGGAGTGCGCCGATGTCGACCGAGCCGGGATCACCGAGGGGTACCGGAGCGCATCCGGCGTCGACCCCGTCGGGACCAGCGATCAGCGCGAGCGTCCACACCGCGTCATCGACGGTGCATGCCAGTGGGCCGATCACGGTGCGACCGTCCGACCGGTCGCCGACGCGGGGGAAGTGGCCCGTCGTCGGGACGAGGCCCGCCGACGGCTTCACCCCGACCACGCCGCACCACGCAGCGGGCAGGCGGATGCTGCCGCCCGAGTCGCTGCCGAGCCCGAGCGTCGACGCGCCCCGCCCGATGAGCGCGGCTTCGCCGCTCGACGACGCGCCGGGTGAGCGAGCCGGGTCGAGCGGGTGCACGCACCGCCCGTGCAGCGGGTGGTCGGCACCGGGCTGGGTCTTGGCGATCACGACCGCACCGACGGCTCGCAGACGAGCGACGGCCGTGGCATCGCGCGCCGGGACGCGTCCGGTGCGATCGGGCGACTCGCCCTCGCAGGGCAGCCCGGCGACGTCGATCCAGTCCTTCACCGTGATCGGGCGTCCGGTCCGGCCGCGGCGGTCGAGTTCGTCGGCCCGGGCGAGCGCCGCGCCGTCGTCACGCGCGACCACGGCGCCGAGATCGGCCGCGTCGTCCAGCGCGGTGAGCGCGCCGGTGATGTCGTCACGCACGGACATCGCCACAGCGTGCCAGACCCGTCTCGCCGCGGCGGTCGGAGATGCGTGAGCCGGCCGGCTCATCGGCTCACGCTGGTCGGTGCCCGTGAGCGAGCGGTCCCGTCACGGGTCCTGTGGCGCACGGATCGCTTGCTGCGTGAGCGAGCGGTCCCTCAGCGGGACCCCCGGCTCACGGAGCTAGACGACGAGGTAGGCGCGGCCGCCGCGGCGCTCGACGCGGTCGGCGTGGTCGAAGCGCACCGTCAGCGAGTCGGGGTCGGGCCAGTCCAGCGCCGCCAGGTGACCCTGTGCGGTCGCTCGCAGCTGCACCGCCCAGGCGGTGAGGAACGGGTCGGCCTCCACCTCGGTCGGATCCCAGTGCGGCGGCACGATCGTCTCGGCGACGTCGCCGAGCAGCACCCAGATCTCGAGCTGGGCCGGGTGGGTCAACCCGGCCGATGGCAGCGTGACCACGCGCACCTTCGCTGCCGCGACGGGACCGTGACCGCAGCGCAGCCCGACGGCCTGGTCGCGGAACGAGGTGACGGCCTGGGTGGCGATCTCGTCGAGCGACGGACCGCCGGTCACACGCGAGTCGAGCACCACGTCGCGGCGGCCGCGCCGGATCCAGTCGCGGGCGGACCGGCTGCGGCGCGCCTCGTCCCGCTCGAGCACCGTCGTCGCTCCTCGTGACCCCATCCAGTTCATGGGGCCGACCGTGCGGGAACGGCGCGACCTGTCAACCCGGCGCGCGTGGCCGTGGCGGAGCTGCCGACTCAGGCGGCGGTGATCTCGAACACGTCCGATGTCCACGCGGCGACGAGCACCCGGTAGGAGCCCGGCTCGAGGGCCGACGCGGTGAGGTCGATCGTGGCCGACCCACCCGGCGCCAGCTCGAACCCGCCGACCCCGCACGCGGATGCGTCGGTGGCGGCACTCGTGACGACCAGCGTGCCGCTCAGCGGCTTCGCCAGCTCGTCGTCGGTGGCGAGACACCCGGTGAACGCGATGCCCTCGGGCAACGGCTGCCGGTCGCGCACGATCCACACATGATTCGACAGCACGTCGTGCACGCCGGCGGTGCTCGTGACGTCGATGACGAGGTGCACGATCGGGCCGGACTGCTCGACGGCGCGGACCCCGACGGTGGCCTGCACGAGCTCGGTGGTGACGGACGACTGCTCGGTGGACGCCGCTGGTCCCCGCAACGCGGTGATGCCCCAGATGACGCCGACGGTGGCGACGACGGCCAACAGCACCAGCAACTGCGGCGGCACCGGGCGCGGCGCGCGCGGGCTGCGGTCCCATGCCGCCACCGGTTCCGGACCGTCGTCGTCGAACAGGTCGAACCGGTCGGTGCCGTCCGCCTCGAAACCGCGATCGTCGCGGACGCCGTCGCCGTCCGCGTCCACCCAGCGGTCGTCGCGGTCGTCCCGCTCGTCGTACACACCGTCGCGACCCGCCGGCGGCGTGAGGTCGAGCACCGATGCGTCGCGCCGTCGCGCGATCAGGGGATCGACGGGACGGTCACCGTTGGTCATGACTCCCATCATGACCGACGCGGCCGCGCGGTCCGCGGCACTCGACGCACCGACGCGCACCCGTTGTGACGCCGGCGTGAACGGTGCGTGAAGGGATCACGCGGTCGTTGAGACCGCGGCGACGCATCGTCATCATCGGCACATGTCGATGATGACGACGGGGTCCTCGTCCGCTCCCGCTCCGGCCCGCGCCGTCGTACTGCGCAACGGCCGGGTGGTCGATCCGCTTCGCCAGTTCGACGCGACCGCCGACGTGGTCGTGGTCGACGGGAGGATCGCCGCGGTCGGCCGTCACGTCGGCTTCCGGGTCGCCGACGCACATCCCGCGGCCGAGGTGGTCGACTGCACGGGCTGCATCGTGTCGCCCGGCTTCATCGACCTCCACGTACACGTGATGAAGGGCCTCGGCGACTTCTGCGTCGGCCCCGACGAGGTCGGCGTCGAGATGGGCGTGCCGATCGTCGTGGACGGCGGGACGTCGGGCGTGGCCACGTTCGACCTCGCCCGCGCCGCCGTGATCGACCACCCACACACGAGCACCCGGGTGCTCGCGTTCATGGACCCGAACCAGCTGTACCTCGCGACCCGTGACTTCATCGCGCACCGGCTGCACATCGCCGACGACCCGGCGAACCTCGATCCCGACGCGCTGGCGGCATCGATGGAGCGCAACGCCGACGTCGTCGTCGGGCTGAAGGCACGCGTGTGCCACGTCGGCGACCCCGAGTTCTCGCCGTTCCTCGACGTCGCCCAGCGAGTGGCGGGCGACAAGCCGGTGATGGTGCACCTCGGCCGTTTCCCGCACACGCCCGTCATCACGCCGAAGGTGCTGTTGCGCGCGTTGCGCGGCGGCGACATCGTCACGCACGCGTTCCGCGGTGCCGGCGGCATGCTCGACGAGCGTGGCAAGGCGATCCCCGAGTTCCGCGACGCGGTCGACCGGGGCGTGGTGCTCGACGTGGGCCACTCGGGCACCGACTTCCGGTTCCGCGAGGCGCGGCGGCTGTTCGAACAGGGCTACCTGCCCGACACCATCTCGACCGACCTCAACGTCTTCAGCATCAAGGGACCGGTGTTCTCGTTCGCGGAGAACATGACGAAGATGCTGGCGCTCGGTCTCGACCTCGTCGACGTGATCGCGATGGCGACGAGCAACGCAGCGCGAGCGATCGGCCGGCTCGACACCTACGGCTCGCTCGACATCGGTCGGCCCGGCGAGATCTCGGTCAGTCGGCTGAACACCGACGGACCGTTCCCGGTGTCGGACGGCCACGAGACCGCGATGGCCCCGGCGGCCGTCGAGCCCGTCGGCTGTGTGCGCGACGGGCGTTGGTACGCGGCGACCCCGCAGCCCACGTTCGCGACCGCCGGCAAGACGTGGGGCCCGGCGCTCGACGACAGCGACTGGTGAGACCGTGACCCTGACCGATCTGCCGGGTGCTCGCCTCGACGAGGTGCCCGTGGCCGCGCCCTCGCGGTCGACCGCGGGGTTGGCCGAGCTGTTCGAGTTGTTCTGGCACCCGGTGTGCACCACGGCCGAACTCGACACGGCGGCGCCGCACCCGCTGGCCGTACGGCTGCTCGGCCGTGAGCTCGCGATCGCTCGGCTCGACGACGGCTCGTACGTGGCGATCGGCAACCGCTGCATCCACCGCTCGGCCCGACTGTCGGTCGGCTGGGTCGACGGGTGCGCCGTGCGCTGCGCCTACCACGGCTGGGCGTTCGGAGCCGACGGCCGGTGCCGTGAGATCCCCTCGATGCCCGACGGCCCGATCCCCGAGCGTGCGTGCGTGCCGTCGTTCGAGGCGGTCGAGCGGTACGGCTTCGTGTGGGTGCGGCTCGATCCGGGTGCCGGCACGTCGGTGCCCGCACACTCGGCGTTCGAGCGCGTCGGTGCCGCGCCCGGCACGATGCGGATCGTGCACGGCGAGCCATACACCTGGCCCGTCGGTGGTCCCCGACGCGTCGAGAACTTCGTCGACCTCGCCCACTTCGCGTGGGTGCACGACGGCACCCTCGGCCGGCGTGACGAGCCGGTGCCGCCGCTGCCCGAGATCCACCGTGTCGACGGCGAGATGCGCTTCGCGTTCGATCCGCCGGACATGGACGTCGACGACTCGGCCCTGTTCGGTCACAGCGAGTACCGGATGCCGATGCCGCTCACGGTGAGCATCGAGTTCTGGCTGGCCAACGGCGCGTACCGACATCTGTGGATGACGGCGTGCCCGATCGACCTCGCGACCACCCGGTGCTTCTGGACGGTGAGCCGCGACGACGACCTCGACGGTGACGACGCGCCGCACCTCGCGTTCCAGGCGCTCGTGCTGCAGGAGGACGAGCCGGTGGTGTGCACCCAGGACCCACCCGAGCTGGTGCTCGAGCCGGGATTCGAGATCAGCGTGAAGACCGACAAGGTGTCGATCGAGTACCGCCGCTGGCTCGGGCAGCTGGTGAGCGCGCTGGCCGGCGGCGCGACGCAGGTGCGCGCCGTGCTGGACGCCGGTCGCTGAGCGGCGGCTCAGGCCTCGCCGGAGGCGCTGCCGACGTCGACCAGCTCGATCGTCACGTCGACCTGGTCGCCGGCGACGATCCCCTCGGCGGTGCGGACGGGCTTCTTCACGGGCAGCACGTACGACCTCGCCTTCGAATCGGGGAACAGCGACGTGTGCCACGTGCTCGACCCGATCGTCACCCGCACGCGCACCGAGCCGAAGCCCCGCTGGCTGCCGCGGGTGATCTCGTCGATCTCGTCGGCCTCGTCGAACGGCAACGTGACGAAGTGCCATGCAGCGTCGCCCGGGTACAGCCACAGCTCGGCGCGGAACCGGTAGATCACCTGCCCGACCGTACCGGACGGTCGAACCGCTACCGTCCGGCCGGATGGATGCCGAGCGCGACGTCGAGCCCGAGCGCGAGCCCGTCGTCGCCGGCATCGCGCCGGCGGTGTGGTCGCGGTGGCGGCTCCGTGTGCCGCTGCACGGGCTGGTGGCGTTGCTCACCACGATGCCGTTGGCCTGGCGGATGGGCGACGGGGTGCCGATCGGTCGCGAGCCGGTGCCCGTGGTGCCCTGGTTCAACCTGTGGTCGTGGAGCTGGACGGCCGACACCTTGCCGCGCTCGTGGGCGCGCTGGTGGGACGCGCCGATCTTCTGGCCACACCCGGGCACCTACGCGAACAGCGAGCTGCAGCCGATCACCGGGCTCGTGTTCGGTGTGCTGCGATGGGCGACGACACCGACGGTCGCCTACGCACTCGTGCTGTTGGGAGCACTGATGCTGAACGGCATCGCGGCATCGGTGGTGGCCGGCCGGCTCGGCGTCCGCATGCCCGCCGCCGTCGCTGCGGGGGTGCTCGCGCAGGTGGTGCCGTTCGCGTTCGCGCAGCTGGGCGTGGTGCAGCTGTTGATGTTGTGGCCGGTGCTGTTCGCCGTCGCCGGACTCGTGTCGTGGCTCGCACGTCCGACCACCCGGTCGGCGATCGAGATCGGGCTGTCGCTGGGCGCCGCGGTGCTCACGTGCGGCTACCACGCCACGTTGTTCGCGTCGTGCGTGGTGCTGGCTGCGCCCGTGATGGTGCAGCGCTCGTGGCGCCACGACTGGCGGCGCCGGGTCGTGACCACCGTGCTCGCGGTGGTCGTGGCGGCGGCGATCGCAGGTGTCTTCGTGCTCGCCCAACAGCAGCGTCTCGGTGATCTCCACTGGACCGACGAGACGATCACCAACGGATCGGCCACCTGGCGCGACCTCGCGCCGGGCGGACGTCGCTCCGCGGGGATCGTGCTCACCGTGCTCGGCCTCGCCGGTGCGTGGATCGGCCGCCGTCGCCACGCCGTCCGGGTGCTGACCGCGATGACCCTGGCCGCGCTGTTCTTGGCGCTCGGCATGCGGCTCAGCCTGTTCGGCTGGCACCCGTACGCCACGGTGGTGCACCACGTCGACGTCTTCGCCCGACTGCGCTCGCCGTTCCGCGCCACGGCCACCGCGCAGGTGTTGCTGGCGGTGCTCGCCGCGTTCGCGCTCGAGCGGCTGTGGGTGCGCCGCGACGCTGCCGGTCGCACGGTGGCAGCGCTCGCGGTGGTTGCGGTCGGGTGGACGGCCGATCTCGGCAGCGGTGCGATCCACGCACTCCCCGACACGGACCTGGTGTGGATCGACCACCTGCGCGAGCATCCGGGTGGCGCCGTGTTGATGTTGCCGCCCGCTCGGGGTCGGTCGGTCGAGCAGTTCCTCGGCACCGCGGCCGCCATGCTGCAGGGGCTCGAGCACGACCACCCCCTGGCGAACGGGTACTCCGGCTTCTTCCCGCCCGGCCAGGCCGACCAGCGCGAGCGATGGCTGCGGTTCCCCGACCCCGATGTGGTGGACGAGCTGCGTGCCGACGACGTGCGCTGGGTGGTCGCAGAGCTCGGCTGGTGGGACAGCGACCGGTACGCGGCAGCGACGGCCGCCGGGCTGGAGGTCGTGCTGTCCGGGCCCGACGGCGTGCTGATCGATCTGGGGGCGTGAGCGCACGCCATCGAGGAATTCGATCGGGTTCGGGAACCGATCGAGCCCGAGCGGCGACCTGCTCGTGACATGCAGTGTGACAGCACCCGATCGGAGCAGCGGTCGGCCGCGGTCGCCGTTCGTGGCGTCACGTGCCGCCTCGGGACGACCGTCGCCGTCGATGACGTGACCCTCGACGTCGCGGCGCGTGAGTACGTCGCGGTCACGGGGCCCAACGGTGCGGGGAAGTCGACGCTGCTGCGAGCCGTGCTGGGCCTGGTGCACGCCGGCGGGTCGATCGCCGTGGACGGCGTGGTGGCCACGACGCGCCGCGACTGGCGTGCACGCCGCAGCACCGTCGCCTGGGTGCCGCAGCGCCCTGCGGTCGGCCGTTTCCCGTTGCTCGTCCGCGAGCTGCTCGAGTCGAGCGGTGCCCCGGGTGCGGCCACCGAGGCCGCCGACCACCTGGGCGTCGGCGGGCTGCTCGACCGTCCGTTGCACACGCTGTCCGGCGGGCAGCTGCAACGTGCGTTCCTCGCTCGTGGACTGGGTCATGTCGCCGCCGGTGCCACGGTGCTGCTCGCCGACGAGCCGACCTCGGCGCTCGACTTCGACACTCGCGATCTGGTGGGAGCGGTGCTGGCCGACGCACCGGTCACGCGGCTCGTCGTCACCCACGACCGGGCGGTCACCGACGCAGCCGACCGCGTGTACGAGATGGCCGCCGGCCGTGTGCGCGAGGTGACGTCGTGAGCGCGCTCGTCGCGACGAACGACCTCGTCGAGCTGTGGGGTCTCCCGGCGGTGCGCCGCAGCGGCATCGGTCTCGCGATCGCGAGCATCGGCCTGCCGGTGGTGGGTGTGCTGATGATCGGCCTCGACGTGATCCCGGCCCGGTTCGCGGTGATGCACACCGCGCTGCTCGGCATCGCGCTCGGTCTGTGGCTCGACATCGACCCGACGTTCGTGGCGATCGTGCTGTCGGCCGTGTCGATGATGGCGCTGGCTCCACTGGCCGGCCGGCCCGGCGGGCTGTCGGGGCCGATGGGGCTGCTGATGACGTTGTCGATCGCCGCGGCGCTGCTCGTGCTGTCGATCTCGGGCGTCAACGCCACGGGAGCGTTCGAGCTGCTGTGGGGCTCGATCCTCGCGACGCGTCGCATCGACATCGTGCTGCTGTCGGTGATCACCGTCGTGGCGCTCGGGTTCTTCCTCGCGCGACGTCGTTCGATCGGACTCCTGTTGTTCGACCGGGAGACCGCGATCTGCGCCGGCGTCGCCGTCGGCGGGCTCACGACCGCGTGCCTCGGGCTCACCGCGGTCGCCGTCGCGTCGTCGGTACGTCTCACGGGCGCGTTGCTCGTCGACTCGGTGACGATCCTCCCGGCGATCGCCGCTCGCAACCTGGCCCGCTCGTTCACCTCGATGGTGGTGTGGGCGATCGCGGTCGGGGCGCTCGGCAACGGTCTCGGCTTCACCATCGCCCTGTGGCTCGACCAACCGCCGGGCCCGGTCCTGGTGAGCTCGGTCGCGCTGCTCACCCTGGCGTCGTTCCTGCCCGGCCGCCGCACGGGCACCCGGCCGGCCCCCGTCTCGCTCCATTGATCTGCGTGCGTCGAGCGCTCGCGAACCCGAAAGGACCAACTGTGATCCGTACCCGCCGAACCCTTGCCGCCGTGCTCGCCGCGTCGGCGCTCGTCGCCCTCGCCGCGTGCGGCGATGACGACACCGAGTCGACGAGCACCGCCGCTGCGTCCGACAGCGCTGCTGCCGCAACCGAGGACGGGCCGCACGTCGTCGCCTCCACCACGTGGACCGGTGCCTTCGCGAAGCTCGCCGGCGCCACCGACATCGACGTCATCGCCCCGACGTCGGTGCTGCACCCGCCCGACTACGACCCGAAGCCGTCCGACCTCGCGGCCGCTGCGGATGCCGACGTCGTGGTGTACGCCGAGTTCGAGAGCTTCGCGACGCGCCTGACCGAGGCGGCCGGCGGCGACGCCGTGCTGTTCCCGCTGACGCTCGAGAACACCGCCGCCACCATCGAGGCCGAGGTCCTGCGGCTCGCCGCGCAGCTCGGCACCACCGAGACCGCTCAGGCCAACCTCGACGCACTGCTGCCCGAACTGGCCGCGCTCGGCGCGGACGCGGCGTCGAACGTGCCGACGGCGGCACCGGTGGTGGTGTCGCAGGTGTTCATGAGCTACTGGGCGGACTGGGCCGGGTTGACCAGCGCGGGCACGTTCGGCCCGGCGCCGATGTCGGCCGGCGATCTGGCCGATCTGATGGGGCTGTCGCCGACGGTGATCTTCGACAACTACCACGTGCCCGGCGGCCAGGCCTTCGAGGCCGACGGTGTCCCGCGGATCGAGCTGATCAACTACCCGGGTGACGACCTCGACCTGCTCGCGGTGTTCCAGCACAACCACGACCTGATCGTGTCGGCGCTGAAGGGCGAGGTCGTGGCGAACGAGGACATCGAGGTGCCGGCCGGCGGCGCACACGGCGACTCGGGTCACGGCGACTCGGGCCACGGCGATTCGGGCCACGGCGACACAGGTCACGGCGACTCGGCCACGACGGTCGCCGAGCACGGCGACAGCGGTCACGGCGACTCGGCCACGACGGTCGCCGAGCACGGCGACCACAGCCACGGGGACACCGCGACCACGGGGGGCTGATCGACTCGTCGCCGGGTGTGCCCGGTCCGGACGATCGAGGGGTGGGTGCTGCGTGCGGCGCCCACCCCTCGCCGCGTCCGGCATCCGGGACTTGACGCTATACCGAGTATGTAGCATACTCGGTATGTATGGCAGTCAGAGAAGGACTCCTGGCGCTGCTCCACGAGGGGCCGCGCTACGGCTATCAGCTGAAGACCGAGTTCGAAGCCGCGACCGGCGGCGTGTGGCCGCTCAACGTCGGGCAGGTGTACACCACCCTCGACCGGCTCGAGCGTGACGGACTGGTGGAGGTGCGCGCCGTCGACGGCGCCGCGCCCGCCACGGCACCCGGGCAGAAGACGTACGCGATCACCGACGACGGCGTCGCCGAGCTCGGCGCGTGGTGGGAGGCGGTGCCGAGCGACGACCCGCCCCCGCGAGACGAGCTGATGCTGAAGGTGCTGATGGCGATCGACCGCGGTGACGACCACGCCCTCCGGGTCGTCACCCACCAGCGCACCGTGCTGCTCTCGTTGTTGCAGGTCAAGCGCCGCGAGCGCCGGGCTGCCGGCGACGAGTCGCTCGCTGCCCGTCTCGTCACCGACGCCCTCGTGGCCCGTGCCGAGGCCGACCTGCGCTGGCTCGACACCTGTGAGGAACACCTCCAGTCGCGCTCCCGCACCTCCTCGCCTACCTTTGGAAAGGCCGCCCGATGACGCTCGACCCCTCCCTCGCCGCCC
>WBZL01003362.1_pt1 | contig 14704 bp, 17 predicted proteins | sample 5204291 | NCBI WGS metagenome assembly WBZL01 (sample SAMN12344345, study PRJNA552823) | activated sludge metagenome | biome: Activated sludge suspended growth; feature: Nitrification reactor; material: Wastewater; isolation source: activated sludge from nitrification reactor of wastewater...
TCCCCCTGCTCACCAATAGCCATAGCGACAGACTCAACGGAAGCCTGAGGCTGGCCCGGGTCGCTGACAGCGCGCAGACCGTGTTGCCGGGGGGACACACGGTCGCTCGACTCAATGGGATCCGGATCGCCGTGCTAGTGGAGCGAAGCTCACTCCTTGGGCAGAGGGTGCACTTGCTGCGCGAGATCTTGCAAGACACGAGTGCATATGACCCGGGCATGCACCGTACCCGCGTCTGGATTGAGGGTCTTCCTACCACCGTGCAAGGCGCTGCTTGGTTGCTCGATGAGCTGGCTCGCCAATGGGTGCCAGTCTGATCGACGAGCTGGGTTGGTTGCATAGTCTATTGACATGTGCGGCCGCTATGCCTCAAGTCGGAGCCCCCAGCAACTCGTCGAAGAGTTCGAGGTCGAGTCGGTGCAGGCTCCGGTGTTGGCGCCCGACTACAACATTGCGCCCTCGAAGAGCGTGTACGCCGTACTTGAGCGGCCAGAAAAGGATGATCGCCCTCGGCATCGGCAGCTCAGGTCGTTGACCTGGGGGTTGATCCCGCCATGGGCAAAAGACCCAACGATCGGCAATCGACTGATCAATGCACGAGTCGAGACCGTGGCCGAGAAGCCGTCTTTTCGCCGGGCGTTCGCGGCTCGTCGTACGATCTTGCCGGCTGATGGGTACTACGAGTGGTATGCCACCAAGGTCAAGAACGCCGCAGGTCGTCAGGTCAAGCAGCCCTTCTTCATCAGGCCCAAAGACAAATCGATCCTGGCGATGGCCGGCCTCTACGAGATCTGGCGCGATCAGAGTTTGCCCGAAGATGATCCAGGTGGCTTCAGATGGACCTGCACCATCTTGACGACATCGGCCGAAGATGCGCTGGGGCAGATCCATCCACGGATGCCGCTGATGCTTACGCCAGCACAGTACGACGAATGGCTCGACCCGACCCTGAAGGATCCGCAGCGACTCCAGGCACTGTTGACCCCAGCGGCTCCGGGCCGACTCGAGGCCTATCCGGTGTCGACTTTGGTGTCCAATGTGCGCAACAACGGCGCCCAATTGATCGACTCGGTCAGTCTGGATTGATCAGCGATCCTCAGCTGTGCGATAGGTGACCTGCACAGACTGGATGCTCATCTGGATCCGTGCTCGCAAAGCGGCTGGGGCGCTCTCGCTGCATGAGCGAGACACCAGGGCCTTGACGGTGCGCTCGAGGTTGTACTTGTCGAGGCAGGGCGCGCATTCGTCGAGATGGCTTTGGATCTGGGCGCAGTCAGCCTGGTCGAGCTCGTTGTCGATGAACCACATCATCCGGCTCAGGGCCTCTGAGCAGTCGTGTACTTCCATCACTCGTCACCGCCGATGGTTGCAGGGGAGAGCAGATCGTTGTCACGCACGTAGTCGGTGAGGAGCTCGCGCAACTGACGACGGCCACGATGCAGACGCGACATCACGGTGCCGATCGGGGTCTCCATGATCTCGGCGATCTCCTTGTAGGGGAAGCCTTCTACGTCGGCTAGATAGACGGCCAATCGGAAGTCTTCGGGGAGTTGCTGAAGTGCCTGTTTGACATCTGAGTCAGGCAGGTGCTCCAGTGCCTCCATTTCAGCTGACTTCAGGCCCGTTGAGGTGTGTGACTCAGCGCGGGCGAGTTGCCAGTCCTCCACCTCTTCAGCCATTGATTGCTGGGGCTCGCGCTGTTTCTTGCGATAGGTATTGATGAAGGTATTGGTCAAGATCCGATAGAGCCAGGCCTTCAAGTTGGTGCCGGGCTTGAACTGGTGGAAGGCGGCGAAGGCCTTCGTATAGGTCTCTTGCACCAGGTCTTCGGCATCGCTGGGATTGCGGGTCATTCGCATCGCTGCGGAGTAGAGCTGATCGAGATAGGGCAGGGCATCTTCTTCGAAACGTGCCTGGCGCTCTTGTGCGGTCTCGTCTTGCGGCTCGGCTTGAGGGTCGCTGGGGATCTGGGTCATCAAGCCCAACCCTAGCGATGATTTGGGCGAAGGGAAATCATCAACCGAGGTTGCATCTGCTTGGTGGAGCACGGCCAGCATCTAGCCTCCTGAGCAGTCTGAGCGTGGACACCCGGCCCCGATGACCGGCTTACGCAGCCATAACCAAGCGCTAACCCGATCTGTTCCCGACCGACCCGATTGGCTGGATCGGGGCGATTCCTGAGAGAATGAAGCGGTTGCGTGCGATCTGCGCGCACACCATGACTCAGGAGGAAAAATGGGTAAGACCGGTCGCAAGCGCCGCGCTCGCCGCAAGAAGGGCGCAAACCACGGCAAGCGTCCCAACGCTTAGGTCGTTGCGCAGATGCTGAGCGCAGGATTGCAGGCATCTTTGAGCTTCACCGTCACCGAGTCCGACACCGCTCTTGCAGTGGGTTCGGGCTCGTTGTCGGTTTTGGGCACCCCTCGACTTATCGCTTGGATGGAAGCAGCCACCTGCGCCGCCATTGCTGAACAGCTCGACGATGGTCAGACCAGCGTCGGCACCCGGGTCGAGATCCAGCACTTGGCGCCCAGTCGGGTCGGAGCAAAGATCGAAGTCGTGGCGTCCACCAGTCATGTTGACGGCAAGCTAGTGCGCTTCAGCGCCAGCGCCAAGCAAGATGGCAAACTCATTGGCTCAGGCGAGATCACCCGAGTCGTGGTCGAATCCGAGCGTTTCATGGCCCGACTGGCCTGATCTGCGCTCCGCCCAAAGGCAGCGTCGTTCCTGCCCTCAGATGCCGAAGGTATTGCGTGGATAGGGCTCATTGACGTCGGTCACGATGTTGACGAAGTACGGTGCATTGGCCGCGAATGCTCGATCAATCGCCGCACCGATCTTGTCTGGAGAGGTGACTGTTTCACCCGCACCGCCGAGTGCCTTGACCACCTCGTCGTACCTGGCAGCGGGGTTAAGGTCGGCGGCCACGTCATAGCCGTAGAGCATCTGCATGGGTTGCTTCTCCAAGCCCCATGCGGCGTTGTTGCCACAGATCATCACCACGGGCAGGTTGTGTCGCACCAGCGTGTCTACATCCATCAATGACATGCCGGCGGCGCCGTCGCCGTAAAGCAATACAGTCTGACTTGAGGGGCGGTGTAGTCGGGCCGCGATGGCCGCGCCCATGCCGGCTCCCAGGCAGCCATAGGGGCCGGGATCGAGCCATGAGCCGGGCCTCTTGGGCTCGACGAATCGCCCGGCCCAAGAGACGAAGTCGCCGCCGTCGCCGATGATCGTCGCGTCGTCGGCCAGACGCGGGATCAACTCGCCGTAGATGCGCGCCGGATGGATCGGGTCGCTGTTGGTAGCGAGGAGCTCGTTGTCTTTGGCCAAGCCGATCGCAACGGTGGCTTGAAGATCTTGCACCCAGGCCGACCAGTCAGGTTTGCGCACCAACTGTTGAGTCTCGGCTGCAAGCCCATCGAGCACCAAGGAGAGGTCGCCGTGGGCACTGCCAGACAAATCTGCATGAGCGGAGACCTGATCGGCGCTGTCAGCCAGGTGTACGACGCGTGCTTGCTGGCCGCCGTCCTTGCCGCCGAAGGCGCCATAGGAGAGACGGAAGTCGAGCGGGGTGCCGACCACGATCACCAGGTCAGCGTTGCCCAGGGCTTGACCGCGTGCCTTGGTCACCAAGAGCGGGTGCCCACCGGGAAGAATGCCGCGTCCCATGCCATTGGTGATGGTGGGGATCTGCAACTCGTCGACGAAGCGCAAGGCGGCCACCTCGGCGCCGTCCATCCAAACATCGGTGCCAAGCACGAGCACTGGACGGGAGGCCTGGCCGAGTAGTTCGGCGATCTCGCCGAGCGCATCTGCATCCGGGGATTGGGGCGTATGCGAGACGACAGTTGGCCGCACTGAAGTGGTCGTGCGGAAGAACTCATCCATCGGCACGTCGACGAAGACCGGCCCTCTGTGTGGGCTGCCAGCGCTCACGAAGGCTTCATGGAGCCCTCCTGGCACGTCTTCGGCAGTCATCAGGGTGCGCGAATCCTTGCTGATCGGCTTCATGATCGGGGGTTGGTCATGCTCCTGAAGTGCCCCAGTGCCCCAACGGTTTTGCGGGGACCGGCCGCCCACGACCACGAGTGGTGAGCCGGTGAACTTCGCCTGGGCGATGGCACTGGCGCCATTGGTCACGCCTGGGCCTGCGGTCAACACGGCCAAGCCCGGCTTGCGGGTGAGCTTGCCCATGGTCTCGGCCGCGAAGGTGGCGGTGTGCTCCTGACGTACGTCGAGGATCTTCATCGGTGGGTCTGCGTGTACGGCTCCGTCGTACATCGGGAAGACGTGCGCGCCCGACAAGGTGAACATGGTGTCCACGCCGTGCGCTTGGGCGATGGCTACGGCATGCGCCCCGGCGTGTGCTTCAACCGCTCCGGCCTGAGTCGAAGCTGCATGGGTGTCGGCCTGTGTTGTCTCGTCGTGCTCCGTCATGGAGACAGGCTATTACCAAGGCCTAGAGGAAGCCCGCGTTGGTACGCCGAAGGTGGTCGCTGAGGGTGAGCAGTAGGTCGGCCCGGACTGCGGGGCGGTTGCGGCCAAGGCTCAACTGCATGTGCAAGGAGCGCAGGAATTTTTGCACATTGCCTGAGACCAAGAAGGGGTTGCGATTGGCGTTGCCCGACATGTACGCGCCATTGGCCAGGCGGGCCAGCCACGGCTCCAGCACCTCCAACTCCAGCAAGTCTCGGTTGAGGATGTTGACCACCGCGTGGGCCAGGCGGTCTTCTTCGGCGCATACGAAGAACTGCTTGGTGGGGGTCAGGAGTCGGTCTGCGATCACGTCGAGGAGCACGAGTAGCTCCATCCGGCCAATCTTGGGCGAGCGACTCAGGGCAGCCAAGGCGTCTCCGCCATGTGCAATCGCGTGGGCATAGCCCTTGGCCACGACAAACCCGCGCAGGTCGTTTTCTCGGGTCAGCCAGGTGGTGAGCTGGTCTCCCCAGGACAAGATCGTGTGGTCACTGAGCACGTTTGCTTGATTGTCGCGGTCGATGCACTCGGCCAACACCAAGGCCGAGAAGCTGCGCCTAAACACGGTGTCGGTCTCTGACTCGCCGAGCCCTACCCGCAGCCCCGTGCACATGCCATCACCCAGAGCGCTGAGCAAGTCGTCGTAGATGCCCTCGCTGATCCAAGTGGCGATAGTCGGGAAGGCGACTGCGTCACGGATGTGTGGGTCAGGGTCGCCGAGCATCCGGGTGAGGTCGGCGGTGAGATCACCAAGCGACAAACCTGCGGGGACTCGGACGCCTTCGGCGATCACGCGCTCCCAGTCAGTTATCGCCATGCCGCATATCTTGACATCCGATGCCATCAATTTCGAATCGGTGTCAAGATCGGGAGATTCTGGCTGCGGGCCTAGGCTGGAGGCGTGCCAACCCTGTCGGAGATCGCCCGTTCGCACACGAATTTGGGCCCAGTTGAGGTGGAGTGGCTGCGTGCCTTGGTGGCTGACTGGCAGGTCATCTCCGACCTGTCATTCGCCGACTTGGTGTTGTGGCTCCCAGACAAAAGTGGAGAGGGTTTTTGGGCAGCCGCTCAAATCCGCCCGACTACCGGACCAACGGCTCACGTGCATGATCTGGTCGGATCGTTCGTCACGCATGCCAAGCGCCCGCTCCTGATCCAGGCCTTCACCGAGGGTCGGATAGTGCGTGAAGGAGACCCCGAGTGGCGTGACGAGGTGCCAGTGCGGGTGGAGGTGATCCCGGTGCGACACGACGACCGGGTGATTGCAGTTGTGGCCAGAAACACCAATCTCACCGGCGTACGCACCTCCAGCAGACTGGAGTTGGCCTATCTGCAAGCGGCCACCGAGCTCTTCCAGATGATTGCCTCGGGGGCCTTCCCCTTCAAGGCGCAAAGATCCGATCTCACAGACACGCCACGCGTTGGGGATGGTTTCATCCAAATCGACCAGCGAGGCGAGGTCACCTACGCCAGTCCCAATGCTCAATCGGTGTTTCGAAGACTGGGCTTGGCTGCGGACTTGACGGGGGAGTCCTTGGCGGAGGTCACCAGGCAGTTGGTGCCAGCCCAGATGCGGGCTGATGAAGAGATCTTGAGTGCCGTGTTGTTCGGGCGAGCCCCTCGCGCGGCCGAGGTGGGCAATGCCATGGCCACAATCATCGCTCGTGCTGTGCCACTCCAACCGCCGGGAGGGTCGACGGGGGCGGTGATCCTAGTGCGCGATGTCACTGACTTGCGCCGACGTGATCGCGAGCTGGTCACCAAGGACGCCACGATTCGCGAGATCCATCACCGGGTGAAAAACAACCTCCAGACCGTCGCGGCACTGCTTCGGCTACAGGCTCGCCGGCTCGACGTACCAGAGGGGCGCTTGGCCCTTGAAGAGGCCGTACGTCGGGTCGGCGCGATTGCCGTCGTACACGAGACTCTGAGTCAAAACTTCGAGGAATGGGTCGACTTCGATGCAGTGTGTGATCAGTTGACCAGACTCGTGACCGACGTCGGCACACCTGATACAACCGTGACCACGCAACGGGTGGGGACCTTCGGGATGGTGGCATCTGCCGTGGCCACACCGTTGGCGATGGTACTCACGGAGTTGCTCCAAAATGCCGTTGAACATGCCTTCGTCGGGGCCGATCAAGGAATCATCACCCTTGAGGTCAGTCGCGACGACACAGCGCTCTCCTGCAAGGTCATCGATGATGGTGCAGGACTACCCGAGGGTTTCGTGTTTGGATCAACACCCAGTCTGGGACTGTCGATTGTGTCGACGCTGGTTAGCGAGTTGGCTGGCGAGGTTTCGCTGACCTCAACTGCAGCGGGGACCACCGCATCGCTTCATTTCCCTGATGTGGTGTCGGCTCGCTAACTGGTCACACGATTGCTGCTCAGACGGTGGCTCGCACCCGTGAGCGCGCGTTGCGACGCTTGAGTGCGCGGCGTTCTTCTTCGCTCAGCCCGCCCCAAACGCCATGGTCTTGCCCTGCTTCAAGGGCCCAAGCTAGACATTCCTCGCGCACTGGGCAGCGTTGACAAACCTTCTTGGCCTCTTCGATCTGCATGATTGCCGGGCCGGTGTTTCCGATCGGGAAAAACAACTCCGGGTCAACATCCAGACACGCGGCACGCTCGCGCCAGTCCATTAAGAGGCTGCCTCCATCTATGTGTGTGGCCCTGTTGGGCCAGATAATTCAAGCCTGATTAGTGAAGTCGTTCACTAACGGATTGATATTCGCAAGTCGAAGAGCAATGTGCAATACCCAACAAGGGTCGGATTCGTCACAGGGCGGTGGCGCCCTATCATCACGGTCGTGAGCCCGGATCTACCCAAGAACTCGCCCGAACCACGGGAAGACGAGCGCCATCGTGTCCGGATTGCCCATCTTGTCGCTGCAGCTCTGTGCGGCGTACAGGCCCTGGCGATGGTCTCCTTTGCGGTCTGGGTACTCATTGCCGGGCGGGCTGGACCAGTCGACTACGAGGCCGGGATCGTGGTCTTTTCGGTGGTCTTGTCGGGCATCTTGGCGGGCATCGGTTGGGCATTGACTCGAGATGACACCCGCTGGCGTGGGGCGGCGTTGACGCTACAGATCATCTTCGCACTCATGATGCAGCTGCCGGGACAACCAGCATGGGTGGTGATGTTGGCGCGTGCGCCCTTCATAATTGCAGCGCTCGCGCTGGTGGCCGCCATCTTCTTCGACAACAGGCAACGTGACTGAAGTCAGGCTTCCTTGGGTCTTCGGGGAGGCCCCACTCTGGTGATCACGGTGGCCAGCACGTCGGCGGACGGGATAGCCACACCCCCCAGAGTCCACGAGTCGCGACCTTGCTGCGGGTTGTCGCGGGTCACGAAATAGCCGTCCTCTTCAATCAGGTCGACCCGCTTGACCGAGACCTCACCGTCTGCGAATCGTACGATGGCCAATTCTCCGACCGTGGGCCTGCGTGAGCGGTCGATGAGGAGCAAGTCACCGTCTCGCAAGGTGGGTTGCATCGATTCGCCTCGTACGACGACCAAGCCAAAGCGGCAGCGACGGCTCTGTCTTGGCAACATGCGGATGGCTCCTCGCTGGTTTTGGCCCAAGGAGTGAACCCTTGTTGGCCATGCTGGTCTTGTCGGGAGTAGTGTCGCAACTGGTCACCAAGTCCGACTACTGGCTCAGGCCGGAGGCTTAAGTACCGGCACCTGCCTGAGCGCGATCGCGGCCCGACCACCGCCGCGCCCTACTGGTTGAGAGGTTGTACATGTTTTTCAAGATGTTCGTCCCCACAGAGGTCACTGCGCACTGCGACTTGCCTTGTGGCGTCTATGACCCGGCCCAGGCTCGGATTGAAGCCGAGTCGATCAAGGCAATCATCGGCAAGGTAGCCGCCAATGACGATCCTGACTTCCGCACCCGGGCGCTGATCATCAAGGAGCAGCGCTCCGAGATGGTCAAGCATCATCTGTGGGTGCTCTGGACCGACTACTTCAAGCCCCCTCACTTCGAGAAATATCCCCAGTTGCACGCGTTGGTCAATGAAGCGACGAAGCTGGCGGGTGCTGCAGGCACCAAGGGTCAGTTCGATGCGGCACAGGCTGACGAATTGCTGGCCAAGATCGATGAGATCGACAAGATCTTCAAGGAGACCAAGCAGGGCTGACTCAGCCGCCGCGGCATCCGCGGTGATGCTTTACCTCATCCAAGCGAGGCTGCCATCTGGTGGCCTCGCTTGGTTGCTTTTGGGGTGAGGTGCGACAAACCCCCATCGGATTTGAATACGGGTCGGGCGATCTCTAGTCGATTGGTATACGCCTAGATGGTGGACGACCCGTTCGAGATCGACGGGCAGGCCGCCCACCTGTTCAAACACCCACACCTTGGACTGGCAGACCTCGTGGACGTGTGGAGGAGACCCGAGCAGTTGCCGACCGATCGGTGTCAGCTTGGATCCGCCGTGCCGCCTGACCTGACCGACTGAGTAGGTCAGGCGAGACGTCGTTCTACGAAAGCAACGAACTCGTGTGGCTCGTCAGTCATAGTCGCATCGTTAAGGACCGAGTGTTCGCGATGTCCTGTGACTTCACAGTTGGTTGCATTTTGATGTCAGATACGACACAAAGCGCCTCGCTCCCTATGCCAGGTGGGCCAGGTGTGACAACATAGATCCTTGGGTCACCACCCAATCCAGCAATCACTTGCCCGCTCCACCATGCTCTGGCTGTGTAGATCTGCTGGCCATATGTCCTTGGCTGACCCACTGAAGAAGACGATGAAAGCCCTGCCCGAGTTGAAGCAAGACCTAAACGATCCGACTGCGATTGACAGCCCCTACGCGGGAGACCCAGCCTTCGACATGCACGTCGGAGGCAAGATGGAGTTGACCGCCCGGATGGCGCTCAATGGGCCCGAGGAGCTTTCCTTGGCCTACACGCCAGGGGTCGCTCGGGTCTGCACCGCCATCCACGAGAATCCCGAGTTGGCCGATGTCTACACCTGGGTCTCCAACACTGTCGCTGTGGTCACCGACGGTACCGCCGTACTCGGCCTAGGCGATGTCGGGCCCAAGGCCGCGATGCCGGTGATGGAAGGCAAGGCGGTGTTGTTCAAGAAATTCGGCAATATCGATGCGATCCCGATCTGCCTTGACACCACCGATGTTGACGAGATCGTAGACACCGTCGTACGCCTGGCACCTAGCTTCGGTGGCATCAACCTTGAAGACATCTCCGCACCCAGGTGCTTTGAGGTCGAAGAGAGACTCAAGCGCATCCTTGACATCCCGGTCTTCCACGACGACCAACACGGCACTGCAGTAGTGGCCCTAGCTGCCTTGCGCAATGCCATCGCACTCACCGGCAGGTTGATGGAGACCACCCGGGTAGTGATCTCGGGTGCCGGCGCAGCTGGTGTTGCCGTCTCCCGGATCTTGTTGGCTGCTGGTGTGCGTGATCTTGCGGTCGTTGATCGCACCGGTGTGCTCAACTCCGAGCACCGAGAGCTTGAAGGCTCCAAACTCGCCCTGGCTCAGGTCACCGCCGACCTGACCGGTCGCTGTGGTGCATTGGCCGACGTGATGGATGGGGCCGATGTATTCATCGGTGTTTCCGGTGGCACCGTGCCTGATGAAGTCGTGGCCACGATGGCTCCCGAGGCGATCATCTTTGCCTTGGCCAATCCAACCCCAGAGGTGCCGGTCGAGATCGCGCACAAGTACGGCGCGGTGGTCGCCACTGGGCGCTCTGACTATCCCAACCAGATCAACAACGTCTTGGCCTTCCCGGGCATCTTCCGAGGCGCATTCGATGCCAAGGCGATCGCAATCACTGAGGGGATGAAACTCGCCGCAGCGGAGGCCTTGGCCGATTTGGTTGGTGAAGACCGCAACGCCGACTACGTGATCCCCTCACCCTTTGACCCGCGAGTGCCCAATGCCGTTGCCGAGGCTGTGAAGTTGGCGGCTCAGGTCGATGGAGTAGCCCGCGACTAGAGGGCCGACCGCGTGGCGGATAGTGTCGCTGACATGTTCGCCGTCTATGCACAGTCATTCGATAACTCTGATCCACTCAACGGCTTGGTACTCGGGGAGCGTCCAGCTCCGGTAGCGCCTTCGGGGTGGACCACAGTGAGCGTCAAGGCGGCCTCGCTGAACCACCACGACATCTGGTCGCTGCGTGGTGTGGGCCTGCGTGAAGAAGCTCTGCCGATGATCTTGGGCTGCGATGCCGCTGGCCTTGACGAGGACGGCAACGAGGTCGTCGTACACGCCGTGGTCAATGACCCTGGCTGGACGGGTGACCAGACTCTAGACCCCCGGCGCTCCATCCTCAGCGAGCGTCACCAAGGCACCTTCGCCGACCAAGTGATCGTGCCCAAAGCAAATGTGATTGCCAAGCCTGCTTCTTTGAGTTTTGCTGAAGCGGCTTGTTTGCCGACCGCATGGTTGACGGCCTATCGGATGCTGTTCACCCGAGGTGAGCTCAAAGCCGGTGACACCGTGCTCGTCCAAGGGGCGGGTGGTGGAGTGGCCACGGCATGCATCACCCTGGCCAGAGCCGCTGGTCTGCGCGTATGGGTCACCAGCCGCGATGTCGCCAAAGGCAATCGGGCCCTTGAGTTGGGTGCCCACGAGGTCTTTGAGTCGGGTGCTCGCTTGCCGGGCAAAGTTGACGCGGTCATGGAGACCGTCGGCAAGGCGACCTGGTCGCATTCGATCAGGGCCTTGCGACCGGGCGGCACGATTGTGATCTCGGGTACGACGTCTGGTGCTGATCTAAGTGACGCTGAGCTCACTCGGATCTTCTTCTTGCAGTTGCGGGTCGTGGGCTCGACTATGGGCACCACCGCTGAGCTTGGTGCCTTGGTCAACTTGCTCGACGCCACGGGTGCACGGCCGGTGATCGATCGGGTCTTGCCCATGGAACAGGCTGATCTTGGCTTCGCAGCTATGGCTGCAGGAGATGTCTTCGGGAAGATCGTCTTCACCCGGTGAGACATCTGCTCACCGGCGCCGGCTCTGGGATCGGAGCTGCGATCGCGAGGAAGCTGCACCAGCGTGGCGACGAGCTACTGCTCATTGCGCGCGCTCCAGCACGCGCCGCGGAGCTGGCTCGCACCTTCCCGGGGGCGAGCGTGGTGAGCGCTGACCTCAGCGATGCTGATGCCCTTGAGCATTTGCAGGTGCCTGATGCCCTCGACTCGCTGATCCACGCAGCAGGAGTGGTGGAGTTGGGCACAGTTGCCGATGCGGATTTTGCTGAGGTGCGTGACCAGATCACGGTGAACCTGCTCGCTCCGATCAGGCTTACTCAGCTCTGCCTGCCCGGTCTGCGAGCAAATCAGGGGTCCGTCGTATTTGTGAACTCCACTGCTGGCATCACCGCCAACCCAGGCTGGGGCCCATATTCAGCATCGAAGTTTGGGCTCAGGGCCATTGCCGACTCCTTGAGGGCAGAAGAGCAGTCGTACGGCGTGCGGGTCGCGTCTGTCTTCCCCGGGCGCACGGCAACTCCAATGCAGGCAAAGGTCCATCAAGGCGAAGGACGGGCATATGACCTAACAGCATGGATCAGCCCCGAGACAGTCGCGACTCAGATCGTCAACGTGCTTGATCTGCCGCGTGATGCCACGGTGAGTGAGGTCGTGATCCGGCCGGTCTAGCCGAAGTCCATCCGGAAGCGCCGCATCCGGGCCGAAGCAATCGGTCTTTTGCCGTGCAACCACCCCAAGGGTCCATCGGGGGCAAACTGCCACTTGCCGCGGCAAGGACTGATCTTTGCCGACCCACGCAGGCCCGCAGTAATGATCTCGCCGTTGTCTCGAGTCTGCTTCACCCGGCCATTGAAGGGCAGCCGCGGGGCAGCCCCGGCCAAGTCATAAAACGAGCAACTCGCGATCGCCGATCCGCCAATCGAGGCAGTGGCATTGAGCTTGGTGCTGACCGCGTTTTCGCGGGCTTCGAAGGTGTATTCATTGAGATCCTTAGGGATCGCCCAGAGCGCTCGCCCGCCCTCCATCGAGTCAGCAGAGTCGACCCAGATGTCGGTGATCGTCACATGCTCCTTGTCGGCCAACCTGCCGACGAGGAGTTCGTGATAGGTCAGCGGGCTCGGATCGACGTACCTCACCATCATGACTCCGTAGATGCCCTTGGAGCGGTCGGGATGGTCGCCTTCTTTGACCCGAAAAAGCGAATTCCAGCTGTCGCCGTACATCTTCCAGGGTGCTGGTGGATAGGGCATTGATCCTCCGATCGGTGGCTGGAGGAGAGCTTAGTCGTCTTCGTCGTCCAGGCGCGCCAGCCAGGTGGCTAACCGCTCCACGGCGACCTCAAACTCCGGATGGCTGTCGGTGAACTCCTGCAAGCGGTCGGCCAGCCACTCAAGCGTGACCTCTTCGTCGCCCCGACGTGTGGTCAGCTCTTCGATGCCGCGATCGGTGAAGTACATCGCTCACGCTCCCGATGTGGTCACGGCCACGCCGAAAGCCTGATCCATCAAGTCGCGCTGCTCTTGCACATGGCGGGAGTGCTGGCCGACCGATGGTGAAGACGACTCGGGCCGTGAGATGACCTCGACATCCATGCCCAAGGCAGGGAAGAGATTGACTCGGAAGTGCGGTGCCGGGCCCATGTTGAGCGGCTCGTCTTGCACCCAACGCACGGTCTTCAGGTTGGGATAGCGGCTCAACTCGTGCTTGAGCTCCTCAACCGGGCGGGGATAGAGCTGCTCGATCCGTGCGATCGCGGTCGTGACGCCTTCTTTCTGGCGCTTGTTGCGCTCAACCATGAGATCCCAAGTGATCCGGCCACTGCAAAGGATCAAGGTGTCGACCTGATTGGGATCAGCCACTTGATCCCCGATCACCCGTTGGAAGCTGCCGTCGGTGAAGTCAGCTGGCTGCGAGGCGGCTTCTTTGCGCTTGAGCATCGATTTTGGAGTGAAGATGACCAAGGGGCGATGCTCGTCGCCCAAGGTGTGCTTGCGCAGCAGGTGGAAGTGACTGGCCGGGGTCGATGGCTGGGCCACCACCAAGGCGTCGTCAGCGGCCACGGTCAAGAATCGTTCGATGCGAGCTGAAGAGTGATCTGGGCCTTGCCCTTCGTAGCCGTGGGGCAAGAGGAGTACGACGCCGGACGTCTGGCCCCACTTGGTCTCTGAAGATGAGATGAACTCGTCGATCACGGTCTGGGCGCCGTTTACGAAGTCGCCGAACTGCGCCTCCCATACAGTCAAGGCATCTGGACGCGCCACCGAATAGCCATATTCAAAGCCGAGCGCGGCATATTCAGACAGCAGCGAGTCATAGACATAGAAGCTCGCTTGGTCGTCGGTGAGCTTGGTCAGAGGAGTCCAGTCGTCGCCGGTCTTGCGGTCGATCAGGGTCGCAAAACGTTGGGCGAAGGTGCCTCGTCGGGAGTCTTGGCCAGCCAGCCGCACTGGACGCCCGTCCATCAACAATGACCCGAAGGCCAAGATCTCGCCCGTGCCCCAGTCGATCGGGCCTTGGGTGATCGCAGCCGAACGCCGCTGTAGTTGGGGCATCACCTTGGGGTGCACGGTGAATCCTTCAGGCACATCGACGTAGGCATCCGCGATGCGCTTGAGCGTCTCCATCGGCACTGCAGTCTGATGCTCTTCGCGGCTCTTTGACGGATAGTCGGGCACCGTCGTCCACGTGTCAGGAGCCGAAGTGGCCTCACGCACCTCGGTGAAGACTCGCTCGAGTTGCTGCTGATAGTCACGCAGCGCCTGCTCGGCCTCTTCAAGGGTGATGTCGCCGCGGCCGATCAGTGACTCGGTGTAGAGCTTGCGCACCGAGCGCTTCTTCTCGATCAGGTCATACATCAGTGGTTGGGTGTACGACGGATCGTCGCCCTCGTTGTGCCCCCGGCGGCGATAGCAGACCAGATCGATCACGACGTCCTTGTTGAAGGCCTGACGGAACTCAAAGGCCAGCCGTGACACCCGGATGCACGCCTCAGGGTCATCGCCGTTGACGTGGAAGATCGGTGCCTGCACCATCCGGGCCACATCGGTGCAATAAAGCGAGGAGCGTGAATGGGCGGGTGAGGTGGTGAAGCCGACCTGGTTGTTGACGATCACATGGATGGTGCCGCCGGTGCGATAGCCGCGCAGTTGGGAGAGGTTGAGCGTCTCGGCGACCACGCCTTGACCTGCGAAGGCTGCATCTCCATGCACGAGTAGCGGCAGCACTGGAAACTCGGTGCCCTTGTTGAG
>WBZL01003367.1_pt1 | contig 14695 bp, 17 predicted proteins | sample 5204291 | NCBI WGS metagenome assembly WBZL01 (sample SAMN12344345, study PRJNA552823) | activated sludge metagenome | biome: Activated sludge suspended growth; feature: Nitrification reactor; material: Wastewater; isolation source: activated sludge from nitrification reactor of wastewater...
ACAGTTAAGGATATTCATGAGTCGAGACTATAAATCCCGTAAGTCTTCGAAACCCGCAAATGAAAAAAGTGGTTCGGCATTCTTTGGTGGGTTTGTTGGCTACGCGTTAGGTCTTGCAAGTGCAATTGGCGTATGGTTATATTTATATTTTTCACCAAGCCCATTTTTGCCGACAGAGAAAGCTACAAGCTCGTCTGAGAGAAATCAGACCAAACCTGAAATATTGGTTGTCCCGGAAAAATCAAAGCAAGAAGAATCGGGAAGTTTCGCGGAAGAAAAAAACAAATTTGATTTTTACAAAATTTTACCCGGTATCGAAGAGCCCGAGACTGAGCGTGGTTATCCGAAACCTGGTGAACTTGCAGCACAACCGCAAATAACTGCAAAAATTCCGGAAAGTAATAGTAAACCTGAGATTACATCACAGCCAATTTTACCTCGACCCTCTGTCACGCCGGTTGAAACCCCGCAGCAAATAACATCTTTGCAGCCGCGGACTTCTTCTCCATCAGAATTGATGCAGCAGCCATCAACGGTACCTTCACCAAAACATTCATTACCTGTGAAAGAAAAATTCTTTCTCCAAGCGGGATCATTCAAAAAAAGCGACGAAGCAGAAAACTTGAAAGCCAGACTTGCATTACTCGGTGTTTTTGCATCGATACAGCCGATTGATTTGGCTGATAAGGGCACTTGGTATAGGGTTCGTGTTGGTCCTTTTACACGTAAAGAGGATGTTGATGAAACAAGTACTTCATTACGAGAAAATGGTATTGCTACTCAATTTATTAAAATACCTTAGCACTCATTTTTAATAGCGGACAGCCTATTGCTAATCTGATAGTTTTCTATGAAACTGTAATCCAACAATTAATTAACAACTTGTTTAGGGAGTTAAGATGAGTCTACGTAAATTTCTTTTAGTGGTCTTCTTATTGCTGAGCTTAGGTATGATGAATATTTCGAGTGCGCGTGCTGATCTCATCGAAGGTAAGAATTATACAGTTCTGACAAAACCTCAACAAACACAGGATGCCAATAAAATCGAAGTATTGGAATTTTTCTGGTACGGTTGTCCGCATTGCTATAGCTTACATCCGTATCTTAAAACATGGTTGAAAAGCATTCCCGAAGATGTTGATTTCCGGTATGTGCCTGCGACTCTTCGTCCAAACTGGGTAGCGGCTGCGAAGATATTTTATGCAATTGAAGTTTTGGGTAAAGCTGATGAGCTACATGATAAAGTTTATGATGCTATTCATCGTGACAAAATTGATTTGAATAATGAATCGGTGTTATTGAGTTGGATTGAGAAACAAGAGGGTATTGATAGGAAGAAGTTTGAGAATGCCTATAATTCCTTTACGGTGCAGAATCAAGTAGCAAAATCAACGCAAATAACACGTCAATATCAGCTTAATGGTGTCCCTGCATTAATTATTAATGGTAAGTATCTAACCAGTGGCGGCATGAGTAATACTCCTCAAGATACAATTAGAATCCTAGAAGCATTGATTGAGAAGGCACGAAAGGAAAAATAAGAAGTAACGAGAAGAGAGGGGAATTACAATTTTCTTAACTCAAATAGGTATGTCATGGCAAAAGAAAAAATTATTTTTGGAGCTGGCTGCTTTTGGGGAGTTGAAGCTGCTTTTCGCGCTATCAAAGGAGTGATCGATGTTACTTGCGGGTATTCAGGCGGGAGTACGGATAATCCAATTTATGAAGAGGTATGCACCGGCACTACCGGACATATTGAAGTCGTGTTAGTGGAATATGACTCAGCAGTAGTAAGTTTCGAAGATTTATTGGATCATTTCTGGAGTTGCCATAATCCTACAACGGTAGATCGTCAAGGTCCTGACGTCGGCATGCAATATCGCTCAGTTATTTTTTATTTTACTGCTCAACAAGAAAGTATTGCGCAGATGTCGAGAAATAAATTGCAAAATAGCGGTCGTTGGCAAGATCCCGTAGTAACAAAGATTTTACCCGCATCCCAATTTTATAAAGCGGAAGAATATCATCAAAATTACTTTAAAAAGCGCGGTATTTATTAGGTTGATGTTAAGAATAACTGTCGCATTGGGCACAGTGAGACATCTCTGGTGCCATAGAATCAAGAGATTTTTCATATCGATAGATACTATCAATTAATTAATGATAGATACAAAAATGACTAAAACAGCAGGTTGTTTATTTATTATCAGTGCACCCTCTGGTGCGGGTAAAACCAGTTTGGTAAAAGCGTTGTTGCAATCGGATCGCAGTCTTAGTTTATCGATTTCACATACCACACGAGAACCACGTGCCGATGAAATTAATGGCAAAGACTATTATTTCGTAAGTAAAGAGATATTCCAGCAAATGCTTACAAATGGAGAGTTTCTGGAAAGCGCGGAAGTTTACGGTAATCTTTACGGTACTTCGCAAAGATGGATAAATACTGCTGTCACTTCCGGACAAGATATCTTGCTTGAAATAGATTGTCAGGGAGCACAACAAATACGCCAGGTTTTCCCGAAGTCAATTAGTGTTTTTATTCTTCCTCCCTCAATCGATGTATTGGCGACTCGTTTAAAAACACGCGCCCAAGATGATTTAGCGGTAATTCAAAAAAGATTGGCAGCTGCAAGGGAAGAAGTTGGCCATATCAGTGAATTCGATTATGTCATTATTAATAATGAGCTAGAGGAAGCGCTTAATGATTTGATTTGTATAATAACAGCAGTACGTTTAAGTAAAGAGCGGCAGCTAATAAAATATAAATCATTAATTAATCAGCTATTGTAAGTTTGTTATGAAGTAGCACAACCTGATGTTCTTTATTGTAAAATGAGAATTTTCTTTTAGTGAGTGAAATAAAGATGGCACGAATTACTGTTGATGATTGTTTAAAAAGAATTCCTAATCGTTTTGATATGACACTGGTAGCTACGACACGAGCAAGGCAATTAGCTATTGGTTCGGCACCTTTGATCGAATCTGGGCGCGATAAACCAACAGTAGTAGCGTTGCGTGAACTTGCACAAGGTAAAGTAGGATTGGAAATACTGAATCCGAAAAACTTGTGATTCATGTCTGGTATTTCTGAGATGCCTATTGGGTAGGCGTCACACGATTGCTCGATTGGGATCTGTGCAAATACCATTCATATTTTTCAGAAGTAGCATTTCATTCAGGTTTTTTGAGAGTCCTAATCTCTAGGTGCTGCTTCGCAAAATTCCAAAGATTTACATCCAGCAGTATCATTGAAGAAAATAGAATATTCATAATGATTGTCGTACTGAGGTTTTCTGGAAAATTATGACCATTAAGTCACGAATTAGAGTAATTCCACATTATCCCAAGCAAGGAGTGATGTTTCGTGACATTACAACTTTATTGAAAGATCCGATTGGATTTCGTATTACCATCCATGAGCTGGTTAATCGGTACGCTAATACCAAAATTGATCGGGTTGCTGGCATCGAAGCACGTGGATTTATCATTGGTTCTGCTTTGGCTTTCCAACTCGGGGTCGGATTTGTGCCTATTCGCAAAAAAGGAAAATTACCTTCTGAAACAATTGGCCATGATTACCAACTCGAGTATGGCACTGACCGCATCGAAATGCATGTCGATGCGGTAGCTAAGAGTGACCGCATATTACTCGTGGATGATTTAATTGCTACAGGAGGCACCGCAGAAGCTGCTGTTAGTTTGATCGAAAGTATGGGTGCTACAGTTGTTGAATGTTGCTTTGTGATCGATTTGCCAAATTTGGGTGGTCGTAAACGCCTCGAGAAACAAGGGCAAAAAGTGTTTGCGTTATGCGAATTTGAAGACGATTAATATAAGGCGAATTCAATTCAAGTAATAGCTGCAATATTTGGAAGTCTTATGTATAAGAGGTATTCAGAAATTCATTCTAATTGAGTATTCGAACTAAACTCGTATTAATGTTATTTTTAATTTGGCAAGGAGTCTAAGGTGATGATGGAAAAAAATAAAATAACTGAACCTGAAAAAGTTTCTTGTGAAGTATGCTTCAAAGAAATACCCATATCCGAAGCACAGAGTGTTAAAGCAACGGATTATATTATGTATTACTGTGGCCTGGATTGTTATGAGAAATGGAAGAAGCAGGCTGAAAAACCTGAATAAAATCCTACTCAGGAAATTGGAGTTGAATTCTAGTTGTACTATTAATTGTTGTAGTCGCGACCTGATCCCGGCAGTTTCCCGATATGACAATGGGCTTATTGAATCAGGTTGCGAACTACTACCTATTAATGCTGTTCTTCGGAGATCCACCGCGTTGCATAGCGTATCAAGTCGGCACCGTCTTTAAGGTTTAGCTTGGTACGAATATTGAAGCGATGTGTTTCTATGGTTTTGATGCTGCGACAAAGTAGTTTGGCAATTTCCTGACTGCTATGACCTTGTCCAATGAGATGAAGTACTTCAAATTCGCTCGGAGTAAGTGTATTAATTAATTGCTCAGGTTCCGTACTACCCGTCACCATTCGCTTTAGTACTTTCTCATGCATTTGTTTGCTAAGGTAAACATTACCTTTGAGGACTTCGCGAATTGCTGCGAGTAAAATTTCTCCGGGTTCTTGTTTCATGACATAACCGCGAGCACCTGCTCGCAGGGCACGTTCCGCGTAAACCGACTCATCGTGCATGGAAATAAAAAGAACAGGAAGGGTGGGTATTAATGCATGTATGCTCTTTATTACTTCAAAACCAGATACTGTTTTAAGAGTAACATCCAGTAACACAATATCGATATTACTATTTTTCTTCAGTATTGCCAGTGCTTCATTGCCATCACCTGCTTCTGCGAATACTTCCATGTCGGGCTCCATATTGATGAGCATTGTCATGCCATGACGCAACATCGCATGATCATCTACCAACATTACCTTTGCTTTTTTTGCAGTCGACATATTAGATTAGATTATTCGCATTTCTAAACGTACTTCCGTACCACCTTCGCTCCGAGGTAAAAATTCCAATTTTGCGCCTAATTGTTTTGCTCGGTATTGCATAATTTTAATGCCCATTCCTGAAATTGTTTTATGGCTGGTATCGATTCCGACAAAACCTGAACCATCATCGCGAATCGATAAAGACAATATACCCTCATTGGAGGTTAATGATATATCAAGATGCTGGGCCTTACCGTGGCGTATAGCATTATTTGCAGCTTCTTGGGCGATTCGATATAAATTAAGCGCTAAGTTATTATCATTGATGACTATGTCATCGGTACATGAAAAATTGCAATCGATACTGTAAGTTGTCGCTATTCTAGACGCTAAATTTTGCAGGGCGGGGATCAAGCCATTGGCTTCCAGTTCAAACGGTAATAATCCTTGTGCAATTTGCTTGATTTGTATGACAGCAATTTGTGCTTGCGAAGCAATGGAAGCCGCTGACGTTGCCATCACTTCATCGCCATCACTAAGGATTTGTTTTTCCAAAGCTCTGGCTTGATAGCCGATTGCAGCAATTTGTTGTCCAAGATTATCATGCAACTCCTGCCCGATCGTGTGGGCTTGTTCTTCTGCGACAAAAACTAATGCCTGCTCAAGGCGTTTACGTTCAAGCCAACTTTCAAGATCGCTGGCAATGGCATTGACGAGTTTTTGCTCTTCCGGTACAAAAAATGGTTTTTCTGAAGGATAAAATACACGTAATTGGCCACAAATCTTGCCATTAACGCTAATCGTTGACCAACAAGTACAGGCGGGATCTCGCTCCGGTCGCCGTTGACTGCGAGCTCTGTCAATAATTTTTGTTTTTGAAAGTAATTGATTGGCAAGATTGGGTCCATATTCCCCTGAGGTATATCGCCAACCATCCAGTTCAATGACAGCCGTAGCAAACTCCGGAAATTGAACAGCCGATATCAGGTGTTCAAAAACGTTTTGGCACACATTGTCAATAGATGATTCCATTCCAATACCACGACGAATTTCATACAGGCAAGTAATTTCTTTTAGTCGTTCACGTAATTGCTCATCAACTTGTTTGCGTTCAAGCCATTTTGACAAATCATCCGCAATGGCATCGATGAGTCGCTGTTCTTCTGGCATCAGAAAAGGTTTGTCTTCCGGATAAAATACGCTTAAATGGCCGCATATTTTGTCATGAATGCTAATTTTTGATTGTAAAACGAATCCGATAGCATCACTTTTTTTATAACATTCAAAACAAACTTTATCGTCACTAACAATTTTTGAGCCTACTTTTCTTGTTAGATTCTGATTTTGATTTTTGGAAGTGAAACGACTGCCGTTGAATTCGATAACAGCAGTTGCAATTTCTGGGAATTGCATTGCCGGGATCAAATGCTCAAAAATATTCTGAGAAACTTGGTCCATTGACAATTCTAAACCCATGCTCCGGCGAATTTCATAAAGGCAGGTTATCTCCTTTAAGCGCACGCGCAACAATCCGTCAATTTGTTTGCGTTCAAGCCATCTCGCTAGATCAGTTGTGACCACATCAATAAGTCTTTGTTCTTCAGCTACTAAAAAAGGTTTGTCTTCCGGGTAAAAAACACTAAGATAGCCACATGTTTTGCTATTAACAATGATTTCAGATCGTAATTCGTGTATGTAAGCTGAATTATAATTTGCAGATGGAATTCGTCTGCCATCAATTTCGATCATTGCAGAAGCGTGCTCCGGAAATTGCATAGCAGGTATCAAATATTCAAAAATCTGTTGACACGCGTCATCGACTGATAATTCTAAACCCATGCTGCGACGAATTTCATAAAGACAAGTGATTTCCTTTAAACGTTCGCGTAGTTCAATCTCTTTCTGGCTTAGTTCAATCGAGAATTGCTCTGCTGTTTCCTTGGCAATGCGCGCCTCTTTTTCCGATTTAATGAGTTTGCGTACAAACCAATTTAATAACAGTATTTCTGCAATAATCAAACCGATGAGATAAAGAACAATGATTCTCAGTTCTTCATTCGCTGGCTTAAACAGTTCGTCTTCATCCAACTTCAAGGTCATACCTAAACCGATGGCATGCAAAGGCGCATAAGCCTCGATTACGGGTATTTGACGATAGTCTTTTACAGCAACAACACCACTTTTTCCATCGAGTGCATAACTTATCGGTAATACACCACCTTCAGTTATTCGCTTAAGAGACTTGAATTTTATACCGTCGATTTGACTAAACAGGCAGGCCATTTCCTGTTTACCTTGCTGCGGCGGCGCACATAATATGAATTCACCGGTTTCACCAATCGATCTTATCTCACTGAATCTACGTGTCAATTGGGGTAATATGATTTCTGTTGTAATACTGCCGATACGGCGCATTTCTTCATCAATTATTTCTTTATTGGTACGCAAAATAAGATACTGTTCATCCCACACGAGGAAGGTATTGCGGTATTTATTAAGAGGTAATGATTGCGACTGATTTGCAGAAAAATGCCCGACTTGTGACAATACTTTGCCATGCATGTCATAGACAACTGCTGCTGAGAAGCCCGCCTGCGTAAGTGAATTGACATTGCGCGCGAGGTCGCGAAGCGCGCCATCATTATCAGGCTGCGCGTTAAGTTCGCGTATAAATTGAATGATAAATGGGCGCAGCGCTAAGGCACGAGTATCTTCCAATCCTTTCTCAATCTGACTTTCAATCAGAAGCGCTTTTCCCTGTAAAGCAACCCCTAATCCTCTACCTAAGACAGACTCAGTCTGCTGCCGCATTGCACTATATACTGCAACACCTGTAGTTAAAGTTAGTCCTAACAAGAGTAAGCCGCCAATAATGCTAATCTTGCGATCGTCACGTGTTAAGAGCAAACTATTCTCCTTACTTGGATTTTGAATTGATATTGACTAGATTATAAGCACAACCGCTTTGTAACTCCAGAGAAAGCCGGTTGCACTTTATCAAATTTATAGAATGGAGAAATGCTAATAACTGCCTTAGATTAAGGCGTTATATCCATTTTTTTTTCTTGAAAAAAAACAATAATCCTATGCTAATCGTGATAAAAATGATCCAAATCATGGGATAACCCCAGCGCCATTTTAATTCTGGCATATACTCGAAATTCATACCGTAAACACCGGCGATAAAGGTTAGAGGAATGAAAATTGAAGCAAAAATTGTCAAAATCTTCATCGTTTCATTGAGCTTGTTACTGGCGCTACTGAGATAAATATCATGCATGGCAGAAATTCTCTCTCGATAAGATTCGAGCGAATCAGTTACACGTAATATGTGATCATAAACATCACCATAGTATCGCAATGTTTTTTCCTGAAACAAAGGGTTGTCGCTGCGTAAAATTGTGGCGAGTAATTCACGTAACGGAGAAATGTTACGCTTCATGGAAATCAGGTTGCGGCGGATTCTCTGCAGAGTTTGCAGCATTTCTTTCGTAGGATTAAATAATATATTCTCTTCCAATGGATCGATAACTTCATCCAGATTATCTTCGACAACAAAATATTCATCCACGATTGTATCAAGAATGACATAAGCTAGATAATCGCTGCCGAATTGACGTAATCGACTGTTATTATTTTGCAGATAATAGTAAATAGGGTCAAATGTGTTATCAGATTTTTCTTTAAAGGTAATGACACAATCGACCAGTAACAAGATGCTGATTTGTTCGTAATCAACACTAAAATTTCTTTCTTGGTCAAGTTCGATTCCTTTGATGACCATGTAAAGAAAACTTTCATATTCTTCGAGCTTGGGTCGCTGATGTGTACTAAGAATGTCTTCTAGTACCAGAGGATGAATATTTAATTCCTGGCCGATACTTTCAACGATATGAATATCATTCAATCCATCTACATTGATCCACGTAATTACACCGGTTTTTTTTAGAGGCTTTAATTCAGCAATTGAATTGATCTCGTGTGTTATTAATGCATCGGCACTATATTGCGTAACCGTAATTTTACTTTTCGATTCGTGTTTTTCCCCAATATGAATTAATGTACCCGGAGGAAGTCCGGATTTGTCAGACGCACTGTTTAAAACAGTTTTATTTGAATGTTGAAAGGAACGATAGATGGGCTGTAACTTGGAATTCATAATAAGCCTGCCAGTAAAGTTTAATGACGCGACTTATTTTAAGAGCTTTATATATATTTAGGGAGAGTCCCAACAAAAAACAGCATGGGATTGATAGAAAGAATTAATGAAGTAGAGACGTTGTGCTGTCTCATTTACCTGGAAGCGTGTCATGATAACCTTGAAGAAAGGTTATTCAGCATGGGGTAGGGATCAGATATGGTGCGGTTCTTGGGAGGGTGTAATGTTTTTGCTTTGTAACGAACACCAATCGTGCCAGACCGTACGAGCTTCTTCTATATTACTAAATGTCCAGAGAACCACGCCATCTTCAGTCATCAGAGTTGCCATTTTATTTGGCCATTCTTTAATCACACAATACATAATTTTTCCTCAAAGTTAGTATGACGGAAAGCATAAACATTAAATATGAAAATATGATGACAGAAGTATGAAGAATTAATGACAAATGCATGTATGATATGGCGCAAATCGTTCATTAATGGCATGCTATTAAGCGAAGTATTCTTTTTTTAATTGCTTTCTTTTTATTTTTTAACAAGGAGTTATTTTATTATGAATAAAATCAATTGGATGCAGTTGAGCTCTTTAATAATATTTATAGCTGTTGCAGGTTGTGCCACCAATACCGGCCCTACCAATCCTTTAGCAACAGCCAGTCAGGGGCTATCTCCCATGGGTGATGCTGCGCAAAGTGGCACACAAATACTAGGTGCTGGTGCTGGTTCTGCAGCCGCAAGTGTGGCTGGTGTTAACCAGATAGGCTTAGTGGATATTCTGGTGCATCGTCTTGGAGTTTCACCACAACAAGCATTGGGAGGTGCTGGAGCACTTTTTCAGGCGGCTCAAGGCAGTATGAATCCACAAGCATTTGCTGCTTTATCTAAATCGATTCCAGGAATGGATACGATGTTAGGTGCGGCGCCTAATATGTCAGGAGTCAGCGGCTTGTCTTCCGTCATGGGAGACTCAAATAGCTCGCTCGGGGGAGTAGCGGCGCTTGCTGGATCCTTCCAGCAATTGGATCTTTCTCCGGATATGGTGGGTAAATTTATTCCAGTAGTTACTGATTATGTCAAGCAAGCGAGTGGCCAGGCAACAGCTAATCTTTTTCAGTCTGCGCTAGGCGTGCGGTAATTTTAGAAAGATAGATAGCAGCGAAGAAAATGAAAGAAAACCTCAAGACTGCAAATGATAATTCTGCTGATTGATCTAATTGATTTTGAATTTTCAGTAAGCGTTATAAATTAATGCTAAATAAGCTGACTAGATTCGTGGCAAGTTTTTTATCGGCCACGAATCTAGTGGAATATTAAGGTGGTGTTAGAACAAGCTTACCCATCGGGTGGCTTAGTTCCAGAAAGTTTTGTGCAATCGCCGCTTCTGCTAAAGTAAAAGTGCGTGCGATTTCAATCGTTATTTTTTTCTCATCGAATAATGTGGCACATTGTCGTAAGATTTCTGCCTGATGCATTTTTGCATCTGTCAATTCCATCAGAACCGGTGTCAGCATAAGTTCAAGACTAAATCGCACGTTGCGTACTCTAGCGTCACTCCAATTGGTTTCAGATGTGGGCTGCAAGATGGTTACGACATCACCATAACATTTGACACAACTTAAACAACTCTGTAGAACATGAGAGCCGATAGTATCAAATGCAATATCTACACCTTTACCCGAAGTCCATTGCAACACTTCTGCAATGACATCCTGTGTGCGGTAATTGATGATTTTATCTGCACCAAGTTGCTTTACAAAATCCGCTTTCTCATCGCTGCTCACAGTCGTTATTACACTAGCACCTGCCAGTTTTGCTAGTTGAATAGCGGCATGGCCCACGCCGCCAGCACCGGCATGGATTAATATTTTTTGACCGGTAGTTATGCGTGCTCGATCATACAATGCTTCCCATGCAGTTATAAAAACCAGAGGAGCCGCTGCCGCTTGTGCAAATGATAAGGAGCTGGGCTTCAATGCAAGTAAGCTTGAGTCAACTAGCACGTATTCGGCATAAGTACCTTGACGATTATTAAATCCTGGCTGTGAAAAATATACACTATCTCCCGGCTTGAAATTATGCACCTGGCGTCCAACAGCCTCCACAATTCCGGCGGCATCGCAGCCTGGTATGACAGGAAAAGAAACAGGAAAACGTTCCGGTGATAATCGAATTTTATTATCAATAGGATTGATACCAATAGACTTGAGGTGTACTAAGACTTGATTGTCACCGCATTGATGGGAATGGTTAACCTCTCCATATTGTAAAACACTCGTTGGTCCACTTTGTTCAAAATATATAGCTTTCATTCTTGTACTCCACTTATTGTGTGTCGCAAAATTTACGGATGAGAATGACGTGAAAACTACTAGAAAATTCTTATGCATAGTGAATCATTCTACATTTTGATGCGGGAGTAAACAGGATTAGTTTTTGCAATGATTTTGCATTTTCTTCACAATTAGCCCTTCCTTTTACCCTATAGTTTGGTCTGGAACAATTTTTATATTTTGTGATTCCGTTTAGGGGACAGTGATGAGCACAATTTCTTTTTTAGTAAACAGTTCTGGAGCTAATTCAAAAAAGACAGTCGCCTGGGTAACAATTGAAGAGAAAAATGATGGTGCTCTTTTTTTTACAATTAAACAAGTTGGCAATGTTAATGGCGATTTGTATGGCATCTATTTAGATATGACAGATGAAAGCATTCTTAATACGCTAAGAGTTTCTGTCACCCCTAATAATGCTGGCACTATTGAAGGTTCTATGAATTGTTTAAGAAACGGCACGGATTCAAAGAATTTTTCTCTCAATAAGATGGGTAGCAAAGCTAATAATAGGCTTCCAAAAAATAATAAGGACGAGATCTCTAATTACAGTTTTTTGTTAAGGTCGAAAGTTCGGGAGCTTTCTCTTTGTGATTTTTTCCATATGCAGCTCGACTATTCTAAAGATTATGCTAATTCCTGCATAGTGGCTGTCGATGGCGGTAGTCATCTGCGTATCTATTTAAGATTAGTGTAAATGCTAGATTCTTGAAGAATTTATAAAAAACAAGTAATTTCTTTCTAACGACTTTTGATCTATCTCTTGACGAAGCAGATCTGTCTGACTACCATAAAAAAGGCAGTATAGGCTAGTACTGTTTTTTATGTGTTTCATTTCTTTAATCATTTCAAGGGATCATTATGTTACAGTTAAAAAAAACGTTATTAAGCGGTATTGCACCCGTATTGTTGTCTATCGCACTGGCTAGTCCAGTAATCGCTTCCGATACCCATCATGCGCATAAAGGCCTTAATTACGGTAGTTTTACTAAAGACAATATTTTGTTAACTCCGAAAGGGTATCGTGAATGGGTTTTTGTCGGTGCGCCAGTTACCCCCAAAGATATGAACGATGGAAATCCAGCATTTCCTGAATTTCATAATGTGTATATTGATCCCACAAGTTGGGATCATTGGAAAAAGACGGGCGAATTCCGCGACGGAACTGTAATTGTTAAGGAGCTAGTTAGTGTTGGTGCGAAGGAATCCGCAAGCGGAAATGGTTATTTTCAAGGCGAATTCAACGGAATTGCTGCCACGGTAAAAGATTCCAAACGCTATTCCGATCGACCTGGAAATTGGGCATATTTTACTTTTGAATCTTATGAAGCCAAGCAAGGGGTAATCCAAGCGGATGATGCTTGCGCAGCTTGTCACAAAGCTAATGCTGCCCACGATATGGTATTTATACAGCATTATCCAGTATTACGTGCTGCCATACCTGGTAAGAAATAACTCGTTAAATAAAAAGGCAATTTGATGGTTTATGTGAAATAAATCCAGTCAAATTGCCTTAAGCTAATTTAGAACCCGTTGTAGGATTTTTTTATAATTCCACTTCCAATTACAACAACTGATCAGAAGCTATTGTAAAATGCAAAGTAAATACTTTCTAAAATTTCTCAAAAGCATTTTACTCGCATTTTATTCGATGACATTCAAAGTTCCCGGTAAATGGATATTCTTTGGATGGAGTTGACACCAAATAGTAAACGCGCCAACTTTATCAGCGACTAAAGAAATAACTTTTGTTTCACCTGCTTTAATTATTTCTTTGATACCATATTCATCAATGGCAAATCCTTCACTGATAGGAGATTTATTTTCTACAGTGATTTTGACAGAAGCACCTTTTTTGACAACTAATGTTTCCGGTTCATTGAGAACATTAAAAGCACGAATGTTGGTAACTGTCACACCTTCAACCTTGAGTTCTGGAATATTGGTGTCGTAAGCATTTACAACTACTTTAAAATTTTGCTCTGCTGCATGAACCACTCCTGACAATAGCAATCCAAAAACAGCGCTTAGAAACATGATTTTGGTTATTTTCATAGATATTTCCTTCCTTCTCAAAAAATTTTATGTTTTAGTAAATTACTGCTTGCATTGTGCTTTTTAGCACATTAGCAATACCTACTCTAGAGAGGATGATTCCATATGTCAATATAGAATTTCTTCCGGAACTCTTAGCATATTCTTGGTTTTAATAGACTAGAAAGCATCCGCAGAGAATTGAGGCTAAAAAATAATGGGGTTATCAGAAATTGTTTTTCCATTGTCGCAATGCCGCGAAAACACTAATTGGATCAACAGATAAATTTGCTGAATTTTTTTGGACGTGAGTAATGATTCCTGGTTGGGTGCAGCGCAGAAAAGGATTGGTTTTTTTCTCAAGTGAAAGTGGTGTGGGAATTGTTGGAATATTCTTGTGACGTAATTTTTGTGCTGTGATTTCTAGTTCAATAAGTTCAACGTTTTGTGGATCAACGATTTTGGCAAAAAGAATATTGTTTAGCGTATATTCATGCGCGCAATAAATCAGTGTATCATCAGGCAATTGTGAGAGTTTCTGCAATGATTGATACATTTGTTGTGGAGTCCCTTCAAAAATTCGCCCACATCCACACGAAAATAGCGTATCACCGCAAAATACCATGTTCATTGGATTTGAGGCAAAATATGCAATATGCCCCCGAGTATGTCCAGGGGTATCAAGCACTGCGAGATTAAGTGAAATTTCTTGTAAATTAATCTGATCGCCCTCACTCACTGGGTGAGTCATTGATAAGATAAATTCATTTCGTGGGCCATATACGGGTACAGCGAACGATTTGAGTAATTCCTTATTACCTCCGGTGTGATCAGCATGGTGATGGGTGTTAAGAATCGCGCTTAGCCGTAATTTTTTTAACTCAAGATATTCAATTACAGGAGATGCTATTCCTGGATCTACAACAACAGCATAATTTTGATTATGGATAATCCATATGTAATTATCTTTAAACGCATGAACGGGGTAAATTTTCAGCATGAAATTTTTGTGTAAAAATCGTTTAATCGAGCGTTGGTATGCTTCAGTAACTAAATGAGAACAACCTTAGTTTAGGTAAATAAGCTAGTGAAAAATGATTACCGGTAATTGTCAGCAGTGGTTTGAGTCTCCCCTTGGTCGATATTTGATAGACCATGAGTATCGTTATTTTGATCAGACTGTGGCGAATATATTTGGCTATAACGCTGTTCAAATAGGTCTGCCTCAATTTAACTTTCTGCGTCTGAACAGAATGC
>WBZL01003368.1_pt1 | contig 14692 bp, 13 predicted proteins | sample 5204291 | NCBI WGS metagenome assembly WBZL01 (sample SAMN12344345, study PRJNA552823) | activated sludge metagenome | biome: Activated sludge suspended growth; feature: Nitrification reactor; material: Wastewater; isolation source: activated sludge from nitrification reactor of wastewater...
GATGGTGGTGTCGCCGATCAGCAGGCGTTCGCTGCCGGCCCAGACCCCCAGGTTGTTGATGGTCCCGTCGGTGTCCACGCGGGCCGCGTCGGTCTCGCTGGTGAACTGCTGGCCCTCGGCGATGGGCTCCTGGTCGGCGCTGCGGCTCAGGTACGCCGTGAGGATGATCCCGCCCTCGGGCACCTCGGGCACGCCCACGGGCACGCCCCGTCCGAACTGCTCGTCGACGGGGATCTCGAAGCCGGCCAGCGCCAGTTCGAGCGTGCGGTCGTAGTCCACGGTGTTGTCGGGGTGGGGACCGGCATCGGCCCAGAACGTGCCGGGCTCGATCGGGCCGTCGGCCGACTCCGATCCCGAGAGGGTCAGGTCGTTCACGCAGGGATCCGACGCGTCGTCGGCGGTCGTGGTGGTGTCGCCGTCGTCACCGGGCTCGTCGGTGCCCGATGCGGCCGTGGTGGACGAGTCGTCGGCCGCCGTGGTGGTGGCCGCCGAGTCGTCGCCGTCGTCACCGCCACACCCGGCGGCACCCAGGGCCAGTGCCCCGGCCAGCGCCGCGATGGTGAGCCGCTTGACCAGTCCTGCGTACATGTTCCCTCCCAGTGGGATCGTCGGCGTCGGCAACCCACCGTCCCCGACCAGCCACGGACGGTAGCCGCCACGGGGCCCGTCGACGGTGGACACCCACCCTGTCTCCCCGGCTGGTCGCCCCTGGTCGCCCCTGGTCTCCTCCGGCCCCCCGGTCGGCGCGGGGTGCGCCGGAGGCACCCGGAGCGGCATCAGCCGGCAGCCGCTCCCAGGGCCGCCGCCAGATCACCCGCCGGTTCCACCACCACCCCGTGGTCGAGGCCGAGGAAGGCGGCGAGCGCCCGCAACTCGGCGGCCAGCTCGTCGGCGACGTGACCCCGGTCGATGGCCGGTTCGCCGTGAGCGGCCCGGACGCGGAGGACGCGGGCGGACCGGTCGGCCTTGAGGTCCACCCGGGCCACCAGGTCCTGGCCGAGCAGGAAGGGCAGCACGTAGTAGCCGTGGACCCGCTTGGGACTCGGCACGTAGATCTCCACCCGGTAGCGGAAGCCCCAGATCCGCTCGGTGCGGGCCCGTTCCCAGATCAGCGAGTCGAACGGTGAGAGCAGCGCCCGGGCCGCCACGGAACGCGGCAGGCGCACGTCGGGGTGGCGGAAGGCGAGTTCACGCCAGCCCTCCACCCGCACCGGCTGCAACCGTCCCTCCGCCACCAGGTCCGCCAGCAGCGGCCGGCACCCGGTGACCGGCAGCCGGAAGTAGTCCGCCAGGTCCCGGGCCGTACCGACGCCGTGGCCGAGCGCGGCGAGGACCAGCAGCTCCTTGTGGGCATCGGCACGCGTGGGCGTGGGTTCGTCGAGCGCCGCGGCCGGCAGCATCCGTTCGGGCAGGTCGTACCACCGCTCGAAGTTGGGGCCCCGGCGCGCCGTGAGCTGGCCGCTCCAGAACAGGTACTCCAGCGCCACCTTGCCCGGGCTCCAGCCCCACATCCCCGGCGAGCGCTCACCGCCACCCTCCAACATGCCCACCGTGAGCCGACCGCGGTCACGGACCTGGTCGAGCACCGAACCCACCAACCGGGACTCGTTGCGTGCCGCGTCAGCGATCCGCCCCCAGGTCCCGACTCCGTCCCGGGCGTCGGCCATCCGCCACCGCAGCAGCGGGTGTAGCCCCACCGGGACGTGGGAGGCCTCGTGCGCCCAGTACTCGAACACGTCGCCCGCCTCGGTCATGGTCGGGACCAGGTCCCGGCGGTGAGGGCCCAGACGAGCGAAGAGCGGCAGCTCCTGGGACCGGCACACCACGTTCACCGAATCGATCTGGATCACCCCCACCCGACGCAGGACCTTGCGGCCGTGGCGGCGGTCCACGGCACCCGACGGAGCCGGGTCGGCGAAGCCCTGGGCCGCCAGTGCCAGCCGTCGGGCCTGGTGGGCGGTCAGATGCTGGCTCCGGCGATCATCGGTGCCGCGCCCGTCGGTGCGGCGCTGGTCGGGGGTCACGGCGACCATGATGCCGCCCGCCCACCCGACCGGGCCCGCCGCCCCGGCCCGGGACGGCGGTCACCCACGAGTAGCGTCGGCCGACGTGTCGACGGTCGACCCCGAGCCCGCTCCCCCAGGTTCCGCCACCGGCTCGGCACCGTCGCACTGGTTGGCCCCGGGCACGGGTCGACCGGGCTACCTGTCCGCCACCGTGGCCGAGGCCGCGCAGCGCTTCGGCGACCGCCCGGCGTTCGTGGACCCCGACGGATCGACCCTCTCCTACGTCGACCTGCACCGACGGTCCGACGAGATCGCCGCCGGCCTCGCCCGCCTCGGGATCGGTCCCGGTTCCCGGATCGGCCTCACCCTCCCGTCGACCTCGTCGTGGGTTCTCGCTTACGTGGCCGGAGCCAAGGTCGGGGCCACCACCGCCGGCGTGAACCCGCGCCTCACACCCCCCGAGCAGCAGGCCTGCCTCGACCGGGTCTCGCCCGACCTCGTCCTGGCCGACGCCGACGCCGTGCAGGCGCTGGCCCGCCCCGGCAGCCGCCCCGACGCACCCCCCAACGACCCCGACCGACCGGTGGCGGTGGTCTTCACCTCCGGCACCACCGGCACGCCCAAGGGTGCCTGGTTCACCGACCACCAGCTCGCCGCCATCACCCGGTACGACGTGGGCGACGCCTGGGGCACCGGCGTGGTGCCCCAGTACGGCTCCACGCAGTTCGCCCACGTGGGGTTCACCACCAAGCTCCCGTGGTACCTCCGGCTCGGCACCACCACCCACCTGCTCGGGCGGTGGCGGGCGGGCGACGTCTTGGACCTGGTGGCCCGCGAGCGCATCGCCACCCTGGGCGCGGTGGCCCCACAGGTGGCGCTGCTGCTGCGCGACCCGCAGTTCGACGATCGAGACCTCGCGTGCGTCCGTCTGCTCGTGGTCGGTGGGGCACCGTCGCCCCCGGCGCTGGTGGAGGAGGCCCGTCGCCGGTTCCACGCCGCCTACTCGATCCGCTGGTCCTCCACCGAGAGCGGCGGCGTGGGCACGGCCACCGCCACCGACGACCCCGACGACGTCGCCCTGCACACGGTGGGTCGGCCCCGGGCCGGCATCGTCGTGGAGGCCCGGGACCCCGACGGGCACCCGCTTCCCACCGGGAAGGTGGGCGAGCTCTGGCTGCGCAGCCAGGCGGTGATGGCCGGGTACTGGGCCGACCCCGAGGCGACCGATGCCACCCTGCGCGAGGGCTGGCTCCGCACCGGCGACCTCGGGTCCGTCGATCCGGCCGGGTGCGTCACGCTGCACGGTCGCCTCAGCGAGCTGTACATCCGGGGTGGCTACAACGTCTTCCCCAACGAGGTCGCGGCGGTGCTCGGCACCCACCCGGCGGTGGCCGAGGTGACCGTCGCCCCCCGGTCCGACCCGGTCCTGGGCGAGATCGGTGTGGCCGTGGTCGTGCCCACCGACCCGGCGGCGCCACCCACCCTCGAAGACCTGCGAGCCCACGCCGGGCCCTCGCTGGCGCACTTCAAGCTCCCCGAGGCCCTGGTCGTGGTGGAGACGCTGCCCCTCACGGCGATGCAGAAGCTCGACCGCCACGCCCTACGACACCTGGTCGACCACCCGCCGCGAGCGGTGGACCAACCCGCCCATGCGGGCGATCCGGCGCCCCCGCCCCACCCAGGCGTTGTGCCAAACTGACGCCATGATCACACGGACCCCTCGCATCCTCCTCGCCTCGGCGCTCGCCGCCGCGCTGTTCTTCACCGGCTGTTCCGACGACGGCGGAGACGATGCGGCCGACACCGGCAACGGGGGCACGGTCAGCGCCGAGTACGCCGAGCTCTGCGACGCCGCCCGGTCGGGCCAGAACGCGTCGGGCTCCGAGCAGCTGGCGGCGGCCGAGGCGCAGCTCGCGGCCGCACCGGACGATGTCAAGGAGGACTTCGAGAAGGTGGTGGAGTTCGTCCGGTACCGCACCGAGAACGCCGCCGACGCGGCGGGCATCGAAGAACGCCTGGCCGAGGTCATGGAGCCGCTGGGCCGAGCAGTCGCCATCATCCAGCGGGAGTGCGGTTTCAATCCCTTCCAGTTCTGACGCCGCCACACGGTCGCGCCACGCAAGGTCGATGCGCCTGTCTGCGTGATCGATGGCGTCCGCACGGCACACGGTGTCCACCGGTACGGCCGGTGTCGGCCGTCGCAGTCGTGCCGGGCCCCGGGGCCGCCGGGCTGCCCGGTTGCACTGATCTGACGAGTCGTCAGGTCGCGGCGTACGCTCCCGGCTCACCCCGACCCGAGGAGCGTGCGCCGTGACCACCCCGTCGATCGACCTTCCCATCACCGAGCAGGTCCGGCACCGGGTCGACGAGCGGGGCGTGGCCTGGATCACGCTCAACCGCCCCGACGTGAAGAACGCCATCAGCCCCGACCAGCGGGACCGGGTGATCGCGCTCCTCGCCGAGGCCAGCGCAGACCTGCACGTGCGAGCCGTTGTCCTCGGCGCCGAGGGCGACGCCTTCTGCACCGGGGCCGACCTCCGGGCCCCCCGACCGCCGGCCCCCCGGCCCGACGACGCCCCCAAGCGGGCCACGGGCGAGGTGGCCAAGATGATCCGCGAGGGCGCCCAGGCGCTGATCGCCGCCGTACTCGACTGCGAGAAGCCGGTGATCGCCAAGGTCGGTGGCACCGCGGCCGGCATCGGCGCCCACCTGGCGCTGGCCTGCGACCTGGTGGTGGCCGCCGAGGGCGTGCGCTTCATCGAGGTCTTCGTGCGCCGCGGCCTGGTGCCCGACGGCGGCGGCGCCTACCTCCTGCCCCGGATGGTCGGCGTGCAGAAGGCCAAGGAACTGCTCTTCTTCGGCGACGACCTGGCCGCCGCCGACGCCGCCGCCCTGGGCCTGGTCAACCGGGTGGTTCCCGCCGACCAGCTCGACGCTGCCGTGGAGGAGTGGGCCGCTCGTCTGGCCCAGGCCCCCACCCGGGCCCTCGCCCTCACCAAGTGGCTCGTGAACCGGTCGCTCGACTCGGACCGCGCCACCGCCTTCCACGAGGAGGCCGTGGCCCAGGAGATGAACATGACCACCGTCGACGCCAACGAGGGTGTGGCGTCGTTCGTGGAGCGCCGCCAGCCCGTCTACCGCGGCTGGTAGCGGCCGGCCCAGGTCCCTGCCGACGCCTCAGACGTGGGGGACGACGACCACCGGGATCGGGGAGCGTTCCACCACCGTGCGGCTGACCGAACCCAACAAGATGCCCTTCACGCTGCCGAGGCCACGCGACCCCACCACCAGCAGGGCCGCCCCGGCCTCGGCCTGCTCGAGCAGGCCCGGTGCGGGCAGGTCGTTGACGGTGACGGCGTCGACCAGCGACGCCCGGTCACCGGCCACCCGGTCGACGAACTCGGCGAGGAACGCCTGGGCGTCCTCCTCGGTGGTGAGGGGGCCGAGGGCACTGCCCTTCTGGCCGAGGTAGGTCCAGGTGAGCACGGCCCGGACGCGCACACCACGCACCTCGGCCTCGTCGAGGGCCCACCCGAGCGCCCGCTCGGCGTTCTCGGATCCATCGATGCCGACCAGGATGTCGGTGCTCATTGGCTGTGCCTCCTGCGCTGGTGAACGGCCATTGTCGTACACCGGCAACCCCCCGTGCGACCGGCCCGGGCCGCCCGGAGCCTGGGCGACCGGCCCGAGCCGGGTTCCGGCTACCGGTTTTCGCGGCGCCGAAGCGTCCGGCTAATCTGACCGTCCGCCCGTTCGGGGGTGGTGTAATCGGTAACACAGCTGGTTCTGGTCCAGTCGTTGGGGGTTCGAGTCCTCCCCCCCGAGCTCACCCGGCTAGGTTTCCGCCGGCACAACTGAAGATCTCGCCCCCATCGTCTAGCGGCCTAGGACACCACCCTCTCAAGGTGGCGGCACGGGTTCGAATCCCGTTGGGGGTGCCAGAAGCGGAGCCCCTGGTCACAAGCCTGAAAAGGCCAGCTGACCAGGGGCTTCGTCCTTCTCGGGGCTGCTCGGGACGTCCATCTGGTGCCGCTGGGTACCAGCCCGACACCGCCCGTATCCCCGCGTTTGTGCCCATTTTGTGCCCACCCCGACCGGCCCCTCGACCCGGAGCTAATCGTTGATCGTGGGTCGAAGGGCACAAGCGCCGTCGAGCGCGACATACCCCGTGAAAGTGTGCGGTCGAAGGCGCGACGAGTTGGTCGTCGCTCGCTTCGCCGGCGGTACGGACAGGCAGGCACCTTGCCGGTGAAGCCGACCTCTGCTGCCCGTCGCTGCGCCACCTCCCGCAGGATTCCTCGTCAACGACCTTCGGCGTGGTCGCGTGGCTGTCGAGTGTGGCCACTGCGGCACCGGCGTCGCTCTTCATGTCGTCCGCCGTCAGCCGGTGGGAGGTCGCCCTCCAGGTCCAGAATGACGTGCGAGTCGACGTTGCGGCGGTGGGGGAACCGGACCCCGGTGCGTCGACGAGGGCCAGCCAGTGCTGCACAGGTGGCTGGCGGCTGACACCGTCGAGGGCGAGGGTCAACAGGCAGAGGCGACCCTGAGACTGACAGGCGGTTCGGATACCGAGCGACCTGGTCGACGGATGTGGAGCGAGTCAGCTTGAGCGGAGGGCATCTGCGGGGTCGACTCGTGATGCCCGCATTGCGGGGTAGGCGCCGGCGATGATGCCGGCGAGCAGGCCGACGGCGGGGCCGATCGCCGTTAGTCGAAGGTCCATGGTGGGGACGAGACCGCGGGAGTTGGCTCCGACGACGACGATGATAGTTCCGAGGGAGGAGCCAATGAGACCGCCGGCCACGCCAACTGCGGCGCTCTCCGCGAGGAATTGCAGGCCGACCTCGCGACGCGAGGCTCCAAGGGCGCGCCGGAGGCCGATCTCGCCGGTGCGCTGGATCACGCTGATCATGGTGGTGTTGGCTGCGCTCAGCATGCCGACGAGGAGCGCGACCGCGGCCAGTGCGATGAACAGCTGGGCGATGCCCTGGTCGACTTGTCCTCGGAGGTGCCGGGCGTCGAGGACGGGCCGCGCGACATAGGCCGTTGGGGCGGTGGGGGCCAGGGCGAGTGCTGCTTGCCTTGCGATCACGGGTGCAGCGCCGGGTACGGTGGCGATGGCCACGATCGGTGTCCCGCGCGGGGCATCGCCCCACACGTCGCGTGCTGTCGTCGTCGGCACGATGAGGCCGCGGAGGACCTCTGGGTGGCGCTGCACGTTGTCGTAGGTGCCGATCACGGTGAGGGCCGTCCCGTCGACGAACACGGACGGCCGGCGACTGACTGGGGCGAGCTGGAGGTCCCTGGCGAGGGGCTCCGAGACGACAGCGACTCGGTCGGCCCGGTCCTCGATCGTGGATGTGAACCAGGTCCCCGATGTCATGTGCGGGAGCAGTACGTCCTTGCTGTCGGACGACGCGGCGTAGAGGGGCCCGTCGACGGCTGTTGCGGCCCACCTGGCCCGCGTCCCGGCGTTTCCGGTGTCGACTTCCCAGAGGTCGCCGCTCGCCTGCACCTCGGGAAGCTGTCCGAGGCGCTGCACCCGCTCGGTGCGGGGGACGAGAGGCGTGTCAGGCGCCGCGCGTTCGAGCACGACCTCCGTGGCGGCATAGGCGTCGAAGGCCTCGGTGACGTTCGATCGCACGGTGGTGGTGAGCCCGAGGGTGGCGATCAGGGCCGCTGATCCGAGCACCGTGCCCCCCGATGCGAGCATCGTGCGCACGGGCCGGGTCCGCGGGCCAGCCCAAGCCTCAGCGAGGAGGTCGCGGATCCGCATCACGATTCGACTCGGCCGTCTTCGATCTCTGCCCGCCGAGCGGCCTTGGCTGCGACAGCGTCGTCGTGGGTGATCATCACCACGGTCATACCGTCCCGGTGGAGCTCCTCGATGATGTCGAGTACAGACTCGGTGGCTGCCGAGTCGAGGTTCCCTGTGGGCTCGTCGCACAGCAGCAGCGACGGCCGGGCCACGACCGCTCGGGCCAGGGCAACCCGCTGCTTCTCGCCACCCGAGAGGGTCTCAGGACGCGCGTAGAGCCGGTGCTCGAGACCCAGCCGTACGAGGATGTCGGTCGCTGCTCGAGCTCGGTCTCGCGACCGGTCGGGCCCGTAGGTCAACCCGAGCACGACGTTCTCGAGTGCTGTTCGCCCCGCGATGAGGTGGAACGCCTGGAACACGAAGCCGATCGTCGCGGCGCGCCGACGGGTCCGCTCTCGGTCCGACAGCTGGGCCACGTCGTGGCCCGCCAATACGTAGGAGCCGCTGGTCGCGCTGGTGAGCAACCCGAGCACGTTGAGCAGCGTCGACTTCCCCGAGCCCGATGGCCCGGTGACGGCGAGCATCTCGCCGGGCCAAATGTCGAGGATGGGGACGTCAAGAGCACGGACTTCGGGGGGTCCCTCGTAGACCTTGGTGAGGTCCCGAACTGACACGAGCGGTTCGCCGGACCGTTCCGGCGCCGGCTTGTCACCCGATGCGGACGACATCACCCGGTTCCAGGCTTCCTCGGACCTCGGCCTCGCCGTTCACCGTCAGGCCGACGTTGACGCCAACCTGGCGGTCCTGTCCGTTCTCGACCACGACGACGTGGTCTCGTCCATCGGAGCTGGCGGCGATGGCGACGAGGGGCACGACGAGGACGGGACCGTCGGTGGCCGCGACTCGGATCGTCACCTTCACACCCTGGCCGGCGTCGGTCACGGAGAACGGCTGGGGTAGCTCCACCCGCACTGATGCCGTCGCTGGCCCCTCGGACCCGTCACCCATCCGCGGTTCCTCTGCGACGAGGCCATCGCGGGGCTCCCCGCCAGCGTCGCCTTCGACCACCACAGCGGCGCCCGACCTCACCAAGGCGGCGTCGGACCCGCTCACCTCCGCGATCACAACCGTGCCGCCCCGAGCCAACCGCATCGGTGAGCCGTCGACCGTACTGCCGACGCGGACCCGGAGCGCCGCGACGGTGAGAGGGGCGGTGGGACCGAACCAGACCTCCGAGCGCGGGACCATCGGGTAGACCGGCGGGGCCGTCGGGGCCTCCTCGGCCGTACCCAGGGCTTCGGCGTCATCCAGCGGCGCCGTCCACGGGTCGTAGCCTGCGGCCTGCCAAGCCCGGCGCACCGCGGCGGCGAGATCAGCGTCGTAGAGCCCGTCGAGACGTCCAGGACGCAGGCCGAGGCGGCCGAGGGCGGCCTCGAGCTGCTCGACATCAGGGCCGCTATCGCCCACGCGGAGGTCCCGGTATGCCGGGAACGCGCCTGCGAGGAAGATGACCGGCCGGCCGGCGACCCCGAGGAGGGCCTGCCCCTCCGCCACGGCGTCTCCCACTGCCACGGGAGTTGCGGTGACAATCGGCGACACATCGCCCTCTGGGGCTGGCACTGCGACATCGACCGCCCCGACCGCTTCGACCGTCCCCCTCGTGACCAGGTCCCGAACGAGAGGGCGGCGCTCCACCTCAGCAGTCAACACCGCCGGTGCCGGCGGCTCGTGCAAGGCAGCCGACTCCTCGGCCGAACGCGACGACCTGCCGACGAGCCAGGCTCCAGCCGGCAACCCGATCAGCAGGGCAACGACCACAACCCTCTTGACCATGTCAATGCGCGGGGCCGCCGGGGCAGGCAGCGGGGTCGCCGCCCCGGCGGCTCTGCTCACGTCACCAACTGCCCGAGCACTGGCCGTTCGCCGTGGGGTTCCACTTGTGGTGCTGTCGTGCTCGCCCAGTTGCCACTGCCGTACCCCGTCGACGTACACCCATGGTACGTGCCGGAGTAGTTCGTCCCCGAGTACCACTTGACGCCACGCCCCGTAGAGCCGTTGTTGTAGAAGCTCCGCAGGGTGATCGTCCCCGTGTTGCCGCCCCCGGTGAACCGGTAGAACGTGCCGCTGAAGTTCGTGCTCGACCAGTAGCACCAGCCACCACTCGTGCACTGACCGATGGACGCGCTCGCGGGGGCGGGCTCCAAGCCGACCGCGCCACCAACGACCATGCCGAGGACGATGGCGGCCTTCGCCAGGATTCGTCTCTTCGTGGATCTCATGTGGGCCTCCATTGTGTGTGATATTGCTCTCCAGCGAGGTGCGGCGTGCAGCGCGTCCTCACAGGTCCTTCGAACGCCGCAGGGCGCCGTCGACCGCGTGCTCCAAGGTGTCGACCTGCTCTTGGAGGCCTTCAAGGGCCGCCACCTGGATACGCGACTCGACCCTCAGGTATGTGTGGAGGAGATCGGCCTCGTCGCGGCACGCGGCATCCGCCTCTGCCGTCGACCGCTCCTCGTCCCCAGGGGGGCTCGTGTCGTCGGTAGCAGGGGCGAACTGGTCCAGCGGCCCAGTGCTCGTCGTGTAGCGGTAGCCGCGGCTGAGCATGCAATCGCTCCACCGCTGCTCGGCGGCCACGACCTCCGGGTCAGCCGCAGCACGGTCGTAGGAATCCACCTGGACCTGGAGGATCTCCGAGAATCCGGGGAGCCCCTCGAAGCCCTGGCTGTTCCCGTAGATCTGCTGGTTGGCCTGTGGAGCGCACCCATCCGACGATGGGGCGACCCCGGTGGCTGTCTCAACCGGCGACCCGCTGAGCGCCTCGCCGAAGCCGGGCTGCGACGGCTCCGCCGCCTCGGCCTCCTGCTGCTCGCGCAACTCCGCCTCGTACTCGGCGAACCGATAGTGATAGCCCCACTGCGACGCCTCCTCCGGCGACAGGTCGCCGTAGCGGCGACGTACGTCGTAAGGGTTCATTATTTCCGGCGGCGGGTCGACGCGCTTTGATGAGAACGTGAAGCCCTTCTCCTCCATGCAGGTCTCGACCAAACGGAAATAGCCGTCCTGAAGAGCAGCCATGGCGTCCGCACCGGGATAGAGGACCGGCTCGACCGGCAACGCCAATGGCCCCTCAACACCATCCCGTCCCCCGTCAGCACCACCGCCAGACGAGCCCTCACCGCCGCCACAGCCACTGAGGACGACGGCAACGGCCAGAGCCCCCGGCAGTACCCCTCGCCTCCACGAGAACCGCCGCCACGACCACCCGAACGACCTCACACCTGTGCAGTGTCGCCACCTCGCCAGGTGTTGCGCCATCGGGCCCGGACCGCCCCGAGTTCCCGCTCGAACACCTCGGAACGTCCGTGGCCTGCTCGTCGAGGGACACCATCGAGCAGTCGGAGGTGAGCTCCGAAGGCACCAACGACGGCACCCGTCTCATCGGGTTCTGGACGCGGGGCGCAACGCCACAGGCGGCCACGACACTTGCCAGGAGCGGACGGGAGACTGCCGGCTCACCGAGCAACTCCGACGCGGCGCAAGGACAGATCATGACCGAGCTTGGACAATCTACTTCAGGGCGACCATGTGCTCCAGCGGATGTGTCGGCCGCACTCTTCCATGAGGAGGCGGACACTCTGGACATGGAGCACGTCGTGTTGGTCGATGATCCCTACTTGGACGTCCCGATGGTCCTTGGACCCTTCTCAGGGCCAGTGAACGCGGCCACGTTCGCGCACCAGTATCGGGAAGACCTTCAGTACGAGGGCTGCGAGTTTCCGGCAAGGGTCACGGTTGTCCCTCTTCGGCATCCCGACGGGTCCGCGCAACAACAACGCTCCGCTCGACACTGACATCGTGGGGGGGAGGGGGAAGGAACCCCTTCGGTGCCCGCCTGGAGAGTGTGTGCCAACAATGCAACGAGTTTCATGACCAGGTCCGATGGCGATCACGACGACGACTTCCGGCGACTGGTCGGTCTTCACGGCCGCGCGGTCGAACTGCTCCTCATGGGCTTGGAGCGAGACCCGGCGACGAGGGAGGACCTCTGGTCCGAAACGTTCACCATCGCTTACGTCCGCTTCGACCAGATCGACGGTCTCTCCGACGATGGTGTCCGAGGGTGGCTGCTGCGCACGGCCCGCTTCGTCACCGCGAACTCGGCCCGCCGTGCCATGACCCGCAGCAAGGCGACGGGCCGTCTCCTGGCCGAACAGCCACAGCCGGCTCCGTCAGCGGAGGACGCGTACTTCGAGGCCGCCAGCGCGGCCACCGAGAACGAGCAAGCGATGGTCGAAGTTGCATGGTCCTCGCTGAGCGGGCCTCACCGTGAGGTGCTGACGATGGACGCTCTCGGCTACGACGGGCCGGCAATCGCGAACGCTCTGGGCATCTCGCCTCTGGCGACGAGGTCGCGGCTCCTGCGGGCCCGCCGTGCCTTCGTCCGAGCTTGCCAGCAACCGGAAGCGTCGCTCAGATGAGCCCGGACGTGCCACGACCCGACGGACCGCTCGCCACGCTCCGAGCGTGGCTGCGCACACCACAGGACCGTTTCGACGCGCCGACCGGTGCCGAGATGAGTGGCGAGCGAATGGCGGAGCTGACCGAGGCGGCAATCGCCGACGGTCGCATCCGGTTGGCACGGCAGCAACGAGCCACTCGCCGACGCCGGGGGATCGTCGTGGTCGCGGCTGCTGCGGTCCTCTGCAGCGGCGGCGCTGTTGCCGCGGCCATCCTGCGGTCCCAACCTGACTCGCCCCAGACGGGGACCGCTTGCCATGCCGAGGCCGTCATCGGCGCCGACGCAATCGTGGTCGAGCCGGGAGGGGACCCGATCACCCGATGCCGAAAACTCTGGGATGGCGGTGACTTCAGGGAGCACGGCGTTCATGAGCCGCCAGACCAGCTCGCAGCATGCATCGGCCCGGGCGGCGGAATCGATGTCTTTCCCGGCGACGAGTCCACTTGCCCCGACCTCGGCCTCCGGATCGCCGACACCGAACTCAACGAGGAGAGCCAGGCGATCGTGGACCTCCAAGAACGGCTCATCACCGAGATCAACGAGCCCGATTGCCTCACCGAGACCGAAGCAAGCGCGGCCGCCCGCCAGATCCTCGACGACCTCGGCTTCAAGGACTGGCCCGTCAAGGTCAACCCTGATGCCACCGACGCCAGCTGCGCCAAGGCGGGCATCGGCTCCGACAACCACCACGTCTTCATCTTCAAGATCTGACCTCGAGGGAGAGCAACACATGCGTCGATCCATCGCCACTGCCATCCTCGGTGCTGCGATTGGTCTGCTGGCGACCACAGCACCAGTCGGTGCGGACCAGAGCGAACGGGCGGAGGAAGTCCTGGCCACGTTCGAAGGGGCCACGATCAATCTCGCCGAGGGGTGGGGCGAGGCCGGTGCCTGCACGTCCGACGGCACTGCCGCACGCTGCTATCGCACCGAGGCCGACATGAACGCAGCGGAGGGCGAATCCCTTGACCCCAGCGGTCCCGCAACGTTCGCAACGTGCTCCGCCTCGCTCCGGCTCTACCGGGGGACGAGCTACAGCGGCGGCGTCCTGCAGCTCACGACCCGGTACACCTTGATCAACTTGGCCAGCCACGGGTTCAACAACGACACCTCGAGCTATCGAGTCGGCCCCTGCGCAGCGACGTTCTACGACACGACGACCGGCAGCGGCGTCTACCCGGGCAGCACCGCAGCGAACGTCTCCAAGGCGACCATGTCGTCCGGCTGGGACAACCGGATCGGAAGCGTCTACATCGCCTGATCCGGGTGGCGATGGCCGAGGAGGCCAAGACAACGTACCTCCAGGTGGTCATCGACTGAGGTTGGCTCACCCCGCGGCCGATCAGCGCGGGTGCTGTCAGCCGATTCCGAGGCCGGGCGCCGGGCGCGCGGGACCGCGGCGCTGCATGGCTGCGGTCTCGCGCTCGAACCGTTCGATGTAGGCGATCCGCCTCGCGTCCTTCAGCTCCTGGGATGCTCGATCTCGGGCGTCGAGGAAGGGCTCGGCGACGTCGGCTGCCGCATCGCGCACGACCGTCGCCCTCTCGATGGTGTCGGCCGCGTCGCGGAGCGGTTCGCGCAGGCGGAGCTTCACGAGTGGTCCGCCGGTGTCCCTGCGGTATCGAAGTCGGGCTTCGGCTCGGAGGGCCTCATCGAGGTCGGACTGTGCTTCACCAAGGCGCGCGCTGTGGGGTCCCGCCGCTCGGAGGGCCCGTTCGTAAGCCTTGGTGCAGGCGGCGACGCGCTCCTCGGTGGTCGGTACCGGGGTGCGGCGTCGACCGGGTTCGACGCCAGGGCCACGGCACGCGTCGCCGGGCCGGTCGTTCACCTGTTCGAGCAGTTCGCGGCGTCGGACGACGGCGGGGACGTCGGCTCGGTCGTTGGTGAGGACCTGTTCGAGGACGTCCCTGGCGTGGTCGAGGCCGTCGGCGACGACGAGGAGCTGGTTCTCCTGGCGGCCGCGGGTGGCGCCGACGTAGAGGCTGCGGTGGCTGGTTGCTGGGGTGACGACTGCGATGCCGATGTCGACGGTGTCGCCTTGGTTGCCGTGGGCGGTGGCGGCGTAGCCGAGGCGGACGTGGCTGCGGACATAGTCGGCCGGGAGGGTCACGGTGCCCTGGCCGTGGTGGTGGGCGACGGTGAGCGATCCGTCTCGGGCGATGTGCTGCACGGTCCAGCGGCCGCGGTTGCGGACTGGTTCGTCGTGGTCGGTGCGTAGGGTGCGGTCGTTGCGGCGGGTGACGACGTGATCACCGACGAAGGCCTGCTCGTGGCCGGCGATTCCGGCCGTCGAGCGGCCGAGGTGGCCGCAGTCTCGGCGAGCGGCCTGGATGGCGAGGTTGAGGGCGTCGACGTGGCTGTTGGTCTCGGCTACGACCGCGACGGTCTGTCCGGCGTGGTGGGCGTCGA
>WBZL01003369.1_pt1 | contig 14689 bp, 7 predicted proteins | sample 5204291 | NCBI WGS metagenome assembly WBZL01 (sample SAMN12344345, study PRJNA552823) | activated sludge metagenome | biome: Activated sludge suspended growth; feature: Nitrification reactor; material: Wastewater; isolation source: activated sludge from nitrification reactor of wastewater treatment...
CTCCCACCTCCAGGCGTGACGCGATCTCACGCGCGCACGCCGGGGACACCCGCCCCCGCAGCGCTGCGAGCTCCGGCACCACCGCGCCTGCGAGGCCCTCCTCCTCGCCCTCCCGAGCCGCGTCGAGCGCCTTCATCCACGTCCTCGCGGCCGCCTCCAAGGCGCCCCGCTGAGCCTCTAAGCGCCCGCGCCCCTGGAGCGCCTCGACGTGGCTGTGCAGGTCCGGCACCAGCACCGCCAACTTCTGCGCGCCATCGAAGAACGCCTCCGCGTCGGCGAGTCGACCGACCTCGACGTAGAGCGAAGCGAGGCGCCGAGCCAGCACGAGGAGGAGCAACGCGGCCGACGCCTCACCTGCGGGCTCCAGCGCGCGCTCGTACCACTCGATCGCCTCCTGCCGCTCGCCCGTGAGCGCCGACACATCGCCGAGTCCGCTCATCGCCATCGTCCTCAGCCTGGCGATCGCGGCGTCGCCCTTCCTCCCGCGCGACCATTCGAGGACTTCATACAATCGCTGCCGCGCGGCATCCACATCTCCACGGCCCGCTTCGAGCGCTGCCGCCTGGAGCGACGCCCACGCGCGCCGCTCGACCGGCGCCCCCTCGTCCTGCGCATCCTCATCGACGCTCGTGCTCATGGCCGCGATCGACATGTCGACCACGAGCGGGCACGTCCACGCGGGGAGAGCTCCGAGGGATCGAATTCCACCGGCAGGCGCTTCCACCAGGAGCCGCAGCCTTCGGAACCAAGGCGGCCTTCCGGGCGGGACTTGCAACAATTCGCGCACAAACGCCCCGTAGGCGGCCTCATCCCCGACCGAGATCGGAGCCAGCACCACCGCGATGACCCGCCGACCCCCACGAGGAAGCCCTCGATCGCGCGCGAAGGTCAAGCTCGCCTGAACCCGAGCCAACGCCCCCCGAGCTGTGTCACCGCACGCCTCGGGCAGCTCGATCATCGGATCTCCGACCTCTTCCCGAACGAAGTCCAAGCACCCCGCGGCGATCACATCAGCGTAGGCATCTGGCCCCTCGAAGTCGTGCGGGAAGCGAAGCACCCGATGCGGCGAGGCGGCCTCGATCTCCTGGAGGACGCCGTAGACCCACGGCATCGCCGATCGCTCTCCGTCGAGCACGGCGATCCCGTACTCCTGCCCGGCCAAGAACCGCACCAGGGACGCTCGAAGATCTTCGACGACGCGCATGCGCGGACCTCAGTTGATCTTGATCAGCGCTCCCGAGATCACGTGCATCCCGTCCGCCTCACTCGTGATCTTCGGCGAAGAGATCTCGATCCCGTCCGGCTTGAGCGTGATCGACGACGCCCCGCACGTAAGAGTGATCGCGCTCTTCGCCTCAAGGTTGATCGCGTCGGCGCCAACGCCGACCTCGCTGCCTCCCGTGACGAAGACACCGAGCGGCGCGGACACCAAAACCTGTGCGGCCGTCGACCCGAGGTACGCCTGCGCCTTCCCCTGAAGACCGATCGTCGCCGTCTCGGACTCCACCCAGACCCCGCCATCGCTCACCAGAACCCCAACTCCGGTCTTCGCCATCGCCACGATGGCGGACTCCTCGGAGATCACGATCACCGGCAGCTTGGCCTTCGCCATCATCCCCGACGCCTTCGCCTGAACAGCCACGAACGATGTCTCCGCCGTCAAGCTCATCGACGTCTTCGCCTTCACGTCCACGCTCGCGTTCGTCGACGTCGCCGTGATCGCCTCCTTCACCGTCGCCGTATGCGACCCTGTCTCCACGGTCAGGGACGAGTTCCCGGACTGGACCGTCACGCTCCGGTCCTGCTTCACCGTCGTCGTGCTCTTCCCCTTCACCACCGAGAGCGACTCATCCCCCTCGGTCACCGTCACACTCCGGTCCTTGGTGATCGTGAAGCTCTGGTTCCCCCCCACCGAGAAGCTCTGGTTCGCCGTCACGCTCCGGCTGTTGTCGTTCAGCACCACCTCGTTCAGGTCCTTCTGCGCGTGCAGGAACACCTCCTCCGCCCCCTTGCGGTCCTCGAAGCGCAGCTCGTTGAAGCCGCCGCTCCCGGGCGACGAGTCCGACTTGATCGTGCTCTTCGTCTTCTCGTCCGGCAGCGGGTACGGCAGCTCGTTGTGCGCGTGATACACCCGCCCCGTGATGATCGGCCGGTCCGGGTCGCCCTCGATGAAGTCGACCAGCACCTCGTGCCCCACGCGCGGGATGAACATCGCCCCCCAACCGGCGCCCGCCCACGCCTGCGACACCCGAACCCAGCACGACGCCAGCGCCTCCCCGGTCTTCCCCTCGCGGTCACGTCGGTCCCAGTGGAAGTGGACCAGCACCCGCCCCTGCGCGTCGACGTACACCTCCTCCTTGCCCTCGCCCACCACCGTCGCCGACTGCACCCCCCGCACCACCGGCCGCGGCGTCACCCGAGGCGGCCGAAACGGCACCTTCGCGTCGATGCACGTGAAGTGGTTGCTGTAGTGGAAGGGGGCCCCGCCCGCGTCCTCCTCCAGCGACTGCGGCTGGCTCCCCTGATGGATCACCCGCGTCAGCAAGAACTCGCCGTTCAGGTCCGCCCGCGTATGCCCAACCAGCTGAACCTTGAACCCCGGCACCAGCCGCCGCACATCCCCGCTCCCCGACACCTGCCGACGCCCCGCCTGAATGGCCTCCATCCGGATCTTGGCCATCGACTTGCCGTGATGCGGCGAGCCCAGCTTCGCCTCCTGGTACTCCCCCGGATAGTCGTAGACCTCCAGCGTCGAGTCCCCCTTCTGCGCCGACGCGTCCGCGTCGAGCATGTCCTCCGGCACCTTGAAGTTGAAGTCGCGGAGCGAGACCTTCCCAGGCCGCTGCCCCTCGGACACCCGGATCTCGCTCACGTGCTCGTGCTTGAGCAGATCCCCGCCCGGGTTGAACCACACCGGCGTCCCCTCGGTCCTCGGGTGGGCCCCCGGATGATCCCCGAGCACCATCACCGTCTCCTTCTCTCCGTGCTCGAAGAAGAAGAAGATCCCGTCCTCCTCCATCAGCCGCGAGATGAACGCGAAGTCGCTCTCGCGGTACTGGACGCAGTAGTCACGCGGCTCGTACGCGGCCACCAAGTCCGCCCGCATCGCCGACTTCGGGATCTCCGCCGTCTTGAGCACCGCCTGGATCACCTCGAGCGTCGTCGCCCGCTGGAAGATCCGGCAGTCGTGGCGGTGGACGAGGCGCCACACCGGCGGCACGACCGTCACCTCGTAGAGCGAGAGTCCGCGCGTCCGGCCCGCGTACTCGATCGACGCGACCTCTCCATGGACCCGACGCTCCCCCTCCGCCCCCTCGATCCGCAAGGTCACCGCCTTGCCGATCGCCGCCGCGAGCTCGACCTCCCCCGCCGCGATCTCCACGTGGAACTCATACGGGACCGAGATCCCCTCGTGTCCGGAGAAGCGAACCACCCGCGCCCCCGGGACCCCGTCGATCGAGATCGAGAACGACGCCCGGTTGCCGAGCAGAGCGCCCAAAGCCGACGGGAGCAACGTCATCGCAGCGTGATCTCCCAGCCCCGCTCGCCGCTGCCGATCTCGACCCGACGCACCTCCTGCCCGCCCGCGAAGGCCTCCAGCAGCCGCTGGCTCAGCGCCGGCATCAGCGAGCTCCGCAGGATCGCCTCGACGTTCCGCGCCCCGCTCTCGGCCTCCGTACAGCGCGCCGCGAGCTCGTCGACCATCGCGTCCTCGAAGACCGCCTCGATCTTGTGGCTCGCCCAGATCCGCCGCTGGAGCGCCCCCAGCTTCAGCGCCGTGATCTCGCGCAGCACCTCACCCGGCAACGGCAGGAAGGGCACGACCGTCATCCTCCCCAGCAAAGCCGGCTTGAAGTGCTTGCTCAGCGCCGGCCGAATCGCCGACGCGATCACCTCGGCGCTCGCCCCCTCACCGCCCAGCCGCATCACCATGTCGGAGGCCAGGTTGCTGGTCAGGATCACGACCGTGTTCTTGAAGTCGACCACCCGCCCCTCGCCGTCCGAGAGCGTCCCCTTGTCGAAGACCTGGTAGAAGAGGTTCATCACCTCGAGGTCGGCCTTCTCGCACTCGTCCAGGAGCACGACCGAGTAGGGCCGCTGCCGCACCGCCTCGGTGAGCACCCCGCCCTCGCCGTAGCCGACATAGCCCGGCGGCGAGCCGATGAGCCGCGACACCGAGTGCTTCTCCTGGAACTCCGACATCGCGATCGCGGTCATGAAGCGCTCGCCGCCATAGAGGAGATCAGCCAGCGCCGTCGCGGTCTCGGTCTTGCCGACGCCGCTCGGCCCGACGAAGAGGAGCACCCCGAGCGGCGTGTTCGGGTTCTGGATCCCGGCCGCCGCGATCCGCAGGGTCTCCGCGACCACCCGCACGGCACTCCCTTGACCCCGCACCCGCTCGGTCAGCCTCTCCTCGAGCGAGAGCAGCGCCCCCAGCGTGTCGCTCCGCATCTTTCCCGCCGGGATCCCCGTCCACGTCTCGACCACCCGCGCGATCGCGTCCGCGTCGACCTCCGCGTGGATCAGCCGGCTCTCGCCGCCGAGCGCCGCGAAGCGCTCGTCCGCCGCCCGCTTCGCCGCCCGCGCCGTCTCGCCGCCGTCGGCCCGCAGGGCCTCGCGCGCGCGCTCGACCTCGACGAGCGCCTCCTTCTCCTGGTTCCAGCGCCCCTGCAGAGTCGCCAGCTCGTCCTTCGCCGCGTCGCGGCGGCCCTCGACCTCCGCGAGGATCGTCGGATCGACCACCCCGCCCTCGCGCTCCTCCCGCTGCAGGAGGCTGACCTCGCGCTCGAGCGCGGCGAGCCGCTCCTCGGTGGCGACGATCGCCGCGGGCTTCGCCTCATGCTCGATCCGCACCCGCGTCGCCGCTGTGTCGAGGAGGTCCACCGCCTTGTCCGGCAGCAGCCGCCCGGCGATGTAGCGGTGCGAGAGCTTCACCGACGCCACCAACGCATCGTCCTTGATCGTCACCTTGTGGCTCGCCTCGTAGGCCTCGCGGAGCCCTCGCAGCATCACCAGCGCCTGCTCCTCCGACGGCTCGTCCACCTTCACCGGCTGGAAGCGCCGCGCGAGCGCCGCGTCCTTCTCGAAGTACTTCTTGTACTCGGACCAGGTCGTCGCCGCGATCGTCCGCAGCTCGCCGCGCGCGAGCGCGGGCTTCAGGAGGTTGGCCGCGTCGTTCTCCTTGCCGACGATCGTGTGGGCCTCGTCGATGAAGAGCACGATCGGCTTCGGCGACGCCTTCACCTCCTCGATCACCGCCTTCAGCCGCTTCTCGAACTCACCCCGCACGCCCGCCCCCGCCTGCAGGAGCCCCATGTCGAGCTCCAGGAGCTCGACCCCGCGGAGCGGCTGCGGCACGTCGCCCTCTGCGATCGCCCGCGCCAGCCCCTCGACCAGGGCCGTCTTGCCGACCCCGGGCTCGCCGACGATGATCGGGTTGTTCTTCCGTCGGCGCGCCAGGATCTCAGCCAGCTGCCGGATCTCCGCGTGTCGCCCGAAGACCGGGTCGATCTTCCCCTGCCGCGCCTTCTCCGTGTACGACGTGGTGAAGCGGCGCAGCGCGTCCTCGCCCTGCGCCGCCCCCTGCCCGGCCGGCGCCGCCCCGGGGCTCGCCGTCGCGGCGGTGGTCGCCAACGCCGCCTCCTTGGTGCCGGCCGTGATCGCGTCGAAGTCCCGCTTGAGGGAATCCACCGCGAGCGTCCGCAGCTCCGGATGAACCTCGGCCGAGTAGCGGTGCCCCAGGCTCGCTACCATCAGGAGGAGGTGGCCCGAGCGGATCTCCCCCGCGCCGAAGTGGAGCGACGCCAGCACCCACGCGTCCTCCAGCCACTGGAAGAGGCTCTCGGCGAAGACCGGCCGCCCCTGGTTCCCCGTCCGCATCTGATCCAGCACCCGCTGGACCCGCCCCCGCAGCCGCCCGACGTCCTGCTCCGCGTGGACGAGGATCGCCCGCGCATCGCAATCCTCCGCCGAGAGCATCGCCACCAGGAGGTGCTCCGGCACGATCTCATAGAAGCGGCGGCTCGCCGCGTCGGCGACGGCGGCCTCCAGGAACGCAGTGCAGGTGCTGTTCAGACGACGGACGATGGCCTTGGGCTCGACACGCATGGGACCTCCGAGCGCGCGCGCTCGAGTGCAGGATCACGAAGGGCCGCAGTCGGAGACCGGACCCGCGAGAGGGCCCGGCCCCGAGGACGCGCTCAGGCGTCCGAGTGGCTCCACTTGTCCTCGAACTCGGCGCCCGAGGGGACGTAGATCCAGCGGATCGTGTGGTAGACGAAGCGCACCGTCTCGAGCGGCGGCGCCTTCGACTCCGCCGGGTCGATCGCGTTCGGGGAGACCCGCTCGATCCCGTCGATCCGGGCGTTCTCGATCTTCACCGTGAAGAACTGCTCGGTCGTCCCGTCGCCCTTCGGGCTCGGCCGGAAGAACTTGAACTCGGCGTCGATCTTCTCGTTGCGGCAGAGCGCCTTGGCGAGGAGCGGCGAGCTCTTGTCGATCCGCTTGACGATCTCGACCGGCTCGTGGACCCGGCGGCCGACCGCCGCCCGCGACCCATGCTCCCGCGCGGTGCGGACGTTGTCCTTGAACACGACGCACTCGATCGAGTTCTCGCGCCCGAGGTCGACCTGCGAGCTCTCGCCCTGGATGTCCTGCCCGTTTGCCTTGAGGTAGAGATGCACTGTTTCAGCCATACCAGCACGATAGCAGACGTCGACGCATACACGCCAGCCAATTTAATCGACCCATATGGATATGCCCGGATTGTAGCCCAAACACCGATAACTTCGACCCCGCGGATATGCCTGCCTTGTATCCCGACTAACCAAACCGCAACCACACGGACACGACCCATCGCATACGACCCGGAACGTCGATTACATCACCAAAATATCAAGCCGCCCGTCAACCCCGAGGATTTCTCTGGACGCACCAAAGCTCCTCGCATACGCTCCGGAGCATGGCAAACGACCGCGAAGTGTCAACCGCGCCCAAAGAGCGCGTCAACATCCGCTACCGAACGACCGTCAACGGCGAGGCCGAGGACGTCGAGCTCCCGCTCCGCATCCTCATGCTCGGCGACTTCACCGGCGCCCCGGACGAACGCCCCATCGAGGATCGCAAGCCCATCGACATCAACAAGGAGAACTTCGCCGACGTGATGAAGGCTCAGAAGCTCCAGGCGAGCGTCGAGGTCCCGGACCACATCACCCCCACGGCCGAGGGCGGCTCGACCCTCTCGGCCACCCTCTCCTTTAATAGCCTGAACGACTTTCGCCCCGAGGGCATCGTCCAAAACGTCGACCGCCTCCGCGAGCTCCAGGAGCTCCGCGACGCCCTGAAGCAGCTCAAGGACCCCCTCGGCAACGTCCCGAACTTCATCAAGCGCATCCAGGCGGTCCTCAAGGACCCCGACAAGCGCCAGCAGCTCATGCGCGAGCTCGGCATCGAAGAGAAGACCTAACCGGCCACGCCGCGGAGACACTGTCATGGACGACCTCAGCCAACAATCCGACAAGCGCCCCCAGGCGGCCGAATCGAGCGCCGCCACCTCCCTCCTCGCCGAGCTCCTCGACGAGGGCAAGCTCAGCGCCCAGAGCAGGGCCAACCGCCAGGGCCTCGGCGACCTCCTCTCCGCGCTCCTCAGCGATCAAGACGCGAGCGCGAGCAAGAAGGTCGCCACCGCGAAGATCGACGCCTTGATCGCCGACATCGATCGCCGCCTCAGCGCCCAGGTCAACGCGATCCTCCACGACCCCAAGGTCAAGGCGCTCGAGACCGCCTGGCGCGGCGTCAAGTACCTCGTCGACGAGGTCGACTTCCGCGCCAACGTCCGCCTCGATCTCCTGCAGTCGACCAAGGAGGACCTCCTGAGCGACTTCCGCGAGGCCCCGGATGTCACCCACGCCGGCCTCTACCGCACGATCTACAAGGAGGCCTTCGGCGTCTTCGGCGGCAAGCCCTACGGGGTTGTCTGCTCGACCCACGACTTCGGCCCCGGCGCCGAGGACGTCGCGCTCCTCCGCTCCTTCGCCCAGGTCGGCGCGATCGCCCACGTCCCCTTCCTCAGCAACGTCAACGCCTCGATGTTCGGCAAGGAGTCCTTCGAGGACATCCCGCGCCTCACCGACCTCGACGCCAAGTTCGAACACCCCCGCTACCAGACCTGGAACGCCTTCCGGCAGAGCGAGGACGCCCGCTACGTCGGCCTCTGCATGCCCCGCTTCATGCTCCGCGCCCCCTACGGCGGCCGCGAGAGCGAGCTCAAGGTCCGCTCCTTCAACTTCAGCGAGGACGTGATCGACCAGCACGAGAACTACCTCTGGGGCCCGGCGTCGATCGCCCTGACCGCCAAGGTCGCCGACTCGTACGCCAACGCCGGCTTCTGCACCGACATCATCGGCCCCCTCGGCGGCGGCGCGGTCTACAACCTCCCCCTCCACCAGTACGAGCAAGGCGGCGAGACCATCACCAAGAACCCCTGCGAGGCGGCGATCGAGGACCGCAAGGAGTTCGAGTTCGCCGAGCAGGGCTTCATCGCCCTCATCCCCCGCAAGGACAGCAACAACGCCTCCTTCTTCTCCGCCAACTCGGTCCAGAAGCCCAAGGTCTTCCAGCGCACCGAGAAGGGGATGAACGCGCAGACCAACTCCATTCTGGGGACCCGCCTCCCCTACATGTTCATCGTCACCCGCCTCGCCCACTACATGAAGGTCCTCCAGCGCGAGCAGATCGGCACCTGGAAGAGCCGCGCCGACCTCGACCGCGAGCTCAACACCTGGATCAGCCAGTACGTCTCCGACATGGAGGATCCCTCGCCGGCGACCCGCTCCCGCAAGCCCCTCCGCAAGGCCCAGATCACCGTCGAGGAGGTGCCCGGCCAAGTCGGCTGGTACCGCTGCAACCTCAAGGTCGTGCCGCACCTCAAGTACGAGGGCGCGTCGTTCGAGCTCTCCCTCGTCGGCAAGCTCGACAAGGAGTAGGACACGAGGCGGAGAGGGAGGACCGGATGAGCAAGCTCGGCGACTTCGAGATCGGCGACCCGATCGGACGAGGCCCCTTCGGTGACGTCTACACGGCCCGCCACCGCGGCGGCCGGGCCTGCGCCGTCAAGATCTTCAACCTCTCGCGCTGCACCCCCGCGGCCATTCGCCGCGCCTACGAGGTCGGCGTCGCCGCCGCCGCGCTGCCAGGTACCGGCGCGCCGCAGCTCCTCGCGGCCGACTTCGAGGGCGCCCAGCCCTACTTCGCGGTCGAGTACGTCGCAGGCGAGAGCCTCGACGCCTTCCTCCGCACGAACAAGCGCCTCGCGTGGGGCGACGCGCGCGCCCTCCTCTCGGAGATCGCGCGTTGCCTCGCGCCGGCCCACCAGTCCGGGCTCGTCCACGGCGACATGAAGCCCGGAAACGTCTTGCTCCGCCGGAGCCGCGAGGGCCTCTTCTCGGTGCGCCTCCTCGACTGGGGCATGGGCTCCCGCGGCATCGAGCGCGACGAGAGCACCCGCGCCGACCTCGGCCTCTCGGTCGACTACCACGCCCCCGAGCAGCTCCGAGGCGAGCTCCCGCTCCCCGCCACGGACCTCTACGCCCTCGGCGTCATGCTCTACGAGATGCTCGTCGGTGAGCGCCCCTTCAAAGGCTCACCGAACCAGGTAGCGATGCACCACATGCGCACCCCGTCGCCCTCACCGCGAGCGCAGGTCCCGGGCCTCCCCCTCGAGGCCGACGAGCTCATCGCCCTCCTCCTCGAGAAGGACCCGCACCGCCGCCTGTCCAACGCCGCGCGCCTCCACGAGCGCCTCCAGGACGAACTCGACGTCGCCACCCAGGTCTTCACCCGCGAGCCCGCTCAAGCCCCCGCGATCCCAAACGCAGCCCCCGCGTCAGCGCCAGCACCAGCGCCCGCTGGTGGCACGGGCACCCTCATCGTCCCCCGCGCCTCCCTCGAGCGCGCGCGGCCAGACGACACCGTGATCCTCGATCCCTCCGCGCCCGCCACGCCGGCACCTGCTGGCGATCTCACCGTCGTCATCCAAGGCATGGACACGAGCATCCTCATCGACACCAGCCAGAACCCGCGACAGCCTCCGCCCAGCGAGGAGACGCGCATCACCAACGACTCCGGTGCGACCGTGATCGTCCACCAGCAATCCGCCATCGCCCGGCCCGCCTCCGCTGCGCCCTCGGCCCCCACGCGCCCCGCCTCCCCCCTCACCGAGTGGCTCCGTCAGCCGTGGACCCGCCAGCGGAAGCTCTGGGCCCTCAACATCACCTTCGGCGTGGTCATCGTCCTCAGCCTCGCCATGATCCTCGCGCGCTACTGAGACCATGGCTCACTGGGGAAGCTCCTTCGCCGGCGCGGCCCACCAGCTCCGCCTCCTCACCCCCGAGGGCAAGGAGCAAGTGCTCTCGCTCGCCGGCCGAGTCGACCTCAAGATCGGCAGCGCCCGCGAGTGCGGCCTCGTCCTCGAAGGCCCCGGCATCGCCGCCCAGCACTGCCGGATCGAGGACCGCAAGGGCCGCCTCATCCTCTTCGACCGCGGGTCCGCGGCCGGCACCTTGATCAACGACGTGACCTGCCGCGAGCCCACGCCACTCCGCGAGGGTGACCGCATCACGATCGGCCTCTACCTCCTCGAGGTCCTCCCGGGCCGCGCCCACCTCGGCGAGGACGCGATCGCCGAGCACCTCCACTTCACCTCACCTGGTTGGTCGAGCGGCGAGGCCACCCAGCAGATGAACTTCATCGCCCTCCTCACCCAGGACGCCGCCGCCTGGCAGGCCCGCCGAAGCCCCGCGCGCCTCCTCCTCCGCGGCGCTCGTCTTGGCCGCGCGGTCGACCTCCAGCACCGACTCCCGAACCTCCAACACCTCCGCCCTTGGCTCGAGGCTAGCGCCGCACGGCGACGCCGCGACCAAGCGCTCCGCTCGCTCTTCTCCGGCCTCCTCCCGGGGCTCCTCGTCGGCATCTGGCTCGCCTGGCCTGCTTTCTTCACACCACCCCCCGCCGATCCGCCCCAGCCACCGAGCGACCCAGAGCCCTCGCCGCTGCCGCGGCCCAAGCCCCAGCCACGCCCCTGCAGCGTCTTCGAGCTCGAACCCCACCCCTTCGAGTCCCTCGACGACGTCGCCGCCGACTTCGGCGTGCCCGTCGACTACCTCGCCCGCGAGAATGGCCTCAGTCCCCATGAGAGCCCCCCTGAAGGCCGCCCCCTACGGGTGTGCCACACCAAACCGCCGCTCCGGCGCGAGTTCATCGGCGCCCTCGCGCGCGATGGCGACACCTGGAGGAGCCTCGCGCACACCTACGGACTCCCGGAGGATCGCCTCCGCCGCTTCAACCCCGAGATCGACCGCGAGCTCCGCGTGGACGACTGGATCCAGCTCCGCGTCGACCCCAAGATCCTACCCGCCCCGCGCGTCCTCCCCGAGATCCTCGTCCCCACCGGCGCCGCGGCGATCGGCAAGCCCGGCGACGGCGAGCTCTGGCGCGGGATCCAGCTGCGCTCGAACGACCTCTACCAGGTCCGCTGCCCGCGCCACGCCTTCGGCGCGACCGCTGCCATCGAGGCGCTGAACCAGGCGATCCGCCACCTCCGCGAGACCGACGGCTACCGTGGCGCGATCATCATCGGCGACCTGAGCCGTGAGACAGGCGGCCCCTTCGCCGACCACCTCTCCCACCAGTCCGGCCGCGACATGGACATCTGGCTCCCGATCAAGGGGGGTACCTACCGCCAGAGCGACGACTGCCAGCACTGCGGGACCCGCTGGTGCCAGGTCGACACCACCGGGGAGGACGTCGACTGGGACGCTACCTACCGCCTCCTCGGAGCCCTTCACAGCACCGGCCAAGTCAAGCAGATCTTCCTCGACCTTCCCCCCGCACGACGAAGAGAAGCGCGGCGAGGCCCTGCACGTGATGCGGTGAAGCTCGTCACCCACCTCGCCAACCACACCCACCACCTCCACGTCCGCTTCAAGTGCAGCGATGCCGACAAGGCGACCGGCTGCCGCGACGGACGCGCGCTCAGCCGGCGCCCTTCCCGGCCAGATCCAGGAGCCGGTCCGCGCTGAGCGGCCACACACGCACCGTCCCGTCCTCGCCCGCGCTCACCGCGATGTTCCCTGGCGGCGCCGTCACGACATGCGAGATCAGGGCGCGATGGCCGATTAGATCAATCACCCGCTTGTCTTTGCTCACACCGCCCCCTGGGTCTCTGCGCCAAAGCTTGACCACCGGTCCCCGCGCCCATACGACCGCCTCCACGCCGACCCCGAGCGCCGCGACGGGGACGCGCCCTCCCAGCCCGCTCACCGCATCGGTCCACTTCTCCTCGCCCCGTCGGATCTCGACCTTCCCAGCCTTATCGCCGATGACCAACTCCCCCTGCGGGGTGAAGTGCAGCGTCTCCACGCGATCCCCGCCCCGCACGGGCTCCAGGGCGCCCGACGACGCCGACCATCGAACCGTCCCGTCGCCGTATCCGACCGCCACCTCGTCTCCCCAGAGGGCCAACGCGCTCACCTCGCCGGCGGCCCCGTCGACCTCCATATCCTTCGCGTCCCCGCCGTCGTCGAAGCGATAGATCTTGCTCTGCTCATCCTCCCAGGTCGCCACCGCCGCCCGCGCCCCGTTCGCGGCCAGGTGCGTGATCGCGCCGCCGAGCTTCTGCTCGGCACCTGCCCGGAGTTGCTCCGCCCCCGTGTCCCACACCACGAGCGACGACCGCCCCGCGCTGATGAGCTTTGTGTTCCCCGACGCGCCCCTCCAGACCACGTGCGACGCCCCATCATGGCTCCCGCGCAGGGGCTCAGCCTTGAGGTCGCTCCATTTCCAAACCAGCACCTCGCCCTCGACCGCCGCCGCCAACATCTGCCCGTCCGGACTGAACGCGAGCGACTTGATCGCCAGCCCCGCCGACGACGGCAGCATCGACATCTCCCCCGGCTGCCCGCGATCGACCTGGTACACGTTCACACCACCCGCCGACGCCGACGCCAAGCGTTGTTCGTCGTCGCTCAAGGCGACCTTGACGATCTTCTCCCCGTGGTGGCCATCGAGCACCCACGCGCCGCCGCCGCCGCGCCCGTCGAGGTGCCACACCCGGAGCCCCCCGCTCGGGTCGCTGGAGAAGGCGAGCCTGTGCTCGCTCGACACATCGACCACCGCCCCCTCCCCCGCCGCATCGAGGCGGAAGAGCGCCTCCTGCTTGCGCCCGTCCTCGTCGAGCGCCCAGACATCGGGCACCCCATCCTCGCGCACCAGCACCGCGCGGTCGCCCGCCACCTCCAAGCGTCGCACCTTGGCTGTCGTCAGCCTGTACGCCTGGAAGTCGCTTCCCTTGCGCTGCGCGTGCTCCAGCTCGACGAGCACGACCTCGCCGCCCGAGGTCGCGGCGAGCGCAGCCTTGAGGTGCGGCACGAACGCGACGGCGACGACCGGCGTCTTGAAGACCTCCGTGAGCGTCGTGGCGGCCCAGCTCCCTCGCGCCTTCTTGGACATGAGCAAGAGCCGCCCATCCCTGCCGCCGATCAGGAGCTCCCCGTCGCGGCTCAGCGCAATCGCCTGCGCCTGCACGTCGAAGATCGTCTCACGCCGGACACTCCCCCCCGCCCACGTGATCTCCTCGACCTTCCCCGCGGCGAGCGCCACCAGCCGATCGCCGCGCCCGTTGAACGCCAGGAACTCTACCTTGTCGCTAAGCTCCGCCCGTCCGAGGACCGACCGATCTGCGAGCGACCAGATCGCCACCCCCCCGCGCTCATCGCCCGACGCGCTCACGGTCTCGCCAACGTCACTGGCGATCGCTACCACGCGTCCACGATGCTCCTCCTTCCGCGGGTGCTCCGTGGGCGGCCAAACATCCTTGCTGTCGAAGAAGATCACCTCGCCCTTCTCCCCCCCAGCCACCAGCCACGTCCCGCTCCAGCGCGCCGCGCTCGCCTTCACGCCCCGCGCCAGATCGTAGCTACTCCCGTCCCCGCCGCGATCCCAGGCCCGCAGACTACCATCGGCCCCGATCGAGACCACCCGCATGCCATCGGCGCGCGCCGCGACCGCGACGACACCGCCCTCGTGCTCTTCTCCCCGGAGCACCCGCCCGCTCTGCCCCGCCAGCTCACGCCGAAGCATCTCCTCGGCACGCGTCGCGGCCAGGCATCCCTCATCATCGGCGAGCTTGACCGCCGCCAGGAGGTCGGTGGCCGCCTTCGCCTCGATCCTCCTGGTGTCCTCGTCCGAGCACACGCGCTGCCCCACGCCCTCGACACCTGTCCCAACGTCCATGTCGAGCCCGCTCGCCAGCACCTTCGCCACACCCGCCCCAGAGCTCGCCATGCAGAGCGTCCACAGGCCCACCGCCGCCAGGCGACGACGGCGGCTCGTCCGCGCCTGCTCGCTCGCCTGCACGAACGTGCGCACGAGCGCCCCCTCGCCGCCGAGCCCTGCGCCGCCGCGGAGCCACGCCTGCGAGCGTCGGAGCCCCTCCGCGTCACGGAGCAGATGGCTCGCCGGCCGACCGAGCTCGTCCCATCGCCGCGCCCGCGCCAGCACTGGAGACATATCCTCGGAGACACCCACGTGCTCTCCGCGCGGAGCCGCCACCAGCGAAGCCGCTGCCGGCCCCCGGCCATTCTCTGCCTCATCCCCTCTCGCCTCGCGCGGCGCCTCGCGCCCCCCCCCCCCC
>WBZL01003370.1_pt1 | contig 14688 bp, 11 predicted proteins | sample 5204291 | NCBI WGS metagenome assembly WBZL01 (sample SAMN12344345, study PRJNA552823) | activated sludge metagenome | biome: Activated sludge suspended growth; feature: Nitrification reactor; material: Wastewater; isolation source: activated sludge from nitrification reactor of wastewater...
GTCTTTCAATGAACTTTTTTGGTCTTATTATTTTTTTTAACACCCCTAATCCAGCATCTAGGATCCAGCATCCTCCGACCGACGAAGCCTCGGGGTAGTCGGGCAGCATCAAGTATCCAGGATCAAGTATCCAGGACCAAGTATCCAGGATCAAGTATCCAGGATCAAGCTTACCAATCCCTACGCTGCGCTCCGGGCTTAGCAATCTGCCTCCACCGAAGCTCTCAAGAGCGAAGGACAGGTCATCCAGCATCTAGCATCCAGCATCTAGGATCAAGCATCTATCATCCAGCATCAATTTTTCAACCAACCGTTATACAACCCCTCCAACTTCCGCCGCAACGCCCCCTCCCGGCTCCCTTCCCAACTCTCCTTCAACGCCGGCAGCAATATAGCCGGCACCCCACCCTCCCACAACATCCGCCAGGCCAGCTCCCGGTTGGCGGGCTCCGGACTGAGCAGCATCTCCCGCAGTACCTCCAGTTTTCTCTCGTCCTTCTCCCGGTACAGCGTCGCTTTTTCCAGTTGGCAGATCCGCCGGATCAACTCCTGCTCTTCCAGGAAAACCTGCCCCGACGGCACAAAATCGGGAAAAGGCGCCCTGCCCAAAACGATATGCCCCGCTTGCTCCGGATCGCTTTTTTCCACCGCGATGCCCAGCCGCAACAGCCGTTGTTCGAGCAGATCCCGGTCCAGCCAGGTATGCCCCACCATGCAGATCGATCCGCCCGGAGCAATAGCCGGTTTTCGGGGAACCGCCTTTATAAAAGCCTTCCGAACCAACCGGTGTACCCGGTCCACAGGGAAGGACAAGGCCGCCGACCAATCACCCGGCAACAGGCCTTTCGCCCCCGATGCATCCCCGGTAAATAACCGGTACAGATTCGGGTACAGGCGCTCAGGCAGGCGCTCCACCCGGGCCAGCTCCAGAAAAGCCAGGAGTTTTTCCCATTGCGCCGGCCGGATCCCGACCGATCCGGCGGTCAGTTGCCGGAGCGGCAACAAGGCTTCCGGCGGCCACCGCCCCGGGTTACCCTTCACTGAACACTGCCGCAGGTTCCGCGACAGCCCGCCCCAGTCCGCAGGCGGTTCCGGGATCTGGTTCCGGTCCAGGACAAGGGACTCCAGGTTGGGGAGCGCAAGCACGGCGGCCGGGACTTTTTTCAGGAGGTTATCAGCCGCGGCCAGGGTTTTTAAGCCCTCCGGCAACCCGGGCAGCTCCGCCAACCTGTTGCGGGACACATCTAACCGCTTCAAGTAGGGAAACGGCGCTTTCAGGTTTGGAAGGTCCTCCAATGCGTTATCTGACAGATTCAATGTTTCCAGTTGGCGACAGCGAAACAAAACCGGATCGAGTCGGGTCAGTCCGTTTCCGGACCAGTCCAGTGCGGCCAGCAAGCCGAATTGCCCGATCCACCCCGGCAGGTCGCCAAGACCGTTATTCCCCGCCGACAAACGCCTCATCCGGCGACATCCCGCGAGCTCGTCCGGCAGCGCTTTAAGCTTGTTTTTGCCCGCATCCAGGTATTGCAGATCCGGCCAGCAACCCGGTTTGAGCGGCAGGGATTTCAGCCGGTTGCCCGCTATCGACAAGCGTTCAAGGCGGGCCCAATCCGAAACAGCGGCCGGTAAACGGGTTAGTTTGTTGGTAGATAAATCGACCCTGACCAGCGCTTTTAACCTGCCGATACCGGCGGGCAGTTTCACCAGCCCGGTGGATTGAATGGTCAGCGACGCCAGCCCCGGCCAGTTGTCAAAATAATCGGGCAACTGCCTCAATTCCTGATTTTCCACCCGCAAAAGCCGCAATCCATTCTGTTTCCGGAGGGTTTCCGGCCAGTCCCTGAGCCCGTTGCCGATCAGGGTAAGCTCTTCCAACCCGTCCGGCAGCAACAGGCCGGATAGCCCGATATTGACCAGCGTCAACTTCTTTAACCCGGCAATGGGCGTAAGGTCCGGAAGGTAGGCGCCCCCGGCATAATCGCTGATCTGAAGAACGGTCAGCCCGGCATGGGCATGCCAATGGGTTGGAAGGGCCTGATGGGTCAATCCGCTCAGGTGAAGGACGGCGCCCGTATGTTGCGGCGAATCGCCCATCCCGCTATTCGTTTTCCTGTTCGCTGAGCCCCAGCTCGCGGCCCAGATAAACGAGCTGATATCCTTCGCCCAAAACCGCAAATTTTTCGGGTTCGGATGGCAGGATCTGGAGCTCGCCGCTGGGCTCTTTGATAAAAATGGGCACAATGGTATGATCCTTTCTGGCCCGGTTCAGGAAGTACACCAGGTCTTCGGTCGAGCTCAGGGTATGCTCGTGCACCTCCGGGTAATCCCGGACCACTTCATTGATATTGAGGAAATCGTCGTCGTAGGAGAAAATGCTCTGTTGCGGCAGTTCCGACCGGTCCCTTTTCATTTCTTCGGCGGTGATCAGGCGGAAGGCGCCGTTCTCGCCGAATATGGACTGGTATTTTTTCACCGCGTATTCATTGATATCCGAACTGCTGGTCATGGCGATGAGGTACCCCATGTCCAGCAGGTCCATTTTTTCCTTCAGGTCGTCGGAATAGATATTGGCGATAAAGGCCTCCAGCCCGTCTTTAGCCGCTTTTTCTACGTTTCGCTGGTTATTATCCACCAGAACGACGTGCCGCCCGTGATCCTGCAGGTACCTGGCGATCGCGCGGCTGGCGCCGTTGGCCCCCACAAAAAGGATCCCGCGCGAGGCGTCCTGGATCACCTTCAGGAACTTGGCTACGCCCCTGGCGGTAGTGGCGTTGAGCAGCACCGTTCCGAGTACGATCATGAATACCAGGGGCGTAATGAATTCAGCTCCGGTAATCCCCTTGCGGGTCAGCGTGATGCCGAACAGGGAGGCGATCCCGGCAGCAACGATCCCCCTGGGGCCCACCCAGGAAATGAACAGCTTTTCCCGGAAATTCATTTCAGAATTATACGTGCTCAGGAATACGCCGGCCGGCCGCAAAACATACACAACGGTCACAAAAAGGCCCAGACTTCGCCAATCGGACAGGATCATCTTCAGGTCGGCAATATTGATGTTGGCCGCCAGGAGTATGAAAAGGATCGAGATGAGCAGGACGCTCAGGGATTCCTTGAAATCGAGAATATCCCGCAACCTGGGCACATCCAGATTGCCGAGTACCATGCCCATTACCACGACCGTCAGCAAGGCGGATTCCTTGACCAGGACCTCCGAAAAAACGAACGTCCCCAACACAAAGGCCAGGGTAAAGACATTGAGCAGATAATTCGGCACCAATTCGTTTTTGATCAGCAGGTACAGCGTCCCGGCAGCGGCCGCCCCAAGGGCCGTTCCCATGAAAATGATCTGGAAAAAAGAGATCAGGGCATGGGAGGTGAATGTCACCCCGCCTTCGTACGATTGGATGAACTCAAAAACCAATACCGCTACCAACGCACCGATGGGATCGATCAGGATACCCTCCCATTTCAGCACAGTGGAAACATTCCGGTTCAAAGGAATATTCTGCAGAATGGGCGCGATCACGGTCGGGCCGGTTACAATCACCAGGGCGCCGAACAGAAAGGATATCTGCCAGCTCAATCCCATGATGAAATGGGCCGCCAATCCGCCACCGATAAAGGTGACTATACTGCCGAAGGTGATCAGCTTAAGAATGACCGGACCGACGCCGGCGATCTCCCGCCGCTTCAGGGTCAGCCCGCCCTCAAACAGGATGATGCCGATAGAAAGGGACACAAAGTAGAAGAGGTACTCCCCTGGAAACAGCCCCGATCCGGTTCCCGGGCTGAAGATGGGCTGCAGCAATTTATGGTGGTCCTCCGTCCACAGCGTCGATAACGGCCCGACCAACAGCCCGAACAGGATCAAAGGCAAAATGGCCGGAACGCGAATACGCCAGGCCAGCCATTGGGCGAGAATCCCAAGGATTATAATTCCGGATAGTTCGTACATAGGTCAGGCTGAATAGAAACGGCTTTGCAATAATACGAATTTACCCCCAAGGTTGTTCTATGCCCCTTTTACTATCGGAGTGATTTTCTCCAAAAAATATCCCGGCAACCTCCTGGCAGGTGGTTTTTCAGTAAAACGACAAAACCGCTTTGTTGGATCAGAATAAGGTGTAAATGAAAGAACCGACCGCAGAGCTCTCGGCAAAAATGATCAATACCCCGATCAGCAGAATAACCAGGATCAGCGGCAATAACCACCACTTCCTGCGCTCGCGCAAAAAACCCCAGAGATCCCTTAGAAATTCCATATTGCTACTTTTGAATAACCACTCCAATCCTGCGATCCTGCAGTTGTCCGTCTTTGATAAGCTGAACCAGAAAAACATGGAATAAGGAAATCATGCAAATAACCGGACAAAGCCACCGTCCACCGTCCACCGTCCACCGTCCACCGTCCACCGTCCACCGTCCACCGTCTACCGTCCACCGTCTACCGTCCACCTCCCCGGCACCGCCTCATGCATCAGCCGGAAAACCCCCTCATACACATCCTCCACATTGGGTTTCGACCAGTAGTCGCCGTCCGTACCGTATGGTGTGCGGTGCGCGGTGGAAGAAATGCATACCGGTTGGGAATCGAGGAAGCGGTATCCGCCCCGGACGTCGATAACCTGCTGCATCATGAAGGCGGACGCGCCGCCCGGCAGGTCTTCATCCAGAAAAACAATGCGGTTGGTCTTTTGCAGGGACTTCAGGACAGCGCCCGTGAGGTCGAACGGCATCAAGGTCTGAACGTCGATCAGTTCAACGGAAATGCCGTCTTTTTTCAGCAAATCCGCAGCGGCGTCGGCAATCCGGACGCAGGATCCGTAGGTGACGATGGTAATGTCCTCTCCCTCGCGAAGGACCTCCGGTTGGCCAAGCGGAACGGTATAATCTCCAATGTTATCGGGCAATTTTTCCTTGAGCCGGTAGCCGTTGAGGCATTCGATCAGGATAGCAGGGTCATCCGACCTGAGCATGGTATTGTACATGCCCGCGGCCTGCACCATGTTGCGGGGAGTCAGGATATAGATCCCCCGAAGGCCGCCCAGCAGGACGCTCATCGGCGAACCGGTATGCCAGATCCCTTCCAGCCGGTGCCCGCGGGTGCGGATCAGCAGGGGCGCGCATTGGGTGGCGTTGCTCCGGTAGCGCAGTGTGGCTACGTCATCCGAAAGGGGCGAATAAGCATAGATCAGATAATCGAGGTACTGGATTTCCGCCATCGGCCGCAGCCCCCGCATGGCCATGCCCAGCGCCTGCCCTACAATGGTCCACTCCCGGATGCCGGTATCAAAAACCCGCTTTTCACCGTATTTCTCCTGGAGACCGGCCAACCCCTGGTTGACCCCCCCGATCTTGCCCACATCCTCTCCGAAAGCGTAGAAATTGGGATTTTGGTCCAGTATCTTGTCAAAAAAGATGTTCAACACTTCGAAACCGTTGACCATCGCCGAATGAGCCGAATACTGCGGTGCAACCACCGGCACCTTAAGGGCCGATTTCGGGGTTTCGCTGTATAAGTGCGTGGAAAACCGGCCTTTCATCCGCTGGTCGGTCGATGACGCGTAGTCCTTCAATTTCCGGATGGCAGGGCTGTCTTCGTTTCGAAGGGCGAACAGCGCCCGCCGCACGATCCGGAACATCTCGGATTGAAAAGGCGTGATCAACCCTTTGAATTCTTTGTGCAGTGCGGTGAGGGTTTCTTTCTGCGCCGTCTCGGCAACTATGGCGGCCAGGGTCGATTCCAGGTCTTTCCTGGTCGCTTCGATCGGGCTGAAATACCGTTTCCAGGCCCGTGCGCGGGCTTCTTTCACCTCCTGGGCAGCCTTCTTCTCAATGGCGGCCAGTTCCTCTTCCTCGGCCAGGCCGTTGGCCAGGATCCAGAGTTTGAACTGGCGGTTGCAGTCAAAATCCTTTTCCCATTGAAGCCTTTCGGCAGACTTGTACCGTTCGTGAGACCCCGAGGTGGAATGCCCCTGGGGCTGGGTCAGCTCCTCAATATGGTAAACCGCCGGGGTATGGGTCCGGCGCATTTTTTCGATGCCGCGCTTGAACAGATTGCACAAAGCCGCATAATCCCACCCTTTGACCTTGTAGATATCGATGCCATCGCCCGGCTTTTCTTCCTGAAAGCCGGAAAGGACCGTGGAAATGGATTCCTTCGTGGTTTGGTACCTGGTAGGGACGGAGATGCCGTAGCCGTCGTCAGCGACAACAATGGCCAGCGGCGCCTGCACAACCCCTGCGGCATTCACGGTTTCCCAGAACGCGCCTTCCGAGGTGCTGGCGTCCCCGATGATGCAGAAACAAACTTCGTTGCCGTTATGGGTGAACTGCGTGTCGCCAAGATGAGCGGATTCGCGGTAGACTTTGGAGGCGAAAGCCAGGCCGAGCCCCCGGGCCATTTGACCCGCCGTTGTGGAAACGTCGGACGACAGGTTGTACAACTCCCTGAGGGGGAGCCAGTTGCCCTCTTCGTCCACAAACCGGGTAGCGTGGTGATTGTTCATCTGCCGGCCGCCGGAGAAGGGATCATTGTCCCCGTCCGCGTACAATTGGGCAAACATGTCCTCCAGCGAAGCAATCCCGAGTGCAAGCAGCAAAGTATGCCCCCTGTAATAATCGGCCCGGAAATCACCGCGCTTGAACGCCTTGGCCATCGCAATCTGGAAGAGCTCCTTACCGTCATCGGAAACGCCGAACTTGGCCTTCCCGGTCAGGACTTCCTTTCGGATGAACATGCTGAATTCCCTGCTCAGGCTACAGATGTAGAAATCCTGCAGCACTTCTTCCGCGCCAACGGCTTTAACAGGGTAATTGGCTATGGTTTTTTCCAATTTTAGGATAAGAAACTGATTTGATAAAGCAAGAACTCGCTGCAAAGATACAATAAAATTATATTCGGTCCGAAGCGGGCATTCCGCGGTCCGGATTTTGAAAGGATCAAAGATTTTGGTTTTTACGGATTCTAAGCCTTCAGGACAAGTACGCGAAACAATAAAATGAGGCCGAAGCCGACCAGCACGATTCCCGAAATGCGCCGGATCAGCAGCACATGTCCGTCCCGCAACCAGGGTCTGATCCGTTTGGCTAGCATCACCTTGGCAAAATCCGTCAGAAAGATGGCGGTCAGAATAGTCCCGAAAAAGAGGGTCGCCTGGTGAGGATTCCAGCTCTCCGCCAGTACATATACGCCCATTACCGTTATCCAGAAAAAAAACGTGAACGGATTAACCGTGTTGATCAGGAACCCCTTCAGCCACAGCGCCGCATAAGTGGAGGGCAGCCTGACGCCCGAAAGGCCGGCTTTCTGCCGGTGAGCCCGCAAAAGGGTAAATCCCCCGAAAATCAGCAGGATGATCGCCCCGGCAACGCCCAACGCAACGCCGTAAGCCTCCCACTTCACCCACGATTGCAGGCTTTCAAACCCAAAATAGGTCGCCAGCACAAAGAGCAGATCGCTGACCCATACGCCGGCGCCGACCGCGACCCCCGCCCGTAAGCCGGATTCCACCCCCGCCTGGATCAGGGAAAAGAATATCGGTCCGGTCATGGCCGCCAGCACCAATCCCAGTTTCAACCCCGTACCTATTATTTCCAGATCGGAAAACATGCATTTCAGCCCCCTGTCTCACCCTCTCACCCTCTCACCCTTCCCATCCGACGAAGCTTCAGCGAAGTCGGGCTCACACCCTCTCTTCACCTCAACACCAACAAAGGACGCCCGGTCTTCATAGCCATCTTCCGGGTCTGGCTCTTATGGAACAGCCGGTCCCAGAAGCCGTAATGCGGACCGTACATGATCACCAGATCCGCTTTGCAATCATTGGAGAAAGTTTCCAGTTCGGTTGAGATGTCCTTGCCGGTCAGGCTGTGGAACTGGATTTGCAACGCCGGGGATTTATTTTCAAAAAACCCGCCCAGTACGGCAAAATCCATGGCATCTTCCAGGGATTCCCCGTCGCTGATGTGCACGCAGTTCATGGTCACACCGAATGGTTCGAGGAGTTTGCCGGCCCGCCAGATCTGCAACGGATCGGCTTCACGCAGGTCGGATGCGTATACGGCCACGCTCACCGGTTTGACCGCCGCGTCTTCCGGAACCACCCATACCGGGCAGTGCGCGTGTGCGATCACCCCTGCCGCTACGCTGCCGAAGACCTTTTCCAGGAGGTTATGTTCGCCCTGGGTCCCCATGACGATCAGGTCGATATCCTCGTTCTTGGCAAGGCGGGTGATGGCTTCTACCGGAGCGCCGATCTCAACTTCTTCATAAACTTCGGGCAGCGATTTGACCAGGTTACCAGCCTGTACCTGCGTCAGGCCGCGATCAATGAACGCAGGCAGCAAATTGGTTTTCACCACATCGATCTTCTCGGTGGTTGCCCGGGCAGCTACCGTAGGCAGATCCATCATTTCGTATTCGGGATAGACCACATGCGTGATCAGGATGCTCGCCTGGTACCGGTCCGCCAGCATGAGGCAATACCGCCATGCATTCTCGGCTGTCGCGGAAAAATCGGTCGGAAACAATATTTTTGATACCTCTTTCATGACGATTGATATTTACTACAAATTGGAACAAAAAGAGGACGGGTATCAATGATTTCACACAGGATTGGAATTGACAATTGTCATCTTTTCCAAAACGGAGGCGGATTCGCAGGATACGTTCAACCTTATAACAACCCTCATTGAATGAATGTTTGGCGATAAATGAGCGGTCCTTTTTGTTTGTTTCTGCCGCAGATGCACCTGCTGCAACCCGGCCCCTCTGGCCAACAACAATAACCCCACCTGCGCTGGAGCCATAGCAGGCGAAGCAACAACCCTAAACAACCATAAACAACCATAAACAATCATAAACAACCATAAACAATCATAAACAACCATAAACAACCATAATCCTACTACTTCCGCTGTCCGGGATACCGTTCGTTCTGCTCGATCGGCTCCACGAGCACCACGCGGCTGTCGATGACGCTCACGACCCGGACCGGAGCGCCGCGCGGAATTTCCTTTCCGGCTGTGATCGCTTCCATTTCGTAGGGCGCCGACCGGTGGTTGAGGTGTACTTTCCCGAATCCGTTGCGATGGGGCGGGATGGATTGCAATACTTCGCCCGTTGTGGTGAGGTAATCCCCGGGGGCCTTGGAAGCCGGAGCGGCCGGTCCGCCGGATTTATGCGTCAGCCAAACGGTGATAAAACCGGCTGCGCTGCCGATGGCCAATATCCAGGCCCAGTTGTTGGAGGTAAGAAAAAGGGCGCTGGACCAGCCCAGCATGAAGAAGAACAACAGCACGGCGTAAGAGCCGATCCTGCGTTTGGAAGGCTGAGGTTCGCTGCTGCTTTGGTAGATATCGAATTGGCGGAGGATGAAATAAATGCCCAGCAGGAGCGTGGAAATGATCGCCATGCTCCAGAATGCCTGCTTTAAACTGCTCAGGCTGCTCCACCAATTAGCTATAAACAGTAACGACATTTGGTTTTTACTTCATAGCTCAAAGGTAGACCCTGATTCCCGAAACGCGGCTTTTCAATAGACGAACGCCCCTTGTTTTTCGGCAAACTGTTGATGGGCTGGGATGGCTCCGCCCGGCACCTTCGCCGGAGGCTTCCTCGCCCGGTAGCCGGGGCGGGTTGATGATGGCCAGGCCGCAAACAACAATAAACCCGCCTACGTAACGCCCATGGCGTCACTATGGCAGGCGGAGCAACAACAACAAACAATCATAAACAACAATAAACAATCATAAACAACAATAAACAACAATAAACAATCATAAACAACAATACCAGAACAACCGAAGATCTGCCAACCCAACATGCAGGAACCCGAAAATTCTCCTACCTTTGCAGCATGGTTCCCATCATTCCTGCGACTGATATGGTTGAAGTAAAACTTTTTTCCGGCACTAAATCGCGTTATTTGTCTGAGCAAATCGCGGATTTCTATCAACAACCCCTTGGCGAACTGGAGGTCCACCGCTTCAGCGACGGCGAGATGCAGCCCGTTATCCAGGAATCCGTCCGGGGAGCATTCGTCTTCTTTATCCAATCCACCTTTTCTCCGGCCGAAAACCTGATGGAACTCCTCCTGATGATCGACGCCGGCAAAAGGGCCTCCGCCGGGTACATCACCGCCGTTATTCCCTACTTCGGGTATGCCCGCCAGGATCGCAAGGACAAACCCCGCGTGCCCATTTCCGCCAAACTGGTAGCCGACCTGCTCGAAGCCGCCGGCGCCAACCGGATCATGACCATGGACCTGCACGCCGACCAGATCCAGGGCTTTTTCAATATCCCTGTGGACCACCTCCAGAGCGAGGCCATCTACTTCCCTTATCTGGCCGAACAGGACATGAGCAACGTCATCTTCGCTTCACCGGACGTAGGCGGCGTCAAAAGAGCGCGGGTTTACGCAAAACACTTCAATCGCAACCTCGTCATCTGCGATAAATACCGCAAACGCGCCAATGAGATCGCGGGCATGACCGTTATCGGGGACGTGGAAGGCGCCGATGTCATTCTGGTCGACGACCTCGCGGATACCGCCGGAACCCTCTGCCGCGCAGCCGAAGCCATCCTCGAAAAAGGCGCCAGGAGCGTGCGGGCACTCTGTACCCACCCCGTACTTTCAGGGAAAGCCTACGAGAATATCGAAAACTCGCACCTGACCGAATTGCTGGTTTGCGATACCATCCCCCTGCTGCATCAATCGCCCAAGATCAAGGTGATGTCCACCGGCAAACTGTTCGCCCGGGCCATCCGGAACACCCATGAACACAAGTCGATCTCGGCTTTGTTCGTAGGATAACCTTGTAACGCAGGGGTTAAATAAAAAAATTCATTGCCAATATTTAAGAATCTCGGATAATCCCTTATCTTTGCGCGCCCATTTTGGGGTTCGGAATATTTTTGGGAAGAGGAAAAATTTTATCAATCATGAAGGAACTTATTGCCATTAAAGGCGAACCGCGTGCCGACCTAGGTAAAAAAGGCGCCAAAACCGTTCGGACCGAAGGCAAAATCCCTTGCGTTTTATATGGACAAGACGTGGTAGTGCACTTCTCCGTCAATCCGCCCGATATCAAGAATCTGGTATACACCTCCGATTTCAACCTGGCTGAAATCGAAGTGGACGGTAAGAAATACAAATGCTACCTCAAGGATAAGCAGTTTCACCCGCTCACCGACGCCCTCCTTCACCTGGATTTCCTGACGCTCTCTGAAGGTCAGAAGATCAAAGTGGAAGTGCCCGTTCGCTTCAGCGGCCAGGCCAAAGGTGTAAAAATCGGCGGTAAACTGCAGCAGAGCCTCCGGACGGTGAAGATCAAAACCACCCCCGAGCACCTGATCGACGAAGTCATCGTTGATGTAACCCACCTGGAACTGGGTCAATCCATCCGGGTACGCGACATCAAAGCCATCGACGGCGTCGAAATCCTGAACTCGCCGGGTATTCCCCTGGCTACCATCGAAATCCCGCGTGCCCTGCGTAGCGCGGCAGCCGCAGCTGAAAAAGCGTAATTTTACGCTTCACTTATATACTCTTGCAAAAGGCGTACCCAACCCGGTGCGCCTTTTGTATTTTTGCCCGGTTGGTATTACATCGACGCCCAACTTTGCAGTTGTAAGTCGTAAGTCATAAGTCATAAGTCGTAAGTCGTAAGTCATGTAGTAAAGTCAACATGCTGCCTCTGCAACGGACGCACAACCATAAAACCATTCAACCAGGTAACAGTCGGCAGTCTCCAGTCCTTCAGTTGACAGTCGGGTAGCTGAGCGGAGTCGAAGCTACATCGTCCGCCCAAACCATAAAACCGTGAAACCATAAAACCATCCAACCATTCAACCATGAAAAACCTCCGCATCTCCCTCCTCCAGGCCGCCCTCCACTGGGAGCAAAAGCAGGCCAACCTCAATGCCTTCGCCGCCAGAATAGAACCCCTGACCGGCAAGACCGACCTCATCCTCCTGCCGGAAATGTTCAATACCGGTTTTTCGATGAACGCCGCACCGCTGGCTGAGCCCATGGAAGGACCGACGATGACCTGGCTGGCCCAACAGGCTGAACTGACCGGCGCAGCAGTCGCAGGCAGCTTCATCGCCGAAGAAAACGGCCGCTATTTCAACCGACTGGTCTTCATGCAGCCCGACGGCCGGTACCATACCTATGACAAGCGACACCTGTTTACCCTGGCCGGCGAACACGAGCCGTTCACCGCCGGGAAAAACCGCATAATCGTTGAATGGAAGGGTTGGAAGATACTGCCGCAGGTGTGTTATGACCTCCGGTTTCCGGTCTGGAGCCGCAATACGGACAACTACGACCTGGCTTTTTACGTCGCCAACTGGCCCGACCGGCGCAGCCACCACTGGCGTACCCTGCTCACGGCCCGCGCTATTGAAAACCAGGCCTATACCCTGGGGCTCAATATCGTCGGCAAGGACGGCAACGGACTGGATTACGCCGGCGACTCTGCCGTGACCGATTATTCGGGGCAAACCCTGGCCCGGTTGTCCTACCTGGAAGAGACCATCCAGGCCACCCTCGATTATGACCGGCAACAGGAATACCGCAAGCGGCTGGCATTCCTTGCCGACCAGGACGAATTCAGGATAAACCTATAATTATCCCGCCATACAATAAAACAACGCCAATTTGCATCTTTAATAGAAAAAACATGACCCGATCCATCCTCAGTCTGCTGGGATTCCTTCTCGCCTTCACGGCAGCCGCCCAGCCCGATTTCTACAAAGACTATTCCTTTACCGAAGCCGATACCCTCCGCGGCATGCTGCGCCCCGAAAGAACCTGCTACGATGTAACGTGGTACGGACTGAACCTCAAAGTGGAGCCGGACAAAAAATTCATCAGCGGATTCGTTGACATTGCCTTCAACGCTGTGGAGGATTTCAACCGGCTGCAGATCGACCTTTACGACAATATGAAGATCAGCAAGATCGAAATGGCCGGAAAGGAACTGACGTACAATCGCAGGTTCAACGCTGTTTTTGTCGATTTTCCAGCTATGAATAAAGGGGCGAGCGGCAAATTCAGGGTCTATTACGAAGGCAATCCGCACGTAGCGCAAAACCCGCCCTGGGACGGCGGTTTCGTTTGGGCTTCCGACGAAAAAGACCGCCCCTGGATCGGCGTTGCCTGCGAAGGGGACGGCGCCAGCCTCTGGTGGCCCAACAAGGACCACCTCTCCGACGAGCCCGACAGCATATCCATAAGCGTATCGGTTCCGGCTGACCTCATGTGCGTTGCCAACGGCAACTTGCGTAAAAAAACGGAAGAAGGCGCTTTCACCCGGTACGACTGGGCGGTCACCTACCCCATCAACAATTATAACGTTTCCATCAATATCGCCCATTACGCCCATTTCGGGGATACCTATACCGCATTCGACGGCGACAAGCTGGCGCTCGATTACTATGTCCTGGATTATAACCTTGAAAAAGCCCGCAAGCATTTTGAACAGGTCAAACCCATGCTGGCCTGTTACGAAATGTACATGGGCAAATATCCCTTCTGGAACGACGGTTACGCACTCGTGGAAACGCCCTACCTCGGCATGGAGCACCAGGGCGCCATCGCATACGGCAACCGCTACATGAAGGGCTACCTCGGCGGCATGATCCCGCGCGGCCAGGATTGGGATTATATCATCATCCACGAATCAGGGCACGAGTGGTACGGCAACAGCATTACCGCCAATGACCTCGCCGAGATGTGGATACACGAATCCTTCACCACTTACCTCGAATCGGTCTATATCGAATGCCGATACGGCGACGAAGAAGCCATAGCCTACCTGCGCATGCAGCGCTTCGGCATCATGAACCAGGAGCCCATCATCGGGCCCAAAGACGTCAATTTCGAAGACTGGCAGGGCGGCGACCATTACAACAAGGGCGCCTGGATCCTGAACACCCTGCGCCACGCCATCGGCAACGACGACCTGTGGTGGAAAATTTTCAAAGGCTTCTACCAAAGCCACGCACGCTCCAACATCACCAGCGAGGATTTTTTCAATTACGTCAACGAGCAAACCGGCCAGAACTGGACGCCGTTCTTCGACCAGTACTTCCGCTACCCCGGCATCCCGACCCTGGAATATACCCTGACGGGAAAAGGTAAAAACCTGGTCCTAAAATACAGGTGGCTCGCCGATGTACCGGGATTCAATATGCCCGTTCTGGTCGGCAACCCCGGCAATATGACCCGCATCCAACCCACCCGCGAATGGCAGGAAACCGTGATCAAGGACCTGTCGAAAAGCGACTTCGAAGTGGCTACCGACCTGTTCTATATCAAGACGAAGGGGTAGATGATCAAGCCCGATACATCATGGAGGGCTTGATAAGCTGATGGACATGGAGGATTTGCCCCCTTCGCCGAGGCAATGGTCGCCGGAAGGTGATTTGAGGGTGCCTTGATGCGTTAATTCGAATCAACGCGCCAACAAATCAACAAATAAACAAATAAACGAATCAACAACTCCCCCCACACACCAACAATAAAAATACCCTGATTCTCTCCATATTCTAAGCCCCCTTAGTGCTCTTAGTGCCCTCAGTGGTCCAACCTACCCCCCCCAATGCCCTTAGTGCTCTTAGTGCCCTCAGTGGTCCAACCTACCCCCCCCAATGCCCTTAGTGCTCTTAGTGCCCTC
>WBZL01001001.1_pt1 | contig 14684 bp, 9 predicted proteins | sample 5204291 | NCBI WGS metagenome assembly WBZL01 (sample SAMN12344345, study PRJNA552823) | activated sludge metagenome | biome: Activated sludge suspended growth; feature: Nitrification reactor; material: Wastewater; isolation source: activated sludge from nitrification reactor of wastewater treatment...
TCACGTTGGCGATTGGGACCAAGGTGCAAAGTGTTCCGGGGCCGGATGAACAGCCGCAGACCTTCGAGACCATCGAGGCCATCGAGGCGAGAGCGGAATGGAACGCGCTCCGGGCGCAGCAGACAGCATCGCAACTCCTCAGCTGGAACATGACCGAGTTATGGGTGGCCGGTATCAACATACGCCTGGCCGTCGGCGAGGTGGTGTTGATTGTGACGGAGAGCGGCAGCGGGTTTGACGCCTCGATCCGTCGCGTGACCGGCGTGGTATCCCATCTCGAACGGATGAGCACGCTGGTGTCGCTTGCCGCTATGTCAACCGCTGCGGAGACGATCGCCGCGACCAGGCCGGGCGTCTACGTCATGCGGACGATCGCTTCGCCGTTCGGGCACAATGCGCCATTACAACCGCAGTACAGCAGCGGTGTATTTCAGGGCACGTTCAGCGAGTGGGCATTGGACGCCAGTGAGACGGTGACGCGCATCACCCTCAGCAGCCGCAACGACAAGATCCTGAAGGACAGTGTCGTCGTCGTCGAACAAGACGATCCGGGTACTGGCTCTCGCATCTGGACCTTTGCCCTGGTGTCCGATGTCGTCCATCGTTCGGTGGCCCGGTACGGCATCGCCGGCAATGGAACTCAATTGACCCTCAGCGCCGGTTGGGCCAAGGGTGCCGATTCGAAATTGGATCTGCTGCGCACGATGACGATCGCGGCTCAGAACGAGGAGTTGACGCCGGCGGCCTTGCCGCTTCTGTATCCGGTGTATGGCGAGGAGCTGTCATTCGATCGACTGGTCGACGGCCTGATGCCGGGACGCCCGCTCGCGGTAAGCGGAACACGTCAGCGCATCCGCATCGCCGCCGTTCCTCGCACGTCAAAACGAAGACGCCTGCCCCTCGATCTTCCTGGGGATGTTCCGAGTCCGCCGGACCTGCCGGATGTGCCTGATATTGAGCTACCTCCCATCCTCATGCTGGATTCTGGTGAGGGTGTCTTTCTCACGGTCGGAGACATGCTTTCCCTGGTCGCGCCGCCCATGACCGTTGCCGGCTCCGTGCTCACGGCGCTTACCCCGTCGGAGTTCGGCGCGGCGCTGACCGACTCGGCTCCGCCTCTGCTGCGACTGCAGGTCATGGATCGAGACGGACAAATCGGGTACGTCACCATCAGCGCCGGAGCCATCGAGATGGTACCTCCGTCCGATACGGATGAGACGGTGAGCGAGATCGTCTTCATCGACGAAGCGATCGGAACCAGCATCGCTCAGGATCGCGATCGCACGACCGTCCAACTCGCCACGGCGCTGGCCAACGTGTACGAGCGCACAACGGTTCGTATCAACGCCAACGTCGCCGCCGCCACTCACGGCGAAAGTGTGAGGGAACCGTTAGGCAGCGGTGACGCGGCCGTACCCTATCAGCACTTCACGCTGCGGCAACCACCTGTCACCTCTGTCGGCGCCGATACGCCGGACGGTTCGACCTCGACGCTGAAGGTCTACGTCAATGAGGTCTTGTGGGAAGAAGTCCCGTTTTTCTACGGGCATGGCCCCACCGAGCGCATCTACATCACCAGGCAGGACGACGAGGGGCGTACCACCATCCGATTCGGCGATGGGATCACGGGGGCGCGGTTGCCGACCGGCCAGAACAACGTGCGTGCGGAGTACCGGAAGGGAACGGGCCTCGGAGGGCTCGTGCGCGCCGGGCAATTGAGCTTGCTGATGAGCCGACCGCTCGGGTTGAAGGGCGTGGTGAATCCGGAGGCTGCGGAGGGGGCTGAAGATCCGGAGTCGAGGGACGATGCCCGCACGAACGCGCCGCTGACCGTCCTGACGATGGAGCGTGCCGTGTCGCTGCAAGACTATGAAGATTTCGCCAGGACCTTTTCCGGTGTCGCCAAAGCCCAGGCCGTCTGGGTCTGGGACGGCCGCAAGCGGAGCATCTTCCTCACGGTCGCCGGTCCGGATGGAGAGGTATTGACGGAGGACGGTTCCGTCATCACGAAGTTGAAGGAGTCCCTGCGCACGTACGGCGATCCGTTTGTCGCGTTCACCGTGAAGCCTTATCGGCAGGCCTGGTTTGAGATCGACGGCACGGTGACGATCGATCCGGACCATGTCAGCAACGTCGTGATGGACGCCATATCGGTCGATCTTGGGCAACGGTATGCCTTTGAGGCGAGGGCGTTCGGGCAGCCCGTTGCGCTGAGCGAGGTGATCGCCGCAATCCAGGCCGTTCCCGGTGTGGTGGCGGTGGATCTGGACCGGTTCGCGCGCACAGACCACACGCTACCGGCGATTCAGCCGCGCCTGATCGCCGATCGCCCGGCTATGGGTGCGGACGGGGTCGTGCCGGCGGCGGAACTGTTGTTGCTTGATCCCGGCTCATTGACTCAACTGAAGGCGGTCCAATGAATCCAGAAGCAGACAAACTGTACCAGCTGCTCCCCGCGATCTACCGCATGCGCGATGCGGAACAGGGGAATGCATTACGTGCCCTGTGCGAGGTGCTGGCCGAAGACATCGCGGTGCTGCGGGAGAATCTCGACCAACTCTACGACGACCAGTTCATTGAAACCTGCGCCGATTGGGTGGCCCCCTACATCGGGGATCTGATCGGGTACCGTACCCTGCATGGGGTGACCGACCGGACGAGAAGCGCCCGTGCGGAGGTGGCCAACACGATTGCCTATCGCCGGCGAAAGGGCACGGCGACGGTTCTCGAACAACTGGCCCGGGATGTCACCGGGTGGAATGCGCGGGTGGTGGAGTTCTTCCAGTGGCTCGAAACCAGCCAATACATGAACCACGTGCGTCCCACCAACCTGGTCACGGTCGATCTGCGGAATTGGGAGGCCCTGGAGCGGCGCGACACGGCCTTTAACGGGATTGCCCATTCCGTCGACATGCGGCGTATTGAAACCCAGCAGGGGCGGTACAACATCCCCAACATCGGTCTGTTCCTCTGGCGATTGGAGGCGTGTTCGCTCACCGCTTCCCCCGCGTTTCGAGTGGACGACCAGCGGTACCTCTTCAGCCCATTGGGGAACGATACGCAACTGGTTACCCGGCCTGAATCGGAAGCCGACATCGCGCATCTGGCAGAGCCGATCAACGTGCCCGAGCCCATCAGTCGCCGGGTGCTGGACACGTATCTCGCGCAGTACTACGGCCCGCAGTTGAGCCTGTTCCTGGAGGCGGACAATCTGGACACGAGCGTGAGTCAGGTACAGGTCTGCAACTTGTCGGATGACGGGCCAAGTTGGGCGCACCTTCCGGTCAGCAAGGTGTCGATTGATCCTGTGTTGGGGCGGATCGCCGTCCCACCGGGAGCCCCGCCGGCGAATCTCCGGGTCACCTATCACTATGGATTTAGTATGCCGACCGGGGGGGGTGAGTACGAGCGAGGCAAGACCTTTGCGTTCGGCGGCGGGTTTGCCGCCGTCACGCAGGGACAGAGCCTGCAAGCGGAACTGACTGCGACGCAGGCCGGCGGCATCGTACAAATCGACGACAGCGGGCGTTATGCGGAATCGTTGAGCCTGAATCTCCCTGCTGCTGCGAAGGTGGAAGTGCGCGCCGCCAACGAACATCGGCCGACACTGGTGCTCAACGGAGATTGGACCATCACCTTGGCACCGGGAGCGGAATTGACCTTGAACGGGCTCCTCATCACGGGCGGGCGGGTGCGTATCGACGCGGCGGGTCCGGCCGGGACTCGTCTCCTGCGATTGCGCCATTGCACGCTGGTGCCGGGCCTGAGCCTAACGAGGGAGGGCCAGCCGGTGTCGCCCTCCGCTCCCTCGCTGGTGATCGAGCGAGAAGGCACGACCGTCGAGATCGACCACTGTGTATTTGGCGGCCTCCGCGCCGTGGACACTACCGAGGTCTCGATCACAAATTCGATGCTCGACGCGACGTCTCCGACCGGGGTGGCCTACGCAGCCCTCGACGGTCTGGGTGCCGGGGGTGTCATGAGCATCGTGAATAGTACGGTCATGGGCAAGGTACATACGAAGCGACTGGATCTTGCCTCGAACACGATTTTCGCGGCCGCCCTCGCCGACGGCGACAGCTGGAGTCACCCGGTCTGGTCCGATCAAAACCAGCAAGGCTGTTGCCGGTTTTCCTTTGTGCCGCTGAATTCGATCGTGCCGCGCCGCTACCGTTGCCAACCGGATCTGGCTGTGGAGGCGGCGTTGTTGGAGGCCGATCAACCGAAGGGCAGCCTGACTCCGCCACAGACACAGGCCATCACGCTGGCGACGCAAGCGCGTGTCAGGCCGGCCTTCACGGCTCGTCGGTACGGACAGGCGGCCTATGGCCAACTGGCGGGATCCTGTCCGGAAGAAATTCGCCGCGGAGCGGATGATGAATCTGAAATGGGTGTCTTCCACGATGTGTTCGCGCCGCAGCGGGAAGACAACGTGAAGATCCGGTTGCAGGAGTATCTCCGGTTCGGACTGGAGGCGGGACTGTTTCACGCCACCTAAGGGGGAGTCCTGTTGTGGGACTAGGTGGCGAACGAGTCCCTCCGGGCCGTGAACATGAACCGTTTTAATCGATGGGAGAGCGCACATGAGTGGCGATTACAGCCGAAAACGATTCAACCCTGAGAAACATTACCAGGGCGTACTGCGGCAGCAGGGACGAGTGGACCTCGATGCCGATTGGAATGAATATGTGGATCTTCAAGACCGCCGTTGGCGTGCGGAGACCATCGATGTGGTGGGGCGCTGCGGGGTGCCGGCCGAGACGCCGGAGGGGTTCAAGATCGGCGTCACGGGCGGAGAACTGACCGTCGGACAAGGACGGATGTACGTCGATGGGTACGTCGCCGAGAACCACGGAACTGCGCCGGCGCTCGACGGCACGATCGAAGCACAGTACGGCACGGCGGCACTGTTGGTGAAGGATCAGCCGTTCGGCGGGCCGGTGGCGGTGCCGCCTCAGGTGCGGACGCTCGTCTATCTCGACGTGTGGAGACGGGAAGTCACCTACCTGCAGGCGCCGGACCTCATCGAGCCGGCCGTGAATGTCGATTCGACGACCAGGAACCAGACTGCATGGCAGGTCAGGATGTTGAGCGGCATCCCGGCGGATGTGAATTGCGAGACCCCCTTGGAGGACATCCCCGGCTGGCCGGCAGGGAACCGGCTGTCTGCTGCGAGGCTGACCACCACGACGGTTGCCGTCACGACGGAGCCTGATCTCTGCCTCGTGCCGCCGACCGGTGGCTATCGCGGCTTGGACAATCATCTGTACCGAGTCGAGGTGCACAGTGCGACGAACACGACCGCAAAGGTGAAGTGGTCGCGAGAGAATGCCCATGTCGCCACAGCCGTTGTTGACATTCTTGCGGGCCGGACGACCGTGCGTGTGGAAAGTCTGGGGCGTGATAACGTGCTCCGCTTTAAGACCGGCGATTGGGTGGAGTTCACGAACGATACGCGCGAGTTCGCCGGTCTGCCTGGTGAGATGCGCAAGGTGACGGTGGACGACACCAACAAGACGTTGACGTTTACTCCTGCGTTGCCGATCGCCGATTTCCCCCAAGGTGTGCCGGACGCAACCAAACATTTACGCGTGATCCGGTGGGATCAATCCGGAATCGTGCGAAAACCGGATGGCTCGCAATTGGTGAACCTGGACCTCACGACCGACGGATTGATCGAACTGTCCGCGGCCAATCCCAGCTTTGTGCTGGAGTATGGGGTGCAAGCCACGTTGACGGTGCAGGCGGGAGGGACCGCGCAAAGCGGCGACTATTGGTGCTTCGCGGCCCGGACCGCGGATGCCGATATCGAGCGACTCGATCTGGCACCGCCTCTCGGTCTGTATCATCATTACTGCCATCTCGCGATCATCGAAGCCGACGGCCAAATTCACGACTGCCGGACGGTGTTTCCTCCGCTCACGGAGTTGACCCCAGGCTGTTGCACGGTCGTGGTGCGTCCCGGTGAGGATATCCAAGCGGCAATCGATTCGTTGCCGGAGGAAGGCGGGTGTGTCTGTCTCAAAGTCGGCGAGCACGAGATTGAGGCCCCGATCCGAATTGAACAGTCCAACGTGTCGTTGCACGGGGAAACTGTAGGCGCTCGTGTCCTGCGCAAGAACGGAACAGAGCTCCTTCACATCGGGCATCCCGACGGGCTGCTGGTGGAGCATGTGACCGTCTCCGGGGTGTCCTTGATGCTGGAGAACAAGGGGCAGCAGGGGCAGGGCCTGCAGGCCATGGTGGCGATGGATCGTTGCCGCGACGCCACGCTTGAGCGGTGCCTGTTGCGCGCGCAGGTGGCGACGCAGACCGCCGGCGTGGTCATCAGCCGCAGCACCGATGTGCACGTGACGGGTTGTGTCGTCGACAACGTGCACTACGGAGTTTGGACGCTCGCCGATACGACGGGCCTCGTCATCGTGGGTAACAGTTTCGAGTCCGCCATGAAGCTGAAGAGCGACGGAGGCTTGGTAGGGCTCCTCCTTCAAGACCTGTCCTTCCTTGCGCGGATTGAGGACAATCGGCTGCTGGGGTTTGTGTTCGGCATTGTGCTGAACAATGGAGCGCTGACCGGCACCCCGTTTTCGCTGGCTGCCGGTTCCACCATTGCCGGGAACTATATCGTGCGGCTGGGGGCAGAGGTGGACCCGGGGACGCTGAAGGCGTTCGGCATCGATGTGGCTGCCGATGGCTGTGTCGTCAGCGACAATATCCTCCTCTACAATTCATCGGAGTACGGTGGCATCTCCGTCAGCGGCAGGGATGCGGTCGTCGAACGCAATCAACTCCGCTCCCTGTTGAAAGAGGCGGGCTCGGTTCGGCCGATCGCGCTGCTGTTGGCGAGGCTGGGCACGAACAGCAGTCTCGGATCTGTCGGCGGACGGGTGTCGGGCAACTTGGTCTTCGGTGTGCAGGACGGCATTGTGGTGATCGGCAATGAGGGAGCCGAGGTGCTCGACAATAGGGTGGAGAGTGACGGCCAGGAGGTGCGGTTCGGTATTCTGTTGGCGTTTTCGAATCGGGTTCGGGTGCAGGGAAATCGGGTCACCAACACCGCCTGGCCGATCGCGGCCAGCGGCGGAACGGCGAACGTGCTGGCCGACAACAGCTTGGTGCGGGGCGGCGGCGGGATTACCGCGGTCTTCCATACCTCGTTCACGTGCAGCCGGAATCGCGTCGAAGACATGCGCCATTGGGGTATGTTGAGCCTGGTCGGATTTGCCAAATGCGCCTTGACCGAGAACCGAGTCTTGAACTGTGGGTACCAGCAAGCTCCATCCATCGGCATCGGAGCCTCCGTGCAGCTCGGGGAATTGTGCGTGGAATCCTGTGAGGTGATGAATTCCGGGGTCTCGCCGGACAATACGACGATCAGTGCCTTGTCCTGGGGCATCATTGCGGATCTCATTCTGGAGGCGAGAGTGCAGAGCAATCTGGTCACCTACGCCAACGCTGCCCTATTGGACGCGAATCAGGAGCACCGCGCGCTCTGGATGCGTGGCTGGCTCGAACAGGTGATTACATTCGGGGCAGGTCAGGTGGTGTTCGGATTCAGTGCGCAGATTCTCGACAATAAATTTCTCGGGCCTGGTCGAACGGCCTTAGTCGAAGTCGCTCAGCAAAATGTGAGCGACAATCTGTTCCGCCGTTTCGAACGGCTCTTCTTCAGCAACAACTTCTGTTGGCACGCCAGCGTAGCCGCTCAGGGGACCGCCACCGTGTCCCTTTCGGCAAGAAGTGCCATTGTGATGGGCAATCACATCAAGACGAATGTGCCGATCCCGTCCGTGGATTTCCACGGCATGAAGGATGCGGTGTATATGGGGAACCTGGCTCAAGCCAACCCGGTAAACTTCGGGGGGATTCCATCCCCGATCTCCGGGTTCAATCGGCCGTAGGGATGGCAGGATGCGGAACAAGGCCGACGGCGGCGTTCTCGATATCCGTGAAGCGTGAAGCGGTTCTCGTCAGGATCCGCATCGTGGCCGTCACGAGAGACGCACGACGTGGCACACACGACCGACTATGAAGCCGGCCATTGTGCGCAGCCCGCGGATCGTGTTGGCGCGTGACGACACGCGGCGCCTAGTGCGAGCGATGATGCAACACGTGAGGTTGTCCGCAATTTACTATGCGACTAAAGGAGAGCAGAGATGGCGACGTTGAATCAAATCGTGGCGGAACAGGCAAAGGTGATCGGCGAGGCCAGAGCGTCCCTTGAGGCGGCCTTTAAGAAACCGCCGACCCAGGCGGCGACGATCGCGGCCAGAGAGGCGACGGTGGCAGAGTTAAAGACGAGGATGTCCAACCTGGCGGAGGCGAAAGCCTCGTTCACACGTCAGGTGGATCAACAACTCGCTGGGTATCAGGCGGAGATTTCCGCATTAGAAAAACTCATCGAGGAAGACAAGAAACGATTCGGTGAGCAACCGACGCCTCCACGGCCGATTCGGGGAAAGGGGCGGGGCAAGTAACGGCTGCGGCCGCCCGCGTATGAGGCCTCGATGGAGCGGGTCAATCAGGCCAGAGCAGCGGCTGGACAACAAGACGGCGCATCGACGCTCCGCCGGAACGTCTCGCCGGTCGGTCCTGCGCAAGGCGACACGTTGCACGCAGGGCCGAGCGCGCGTGGTTCCGTTCCCTCTCGGTTTGCTCACCACCCAAGCCGATTCACGATTTATCCACGCCGAGCGCCAGGCCCGGTGCCGTACCGGTCCGGCATGGAGCGAGCCTTCGCCGCCGATCTGTCAGAAGTACGTGCCTACTGCGGCGCATCCGCGCTCCTGACAGACTCCGGTGCCCGTGCCGCTGCCTGGCCTGAGACTCTGGTCTTTGCCTCTCCTCAACCCTCTCCGACCGTCGTGGCCCATGAGGTCGCGCACATCCTGCAGTATCGCCATGCGGCTTCTCCCTCGGTCGAGGGTGTCGAGGAGCCCACGCCCCGCGATGAGGCAGAGAGGGAAGCCGGTCTGGCTGCCGACGGCTTTCAGTCCGGTGTGACCCTGCCGGTGCACGCTCGCCCTGCCGTCGCGCCGCTGTTTTACACCGACGAGGAGGAACCGGATTCAGAAGAGTTTCTCGCGGATCGTCCCCCGCTCTTTACGGGGCAAGAAGTAGGAATCTGGGGAAGTTCATGGCCGGCGAGTTTGATCGCACGCGAGCGGTTAGGCGTGAATGTGCCGGCCACACAACGCAGCCACGCGATTGTGGAGGCCATTGCGAGGCGCGAGCCGATTGTCGTTCTCCATGAATATGGTCGTCTCTGGCTGTATCGGCTGGAATGGGAAGGGCTCTCCGGTCGCTATTCCCGATTCACCAACGCAGAAACTATCTTTCACGCAGGCACGAACGAACCGGGAAATTATTCCGTCTCCAACGTGCAAGGCCGAGCGGAAGTCGAGGCGTTTGTGACGGAGGACGGCGGGGTTCTGTCACCTCCCGGCGCCGGTAGACTCTTCTCCCACACCGGCGGAGAATTCGAAGATCCCTTGGTCTCGAGAGTTCAGAATGCGTCGGCTTTTGTGACCGGCATGCTCGTGGGGCTGGAGGGGGCGAATTTTGCAGTTTTGGCGGCCCGGCTTCGTCGCATGGCGGCCCTCAATATGGTTTTTCCAACGCCGTTTGCGATCGGAGCCGTACGCGGGTTAGCCGATGAAATGCTTGGCCTCGTGCAACTGCTGAATCCCCAACAGTGGGTGGCCATCGAAGCGGCGGCGCGGGAGACGATTCTCGTGTTGAGCGATCCGGACGGGGAGGAATTGGCCGCTTCGTTGGGGGAGGAATTCGGGCGAAGCCAGGCGGCCACCTTGAACGCCTTGCTTCAGGAGAGCCTGCCGATTTTCGCCTATGAAGTCGGCAAATTGATCGGTCCGACGATTATCGAATTGCTGCTTGCGCTGATCGGCATCGAGATCGGTCCGGTGGCGATGCTCCAAAAATCGTTGGCGGCGATGAAGCAGGTGCCTCGTGTGGCTGGAATGGTCCGCGATGTCGCCCGGGTCTTTCCTGATGTGCCCGACACGCCCATACCTTCAGCGACGCGGCTTCCCGATACGGCACCCGGCCATGGTGCAGTTCCGGATGTGCCCACCAACTCAAGTCCCTCGGTCGCAGCACGACCTCCTCAGGGGCTGCCCAACCTCTCGCGAGAGGAACAGGCGCTGCTGGCGAGAACCGGCGATCAGCTTGAGTTCCCCGACGCCCTCCCGCAGGACTTGGCAGAACAGGAACTCGCTATCGTGACACGTTCAACGAAGCGGCCCATCAGCGGGGGCGATGGAAAATATGTCAATGAGGTGGATCTGGGGAACGGACACCAGTGGAGAGAGCAGCCCAATGGCACCTGGTGCCGGTTCTCGAACCAGCCGACTAATTGCACGGTGCTGGTTGCAGAGCTTGGACCGCAGGCGCCTGGGACGGTGGTGGCGTTCGCGGCTCGGAAGAGTAGCCTGCGCGATATCTATTTTGGTTGGGCCGAAAACAGGGCAGGCGACAATGTGGAGGTGGCATTGCTCCGGAGCAGAGGGACATCCGACTATCCGGAAGGGACGTACGTAGTGGTTGTGGGTGGGGCAGATGAGTTCGTCTATCCGGGGGATACCAGCCAGCCATGGATCATGGTGGCCCACAGCCATCCCGGCGCAGCGGCTCAGCCTGGCTTTGTGAATCCATCGGGCAAGGACATGCAATTGAGCACACGTGGAACGTGGGGTCAGGCGAACGGGAGAATCCGGAAATGGATCCATTCCCAGGCACCGGACGGCACCTGGCGAGAAGTGGAATATGGGTTGGACCTCGATCGAGAACAATACTACATCCAGCCGACAGGCGGAGAGCCGATCTTCTTCGATGAGATTACCCCTGAAGACCTGCCGCGAGATGTGGCGCGCAGGTATTGGGAGCTGGAGGAGGCCGGGATGGAGCGCGAGCGGATCGATCTGATGATCGAGCAGAACGGGATCGAGTTCTACCTCGGCTGGTATGCGCGGCAGTTCAGATTCGATCAGTGAGGACCGAGGCGCTCGTATCGGCGAAGGATCACGACCTAGGAGGTCAATGATGACACACAGGCTGCAGACCCTATCGCGTCCTTCTGGGAGTTCCTCCAGTAGAAGTGCGGTATTGTCAGGCGTGCGGCGCGGCGAATGCTCCTGCTCCTGCGGCAACACGTGTCAGGACTGTCGCGCCAGGCAGCGCGAGCAGGCACTGCCCCACGCTTGGACCGGCACGATACCACCCCTGGTCCCTGACGTGCTCGCGTCCCCCGGTGAGCCGTTGGAATCCGGATTGCGTGGGGAGATGGAGTCGCGGTTCGGACATGACTTCGGCAAGGTCCGCGTGCATCGTGGCGGGCGGGCGGCCGCGTCCGCTGAAGCGGTTCGAGCCAGGGCCTACACAGTCGGCCATGAGATTGTGCTGGGATCTGCCGCGGCCGATCTCAGGAGTAGGGACAACCTTCCGCTGCTCGGCCACGAATTGGCTCATGTAGTGCAACAGGACAAGGCTTTCGGTGATTCGAGGCAGTCCGGCCTGCTGCAACGCGCCGGCCTGGGGCAGCCGAACGGTGGACAAGACGCCTCTGCGGCCTCGGGATTGCCGGAACCGGACTGCGACACCCGCGTAGCGGATCTCTTCCTGCTGGGGGCGATTCACTGTCCCCAGCGTCCGGAATGTTGTTTTGCGCAGGTGCATGATCGGAAGAACCACAACCTCACGGGGATCTTTCGCGCGGACCATCAGCTGGAAGGCAAGCCGGACTGCGAGTACGGCGACCAGAAGCGCCATGACTTCTGGTTAGCCAATCACTGGAGAATTCTGGAGATCACGACCTCCGACATGACCGTGATGAACATGTGTGGGCGGGAGGAGACCTTGAATGTGGAAGGGATCGGCACGGTCAAGGGAGAGCCGGCTTCGGCAGTCGTTCCCGATCGTCCGCCTTCGTCGACGTCGTTGCCGCCGCACATCGTCGACCATACCCAGGGCATGTGGGGCGCATCGAACAAGATCCACTACGATGATCAGTGCAATTCGATTCATGTCGTCCCCAATGAGACAGGGAAGGAGACCAAGGTGTACCGGTGGGATTCGGCGCAAGAGAGCTTTGTGAACGAACACGATCCCGCCGATACCAAGACGCCTGGGCAAATGGAGCGATTCGCCGGTATCGTGCTGAAGGAATACGTCGGCGGTGAGTGGCAAGGGACCAGCTGCGGCGATCTTCCGAGGTGGGCGCTGTGAAGGCGTGCGGTGCGCCCCGCTTGTTATCGAGCGGAGCCGTCGGATGCGCAAGTTTGCATGAGTTGCTCGCGTACCTGTGCGGGAGAAAATTGGGAAGCCGCGGCATAGACCTGTTCGTACCAATTCAGCACCGGCTCGTTGTCCTTGCGCACCGCCTGTTCGTAGACGAGGCGGCACAGCGTCAGGAAGGCGGCATAGTCGCGCGTGATCCAGTCTGCGGCCAGGTCCGGTAACGATCGGTCCTTGATGTTTCCCCAGGCCCAGGCGCGAGGAAATCCATACTGCATGGGTGAGACGAGCCCGCTGGTCTCGATGACCAACGGCGCGATGACATCGGCCACGGTCTGTGCCCCGCACAACGTCGCCTCTCGTACAAACACGCGTGTCGGGTGTTCCAGCATGGCGGGCACCGTCGCGAGATCGATCTGCACGTCGAGGTCTCCCTCGTACAGTTCGCGGATGCGTCCGGCTTCGCAGAGAGCCGCCGCGTTTTCTTCGCCGTCCGGATAGGACTCACCCAATCTGCACGTGGCCCGGCCGATCGGTTCCAGGGGATGAAGTTGGAGCAACGAGGCTCCCTGCTCGAAGGCGAACCGCGCGATCCAGTCCAGCTCGTGCACGTTGTGAAACGTCAGCGTGAAAATAAAGCCGAAGGGAATGCCTGAGGCGCGTAGCGCGGGGAGGCGCGCGCACATCTCATCGAATGCGCGCGACGAATTGCGCATGAAGTTGTGGGATTCCGGGATGCCGTCGAGGCTGATTGCGACAAGGTCGCAATCAGCCTGTAAGACGTCCAGCTGACGTTGATCGAGGAGCATGCCGTTCGTCGTGACGGTCGTCACGAGCCCCGCGGCATGGGCTGCGCGCAGCAGCTGCCCCAACGCCGGATACAACAGCGGCTCTCCGCCTGACACCGACATGACCCGATAGCCGATGGAGGCCGCGTCGGCGACGGCTGCCTGCAGCAGTTCGATCTCCAACTGCTCGGACACGGCCGGTCCCGAATCTGAATAACAATGCAAGCATTGCAGGTTGCAGCGTCTGCCTGGATGAACCTGTAACGTCGGGTATTGGCCGGCCGGTCCTTGCATGGCAGGTGATTAGCCCCGCAGCGTGAACTTGATTTGTGCGAGGTCCGGACGCGGGGTGCCGTTGATCAGGATATGAAGGTCCCGAAGCTCCTTCAATTTCGACAAGGTGCCCAAGTTTGCCTTGAAGTTGGCCACGCCGGTCTGCACCGTTCCGATGACCACTTCCGGATGAGGCGTGCCGACTTCGTGCCAGTCGATCACCTTGACGCCCTTCAGCCGCTTTTTGATCGTGCTTGCTGCTGCGCTCAACTTTACGGACCCGCGCCCACTGGGTTGTTTCGCCATTGAAGCCCTCCTTTGTGGTGTAGTGGCCGTGCTCGTTGCGAAGCACGTTGTGATGAGATGATCGCACCATACAACTTCTCGTCAAAAACGACAAGCCTCATGCGTCTTCATCATACGGGTGAATGTTGATTGCGGTCGGGTTCGCACCGCTGGCACCGTTTCAGCGCGAGAAGCGATCTCCGAGGGTACGTAGACACGTCATTCGCGCCGTCGTGTCCGGCAAGGATGGTCTGAGCGGGGAAGATGAACCGGCGTGCGGGACCAGGCACGCGGGCATCTTCAAGAGGAGGAAGGGTTCGGCAGGGGGGCGTGTTCTCCGGTGAACGTCATGTCGTCCTGCGATGCGGGACTGCGCTCGAAATACAGATGCAGCAGGCCTCCGCCATAATGCGCTTGCCGGACCAGATCGAGAGGGATCGCGACCTCACCTGCACGTGCTTCGTCCGTCACTTCGACCAATCGCATGGCTCTTTCTCCTTGTTGAGGGAATGGTCGTGGCTCGCCGAGTGTCTCCGTACCGCGAGCATACCTCAGGTCGCGCCTAAGCCTGAGTAAAAGCTGGAAGGTGAGTGACGGACATTGCGTCGGTGGTGCTCGTTGCGTGCATGTAGGAAAAGGCCTCATGGCACAAATGCGAGAGAAACTTGTGCCCACCGCCCTTCCTGCTAGAGTAATCGTGATGTGTGTGTCTTACCAATGACCCGTTACACAGTAAGGAGTGAGTATGGCCGACCTGTTTGCCAAGCATCCGAATACCGTCAAAGACGTGATCGTGACCGATACCATCTGTCCCTTGCACAACGAGCCGGTGAAGGTGCAGTTTGAGATGAACGGCGTGCAAGGGAAAGTCACAGCCCGGGAGCAATGTTCCATTCTGCATGTGGGAGAAACCTGCAGCGAGGAATGCCGGCACAATCCTGAAATCCTCGATGCGGTTCACCGGAAGATGCAGCAATTCCGGGATGAGTCTGCGCGGGAGATTCCGATCATCGCGACGCCATAGGCTGCGCTCACGGAAACAGGGTCGTGCCGGTGGCCCGGCTGTGGGCGCCGGAGTCACCGTGC
>WBZL01003371.1_pt1 | contig 14679 bp, 13 predicted proteins | sample 5204291 | NCBI WGS metagenome assembly WBZL01 (sample SAMN12344345, study PRJNA552823) | activated sludge metagenome | biome: Activated sludge suspended growth; feature: Nitrification reactor; material: Wastewater; isolation source: activated sludge from nitrification reactor of wastewater...
CCGCGACGCCCACCACGTGCTCGCGTTCTTCAAGAGCGACGTCGGCGCGCAGATGATCAAGCAGGCCGAGGACCAGTTGAAGATCAAGGTGCTCGGCCCGACGTTCTTCGGCACGCGCCAGGTCGGCCTCAAGCCGAAGAAGAAGATCCAGACCCCCGCCGACATGACGGGCATCAAGCTGCGCATGCCTGCGGGCGACGCCTGGCAGCTTCTCGGCCGGTCGCTCGGCGCCAACCCGACGCCGCTCGCGTTCGCCGAGACCTACCTCGCGCTGCAAACCGGCGCCGTCGACGGCCAGGACAACCCGCTGCCCAACGTGAAGGCGGTGAAGTTCTACGAGGTCATGTCGCAGATCGTGCTGACCTCGCACCTGATCGCGTTCGACGTCCTGTGCATGAACCGCAAGACCTGGGACGCGATGGGCGCGGCGAAGCAGGCGAAGTTCCAGGCCTCGGTCGACAAGGCGCTCGCCTGGAGCGTGGGCGAGCACGTGAAGAAGGAAGGCGAACTCGCCGACGAGTTCAGGAAGTACGGGCTCGACATCTACACGCCCGACGTCAACGCGTTCCGGGCCTACGCGAACAAGGTCTACCTCGCTTCCGACGAGGCGAAGGCCTGGGCGCCCGGCATCCTCGACAAGATCCACGCGGTCAAGTAGCGACGGCGGAGACGCGCGGGCCGGCGTGACCGGCCCGCGTTCAGGCGGGACAGGGGCGCGAGGCGGCGCCCGCTCGACGGCGCGCATCCGCGCCACGGAGGAGGAGCATCGTGCCAACGGGATTGCGGGGTGTCGTCGACTGGATCCGCCGCCGCGCGGAGAACGTCGTCGCCGGTCTGCTCGGGCTCATGTTCGCGGCGTTCATCGTCCAGATCGTGTTCCGCTACTTCTTCAACTTTCCGATCGGCTGGTCGTCCGAGCTCTCGGTCGCCGCCTGGCTGTACCTGACGCTCCTCGGCTCGGCCTTCTGGCTGAAGGAGAGCGACGAGATCCGCTTCGACCTCATCTCCGGGGCGCTCGGCCCGCTCGGCCGGCGCGTGCTCGCCTTCATCGTGGCGGTCGCGGCGGTCGTCCTGTTCGGCATGGCATTGCCGGCGACGATCAGCTACGTGACGTTCATGAAGGTGGAGAAGTCGAGCTACCTCGGCGTCCGCCTCGACATCCTCTACTCGGTCTACGTCGTGTTCGCGGTGGCCGTGATCGTCCGCTACGCGTGGGCGATCGTGAGCCTCCTGCGCGGCGAGGTGCCCGAGGTAGCGGACGTCACCCAGACCACCTCGGGGCTGTGACCATGTCGACTCCCTTCGCGCTGTCGCTCGCCGTCATCCTCGGGTTGAGCCTGACCGGCCTGCCGCTCGCCTACGCGATGATCGGCGGCTCGGTCCTGTGGCTTTTCGCCTCGGGACGCGACATGGGCATCGCGGCCGAGCAGCTCCTGAACGGCATGATGGCGAACCAGCTCCTGCTCGCGATTCCGCTCTTCATCCTCGCCGCCGAGTTCATGAACACCGGCAGCATCATGGATCGGCTGCTGCACTTCTGCAACGCGATCGTCGGCCGCTTCCGCGGCGGCCTCGCCCAGGTCAACGTCCTGCAGAGCATCATCTTCTCGAGCATGTCGGGCTCCGCGCTCGCCGACGCCGCCGCTTCGGGCAAGCTGATGCAGACGTTGATGACCCGCGACAACAAGTATCCGCCGGCGTACGCGGCCGCGCTCACCTGCGTCTCGTCGATCATCGGGCCGATCATCCCGCCCTCGATCCCGCTGGTGCTCTTCGCGCTCGTTTCGGACACCTCGATCGGGTTCCTGTTCCTGGGCGGCATCGTCCCCGGCGTGCTGCTGGGCGCGGTGCAGATGGGGCTGATCGGCTTCACCGCGAAGCGCCGCAACTTCCCGGTGGAGCGGCACGTGCCGCTGCGCGAGCTGCCGCGCATCACCTGGGAGGCATTTCCCGCCCTGATGATGCCCGTGATCCTGCTCGGGTGCATGTACAGCGGCGTCACCACGCCCACCGAGGCGGCGGCGGTGGCGGCGTTCTATGCGCTGCTCATCTCCTGGCTGCTCTATCGCAGCGTGACGCTCCGGGGGATCTATCGCTCGCTGGTGGCGAGCGCGCGCCCGACGGTGTCGATCAGCATGCTGATCGCGGGCGCTCTGGTGTTCAACTTCGTCATCACGTCGGAGAACATCCCGAAGACGCTCTCCGCGATGCTCGCGACCTGGGAGATGTCGCCGTACGTGTTCCTGTTCGCCGTCAACGTGCTGCTGCTGGTCCTGGGTTGCTTCCTCGAGGGGACGACGATCATCCTCGTCATCCTCCCGGTGCTGCTGCCGACCGCCCAGCACCTGGGGATCGACATGGTGCACTTCGGCGTCGTGTGCGTGGTCAACATCATGATCGGGCTGGTGACGCCCCCGTACGGACTCCTGTTGTTCATGATGAACAAGATCGCCAACGTCTCGCTCAGGGACATGGTCGTCGAGCTGTTGCCCTACCTGTACGTGACGCTGGGTGCGCTGGCGCTCATCACGTTCGTGCCGGGCTTCGTGCTGTGGCTGCCGCGGCTGATGGGGTACACCGGATGACGACGGCGGGTGCCGGCAGGGCGACGACCGCAAAGGTTCGCATCGCGGTGGCCGGCGCGGGTCTCATCGGCCTGCGCCACATCGAGGAGATCCAGGCGAGCCGCGGCGCGGAGCTCGCGTCGATCGTGGACGTCTCGCCGAAGGCGGCCGGGACGGCGCGCGAGGCCGGCGTGCCGCTGTACGCCTCGCTCGAGCAACTGTTCGCGCAGGACCGGCCCGAAGGCGTGATCCTCGCCACGCCCAACCAGATGCACGTCGACCAGGGCCTCGAATGCATCGCCGCCGGCGTGCCGGTGCTGATCGAGAAGCCGGTCGCCCACGCGCTGGCCGACGGCATCCGTCTGTGCGAGGCCGCCGAGCGCGCCGGGGCGAAGGTGCTGGTCGGTCACCACCGGCGGCACAGCCCGATCCTGCACAAGGCGGTGGAGATCGTGCGCTCGGGAGCGCTGGGATCGCTGGTCGGCGTCATCGGCAGCGCGGTGTTCTACAAGCCCGACGCGGACGGCTACTACGACGGCCCGAACGCGTGGCGGCGCCAGCCCGGCGGCGGCCCGATCCTGCTCAACATGATCCACGAGATCGGCAACCTGCGCGCGATGGTCGGCGAGATCGTCGCGGTGCAGGCGTTCGCGTCGAACGCGACGCGCGGCTTCGAGGTCGAGGACACGGTGGCGATCAACCTCCGCTTCGCCAACGGCGCGCTGGGAACCTTCCTGCTGTCCGACACCGCGGCCTGTCCGAAGAGCTGGGAGCAGACCTCGCAGGAGAACAAGGCCTACGCGAGCTACGACGAGGATGCCTACACGATCATCGGGACGCGCGGCAGCCTCGGCGTGCCGACGATGCGCGTCTCGCGCTACCTCAGCGACGCCGACCGCTCGTGGTTCAAGCCGTTCGCGACGCACGCGGAGCCGCTCGAGCGCGCCGACCCGCTCGCGAACCAGATCGAGCACTTCGCCGCGGTGATCCGGGGCGAAGCCCGTCCGCTCGTGACCTGCCGCGACGGGCTCGCGAACCTGCGCGTCACCGACGCGATCGTCGAGGCCGCGCGGACCGGGCGCGTGGTCGCGACCGCCTGAGTTCCCGAGCGAGAGTCACGATGATCAGCGGCAAGACGACGCTCGTCGCGCACATCGGCTATCCGACCGAGTCGTTCCGCGCGCCGTTCATCTACAACCCCTGGTTCGAGAGCCGCGGCATCGACGCGGTGGTCGTGCCGATGGGCTGCAAGGCCGACGACTATCCGGCCTTCCTCAGGGCGCTGTCCCGGCTCACCAACCTCCGCGGCGCGCTGGTCACGATGCCGCACAAGGTCACCACGGTGGGCCTGCTCGACGAGGCGAGCACCGCGGTGAGGATCTCGGGCGCCTGCAACGCGGTGCTCGTGAAGCCCGGCGGAAGGCTCGTCGGCGACATGTTCGACGGCACCGGCTTCACCCGGGGACTGAAGCGCAAGGGCCTGCAGCTCGCCGGGGCACGCTGCCTCGTCGTCGGCGCGGGCGGCGTCGGCTCGGCGATCGTCGCTTCGCTCGCCGAGGAGCGCGTCGCGTCGATCACGCTGTTCGACTCGCGTCGCGCGACGGCGGAAGCCCTGGCGGCCCGGGTCGCGATGCACCATCCGTCGGTCGCCGTCACGATGGGCGCGAACGACCCGGCCGGCTACGACCTCGTCGTGAACGCGACGCCGCTCGGCATGAAGGCCGGCGATCCGCTGCCGTTCGACGTCGCGCGGCTCGCGCCGGCGACCTTCGTCGGCGAGGTCGTGATGAAGCAGGAGATCACGCCGCTGCTCGCCGCTGCCCGCGAGCGCGGGTGCCGCATCCAGGTCGGCACCGACATGCTGTTCGAAATGATCCCTGCCTACCTCGAGTTCTTCGGCTTCGGCACCACGACGCCCGAGGATCTGCGCGCGGTCGCGAAGGTCGCGTACTGACCGGAGCGACGGGGAACGCCGCGCGCATCCTTCGGCGGCCCGGAGCAAGCAGGGTGAGAGCGGCGCGGCCGATCATCACCGACGGGTTCGCGCCGCCGGGCTCCCGCCAGCATTGCGCCACGCAATGTCGTGCATGTCGATCATTGCATGGACAGCGGACCGTCGCGGGCCGATGATGGCACCGACCCCTTCCGCGCGCGTGCGCGACCCGACGACCGAGGGCAGGCGATGAAGAAGATCCTGATGCTGCACGGCATCAACCACAACATGTTCGGCAAGCGCGATCCGAAGCAGTACGGAACCGTCACGCTCGCCGAGATCGACGCGAAGATGCGCGCGGTCGCGAAGGATCTCGGTGTCGAGGTGACGAGCTTCCAGACCAACTGCGAAGGCGCGATGTGCGAGCGCATCCACCAGGCGTATGCCGACAGGGTCGACGCGGTGGTCATCAACGCCGGCGCCTGGACCCACTACAGCTACGGCATCCGCGACGCGCTCGCGATCCTCACCGTTCCGGTGGTCGAGATCCACATGTCGAACATCCACTCGCGCGAGCCGTTCCGCCACCACTCGGTGTTCGCCGAGATCGCGAAGGGCCAGATCTGCGGCTTCGGGGTCGACAGCTACCTGCTCGGCCTGCGCGCGGCGGTCAACGCGATCGCCGCGTGATGTCGGGGGGCGCCGTGACCCTCGCCGCGACGGACCATCGATCGCCCGAAAGGTATTGGGACGACGCCGCCGTCGGCGACAGCGGGGAGGGCCCCTCGGTCACCGTCACCGAGGAGATGATCCTCGGCTACGCGCGGCTCACCGGCGACTTCACGCCGGTGCACGTCGACGAGGCCTACGCGCGCACGACGCCCTTCGGCACCCGTGTGGCCCACGGGCTCCTCGGACTCGCACTCGCCGACGGGCTGAAGACGCAGGCCGACTACCGCTTCGTTCCCGGGATGTCGATGGGCTGGACCTGGGACTTCGCGCTGCCGATCAGGATCGGAGACACGGTGCGCGTCCGCTTCCGCGTGGCGAGCCTGCGCACGACCAAGCGGCAGGGCTGGGGTATCGCCGTGATGCCGACCGAACTCGTGAACCAGCACGGCGAGGTCGTCCAGCGCGGCGAGCACAAGGTGATGATTCCGCGCCGGCCCGGAACGTACTGACGCATCGGGATCGCCCGCGACAGCGTGGCCGTCGCCTGAACGGGAGCGCCGCATGAGCCAGCCACTGCCCCTCGCGGGCTACCGCGTCGTCGACTACAGCCACTTCATCGCCGGGCCGTACCTGTCGCGCTGCCTCGCGGCGATGGGCGCGGAGGTGATCAAGGTAGAGCGGCCGAAGGCGGGCGATCCGGGCCGCGCCCATCCGTACTTCATCGGCGGCCAGAGCGGCTACTACCTGCAGCAGAACATGGGCAAGCGGGGGCTGTGCGTGGACCTCAAGGACCCGCGCGGGCTCGCGCTGCTCCACCGCCTCACCGACGAGGCCGACGTGTTCGTCGAGAACTACCGGCCCGGCACGATGGAGCGCCTCGGACTGGGCTACGCGGAACTCGCCTCGCGCAATCCGAAGCTCGTGTACTGCTCGATCTCGGCCAACGGCCACACCGGCCCCGACGCCGGACAGGCCGGGTACGGCCTCATCGCCGAGGCCAAGGGCGGCGCGATGGCGATGATCGGCGAGCCGGGCACGCCGCCGCCGCTCCTGCGCATCGCGCTCGCCGACATGGTCACCGGCATCCACGGCGTGGCCGCGGTCTGCGCGGCGCTCCTCGGCCGCGCGAAGTCGGGCCGCGGCCAGCACATCGACCTCGCGCTCTACGACACGATGGTGTCGTTGCACGAGTACGCGGTGCAGTGCTTCACGCTGTCGGGCGGCCGCGAGATCCCGCCGCGAACCGGGCACGACCTGCCGCAGTCGACGCTCTACGGAGTGTTCGAGGGCCGCGACGGCTACTTCGTGATCGCCGCGCAGGTCGACGACGCCTGGAAGCGGCTCGCGCGCGTGGTCGGCGGCGACGCATTCGCCGCGGACGCGCGCTTCCACACGCCGGAGGGGCGAAACGCGCACCGCGAGGCGATCCTGCCGGTGGTGCGCGCGTGGGCGATGGCGCAGCCTTCCGTCGCGGCCTGCCTCGCCGCGCTGAACGCCGCCGCCGTGCCCTGCGCGAAGGTGCAGCGGATCGACGAGGTGGTCGCCGATCCGCAGATCGCGGCGCGCGGGATGATCGTCGAGCAGGACCACCCGGTGCTGGGCCGCATCCGGCTCCCCAACCTGCCGTTCCGGTTCTCCGACTGCGACACGACGCCGCGCGTCCCGGCGCCGCTGCTCGGCCAGCACAACCGCGCCATCGCAGGGGAACTGGGGTACGCGGCGGCCGAGATCGACGCGATGGTCGCCGATGGCGTGCTCTACGCCGAGGAGGCGGTCGCGGGGCTCGCCCGCGAAAGCTGAGGCCGCGCCGGCCCGGCGAGTGTTGCTATGCTTGGCGGAACATTCGAGGAGGGCAGTCGATCATGGAACGGGAGAAGCGCTTCGAGGTCCGCGGCCGGCTGATGGGCGGCGAGACGCCGCTCGTCTGCACGCCGCTCGTCGGACGCACGCGGGAAGCGGTGCTCGCCGAGGCGGCGAACGTCGTCGCCAAGAAGCCGGACGTGGTCGAGTGGCGCGTCGACTTCTTCGCGGCGATCGCCGACACCCAGGCGGTGGTCGACACCGGCCGCGCGCTGCGCGCCGCGGTCGGCGAGACGCCGGTCATCTTCACGCGCCGATCGGTGAACGAGGGCGGGACGCCGATTCCGCTCGACGACGCGGGCGTCGTGGCGCTCTACGACGCCGTCGGCGCGGCCGGGCTCGTCGATTTCCTCGACTTCGAGATGGGCAACGACCCGGCGCAGGTGAGAAGCGTCGTCGCGACCGCGCGCGCGCAGCGCACGCGCGTGATCCTGTCGTACCACAACTTCGGCTACACGCCCGGACAGGACTTCCTGGTCGGGCGCTTCCTCGAGGCCGAGCGGCTCGGTGCGGACGTCGCCAAGGTCGCGGTCATGCCGCGCGACCGGATGGACGTGCTGACGCTCCTCTCGGCGACGGCCACCGCGCACGCCAAGGGCGGGATTCCCCTGATCAGCATGTCGATGGGCCCGCTCGGCGCGGTCACGCGGATGGTCGGCGGCCTGTTCGGGTCGTCGCTCTCGTTCGCGGTCGGCGATGCCGCGTCGGCGCCGGGCCAGATGCCGATCGCCGACCTGGCCGCGGTGTACGGCGTGATCGCGCGCGCCCGCGGCGCGAAATAGCACCCCACCTGCGCGCGGAGGCGACCGGGCGTTCCCCGCTCCGGTCGCCGGGCGCGCTACAACTGCTCCCAGGGCAGCTTGTCGTAGCGCCACCCGGACTGCGTGCCGCGGTGGTGGTGGTCGTCGAGCGGGCCCTCGAAGCCGTCGAGGACGTTGTAGACCTCGCCGAAGCCGGCCTGCTCGAGCGCGAGCCCGGCGTCGACCGAGCGGTGGCCGCTGCGGCAGATCAGCACGATCGGCCGGTTCATGCTCGCGATCTTCTTCACCTGGCCGACGAAGTGGGGATTGATCTCCCAGTCGGGGCCGTCGTTCCACGCGACGTGCTTCGCGCCGACCGGGTGGCCGACGAACAGGTACTCCATCTCGCTGCGGCAGTCGATGAACACCGCCTGCGGGTGCTGGTGCAGGAACTCGACGGCTTCCTTCGGCTTCAGGTGCTTCATCGGCGGGTGTCCGGGGATGCGGGGCGGACACCTTAGCACCCGCCGCCAAATGCCGCTGGCAGCTAACGATATAACCGCGCGCCCAGGAAGGGCTTCGCCCCGCTGCTAGAATTCGAGCGCGCTCGCCTCGTTCACGACCATGCAACCGGACCGCACGCCAGAACTCGCCGCGCTCCTCGACCGCAGGATCCTCGTCCTCGACGGCGCGATGGGAACGCAGATCCAGCAGCGCAAGCTGTCGGAGGACGCGTTCCGCGGTCCCGCCGCGTGCGGCCTCTCCGGTCACGCCCACGATCTCAGGGGCGACAACGACCTCCTCGCGCTCACGCAGCCGACGATCGTGCGCGAGATCCACGACGCCTACTTCGAGGCCGGTGCCGACATCGTCGAGACCAACACGTTCTCGGCGACGTCGATCGCGCAGGCCGACTACGGGCTCGCGGCGCGCGCGCGCGAGCTGAACCGCGGAGCCGCTGCGATCGCGCGCTCCTGCGCGGACGAATGGACGAAGCGGACGCCGTCGCGCCCGCGCTTCGTCGCCGGGGCGCTCGGGCCGACCAACCGGACCGCATCGATCTCGCCCGACGTCAACGACCCGGCCGCGCGCAACGTGACATTCGACGAACTGGCCGCCGCCTACCGCGAGGCGGCCGCGGGACTGATCGAAGGGGGCGTCGACCTGCTGCTCATCGAGACCGTGTTCGACACGTTGAACGCGAAGGCCGCGCTGTTCGGCATCGCGACGCTCTTCGACGAGCTGGGCGCGAAGCTGCCGCTCGCGGTGTCGGGCACCATCACCGATGCCTCCGGACGCACGCTCTCGGGACAGACGCCCGAGGCGTTCTGGAACTCGGTGCGCCACGCCGACCCGCTCCTCGTCGGGCTCAACTGCGCGCTCGGCGCCGCGCTGATGCGCCCGTATATCGAGGAGATCGCGCGCGTCAGCGACACCTACGTCTCGTGCTATCCGAACGCGGGGCTGCCCAACCCGATGTCGGAGACCGGCTACGACGAAACGCCCGCGGAGACCTCGCGGCTCGTCGGCGAGTTCGCGCGCGCCGGGTTCGTGAACCTCGTCGGCGGCTGCTGCGGCACCACGCCCGCGCACATTCGCGCGATCGCCGAGGCGGTCGAGGGCGTGGCGCCGCGCAAGGTGCCGCGATCCGCGCCGTTGCGCGCCGCCGCGTGACCCCCGTCGTCTCCGCCCTTCTCCCCGCCCGCGGGACCGGGGGAGAGTGCCCGCCGCCGTTGTTCACCCTCGAACGCCGGCGCTTCCCCGCGCTCGTGCGCGGCCACGCCGTCTCCCCCCGCCCCCGTCGCTCTGTCCTCAGTCTTCTGATCCCTGACTTCTGACCCCTGAGATGCGCCTCTCCGGCCTCGAACCGCTGAACATCGGCGACGGCTCGCTCTTCGTCAACGTCGGCGAGCGCACCAACGTCACCGGCTCGAAGGCGTTCGCGCGGCTCGTCCTCGCGGGCGACTACGCCGGGGCGGTCGAGGTCGCGCGCCAGCAGGTCGCCGCGGGCGCGCAGGTGATCGACGTCAACATGGACGAGGCGATGCTCGACTCGAAGGCGGCGATGGTCCGCTTCCTGTCGCTCATCGCCGGCGAGCCGGACATCGCGCGCGTGCCGGTGATGATCGACTCGTCGAAATGGGAGGTGATCGAGGCAGGGCTGAAGTGCGTGCAGGGCAAGCCGATCGTCAACTCGATCTCGATGAAGGAGGGCGAGGACGAGTTCCGGCGCCAGGCGAAGCTCGTGCGCCGCTACGGCGCCGCGGCCGTGGTGATGGCGTTCGACGAGCAGGGACAGGCGGACAGCTTCGAGCGGCGCATCGCCGTGTGCCGCCGCGCCTACGACGTGCTGGTGAACGAGGTCGGCTTCGCCGCGGACGACATCGTGTTCGACCCGAACGTGTTCGCGATCGCGACCGGCATCGAGGAGCACGCGAACTACGCGGTCGACTTCATCCGCGCCACGCGCTGGATCCGCGACAACCTGCCCCACGCGCTGGTGTCGGGCGGCATCAGCAACGTGTCGTTCAGCTTCCGCGGCAACGATCCGGTGCGCGAGGCGATCCACACGGTGTTCCTCTACCACGCGATTCGCGCCGGCCTCTCGATGGGTATCGTCAACGCAGGCCAGCTCGGCGTGTACGACGAACTCGATCCGGCGCTGCGCGAGCGGGTCGAGGACGTGGTGCTGAACCGGCGGCCGGACGCGACCGAACGGCTGGTGTCGTTCGCCGGGACCGTGAAAGGCAGGACGAAGGACGCGGCGGAGGATCTCGCTTGGCGCGACGGGACCGTCGAGTCGCGGCTCTCGCACGCGCTGGTCAAGGGCATCGCGACCCACATCGTCGCGGACACCGAGGAGGCGCGCGCGGGGGTCGCCGCCCGCGGCGGACGGCCGATCGAGGTGATCGAGGGCCCGCTGATGGACGGGATGAACGTCGTCGGCGACCTCTTCGGCGCCGGGAAGATGTTCCTGCCGCAGGTGGTCAAGAGCGCGCGCGTGATGAAGCAGGCGGTCGCGCACCTCGTGCCGTTCATCGAGGAGGAGAAGCGCGCCTCCGGCGAGGCGGCGCGCTCGAAGGGCAAGGTGGTGCTCGCGACCGTCAAGGGCGACGTGCACGACATCGGCAAGAACATCGTCGGCGTCGTGCTCCAGTGCAACAACTTCGACGTGGTCGACCTCGGCGTCATGGTGCCGGCGCAGAAGATCCTCGAGGCCGCGCGCACCTCGAACGCCGACGCGATCGGCCTGTCCGGGCTCATCACGCCCTCGCTCGAGGAGATGGCGCACGTCGCCGCGGAGATGCAGCGCGAGGGGTTCTCGGTGCCGCTCCTGATCGGCGGCGCGACCACCTCGCGCGTCCACACCGCGGTCAAGATCGCGCCTCGCTACGCCGGCCCGGTCGTCTACGTTCCCGACGCCTCGCGCGCGGTGGGCGTGACGACCAGCATCCTGTCCGACGAGCAGCGCGGCCCCTACGTCGCCGAGGTGGCCGCCGACTACGAGCGGATCCGCGAGCAGCACGCGCGCAAGAAGGGTCCGGCGCTGGTGACGCTCGCGAAGGCGCGCGCGAACGCGCTCGCGTTCGACTGGGCCGGCTACGCGCCGCCGGTCCCGACCTTCCTCGGCCGCCGCGCGCTCATGAACGCCGACCTCGCGGCGGTCGCCGAGTGCATCGACTGGGCGCCGTTCTTCCAGGCCTGGGAACTGTCCGGGCCGTATCCGGCGATCCTCGACGACCCGGTCGTGGGCGAGTCCGCGCGCGGCGTGCTCGCCGAGGGTCGCGCGATGCTGAAACGCGTGATCGACGAACGCTGGCTCACGGCGAACGCGGCGCTCGGTTTCTGGCCGGCCAACGCGGACGGCGACGACATCGTGCTGTGGACCGACGAGACGCGCAGGCAACCCGCGCTGGTCTGGCGCAACCTGCGCCAGCAGGGCGAGCGCGCGGCGGGCCGTCCGAACCTCGGCCTTGCCGATTTCGTCGGACCTGCCGGCGTGCGCGACTACGTGGGAGCTTTCGCGGTCACGTCGGGCATCGGTATCGACAAGCGGCTCGAAGCGTTCGCGGCGGCGAACGACGACTACTCGGGCCTGATGCTGAAGACGCTCGCGGACCGACTCGCGGAAGCGTTCGCCGAGTGGCTGCATCGCCGGGTGCGCACCGAACTGTGGGGCTACGCGCCGGACGAGGCGCTCTCCAACGACGCGCTGATCGGCGAGGAATACCGCGGCGTGCGGCCCGCGCCGGGCTACCCGGCCTGCCCCGACCACGCGGTCAAGGCGCCGTTGTTCGCGCTGCTCGACGCCCCTTCCTGCGGGATCACGGTGACCGAGAGCCTCGCGATGTGGCCGGCGTCGTCGGTCTCCGGCTTCTACCTCGCCCACCCGCAGGCGCGCTATTTCGCGGTCGGCCGGATCGGCGAGGACCAGCTCGAGGACTTCGCGCGCCGCGAGGGGATTTCCCCCGACGCCGCGCGGCGGCGCCTCGCCTCCAACCTCGGCTGATGCCGCCGTACACAGCGGCCTGTCTGGCCTGACCGATCCCGGTCGCGCCGGCGGCGAGGCGAATATTCGCTTGACTTGCCTCCGCGGTTGGCGGAAGGGTGGAGTCTGGCTTTTCTCGCCCGCCGGCGAGCGGGCCTGCCGGCGAAGCCGTCTCCTATAATCGCCGGGACCTGCCGCGCGGCATCGATCCGGGGGAGCCAGTCACCGCCATGCATTGTCCGACCAGGGTGTACGCGGACGTCGTCGTCGCAGCAGCCGACGGCAGGATCGACTTCGGCGGCGCGCAGGAACTCGAGGACGCGATGGCATCGGCGATCGCCGCCGAGTCCGGCACGCGCGGCCTGGTGGTCGACATGTCGAAGGTCGACTACATCAGCAGTGTCGGCCTGCGGTCGCTGATGGTCGCGGCCAAGGCGCTGCGCGCGCGCAAGGCCGTGATCGCGGTCGCCGCGTTGAAGCCGGTGGTGGCCGAGATCTTCGAGATCAGCCGCTTTCACCACGTGGTCGACGTGAGGCACACGGTGCGCGAGGCGATCGCGGCGATATCGCCGCAGGCGCTCGCTGCCTGGGACCGGGAGCACCCGGCGGAGGCCGGTTGAAGACCATCCGCTTCTGGGGGACGCGCGGCTCGATTCCGGTGGCCCTCACCGTGGAAGGGCTTCGCCGCAAGCTCGTCGCGGCGCTGCGCGGAGCTTCGGGCCGCCGGTTCGGGAGCGACGCGGAGATCGAGGCCTACGTCGACGGACTCGCGTTCCGCGACGGCGCCACCTTCGGCGGCCACACGTCCTGCGTCGAGATCGTCACCGGCGGCCCCGACTTCGTCATCTGCGACCTGGGCACCGGCGTGCGTCCGTTCGGGCAGGCGGCGCTCGCGCGCTCGAGCGGCCCGCAGACCTACCACGTGTTCCTGTCGCACGTGCACTGGGATCACATCATGGGCCTGCCGTTCTTCACGCCGGCCTACATCCCGGGCAACCGCGTGGTGATCTACGGCGGCCATCCGCACCTCGAGGCGGCGCTGCGCCGCCAGCAGGAACAGCCCTCGTTCCCGGTCGACTTCGACACCTTCCGCGCCGACATCTCGTTCGTCCTGCTCGAGCCGGGCCGCTGGCACGACGTCGCCGGGATGCGGGTGCTCCTGAAGCTCCAGCGCCACGCCGGGGACTCGTACGGCTTCCGCTTCGAGTCGCAGGGGAAGTCGGTCGTCTACTCGACCGACTCCGAGCACGACCTCGGCAACCGGCGCGAGACCGACGCGTTCGTCGAGTTCTTCCGCGGCGCCGACGTCGTGATCTTCGACGCGATGTACTCGCTCGCCGACGCGATCTCGGTGAAGGCCGACTGGGGGCACTCGAGCAACATCGCGGGCGTCGAACTGTGCCACGGGGCGGGCGTGAAGCACCTGTGCATGTTCCACCACGAGCCCGCGTTCGACGACGCCTCGATCGAGCACGTGCTCGCGGACACGCGGCGCTACGAGGAGATCTGCCGGACCGGGGAGCCGATGAAGGTGACCGCCGCGTACGACGGGATGGAAATCGACCTGTGACCGACGGGGCCGCCGCGGCCCCGGGCCGGATCGCGTCGTGGGTTCGCGCGGCGGGCCGGACCCGCTTCATCGGGCTCGCGGTGCTCGCCGCGCTCGCGCTCCTGATGCTCTTCGAGCCGTCGTTCGTCGTGCGGCAGCGGCACGACTGGTTCGACGCGTCGCAGCGCCTGCTGCCGCGACAGGTCAACGCGCTGCCGGTCACGATCGTCGAGGTCGACCAGAAGAGCCTCGCGGCGCTCGGGCAGTGGCCGTGGCCGCGCACCGTCCTCGCGCAACTCGTGCGCGAGATCCGCAAGGCGGGTCCGCGCGCGATCGGCTTCGACATCCTGATGCCGGAGCCCGACCGCAGCTCGCCCGAGCACTGGCTCGACACGCTGCCCACCCACGACGCCGACCTCGCGCAGGCGCTCGAGTCGCTGCCTTCGCACGACGCGGAACTCGCGCGGGCGCTCGGAGCGGGGAAGGTCGTGCTGGGCATGGCCGGGACGCCCGAGCCGACCGGTATGCTGCTGTTCTCCACGCCGATCCTGGTCGCGGGGTCCGAGCGCGATGCCGCGGGCATCCGCGGCCGGGTTCCGCACTTCGCCGGCGTCGTGTCCAACCTCCCGGTACTCGAGCGGGCGGCGGCGGGTCACGGGCTCCTGTCCGCCGACACCGAGGAGGGCATCGTGCGGCGGATGCCGATGGTCGCGAGCGTCGAGGCCACGCTCGTGCCGTCGTTCGCGCTCGAACTGCTGCGCGTGTCGGTGGGCGCGCCGCTGCTGCGCCTCAAGGCGCACGACGGCCGCGTGGAGGCGCTCGCGGCCGGCGGATTCGTCGTCGCGACCGAGGGCGACGGCGCGGTCCGGCTC
>WBZL01003372.1_pt1 | contig 14670 bp, 10 predicted proteins | sample 5204291 | NCBI WGS metagenome assembly WBZL01 (sample SAMN12344345, study PRJNA552823) | activated sludge metagenome | biome: Activated sludge suspended growth; feature: Nitrification reactor; material: Wastewater; isolation source: activated sludge from nitrification reactor of wastewater...
AGGGGTACCCGCAGCAGGGGTACCCGCAGCAGGGGTACCCGCAGCAGGGGTACCCGCAGCAGGGGTACCCGCAGCAGGGACAGCCGCAGCCGCAGTACCCGCAGCCGCCGCAGCATCCGGGTGGCGGCGGTTACGGCTGAGGGCGCTGGCCGTGGTGGCCGCCCGCGCGGGCGTCAGAGCGGGACGTCGCCCGGTAGCTGCACGATGTGCTCGCCCGCCACGAACAACCAGCGGCCCATCACCAGGTGGTGGTCGCCCACCCACGTGATGGCCTCGCCGCCGCCGACCTCGGGCAGGCCGGGGATCATGTCCTCGCTCTCGGCGTTCTCGCGCGGCGGGATCTTGGCCATCGGCGCGGGCCACTCGAGCTTGCCCTTGCCCTCGCGCGGCAGCGGGTAGGTCTTCTTGGTGGTGGTGTCGTAGAGCACGAGCTGGCGGTGGAGCACGTCGCCGAGGGCGCTGCGCAGCTCGACGAGCAGCCAGCGCGCGTCGGGTGAGCGCGAGTCGACGAAGGTGTTCTCGAACGGCGACGCGAGCTCGGGCTCGGGCTCCGGAATGTCGACGTCCTCGTCGTCGCGCTCGTCGTCGTCGGGCGGCGCGCAGGCCTTGGGCTCCTCCTCGGGCTCGCGCTCGCACTCGTCGCCGCTCATCGAGAACGCGGACTCGACGCGCCCGTCGGCCAGCCGGATCGCGATCGTGAGGTTGACGTTGCGGAGGTCGGCCTCGTGATCCGAGGCCGTCATGCACACCCAGTCGCCCTTGGGCGTGACCTCGAGCTCCTCCTCGGTGGTGAGGTCGAGCTGGGGCACCTCGGAGCCGGCCGCCTTGTACGCCGCCTTGGGGCACGGGGGGCGCAGCGGCAGCTTGGCCACCGTGCGCTCGGTCGCGTCGGCCAGCACGATGGCGCGGAGGTCCTTGCTGACGCCGCCCTTGGTGCCGAGGAACGCGAGCTCGCGCTTGCCCGGCAGCCACCGTGGCGAGCGGCCCGGCGTCTTGCTCAGCGTGCGGATCACCGCGCCATCGAGGTCGACCTCCGTCACGCCGCCGTCGCCCACCACCACGAGCGTGGTCGCGGTCGCGAGCGGCGGCTTCGTACCGGCCACGTCGACCGCCGGCGTGCCGACGACCTCGCCCACGGCAGTGCCGAAGAGCGCGTCGGGGGTGGCCTTCGCGTCGGGGGTGGCCTTCGCGTCGGGGGTGGCCTTCGCGTCGGGGGTGGCCTTGGGCGCCGAGCCCTCGGCGCTCGGGTTGGCGTCGGTCGTCTCGCGTTGGCAGGCGAGGGCGAGCAGCCCGAGCGACAGCGAGAGCGCAGCGGTGTGGCGTGGCATGGGGCCCGTCGAGCATCCCACGCTCGCACGATGCCTGCGAGGGCGCTCGCACCCGGGGGCGCCACTCGCCCCCTTCCACCTCTACTTTATGCCAGGTACGGGGTCTTGTGGCAACCCCCGGGCCATGCCGCAGGGTCGACGACCATGACGACGCACGCGGTGGTGATCGTGGGTGGGGGACCGACGGGGCTGATGTTGGCGGGGGAGCTGGCGCTCGCGCGGGTCGACGTGGTCGTCGTCGAGCGGCGCGACAGCCAGGCGCTCGAGGGCTCGCGCGCAGGCGGCCTGCACTCGCGCACGATCGAGGTGCTCGATCAGCGCGGGCTCGCGGAGCGCTTCCTCGCGCAGGGGACGATCATGCAGGTCACGGGCTTCGCGATGAATCGCCTCGACATCAGCGACTTTCCGACGCGCCACAGCTACGGCCTGGTGCTGCCGCAGGAGGAGGTCGAGCGCACGCTCGCGGCCTGGGTCGACGAGCTGGGGGTCCCGATCCTCCGCGGGCGCGAGGTGACGGGCTTTGCCCAGGACGACGCCGGCGTCGACGTCGAGCTCTCCGACGGCCGCGCGCTCCGGGCCGCGTACCTCGTCGGGTGCGACGGCGGGCGCAGCCTGGTCCGCAAGGCGGCCGGCATCGAGTTCGCGGGGTGGGATCCGTCCGTCAGCTACCTGATCGCCGAGGTCGAGCTGGCCGACGAGCCACCGTGGGGCCTGCGTCGCGACGACAGGGGCATCCATGGCCTCAGCCGGCTCGGAGACGGCACGCGCGTGCGGGTGATGTCGAGCGAGCCGCACGTCGTGCGAGGCGACGCGCCGACCGTGGCCGAGCTCCGCGAGGCGCTCGTCGCTGTCTACGGGACCGACTACGGGGTCCACGATGTCACGTGGATCTCGAGGTTCACCGACATGGCCCGGCAGGCGGCGTCCTACCGCGACCGGCGGGTGCTCCTGGCCGGCGACGCGGCGCACGTGCACTCCCCCGCCGGCGGACAGGGTCTCAACCTCGGGGTGCAGGACGCCGTGAATCTCGGGTGGAAGCTCGCGCAGGTGGTCCACGGCACCGCGCCCGAGGGCCTGCTCGACACCTACCACGCGGAGCGGCACCCCGTCGGTGCGCGCGTGCTCGACAACAGCCTGGCCCAGACGGCGCTCAACCGCGGGGACGCGCGGACGAGCGCGCTGCGCGAGGTCGTGGCCGACCTGCTCAGGATGGACGAGCCGCGCAAGCGGTACGCCGCGATGATGTCGGGCCTGGACATCCACTACGACCTCGGCCCGGGGCACCCGCTGCTCGGGCGCCGCATGCCCGACCTCGACCTCTTGCCGTCGGGGCCCGGAGCGGTCTCCGAGGGCGGCGCGCGGCGGGCATTCACGCTCCTGCACGAGGCCCGACCGGTGCTGCTCGATCTGGGTCACCCCGGAGCCCTCGACCTCGGGCCATGGGCCGATCGGGTGAAGCGGTTCGATGCACGCTACGCCGGGGCGTGGGAGCTGCCCGTGCTCGGCCCGGTCGCGGCTCCCTCGGCCGTGCTGGTTCGGCCGGATGGCTACGTCGCGTGGGTCGGCCAGGGCACGGCCGAGGGGCTCCGCGAGGCCCTCACCACGTGGCACGGGCCGCCCGCGCACGGCGGCCCGTGCCCGTGATCAGCTCGGGTCGTTCGTATACGATGGCACCGGGGTGCGCTTCCAATTCGAAGACGCATTCGTCGAGGGCGAGGGCGTCGTGGTGTCCGAGCCGCGGCAGGAGGCACGACCGGTGCGAGCGCGACACGGGGCGTCGGCGCTCGCCCGCGTCGGTGTCACATGAAGTCGTCGTCGTCGCCGCCGCTGCCGCTCGGCGTGTACCCGGCCAGTCGCTTGAAGATGCGCTGCGCGAACACCTGGCAATCGCCCTGGTCGTAGCGGGGGATGCCGTCGTGGGTGTCCTGGAACGCCCGCACCACGTCGCCCACCGTCTTGCCCACGAGCTTGGCGTCTGCGAGCACGGGCATCTCGATGCGGTGCTCCCAGCGGGCGCCGTACTGGATGGTGTCGCTGCCGTTGGTCCGCGACAGGCGGATGAAGTCGTCGCCCACCTGGCAGAGGACCTCCTGGTGTCGGCTCTCGGTCCACTCACCGCGCAGGAAGATCTTCGTGACCGCAGTGGTGTCGCCCGGCGAGAACGAGTCGATGCGCTTCTCCACGATCTCGTTGGGGCCACCGCCGCCCGACACGTCACCGAACAAGTCGTCCATGATCCCTCGCCTCCATCGCGCCCGTCGTCCTCATGCGTACGCGCGTGCGCGCGCATCTACGTCGAGACGCGGCAGGATACCCCTGCGTGCGCGAGGTGGGCAACGACGGCGTTGGTCGTGCGCGATCACGAGCAATGATCTCGGCGCTCGATGACCTGCCGGTTGTTCCCGCGCGCACGACCGCTTGCGCGTGGAGCTGCACGAGCCTGCGGCAGCGAGGCTCGCAGGGCGAGCCTCACGAGCCTGGGCTCGTGGGCGACGGGGCCGTGGCCGCCCTTGGAGCCCCCGTCGCGGGGGCGAGGGCCGTCGTCGGGGGCTCGGTGGCGAAGATCTCGTCGACCGACGATGCCGTGGCCGCACGGCGGAGCCACTGCGAGAGGCGCTCGACGTCGGTACAGCGGGTGATGCGCTCCCGATGCGGCGGATCGGGCACGAGACCACGGACGTCGAGCAGCTCGAGGATGCTCGCGGCGCGGCCTTGCGAGAGGCCCTGCGAGAGGCCCTGCGAGAGGCCCTGTGAGAGGCCCTGCGAGAGGCCCTGCGAGAGGCCCTGCGAGAGGCCCTGTGAGAGGCCCTGCGAGTGGCCTTCGCTCTCCGCGGTGGCCTTCACCTCGGCGAGGAATCGCTTGCCCCACTCGCTGCGTGGCTTCCAGTCCTTCATTTGCATGTCGATCGTGCTCCGAATGACGTCGCCGAGGACGGCGAGCAGAGTGTCCCAGTAGTATAGACCAACGTCGTCGGGGGAGGCATCGAGCGCGGTGGCCAACGCAAGGCCGATGTCGGCAGCGATGGGCTCGTTGGCACGAACGAGCCCAGAGAGGAAGGCGAGCTCCAGGGAGCGCTTGGCGTCCTCGGGGTTGGTGACGGGGGGAAAGTGGGCCGCGGTGATCACCAGTGGACGCATGGTGACCATGCCGGACTGGAACGGACCGGCGGCCCAGGCCGCGATGGCTGGATCGTTGGTGACCACCAAGAGGTAGGACGGCACGCGGAGGCGATAGTGCTGACCGGCGTGGTAGAGGAGCCAGGAGAAGGGCTTGGCCTCGTCCTTGGAGAGCTGGACCTCGAGGGTGAGGGCCGCGAAGGGCTTGGGCTCTCCGGGGCGACGCAGCTCGAGGCCGAGGTCGGCGCGGAGCGGCGGGACCTTGCTCTGCGACGACTCGCCGCGATGGAGCTCGAGGTCGACCGGCAGATCGCCGAGCTCTTCCTGGAGCGCAGGGAGCAAGAGCTCGGGGTGCTCGGCCAACAGCTCGACGAGGGCTTCGTGGAGGAGCGATGCCATGGCTTCGGCAATGTCTTGATGCCGAGGCGATGGATGTGCAACTGGGAGGAATCGACCACCCCCGGCCCACCCGCGGGCCAGCGCGCGAGGAGGAGCAGGTGCGGGTGGTCCAACGATGTTCGTGGTGGAGGACGATTCCTTGCGATCGGCTGCGGCTCGATCGGGACACTCGCGCTAGGAGGGGAGCATGTAGTGCTCGCCGGGGATGCACGGACCGGCGATGTCGAACGACGGGCGCACGCCTGCACCCTAGCCCGAAGCGTTCGCGGGAGAATGGGCGAGCCCGCCGCGACCGAGCTCATCGGTCACCCCATCGCAGCGCCGAGGCACCACGAGGCACAGCGCGGCGCCTCGCTCTCGCGGCCCAGGCCCGCGAAGATCTCCGCGGCGAGCGTGCGGGCGGTCTTGCTGTCGCGCACGTCGTAGTGCTTGCGGTCCTCGGCGATCACGGTGCGGACGGCCGGGCGCTGGTAGACGTCGGCGAGCGCCTCAGCCTCCCCTGGGCGCGCGGAGCCTGGCGATCGAGTAGCGCGCCGTGAGCACCGACAGCTGGTACTCCTTGGGTGGCCTGGTCAGGCGCTCCTGCTCGAGGCGCTCGTGCAGCGCGCTGGCGCAGCGCGGGCAGCGGGCGCCTCGCATCACGTGGGCCGAGAGCCACGCCATGGTCACGCGCGCGTCGGGGTTGCGGACGGCGAACGCTTCGGCGATGCGCTCCGCCGTCGCCACGTCACCCGGGGACTGCCGCGCCAGGGTGACGGCCGCCACCTCGCGTGCGAACCAGTGGGCCTCCGGGTCGGCGAGCACCTGCTGCAGGCAGCCGGAGCCCCGGCGGCAGCGCTCCAGCAGCGCACGTCCGGGCTCCCACCGGGCGAGGTTGCGGGTGACCTCCGCGGGCTGCCCCTTGGCCCGCATCGCGGCCTCGACGATCGGCAGCCCCTCCGGGCCGGCGGCGAGGATGCCGAAGCGCGCGGCTTCCCAGCGGATCTCGTGCACGAAGTCGGGGCCCTGCACGAGGTCGCGGTCGTAGACGCCGGTGCGGATCACGTGGGCGAGGCAGGCGGTGGCCCGCTCGCCGCCGATGCGGCCGAGCGCCTCGGCGATCGTGAACATGTCGCCAGGGTCCTTCGACGCGGTGGCGCAGCGACACAGCGGCTCCACGGCTCGCTCGTCGCCGAGCAGGCCCAGCGCGTTGGCGATCGTTGCGCGGCGCATCGGCACCTCCACGTCGTCATCCGAGCTGCCACGCCGCGGTCGCGCGCCGCAATCACCGGTGGGCAGGGCGCGCAGGAGCGGCTCGACGGCCTCGCTCGAGCCGATCGCGCCGAGGAACCCGGCCGCGGCCAGGACGAGGTGGGTGCCGTCGATCCCGTGCAGCTGCGCGAGCTCGCCGATCGCGGCGTGGCGCCCTTCGAGCAGGTCCACCACCCGCGGGACGGCGGGCGCACCGATGGCGGCCAGGGCGATCTTGCTGCGCTCGGCGATGTTGGTGGTGGTGAACGCATCGGGCACGCGAAAGACGGCGGTGAGCAAGGCGTCCACCGCCGCGGGGTCGGCGAAGCGGCCGAGCGCGTCGGCGGCCCGGCGGTGCACCGTGACCGGCTGCACCTCGATGGGCTGCTCGAGCACGGTGATCAGGGCAGGGACGGCCCGTCGGTCGCCCACCGCCTCGAGGGCCACGATCAGCGCCTCGCGGACCTCGCCCGTGGCGTCGAGGCGTGGGTTGGCGACGATCGCCGCGAGCGTGTCGACGAGCGCCGGGGTCGCGGCCGTGTCGCTCGCCTTCATGATCCCATCGATCGCCCGCAGCGTGCGCTCGTAGGCCGCCGTGGTGCCGTCGAGGCCGAGCGCGGGCGCATCGTCGCGCGCGGTAGGCTCGGCCTTCGTCGGGGGCGGGCTCGCGGGGCTCGACGACGGCGCCGCCGTGGCGGGCACGGTGTCGGAGCCCCGCGGGACGCAGCCGAGCGCGAGCGCGAGCGCGACGCAGAGGAGGGGCGTGCGGAGGGCGCGGTCGCGCATGGTGCGAGGGATCGTAGCGCGAGGCGCTGGTGCGACGGTGGAGCGCTCAGCGACCGAGCAGGAAGGGGTCGATGCAGCCCGTGGGCGCGGCGGCTTCGATGACCAGGCCGTGCTCGAGCTCGGCGTGGAGGCGGGCGAACGCGGGCGCGAGGCGGGACCAAGGCACGTCGAGCTCGGCGCTCACCAGGGCATGACGGCACACCGGCCCCAGCGCGGGGAGCTCGTCGAGCAGCCACGGGATCGCAGTGGCGGCGGGATCCCACGCGGTGGGGCACGCACCGTCGGGACCCGAGAGGTTGCGGCCCCTCCACACCCAGGTGACGACGGGGGGCAGGGGGCACCCGTCGTTACCGATGAGCTCGGCGCTCAGGAGCATGCCATCGGCGGCGAACAGGATCTGCGGGCGAACGCAGGAATCGTCGGCGGCGCCGTGGCGCTCGCAGGTGCGTGGTGGGACCACGGAGAGCCCGCGTGGCCCTTCGTCGGTGTCGACGGCGAATTCGTAGGCGGCCATGCCGGCACGGCCGCTCGTGTAGAGCACGTCCACGAGGGTGCCCATGGTCACGCTGCCGTCGAGGACGACCAGCGCGACGTCGGGCCAGCGACTTTGGCGGGCCTCCTCGTGGGCGAGCACCTCGACGAGCCGACCGTGCAGCGTCGGGACGAGGTGCTCGGTGGCGGTGGTGGGATCGAAGCGGCCGAGGATCCGAGAGGGAACGAGGGTGGTCGCGGCGCCGCGCAGCACGACCACCTCGCGCGGTGTCACCCAGAGGGTGACGGGAAGCTCGAGGATCTCGAACGTGCCGCGGGCCTCGACGTGTACGAGGGTGAGGGCGTCCTCGTCGTGGGTGGGGGGCGCCGCGACTGGGGGCGGGGCGGGGGACGGCGGCGAGGGGCGCTCGGGGGCATGGGGCTCACGCCGCGAGCACCCGCCGAGGCAGGACGCGAGGGCGAGCAGCGAGAGTGAGGCGCGCACGCTCCATCGTAGCAGGGCGGCGACGCAGCGGACCTCGAGCATGTGCGGGCGTGCCTGCCTCACCCTCCCTGCGCCCGCAGCCACTGGCGCATGTCGGCCACCTGGCTGCCGTGGAACGGATCTGCGTCGCCCTGCCACGCCTCGATTCCCTTGCGTACGAGCGCGAGCGCTCGCGCTCGATCGCGACCCGTGGCCACCAGCGCCCGCGCGAGCACGAATTCCACGTGCGGCCGGATCCGGTCGGCGAGCGGGCTCGCCACGTAGCGCTCGAGGTACGGCAGCCCTTGCTCGGCCTCGCCGAGCTCGAGCAGCGTCTCGCCGTAGCCGTGGCACAGGTCGAGCACCAGCGGGTGATCGGGGGGAATCTCCGATTCCCGCACGATCTCCCACGCGCGCTCGAGGTGCTCTCGCCCCTTGCTCGGGCCCGCTCCGATCTCGAAGGCCATCCGCGCCTGCTCGCGCAGCGTGGGCAGCCGATCGATGTTGAGCGGGTGCAGCTGCTCCTCGATCTCGGCCACGCGAGCCATCGATGCGAGCGCGGCCTCGTCCTCGCCGAGGTCTTCCTGCGCGAGCGCGATGGCGTAGAGCGACCGGGCGACGAGCGGGTGCGTGTCGCCGTACACCTGCTGCCGCCGCGCCAGGCCCCGCTCGGCGAGCGCCTTGGACTCGGCGTAGCGGCCCCGTACGTAGAGCAGCCGCACCAGCAGGTGCTCGGAGAGCACGACGTCGGGGTGGTCGTCGCCGAGCGCCTTGCGGCGGATCGCCAGCGATCGCTCGGCCAGCGCGCCGGCCTCGTCGTGCCGGCCGAGGGCGAGCGCCGCGAAGCCGAGGTCGCTCGCCGCCTTGGCGACCATGGGGTGCTCCGGCCCGAGCGCGCGCTCCGACAGCACGAGCGTGCGCTGCCGCAGCGCGTAGGCCCGCTCGCGGTCCTCCGCCACCGCCACCACGGTCCCGAGGTCCGCCAGCGCTCGGATGGTGGCGTCGGGGTCCTCTGGCGCTCGCCGCTCCACCATCGCGAGCGCGCGCTCGCAGTGCTCGATCGCCTCGTCGAGCTTGCCCGAGTCGCTCTGCAGCGCACACATGGCGTGCTCGAGCTCCACCGCGAGCTCCTCGTCGCCGCCGCCGTGGCGCTCCAGCGCGGCGCGGGCGTGCTCGGCCCACTGCCAGCGCTCGCGGTAGGGCACCGCCGGCTCGGCCGCCACCAGGCACGCGGCCCGGCACGCGAGGTCGAGCTGCTCGGACTCCAGCGCGGCGAAGTACGCGGCCTCGAACGCGCCCGCGCCCGCCAGCGCGCGGCCCATCGCCGCCTCGAGCCGGCCGCGGGTGAGCTGGTACGCTGCGCGCAGGCCGGCGGGAGCGTCGGGGCCCATCGCGTCGGTGACGGGCTGCAGCGCGTCGAGCCCGGCGGCGTAGCGCCCCATGTCGTAGTGCGCCTGTGCGGTCGCGAGGCCGCGCTCGAGCGGCTCGCGCTCGGGCGGTGCGAGCGAGCCCTCCGCGGCCGCGTCGAGCGAGCGGCCGGCGCACGCCTCGATCGAGGGCAGGCGCGCGACGGTCGAGGGTGCGTTGTGCACGGTGGTCGCGTCGGCACGCGCGAGCACGTCGAGCGCCGCCTGCATCGCGACGCGACGTCGCCGCAGGCAGCCGAGGCGGCGGTCGGCCTCGGCATCGACGGATCGAGCGCGCAGCTCCAGGCACGCCTGCTCGCGCGCGCTCGCCCAGTCGCGCGTGAAGGCCTCGACCGCCGCGTCGACCTGCTGCCACGTGGGCTCGGCGTACGCGAGGGCGGTCCCGAGGATCGCCTCGCGCACGGGCTGCTGCTGCGCCTGGCCCCACAGCTCCTCGTGGAGCTGCGCGGCGGTCGGGCACGCGGCGTGCTCGGGCGGTCGCGCGAGCACGAGCACCGTCACCGCGACCGCGGCTGCGGTCGCGAGGCCGAGCCCGAGCGCCGCCCAGCGCCGGCGCGTGGGCCCTCGGGCGGCCTCCAGCGCGGCGAGCACTGCGTGCATATCGGCGAAGCGACGCTCCGGAGCCGGCGCCAGCATGCGGCGCAGCGCCCGGAAGATCGCCCGCGGGATCTCTCGCTCGGTCGGTGCCTGAAGCTCTCCGCGCGCCGTGACCCTGGCCAGCTCCTCGTACGACCTCGCCGCGAACGGCCGTCGCCCGGCGAGCAGCTCGAACAGCACCACGCCGAAGGCGAATTGATCCACCCGCGGATCGTCGACGGTGCGGCTGAACTGCTCGGGGGCCATGTAGGCCGGCGTGCCCATCGCGAAGCCGGTCTGCGTGAGGCGGTCCTCCGGGGCGACCGAGACCGGGGGCACCGCGGGCTGGTCGCCGGTGTCGTCGCCGTGGCCCGAGCCCGTCGAGGACACCGCGAAGGCCGCGCGCGCGAGCCCGAAGTCGAGCACGCGCACGCGGCCGTCGTCGCCCACCATCACGTTGTCGGGCTTGAAGTCGCGGTGCACGAGCCCGGCCGCGTGCGCGGCGGCCAGGCCACGGCCGGCCTCGAGCATTACGCCGAGGATCTCGCCCTGGGAGCGCCGCTCGGCGTCTCGCCAGCGTCGCAGGTCCACGCCCTTGACGAGCTCCATCGCGAGGAAGAGCTGGCCGTCGTGCTCCCCGATCTCGAACACCTCGACCACGTTGGGGTGCGAGAGCCGGGCGAGCACCTTCGCCTCACGGGCCAGGCGCGCGCTCGCATCGGAGCGCGAGCGGGTGGGGCGCACGAGCTTGATCGCCACGGTGCGATCGAGCGTGGGGTCGTGGGCCTGGTACACCACGCCCATGCCGCCGCGGCCGAGCTCCTCGAGCACGCGGTAGCGGCCGATGGCCGTGGGGGCCGAGTGGGGCACGAGGCCGGCGAGCGCCGTCTCGTGGTCATCCGAGCCCAGCACGATCGTGCGCTCGGTCGCGTGGGCGACGCGCGTGGATTCGGCCGCGGGCGGCTCGTCCTCGGAGGCCTCGGTCATCGCGAGCGCCCGCGAACGATAGCACCCGCGCCTCACGGCTGGCCTGCTGCCGTGTCAGCGGTCGCCCTCGTGCGGTGGCCAGCCCATCACTGCCAGCGCCGCGAGGTCGACCGGGTGGTGGAGCCTGCGCCGCACCTGCGGGAGCACGCCACGCTCGCGCAGCCACGCGAAGAGGCGGTGGCGCTCGTCGAAGTCGTCGCTCCGCGGCGCGGTCGCACCGTCCGGGTGGGTCCGTCGCGCGTCCATCAGCGCCTGCGTCGACATCGGCGGCGTGAAGGTGGCGTCGACGGGCATCGGCTCGCCGCGCCGGTGACGGATCGCAGTGAGGGTGGCGGCCGCCAGCAGGCGGATTTCGGCGACGTAGGCTCCACCGATGCCACACGGCGTGCGGTCGTCGAGCGCCTGGGTGACAGCAGCGAGGATGGCGTCGTCGTCGAGCGGCTCCGCGAGGACGTCCTCGAGCGCCCACGCCCGCCGCTCGCCGCCGGCAGCGATGCGAGCGAGCAAGTCGGCCGGATCGGGCGCCCGATCGACGGCGGCGTCGGGCCGCGTTGCCGGGGCGATCCGCTCCAGATCGGGCGGGGCGAGGTCGGAGATCGCCGTGTGGTGATCGATGGCATGCCCGCTCTCGTCGAGGGTGCCGAGGTCTCGCAGCCGCTGGTATCGGGCCAGCACCACGGCGTCCGGGGCGTCGGGGTCGTGGGCCATCGACAGCGGCGGCAAGCCGGCCGCGACCTCTCGACGCTCGATCTCCGTCGCGGTCAGCGGTGGAGGGCTCCAGATGAACGCGCGCGGATCCATGCCCCGCGCGGCGCGGGTGCGAGCTTGGACGAGCTCGGCGAGCAGCTTGAGGGGCCCGTAGCGCAACGGCACCTGCAACGTACACGGCCGCTCGTCGTCGGCGAGCCGCTCGAGCGCCGCCACCACCTGGGGATCCGCGCTCGGGGTGTGCATCAGCACCGACAGCATCGCGACGCGCTCCTCGAGCGAGCCGCGCAGGTGGTCGACGATCGCGGCGCCTTCGTCGATGGGCGGCGGCTCGGCGTAGGCGAGCGCGGCCCCGGTGCGCAGCGCGGGCAGCCAGCGGTCGCTCAGCACCTCACCCAGGTCGGCACCGCCGACCGTGCGCAGCTCGTACCCCAGCTCGACGTCGAACGCCCATGTGCACGCGTCGAGCGGGGCGCCAAGCTCGGCCACGGCCGCCGCCACGGCCGGCAGCACGCGCGCGCGGTTGTGCCAGGCAAGGTGCGGATCGCCGGGTGACACCGAGGGGGCCGTCGGCGCGACCGCGCTCAGGGGGAAGCCCCACACGACCCAGCGGATCCAGATCTGGGCGTGCGACGGATCGGCGAGCAGGCGCAGCGACACGAGCTCGTAGCCGCTACCCTGGTCGGGCCACCATCGTGCGATCCACTCGGGCTCGGCGCCCGGCGTTGGGCTCGCGATGGTCGCTCCCCAGATCGTAAGCTCGGGTGGGATCTCGCCGGCGCTCGCCAAGCACGCTGCGATCGTCGCGACGACCTCGGCATGGGCGACGCCGAGGGAGCGCGACAGCACCTGGTCGGGCCCGAGCACCTCGTCGGGCCAGCGAGCGGCGAGCGGCTCGGCCCCCGCGCGCCACGACGCCGCGCCGGCACTGCCACGGGCGCCATACGGGCGGAACCAGGTCGTGGCCGATGCGGTCAGCAGGCGCGCCATCGCGTCGGCGAGCGACCCGCGGAGCGCGGCCATCGGGATGGTCACGGACAGGGAGACGGAGCGGAGGCCCATCGGAGCGTCTCGGTCGGGTCCAAGTATGCCGGTGGTGGGTGCTGCTCACCACGCTGCGGGCTCGACGAGGCCTCGCGGGTGTGGGCCGCGAGATCTGCGAGCGTCGATGTCACGAGCGCGGCCGGTGACTGTGCGGGTGCAGCGGCGCGAGCGCGAGCAGCTCGAGCGGCGTGGAGCCGACCGGCTCGGATGTCGGCCCGACTCACCCGTCGGTGACGCTCACGCCCTTCCAGAAGGCCACGCGCCCCTCGATCGACTTGGCCGCCGCGGACGTCTGCGGGTAGAACCATGCCGCGTCGGCGTTGGTCTTGCCGTCGACGACCACGTTCAGGTAGCTCGCGGTGCCCTTCCACGGGCACACGGTGTGGGTCGTGCTCGGGGTGAGGTGCTCCTTGCGGAGCGAGGCCTCGGGGAAGTAGGCGTTGCCCTCGACCATCACGATGTCGTCCGACTCCGCGATGACGGCGCCGTTCCAGCTTGCGCGCTTCATGCTGCCTTCCTAGCAGCCGCGGGTGCCCGCGACAAACCCGCAATGGCGGCGGCGAGGCGGCGCACCTCGAGCAGGTGCGGGCGTACCTGCGGGCGCTAGCGCTGCGCGCTCCTTAGCACCACGAGGCCCCCGACCCCTGCGACCACCGAGGCCGTCAAGATCCCGAGCTTCGCGGCGTCGAGGCTCGCGGGGTCGGGGAACGCCAGGCCGGCGATGAACAGCGCCATCGTGAAGCCGATGCCGCCCAGCAGGCCCACGCCGAGCACCTGCGCCCAGCGTACGCCCTGCGGGAGGTCGGCGATGCGCAGCCGGACCGCGAGCCACGAGGCGCCGAAGATGCCCACCGGCTTGCCGAGCACGAGGCCCAGGGCGACGCCCAGGGCGACGCCCTCGCCGAGCGCGGCTGGGCCCACGCCGGCGAGGCTCACCCCGGCGTTGGCGAACGCGAACACGGGCAGGATGAGGAACCGGACCACGCCGGCGATCGCGTGCTCGAGGTCGAGCAGCGGCGCAGAGCCGGCGTCGCGCAGGAGCGCCAGGCGGTCGAGCAGGTGCTGCTGCTGGGGCGTGTTGAGGCCCCGGTCGCGGGGCGGGCCGATGCGCCGCAGCTCGGTGAGCACGCCCTCGACGCGGCTGACGAGCATGGCCCCGTCGATGCGGGTGCGGGCCGGGATCGTGAACGCCATCAGCAGGGCGGCGATGGTGGCGTGCACCCCCGACTGGAGGAACGCCACCCACACCGCGAGGCCGATGACGAAGAACACCACCGAGCTGCGGACCCCGAGGACGCTGGCGGTCACCGAGATGCCCACGCCCACCACGCCCGCGACGAGGGCGGAGGTGGCGATCTGGTCGGTGTAGAACACCGCGATCACCAGCACCGCGCCGATGTCGTCGACGATGGCGAGGGCGGTGAGCATGATCTTGAGCCCCAGGGGGACGCGGCTACCCATCACGGCGAGCACCCCGAGCGCGAACGCGATGTCGGTGGCCATGGGGATGCCCCAGCCGACCCGCGCCGGCCCCTCGGGGTTGACGAGCACGTAGACGAGCGCGGGGACGAGCATCCCGCCCGCGGCGGCGACGGCAGGGAGCGTGGCCTTGCGGATCGACGACAGCTCGCCCACGAGCAGCTCGCGCTTGATCTCGAGGCCCACGAGGAAGAAGAACACGCTCATCAGGCCGTCGTTGATGAGGTGGTGCAGGCTCTTGGTCATCCCGAGGGGCCCGAGCGACACCGTGACCGGCTGCTCGAGCAGCGCGTGATACGAGTGGGCGAGGGGCGAGTTGGCGCAGCTCATGGCCACGGCCGTGGCCACGAGCAGGAGCAACGCGCCGGCCAGCTCGTGTCGGGCGAACGCACGCAGCGGATCGAGGAGCGCGTCGATGGGGGCACGGGTGCTGGCATCGGGGGTGGGGGTCGTTGCTTCGATGGCCATCGGTCCGTGGTCTCCCCAGGAGGTGGGCCCATCCCGATAGCACGACCTCCGCCGAACGTCGCGCCGAAGGCCCGTGGCGCCGCTCGTAGCGCGGAGCAGCGGCGGGGGGCGAGGGCCGACCGCGCGAGGGTCGTCGTGGCCATGGCCTGGATCGAGCGCGTCGGCG
>WBZL01003374.1_pt1 | contig 14662 bp, 16 predicted proteins | sample 5204291 | NCBI WGS metagenome assembly WBZL01 (sample SAMN12344345, study PRJNA552823) | activated sludge metagenome | biome: Activated sludge suspended growth; feature: Nitrification reactor; material: Wastewater; isolation source: activated sludge from nitrification reactor of wastewater...
CGAATCTCTCGCCTACACGCGCTGGCTCGCCACGCACCACTACGAGAACTTTCACGTCGTCAGCTTCCTGCTCCCCAAACACCTCCACCAGGACTTCTACAACGTCTACTCGTTTTGCCGCTGGGCCGACGACCTCGGCGATGAAATCGGCTCCACCGAAGAGTCGCTGCGCCTGCTCGCCTGGTGGCGCGAACTCACCAACGACGCCTACGCCGGCCGCGCCACGCACCCCGTCTTCACCGCGCTCCAACCCACCATCGAGCGCCACCGCCTGCCGTTGGCGGTGGCGGGTGCGGCCTCGCTGATGCTGGTCGTGAGCCTCACCCTGGCCGCACTGCAACTGCGCGACGAACGCGACCGCGCGCTGGCCAATGAAGCGCGCGCGCAGGGTATCGCGCGTTTCCTGGTCGACACGTTGTCCACCGCCAATCCGTGGGGCGCCGAGGCCGGTGGCGGCACACTGGTCGAGGCGATGGATCGTGCAGCCGAGAAACTGGACTCCGGGCTCAAGCAGTCGCTGGATGTACGTCGCGAGATCCGTGTCGCGATTACCTCGGTGTACCAGGCGACTGATCGCCACGATCGCTGCATGGAACTGCTGGCTACGCCTGCGGCGAGGTCCGAGCGTGCCGTTGCCACGCCGCTGCAACGGGCCGAATTGGCGATCCTCGATTCCAAGTGCCATTTCGCGACAGACCAGCGCGAGGGAGCATGGTCCTTGCTGGACGAGGCCGAGATGAGTCTCGCAGGCACGCAAGGGGCCGCCGCGGATCGATTGCGCGCGGCACTGATGGTGGAACGCGGCGAAATCCGCTCGCTGGAAGGCAAGTTGCAGGAAGCCAACGGCTACATGGAGGCCGTCCTCGCTTTGGGGCCAGGAGACCACGACCGCGAGCATGAGTTCAGCGCCAACCGGCAACTCGCTTTCAACCTGTTTGCGACGAAGGACTACGCTGCAGCAGCCGAGCGGTTTCAGCGCGCGCTGGCGCTGGGCCGGGAGGTCCATGGCCCGACCCATCGAAGCACGCTCACGACCGCAGGCGGTTACGCGATGGTGCTCGAGCGCCTTGGCCGCGCAGAGGAGGCGGAGGCGTTGTTGCACCAATCCATAACAGCCGCCGAAGGCATCCGCGCAAAAGGCGGCGAGCCGCAGATTGCAGTGGCGGTCTTGCGCGACAACCTTGCCACTGTCCTGTTCCAGCAGGCGCGCCTCGACGAGTGCATGGCCGAGGCCCGTGCCGCACTCGAGGTCTACCAGCGCGAAGCGCCTGAAACCACGCGCGGGTACAACCCGTCCTGGCGCATTGCCAGTTGCGCCTACATGTTGCATCGATTCGACGTCGCCGGAGCGCACGCCGAAATGGCCCTGGGATTCGCCATGAAGGGTATTCCGGTGGGCATCATCAATTCGGAACGCATGCTGGCGGCAGTGGCCGCGCGGCGCGGCGATCTTGAGCGCGCCGCAGAGCATCTCGATCGGGCAGACACGGCGCTGGCGAGCACCGAAATGGCAAGCCAGTGGCAGCAACGTCAACATCGGCGGTCCGCTGGCGACCGACGCCCGTGGACTTCCCCGCATCGTCAACACCGTGGTCGACCGCGGTGCCGTCGAAGCCCAGCCGCCAGCGAACACCGGTCCGACCATCTCGGCCCTGGAGCCGCTGGTCAACAGCACGACGACGCTGCAAGCCACCGACGGCCCGACGCAAACCACCCGCGTGTTCTTCTTCACCCAAAGCGGCAATGGCACGGGACAGAGCACGATGAACTGCGATGTGACGGCGGGCAACGGCGCTGTGGTCGTGCGCCCCGTGCAGACAGTCTCCAACGGTGGCCTCGCCTTGCCAGTGGACCTTGCGCTGGACAATCCGGTCGCCGGCAATGGCAACGTTCAGGCCACGCTGTCCTGCGAGGTCTTCCGCGAAAACGCCAACGTCTACACGTTGACCTACTTCTTCGTGGTGCGGGATCCGCAGTTATTCCGCAACGGCTTCGAGTAAGACGACCGCCGGCGAGATCGGCGTTCCGGCTACGCTTCGGAGGTCGCCCGGGTTGGCCATGCGCCACCCGGCGCTTCATCCGCCGACAGGCCCCAACGTCGCCTGCACTTTCTTCGGCAGCTTTGCGCGTACCAGTTGGTAAGCCTGCTGCAGGCGCTCGCGGACCCAGTCCTCGGGGAAGTCGGCCGGATTGGGCAGCAGCACCCAATGTACGCGCGCCAGGTATGGCGCCGGCACGATGCCGGGCTGATCGGTCAGTTCGAGGAAGCGCTCCTGTTCCACCTTGAACGACACGCGCCCGGCCTCGGCGCCGTCGAGGCAGGTCACTGCGAACATCTTGCCGCCGACCGAATAGACCAGGTCGTTACCCCATTTGACGTCCTGGGTGACGCCCGGCAGGCCGAGCAGCCACCCGTCGTAGGTGCGGTGGTCCATCCTCAGCTCGCGAAGCCGACGCGGATCTTCAGCAACAACGCCGTGCCCAGGCCCCAAGCACCGTTGAGGATGAATGCCGCCATCCAGATCCGCGTGTCACCACCAGCCGCGAAGGGCATGCCCTTGAGCGGGAACACCACCAGCAGCGCGACCAGGCTCGGCAGTACCGCACCGAACACCAGCGCCAGCAGCCAGTAACCCACCCCGCGCTGGCTCCGCAGCGCATAGCCCACCAGGATGCCCCAGAGCCCGCCGAAGAAGGCCAGCGAGATCACCGATGGCACCCCAAAGGGCGGCACCGGCGCCATCGACCACACCGCGCGACCGGCGCCGGTGAGCTGGTTCAACAGCCACAGGGCACCCTGGTGGAAGGCCAGGGTGGCGAGGAAACCGGCGAGGAAGGCGCGGAGGGGCATAGCGGGTCGCTGGAATTCGTGTTGGTGTTGTTGGTTGTTGGTTGTTGGTTGTTGGTTGTTGGTTGTTGGCAGCGAAGCTCGCCCGCCGCGGCTCGGTTGTGGGAGCCGACTCTGTCGGCGATCTTTCCGGCGGTCGCCGGCAAGAGATCGCGGCTGAAGCCGCTCCCACTGGCTTACGGCACGCCGGGCTCTTGCTGCCGACAACCAACAACCGACAACCATCGGACAACTTTGAAGGGGTACTGCAGCTGGAGTCAGCCGGCAAGCGCGGCCAATGCCTCAAACGTACTCCACCACCTCCAGCCCGAACCCCGCAAGACCCACGTAGCGCCGCTGGGTGCCGAGCACGCGCAGGCGCTTGAGGCCCAGGTCGGCGAGGATCTGGGCGCCGATGCCGGTGGTGCGCCAGGGTTGCGCGCCGTCATTCGCGGGCGTGTCGCCCTGCAGGCGGGCGAGTTGGGCGTCGTTGTCCGGGCGGTCGCCGATGACCACGACCACGCCGCAGCCGGCGGCGGCGACCTGGCTCATCGCGCGGCGCAGCGGAGTGCCGAAGTCGGGGCGCGCGATGCCGAGCACATCGCTCCAGAAATTCTTGGTGTGCACGCGCACCAGGGTCGGCTGGGCCGGATCCGGGTGGCCGAAGACCAGCGCGTGGTGCAGCTCCTTGGCCAGCACGTCGCGGTAGACGACCAGGCGGAAGCGCCCCGCGTCGGTGTCGACATGCTGTTCGGAGAGGCGCTCGATGGTCTGCTCGGTCGCGAGACGATGGCGGATCAAGTCGGCGATGGTGCCGATCTTCAATCCGTGCTGCGCGGCGTATTCCTCCAGCTCCGGGCGGCGCGCCATGTGGCCGTCCTCGCGCATGATCTCGACCAGCACGCCGGCCGGCTCCAGGCCCGCCAGGCACGCCAGGTCGACCGCGGCCTCGGTGTGCCCGGCGCGCGCGAGCACCCCGCCCGGCTGCGCCATCAGCGGGAAGATGTGGCCGGGCTGGACGATGTCCTCGGCCGTCGCATCCGGCGCCACCGCGGTGCGGATGGTGTGCGCGCGGTCGTAGGCAGAGATGCCGGTGGTGACGCCCTCGGCGGCCTCGATCGACACGGTGAAATTGGTGCCCATGCGCGCGGTGTTGCGCGGCACCATCGGGCCGATCCCTAGGCGCCGGCAGCGCTCGCGCGTGAGGCCGAGGCAGATCAGCCCGCGCGCGTGCCGCGCCATGAAATTGATGTCCTCGGGCCGCACCTTGCTCGCGGCCATGATCAGGTCGCCCTCGTTCTCGCGGTCCTCATCGTCGAGGATCACGACCATGCGGCCGGCGGCGATGTCGGCGAGGATCTCGGGGATGGGGGAGAAGGGCATGGGGTCAGTGGCCGGGTTTGCGACGAGGGCACGGAAGGTCGCGATGAGGGCACGAGGGCACGAGGGCACGAGGGCACGTGAAAGCGGCTCTGGCTGCGATCTTGCGGGCTCTTTCATCGCGCGAGCCGCAGCGAATCGCCGCGGAGTGCTTCTCCGTGCCCTCGTGCCCTCGTGCCCTCGTGCCCTCCAAAGCCCCTCGCGCTCTCACGCCCGCGGCCCCAACCCGCGCACCCCGATATCCCGGCGATAGAACATCCCCGGCCAGCGGATGCTGTCGATCCGCTGGTAGGCCATCCGGCGGGCGGTGGCGAGGTCGTCGCCGAGGGCGCAGACGGTGAGCACGCGGCCACCGTCGGTGGTGGCCGCGCCGTCGACCAGCCGGGTGGCGGCGTGGAACACCTTGACCCCGAGCATCTGGGTGACCGACAAGCCTTCGATCGGATCGCCCTTGCGCACGCTGGCCGGATAACCTTCGGCGGCGAGGACCACGCCGATCGCCGGGCGCAGGTCCCACTGGCATTCGACCTGGTCGAGGCGGCCGTCCAGGGCGGCATCGAGCAGTTCGATGAGATCGCTCTTCAGGCGCAGCATGATCGGCTGGGTTTCCGGATCGCCGAAGCGCACGTTGAACTCGACCACCCTGGGCTGGCCGGCGGCGTCGATCATCAGGCCGGCGTAAAGGAAGCCGGTGAACGGTACGCCGTCGCGTGCCATGCCGTTGAGGGTGGGTTCGATGATGGTGCGGCGCACCCGCGCGTCCACCTCGGGGGTGACCACCGGGGCGGGCGAATAGGCGCCCATGCCGCCGGTGTTCGGGCCGGCGTCGCCGTCGTCGCGCCGCTTGTGGTCCTGGCTGGTGGCCATCGCCACGTACTGGGTGCCGCTGGCAACGACAATGTAGCTGGCCTCCTCACCGGCCATGAATTCCTCGATCACCACCCGGCGCCCGGCCTCGCCGAGCGCGCCTCCGCCAAGCATGTCGCCGAGCGCCGCCTCGGCAGTGGCCAGGTCCATCGCCACCACCACGCCCTTGCCCGCGGCCAGGCCATCGGCCTTGATCACGATGGGCGCGCCGCGCCCGCGCACATGGGCGAGCGCCGCATCGAGTTCAGTGAATACCGCATAGCCGGCGGTGGGAATCGCATGCCGCGCCAGGAAGTGCTTGGCGAAGGCCTTGGAGGCTTCCAGTTGTGCCGCGGCGCGGCTGGGACCGAAGCAGCGCAGCCCGGCCGCCTGGAAGGCGTCCACCACGCCCAGCGACAACGGCGCTTCCGGCCCGATCACGGTGAGGTCCACCCGCTCGGCCTGCGCCAGGGCGAGCAGCGCGGGGATGTCGGTCGCCGTCACCGGCACATTGCGCATGCCCGGCTCCAGTGCGGTGCCGGCATTGCCCGGCGCCAGCAGGATCTCGCGCACCCGCGAGGACTGTCGGATGCGCCAGGCCAGCGCGTGCTCGCGTCCGCCACCGCCCACGACGAGTACTTTCATCGAGCGGCTCCGGTCACCAGCGATAACCCAGCGACAGCAGGTTCTCGCCGTCGTTGTTGCCGCTGGTATTCGCGTTCGAAATGTGGCGGAAGGCGACGACGAAGTGACCGCGGGCATAGCCCAGCGAGGTCACGAACTGGCCGGTGCTCGACAGCAGCGAGTTCTGGTGGTCGAGCACGGCGATGCCACCGCCGAGGAAGAAGCCACCCCAGTGCTTGCGCAGGCCGACGCCGAGGAAAAAGATGTCCTCATCGTCGCGCCCCGGGAAGCCGTCGCGCCCGGCGATGCCGCCGAGCAGCACCTCGGTGTACACGCCCGCGTCCTTCCAGCGCTCGATCGGGCGCAGCCAGGCGGCGACGAAGCCCTGGCTGGTCTGGCCGTCGATCTCGTCGACGTGCGCATAGGCGATTTCGTATTCGGCGTGCGCCGGCGCGGCGCAAGCCAGTGTGAGCGCGGCTGACGCAAGCCAGCGGATCGGATTCATCTTGCGTTCCTGCGTGGGATCCAGTTCGGGGTTTTCAGCGGATGCGCTTGACCAGCGTCGTACGGTTGTAGCCCTCGACGCGCAGGCGCCACGATCCAAACAGGCCGGGCTTGATGGTCACTCGCGGGCTCTCCAGATTCGCCGAAAACTGATCGTTCTCGATTTGTTCCCACACCTGACCGTTCTCCAGCGTGAACTGGGTCTTGCCCGACCAGCCCTTGAAAGTGCCGGGGATGCTGCTGGTGAATTCCTCGCGGCGCGCGTTCTCGAAGCCCACCATCGACTCGCTGGCCGGCGCTGCCGCGGGCACTGTCTGGCCCTGCGCCACCGCCGCGGCGACCGCCGGATCGGCGAGGCGCACATTGCGCTCGATCCAGGCGTTCAGCGCCTTCAGCTCCACCTCGCTGAGCTTGTCCAGGCCGGCATCGCGGAAGTCCTTCGCGGTCATGCGCTCCTCGAGTGAGGAAAACGTCTGGCTCTGTGCCAGCACGGGCAGCGAAACGACGGCGAAGGCGATGGCAAGCAGGGCGCGGCGCATGGGCGGGTGTCCGGTACGAAAGCCGGCAAGTCTAGCCGAGTCCGGATGCCAGAGCGTTCAGCCCTCGCGAACGGCCTTGGGCAGGCCCACGCCGGGGTCCGGACGCTCCTGCAGCACCTCGCGGCGAAAGCGGAACAGGGCTGCGGGGCGGCCGCGGGTGGCATGCATCTGCTGTCCGGTGGGCTCCACCAGCCCGGCGTTGGCCACCAGCCGGCGAAAGTTCTGCGTGTGCAAGGGCTGGCCGGCGAGTGCCTCGACCACGCGCTGCAACTGGCCGAGGGTAAAACGGTCGGGCAACAGCTCGAACACCAGCGGGCGGTACTTCAGCTTTCCGCGCAGGCGCCCGAGAGCAGTGGCAAGGATGCGCCGGTGGTCGCGCGCCATCGCCCTCCCGGGCGCCACCGGCGCGGCCGCCACTCGCCCGCGCAGTGCTTCCGGCACCAGCCCAGCTTCCCACAGCAACTCGTAGCGCTCCAGCGTCCGCTCCGGGTCCCAGGGACAGCCGTCAAGGCCGAAACACTGGCGCAATCGGGTGCGCTGCCCGGGATGGGCGGCCGACCATGCCTGCAGCGGCGGCAGGATCTGCCCGTCGATGAGTGCCGGCCGCCCGTGACGCCAGTCCTCCCACGGCAGGTAGGCATACCAATCGGCCCAGGCAGCGTCGAATCCCGACGGCAGGATGCCTTCCCGTACCAGCGCCAGGTAGGCCGCGGAAATCACCCGTGGCCCACCCGCTGCCTCGCGTGGATCGCGGAAGCGGTCGCCAAAGGTGTAAAGCTGCTCCACATGGCCCAGCACCAGGCCAGTCTGCTGCACCACCCAGCTACGCATCCCGCGCTCCAGCGTCGGATGCGTCACCAGGTTCAACGGCCCCGACGGCAGCGCGTCCACTTCGCCATCATTCGCCACCAGCACGCGCGGCGCACCGTCGGTCACGGCGACGATGACGGCATCGAGGCTGATCAGGGCGTGGTCGGGCATGGGGGCCGGTTTATCGAGTTGGTCGTGGCGACGGCAGCGTGGTTGTGGGTTGTGGGTTGTGGGTTGTGGGTTGTGGGTTGTGGGCAGCAAAGCGCGCACACACCAAGCCTCACCAGAATCAATTCAACAGCTCGCGGACAACCCACTCCCACTGCCCAGCGGCGCCGGCTTTGCTGCCCACAACCCACAACCCAGAACCCGCAACTCGCCGCAACTACCGCCCCACCCTCACCCCTTCCGGCAACTCGATCTCCACCGCCACCGGCAAGTGGTCGGAGAGCCGCAGCGGAGGTGCTTCGTAGCGGGTGACGTGGATGTCATGCGAGATCAGGATGTGATCGATGGCGCGCTCGGGTTGCCAGGACGGATAGGTGGCCAGGGCCTGCGGGCCGGGCACGGCGAGTCCGGCGCGCTCCATGAAACGGCGAAAGGCGGGCGAGTTGGGCTGGCAGTTGAAATCGCCCATCAGCACTGCGTGCCGGTAGGGCGACAGCAACTCGCGCAGGAAATCGAACTGGCGGACACGGGCCTGGGCGGTCAGCGCAAGATGCGACTGGGCCACCGCGACGGCCTCGCGGCCCTCCCCGTAGACGGCCAACATCGCCCCGCGCCCGGGCAGGCCCGGGAGTGGGTGATCCTCGACCTGGGTGGGCTGTGCGCGGCTGAGCAGGCAATTGGTGGATTCGGCGATACGGCCAATGCGCCGGTTGCGCTGCTGCCACCAGTATGGGAACTGGGCCAGTTCCGCGAGATATGCCGCCTGGTTGACGAAGCCAGAGCGCAGGCTCCCGCCATCGACTTCCTGCAAAGCGGCGATGTCGACCTCGGTCAGCAGCTTTGCCAGCTGCGAGAGATTCTTGTGCTTGCCGGTATCCGGCAGGATGTGGCGCCAGCCGCGGGTCAGGTATTCCCGGAAGCCACCTTGCGCATTTCCCGCGTGGATGTTGAAGCAGAAAAGACGAAGGCGCGCCGCATGGGGACGCGCCTCCTTCTTGTCGCTGCTTCGCGCTGCGGCAGTCACTGCGCGATCAGGCACCCGGCTTCGCGGCGCGTTCCTTGGCAACCAGGAAGTCGATCAGCGGACCGACATTCTGGTGGCCGCCGGCACTGCGGACGTCGAAGCGCCACTTGCCATTGACGATCACGCTCGGCGTGCCTTCGACGCCCCAGCGAGGAATCATGGACCTGGAGCGGTTGACCTTGGAGTTCACGGCGAAGGAGTTGGCCGCACCAAGGAATGCTTCCTTGGTCACGCCAAACTGGGTGTACCACTGCGCGACATCATCCAACGCGCGGAACGGCACGTGTTCCTTGTGGATCGCGGCAAAGAACTTCTCGTGCGATGCCTCCAGGATGTTCAGCGTCTCGGCAGCGTAGTACGCACGGGCAAAGGCTTCTGCCGGCTCGTTCCAGGCAGCCGGGAAAGGAGAGTAGGCCACGTCGGCGGCCTTGGTCTTCTTCCAGGCGGTCAGGTACGGCTCAAGGTCATAGCAGTGTGGGCAGGTGTACATGAACACTTCGAGCACTTCGATCTTGTCGCCGGAACTGGTGGGCTGCACCGGGTCGATGCCGAAGTAGTGCTCGCCGGCCTGGAACTTCTCCTGGGCGCATGCCGGCAGCACGAACGCCAGGGCCAGCGCGAAGAAAGCGGCAATCGCAACACGCATCGTGATGAATCCTCGTTGGAAACGGTGTAGGACTAGGCTGGCAGAAAAACCCTGAAGCCAGCGTTGACGCGCGGCAGGACGCCTCAGGGCGTCGCCGAGTGGAGTCCCTGCATGTAGGACGCCAGCGCGTCGATCTCGGCATCGGTCAGCGGCTTGGCCACCTGCGCCATGATCTTGGCGTTCGGTACGGTGTCGTCGCCGTGCATTTCGCCGTCGCGGAAGCGGCGCAGGATTGCCGCCGTGTACTGCGCGTGCTGGCCGGCGACCGAGGGATACATCGAGGCCGGGTTGCCGTGGCCGGCCGGGCCATGGCAGGACATGCAGGCCGGGATGCCGCGCTTGGCGTCGCCACCGCGGTAGAGCGGCTCAGCCAGCGCAACCAGCGCCTCGTCGGCGATGTCCGGCTTGACCGTCTGCGACGCGAAATACGCGCCGAGGTCGGCCATGTCCTGATCCGACAGGGTGATCGCGAACCCGAGCATGATCGGGTTCATGCGCTTGCTGCTCTTGAACAGCGCAAGCTGGTGCGAGATGTACTCGGCATGCTGGCCGGCGATCTTGGGGTACTGCGGATCGGCACTGTTGCCGTCGACGCCATGGCACGCGGCGCAGACGGCGGCCTTGGTCTGGCCCGCGGCCGCATCGCCGGCCGCCAGCGTCGGGGTGGAGGCAGCCAGCGCTGCCAGCGCAACTACAGTGGAGAACTTCATCGGCCAGGGCCTCGAACGCATTGCAGGGAAATCCGTGTGCGCACGGCCAGATGGCCGGGGGCGCCAAAGGGCGAGGATTCTACACGGGCGAGCGCGGGCGTAGCAGCAGGATTGGGGCGTCAGGTGTTGGTTGTTGGTGTTGGTGTTGGAAACACCCACGGCCGCCGGGACCCACAAGCCGCTCGTGCCAACGCCGATCCTCCCCGGTGGAGTTGCTGCTGGAAACAGCGATGACCGCGACTCGCCCAAGGCCGCTCTCGCCAACACCAACAACCAACACCAACACCAGTTGTTGACTGTGGCGTAGATTCCGCAGATCCAAGCGCCCGCCAGACCGCCCATGACCCCCGCCGACCTCGCGCGCCGCTTCCGCCGTGCCGCGTTCCTGATGAGCACGCCCGACCACACCAAGCTGCCCGCCGACGCGGGGGCCGAGGTCGCGTTCGCGGGACGTTCGAATGCCGGCAAGTCGAGCGCGATCAACGCGATCTGCGACCAGGGGGGTCTCGCGCGCACCAGCAAGACTCCGGGGCGCACCCAGCACCTGGTGGCCTTCGCACTGTCCGAAAGCGAGCGGCTGATCGACCTTCCGGGGTACGGCTACGCCCGGGTGCCGATGGCGGTCAAGCAGGCCTGGCATGCGCTGATCGACCGCTATGTGCGCGAGCGCCAGTCGCTGCGCGGCATCGTGGTGGTCAGCGACATCCGCCACGCGCTCACCGATTTCGACCGCCAGATGCTGGAGTACTGTCAGTTCCGCGGCCTGCGCTGCGTGCTCCTGCTGTCCAAGTCCGACAAGCTCAACCGCGGCCCGGCGATGGAGGTACGGCGCAAGGTGCTGGCCGAGATCGCCGAACTCGGCGTGCCGACCACGGCCGTGGTGTTCTCGGCGCAGGGCAAGAGCGGTGTAGATGAGGCGCGCGCGGCGGTGGCGGCGTTGCTGGACGGCGGGGAGTGAGCCGGAGCTGAACTGCGCGCGCTGGATCGATCGCTCCGCCGGTTATGGGTTGTGGGTTGTGAGTTGTGGGCGGCGAAACTCGCGCGCCGCGGACCTGCGGGAGCCGACTCTGTCGGCGATCTTCTCCCGCGGTCGTCAACAAGGGATTGCGGCTGAAGCCGCTCCCACCGGCTCCCGGCACGCCGGCTGTTGCTGCCCACAACCCACAACCCACAACCCAGAACCAACGATCAGCCCGCTTCCCCGCTGACTCTTGCTAGTCTGCGCCAAGCCCCACTCGGAGCCCGCGCCATGGCCAAATCCTGGATGTCCCTCGACCTGCGCCAGGCGCCGGCGCCGGCTACGGGCAAGCTGCTGGCGGCGACCTGCCTGGTGCTGGTCGGCTTCTTCTGGTTCGCGCTGACGCTGGGCCCGGCGGAGGAGCGCTTCATCTCGCCGGCGATCCTGCCCAGCCCGGGCGAGGTGATCGGGGCAATCCCGAATCTGCTGTTCGAGCGCGACCTGGGCAAGGGCATCGCCGCGACCATGGTTCGGGTGCTCGCTGGTTTCAGCCTGGCGCTCGCTGTTGGCGTGCCGCTCGGGGTGCTCGCCGGCTCCTGGCGCGTCCTGGAAGCCTTCCTCAAGCCGATCGTGATCCCGGCCAGCAACGTGCCGGTGGCCGCGCTGATCCCGCTGACCATCCTGTGGTTCGGCATCGGCGAGACCCAGAAGGTGATGTTCATCTTCATCGCCGCGGTGCCTTTCGTGTTCGCGACCGCCGCCGCGTCCATCCTTGCGGTGCCGGACCGCTACGTCGACACGGCGCGAACCTTGGGCGCCAGCGACCGCCAGATCATGCTCAAGGTGCTGGTGCCCACCGCGATGCCGGAGATGTACCGCGGCCTGCGCGGGCTGTTCGGCCTGTCCTTCGGCTACATCATGCTGGCGGAGTTGATCAACGCCCCGCACGGCCTCGGCGCGATGCTCAACATCAGCCAGCGCCGCGGCCTGACCGAACACATCTTCCTGATCCTCGGCATCATCAGCCTGATCGCCTGGGCCATCGACCACGGCCTCGCCTGGCTGGAGCGGCGGCTGTTCCCGCATCAGGTGAAGTGAGGAAGGGGGTAAAAAGTGAAAGGTGAAAGGGGAGGGGCGACCTCGACACACTGCCGTTTGTCCAAGGCAGCCGTCTTGGCGCTAAAGCGCAACACCTCGTAACACCTCACTTTTCACTTTTCACTTTTCACTTTTCACTTTTCACCTTTTCCAGCTTCACGCGCGCCATCCCCCACACATCCACATATTCCCCGTTTCTGAAGGCATAGGCGCGCATGCGGCCTTCCTCGACGAAGCCGTGCTTGCGGTAGAGCGCGATGGCGGGCGCGTTGTCGACGTAGACCTCCAGTTCCAGGCGCGTCATCTGCATCCAGTTCTCGGCGCGATCGATCAGCGCGACCATCAGCGCGTCGGCGATGCCGCGGCGCTGGAAGGCCGGGTCGACGACGATCCCGATTGCCCCGGCATGACGGCGCCGCGCGTGCGGCAGCGGACGCCCGAGATAGGCGTGGCCCACGATCTTGCCGTCGACCAGCGCCAGCAGATGCAGGTTGTCCGGATCGCTACCGGCCATGCGTTCGCGCCAGTAGCTCTCGCGCGGGAACGGCAGCTGCAGCAGCGCGCCGTAGACCGATGGGTCGCGGTACAGCGCGGCGACGCCGGCGGCATCGTCCAGTTCAGCAGCACGCAGTTCGACTGCGGAGGGCTGGCGGCGCTTCGCACTCATCGGCCACGCTCGCGCATCGAGGCGATGAACCAGCGGAGCATCAGCGGCCCGCAGACCAGCATGCCCACCGCGCCGATCACGATCAGCGGCAGCGCCAGACCGCGCGCGGCGATCAGGTCGAAGGGCGTGGTCTCCGGCGCGAAGTGCGCGCCGAGGCCGAAGGCGAGCAATACGGCGGCGAGGCCGTCAGCCATCACCAAGGGGATGATCAGGTTGCGGTTCATGCGAATGGCTCCCGTTTCCGGTGCACATTATGGCGTCGCGGCGCGCGGATCGCAGCGCCGAACCTACCGCTTTGCGCCGCGCTGGTGCAGTCTTCGCCCCTTCACGCGGACGGCGCGCCGGCGCCCTGGGGAGATGACGATGGCGGTCTACAACAACGTGCTCGAACTGATCGGCAACACGCCGATCGTGCGCTGCCAGCGCATGGACACCGGTCCTTGCGAGCTGTACTTCAAGATGGAGTCGACCAACCCCGGCGGCTCGATCAAGGATCGCATCGGCCTGTCGATGATCGAGGATGCCGAGCGTCGGGGGCTGCTCAAGCCGGGCGCCACCATCGTCGAAGGCACCGCCGGCAATACCGGCCTGGCGCTGGCGCTGGTCGCGCAGCAGAAGGGCTACCACCTGATCCTGGTGGTGCCGGACAAGATGAGCCGCGAGAAGATCTTCAACCTCAAGGCGATGGGCGCCGAGGTGGTGCTGACCCGCTCGGACGTGGGCAAGGGGCATCCCGAGTACTACCAGGACATGGCGCGGCGGATCGCCAGCGAGACCCCGGGCGCGATCTACATCAACCAGTTCGGCAACCAGTCGAACCCCTACGCGCACGAGTTCGGCACCGGGCCGGAGATCTGGCAGCAAATGGGTCACGACATGGACGCGATGGTCTTCGGTGTCGGCTCCGGCGGCACCCTGACCGGGCTGTCGCGCTTCTTCACCCGCGCCGCGCCACATGTGGACCTGATCCTCGCCGACCCGGTGGGCTCGGTGCTGACCAAATACGTGAACCAGAAGGAACTCGACCCGAGCGGCGGCAGCTGGACGGTGGAGGGCATCGGCGGCGACTACCTGACGGCGATCAGCGAGTTCGACCACGTGAAGAAAGCCTACGCGATCAGCGACCGCGAGAGCTTCGAGGTGGCGCGCGAACTGCTGAAGAGCGAGGGCATCCTCGGCGGCAGCTCCACCGGCACCGTGATCGCCGCGGCATTGCGCTACTGCCGCGAGCAGACCACGCGCAAGAAGGTGGTCGCCTTCGTCTGCGACACCGGCAACAAGTACCTGTCGAAGATGTACAACGATTACTGGATGCGCGACAACGGCTACATCACCCGCGAGACCACCGGCGATCTGCGCGATTTGATCAACCGGCCGTATTCGGAGCGCGACACCATCGTGGTGCGCCCCGGCGAGACCCTCACGGTCGCCTACCAGCGGATGAAGTTGTACGACGTCTCGCAACTGCCGGTGATGGACGGCGACCGCATCGTCGGCATCGTCGACGAGTCCGACGTGCTGCTCAAGGTGCACAACAACCCCGGCCAGTTCCAGTGCCCGGTCAGCGAGGCGATGATCACCAAGCTCGATCTGGTCGACATGCGCACCGACATCAACGCCCTGATGCCGCTGTTCGAGCGCGGGCATGTCGCGATCGTGGTCGACGGCGAGCGCTTCATCGGCCTGATCACGCGGATGGATGTGCTGAATTATTTGCGGCGGCGGGGGAGCTGAGGGCGGCTGGGGTGTTGGCTGGTTGTGGGTTGTGGGTTGTGGGTTGTGGGTTGTGGGTTGTGGGTTGTGGGTTGTGGGCAGCGAAGCTGGCACCCCGCGAGCCCGATAGGGGTCGGGAAGGCTCGCG
>WBZL01003375.1_pt1 | contig 14659 bp, 7 predicted proteins | sample 5204291 | NCBI WGS metagenome assembly WBZL01 (sample SAMN12344345, study PRJNA552823) | activated sludge metagenome | biome: Activated sludge suspended growth; feature: Nitrification reactor; material: Wastewater; isolation source: activated sludge from nitrification reactor of wastewater treatment...
TGGGCCCAGCTGGCCGAGATCGAATACGCCGACGCCACCTACCCCGTAAATTAAACCAAAACCAAGGTCCGTAGGACCGAAATGTCCGTAACCCAGGTCCATCGGACCGAAACGTCCATAACCCAGGTCCGTAGGACCGCAATATCCGTAAGAATGCGCACCACCATCATCACCCTCATCGCCCTGAGCCTGACGGCCTGCGGCAAAAAAGAACAGGACCCGGAAAATGCAACCGCCACCCGGCTGACGCCCGTGAAAATCGCCTCGGTGGAACACGCTGCCATTTCCACGCCGGTCATCGCCACCGGCATGATCCACTCTTCCAACGAGGCGCGGCCCGCCTTCAAGATCGGCGGCGTCATCGCCAAAACCAACGTGGAAGAAGGTGCTTTCGTCCGGGAAGGCCAGCTGTTGGCGACCCTGCAGCGCACCGAGATCGATGCCCAGGTCCAACAGGCCGATGTGGCCCTCGAAAAGGCCAAACGCGATTATGCCCGCGCCCAAAACCTCCACGCCGACAGTGTGGCTACCCTGGAGCAGGTCCAAAACGCCAATACAGGGGTCAAACTGGCGCAGGAAGCCCTGGCCATCGCCCAGTTCAACCGGCAATACGCCGAGGTCCGGGCGCCCATCTCCGGTAAGGTCATTTCCAAACTGATGAACGACGGCGAGATCGTAGGCCCCGGCACGCCCATTTATTACATCCTCGGCACCGGCGCCGGCGATTGGGTCGTAAAGGCCGGCCTGACAGACAAGGACTGGGCCCGCCTCCAACCCGGCGACAAGGCCGTGATCCGCCTGGATGCCTACCCCGGACAGGAATTCGAAGGCCGCGTCAAACACCTGGCCGACGTCGGTAACCCGGGAAGCGGCACCTTTGAAGTGGAACTGACCATCGAGGCCAAAGGCAAACGCCTGGCTGCCGGGCTGGTCGCCGCCCTGGAAATCCAACCCTCCACCTCCGCCGAACGGGCCCTGATACCGGTGGAAGCCCTCGTGGAAAGCAGCGGCAGGTCCGGCACCGTATTCACCGTCGACGCGGAAGCCGTCGCCCATAGATCCATCGTCGTGGTCGACCGCCTGATGGGGGACAAGGTCGTGCTGGCCTCCGGTCTGGACAGCTCCCAAAAAGTGGTGACCGACGGCGCTCCCTACCTGGAAGACGGGCAGAAGGTCAAGGTGATTGATAACTGATGCCAAAAGGGAGGAATCGAGGAATCGAGGAATCGAAGAATTGAATCGATTCTTGGAATGGATCGAATGAATCGATTAGGCTGACCAACCAACGGACATTTAAAATCGGAACAATCGGAACAATCGAAACAATCGAATCAATCGAATCAATCGAACAATCGAACAATCGAAACAATCGAAACAATCGAACAATCGAACCAATCGAACCAATCGAACCAATCGAATCAATCGAATCAATTGATCAATCAAACAACCCAATTCCGCAACCGCAACATTCGTTGACATGAAAATTGCAGCATTCTCCGTAAAGAATTACCAGTTTACGGTTATCATATTCATCATGGCCCTGTTGCTGGGGATGAACGCCCTGTTCAACATGCCGCGCGGCGAAGACCCGCCCTTCGGCGCCCCCATCTTCATCATACTGGCCATTTACCCCGGTACCAGCCCCGCCGATATGGAGGAACTGGTGGCCGACCCGCTCGAAGATGTCCTTTACGAACTGGACGACATCAAGCGGATCGATACCAACTGCGGCGACGGCGTCATGCTGATGAAGGTGGAATTCACCTTCGGCGTGGATGTCGACTCCAAGAACAATGACGTGATCCGCGAGGTCAACCGGTTGCGGCCGGAACTGCCCTCCGACCTGCTCTCCCTGGAAGTGCAACGCGCCGCTTCCTCCGATGTCGCCATTCTGCAGCACGCCCTGGTCTCTTCAACAGCCGGCTATGAGGAATTGCGCAAACAGGCCGAGAAATTGCAGAAGAACCTGGAAAAGGTCAAAGACCTCAAACGGGTCGAGATCCAGGCTTTACCCGAACAGGAAGTCGAGATCAGCATCGACCTGGAAAAAATGGCGCAGTTCCGGCTCGGCCTCAACCAGGTGCTCAACCTCATCGAAGCCAGCAACATCAATATTCCCGGCGGACATATCGACCTTGGGCCCAAGCGGTTCAATATCAAAACGGAAAGTGATTTTGACAACCTGGAGAATATCCGCAATACGGTTGTGCAAACCACCCGGGAAGGCCACCTCGTTCACCTGCGGGATATCGCGTCTATCCGGATGACGGATGAAGAGATCAGCCATATGGCCCGGTTCAATGGGGAGCGGTCCATCTGGGTGGTCACCCTGCTGAAGGACCGCAAAAATATCCTCCAGGTCGAGGAAAAGGTCCAGCCCATTATCGACAAATTCACAAGCGACCTGCCGGCAGATATCCGGCTGGAGAAGGCCTTTGATCAGTCGGAAAGCGTCAACCGCCGGCTGGGCCATCTGGGGCGCGACTTTATGATCGCCATTTTCCTCGTATTGCTGACGCTGTTGCCCCTGGGTACGCGCGCATCCCTGGTAGTGATGATCTCCATCCCCCTTTCGCTGTCCATCGGCCTGGCCTTGCTCGATCTGTTCCATTACACCCTCAATCAGCTCAGCATTGTCGGTATGGTGGTGGCGCTGGGTTTGCTGGTCGACGACTCGATCGTAGTGGTGGAAAACATCGAGCGGTTCATGCGCCAGGGCTATTCCCGGAAGGAGGCGGCCATTGTAGCCACCAAGCAGATCGGCATCGCGGTGATCGGTTGTACGGCGACCCTGTTGCTGGCCTTTCTGCCGCTGGCTTTCCTGCCGGAAGGGTCGGGTGATTTTATCCGCAGCCTGCCCATGGCGGTGATGCTGACGGTGATCGCGTCCCTCTTTGTGGCCATCACGATCATCCCGTTCCTGTCTTCGCTCCTGCTGCGCAATGAAGAAAGGCCGGAGGGTAATTTTTTCATGCGCTTGTTCAAAAGGTGGGTCAATCAACCCTACCAGAAAGTATTGGGCTGGTCGTTCCGTCACCCGGTGATCAGTTTGCTGGGCGCTACGGTGATCTTTGTGTTGAGCCTGTTACTGGTACCCAGGATCGGCTTCAGCTTGTTTCCGCTGTCGGAAAAACCGATGTTCCTGGTGAATATCGAGACCCCGCTCGGCACCAACCTCGACGAAACCAACCGCATCACCAGGGATATCGAAAAGAACCTGGAAAGCGAACCGGAGATAATCAGCCTCACCACCAACGTCGGAAAGGGCAACCCCCGGGTGTACTACAACGAATTCCAGCGGGAAAATTCTCCCAATTACGCCCAGATCCTCGTACAGGTGGAACCCGAAATGCTCGTGCCCGAGATTACCGGGCTGGCCGATAAATTGCGCGAACGCTATGCCGCCTACCCCGGAGCGGAGATCCGGGTGATCCAGTTTCAGCAGGGCCCGCCGGTGGTGGCGCCCGTCGAATTCCGCCTTTTCGGCGAAAACCTGGATACGCTGCGCAACCTTTCATTCCAGGTGGAAGAACTGATCAAAAACACGGAGGGTACCATCTATGTCACCAACCCGCTGCGGACCCAGAAAACGGACCTGCTCGTGGCGGTCAACCGCGAAAAGGCCGGCCTCCTGGGCATCCCGCTGGCCGAAGTGGCCAAGACCGTGCGGCTCAGCATGACCGGGTTGAATATCGGCGCCCTGCATACCGATGACGGAGATTCGTATGATATCAAGGCCACCATCGGAAAGGACCCGCAAGAAACCATTGAAACCTTCTCCCGGATCTATGTCACCTCGCTGGCCGGTGAATTGGTCCCGCTGTCCCAGATTGCGGATATCCGGATGGAAACCTCGCCTTCTGTGATCAAACACTACAATAAGGACCGCTACATCAGCATCGGGTCGTTCGTCCAGACCGGCTACAACACCGACGCCCTGACGGATGAGATCATCGCCAAGCTCGACAACTTCAAATTTCCGGAAGGTTTCACCTTTGTCGCAGCCGGCGAACGCGAATCCAGAGAGGAATCCTTCGGCGGCATTCAGACCATTATCATTATTTCGGTCTTCGGCTTGCTGGGCATCCTGGTGCTGGAATTCCGGACCTTCAAAAGCACCATTATCGTCTTGTCCGTCATCCCGCTCGGCATCATCGGCGCGCTGGTGACCCTGTTTCTCATCGGCGAAACGCTCTCCTTCGTGACCACGATCGGCATGATCGCCCTGGTCGGCATCGAGATCAAGAACTCGATCCTGCTGGTGGATTACACCAATCAGCTCCGGGAGCAGGGTATGCCCCTGGAACAAGCCATCATGGAGGGGGCCGAAACCCGATTCCTCCCCATCCTGCTGACCACCATGACGGCCATCGGCGGCCTCATTCCGCTGGTGCTGGAAAACTCGCCCCTGATCTCGCCCCTCGCCTGGGTGCTGATCGGCGGCCTGATCTCCTCCACCTTGCTGAGCCGGATCGTCACGCCGTTGTTGTATAAGCTGTTGCCGCCTAAAGTGAGTTAGTTGGCAGTTGGCAGTCAGATAGTTTGGCAGTTGGCAGTTCGGCAGGTATTACCCCACATACCGAACTGCCAACTGAAAGACTGCCAACTGAAAGACTGATTTCCGAATTTTCCTATCTTTGCCCCCATTCCAAAAACGGGAACGCCAAACGCGCCCGTTCCGGTTATTCTGAAAAGGCAAAAGATGAAAGTTTCGCTAAACTGGCTTAAAGACTATCTCGATATCCCCCTTGACCCGGATACCCTTTCCGAACTGCTGACCAGCATCGGGCTGGAGGTGGAGGGGATGGAAACGGTGGAAAGCATTCCCGGCGGCCTGGCCGGCGTGGTGACCGGCGAAGTGAAGGAATGCGTCAAACACCCCAATGCCGACAAGCTTTCGCTGACCAAAGTCGACGTCGGCGCCGGCGAACTCCTCCAGATCGTTTGCGGCGCCCCCAATGTGGCCGCCGGACAAAAAGTGCTGGTAGCCACCATCGGTACGGAGTTGCACCCCATTGAAGGTGAGCCTTTTACCATCGGGAAAGGAAAGATCCGCGGTGAAGTTTCCGAAGGCATGATCTGCGCTGAGGACGAACTGGGCCTCGGGCATGACCACGCCGGAATCATGGTGCTGCCCGCCGATACGAAAGTAGGCATCCCCGCCAAAACGTACCTCGGGCTCAAAACCGATTACGTATACGAGATCGGCCTTACGCCCAACCGGTCGGATGCGACCAACCACCTGGGGGTAGCGCGCGACCTTGCTGCGGCCATGAAGATCAATTACGGACACAGCGGCGAGGTGAAAATGCCCGACGTCGCCGGTTTTGCGGTCGATAATACGGAGCTGACGGTGAACGTCCGCGTGGAAAACCCGGAAGCCTGCCCGCGGTACAGCGGCGTCTGCATCCAGGGCATTACGGTAGGGGAGAGCCCCGAATGGCTGAAAACCCGCCTGAAGTCCATCGGCGTTCGTTCCATCAACAATATGGTGGACGCCACCAACTTCATCCTGCACGAGCTCGGTCAGCCCTTGCACGCCTTCGACCTGAATAGGGTAGGCGGCCATGCAGTCGTGGTCAAAACCCTGCCGGAAGGAACCGGATTCCTTTCCCTCGACGAGGTGGAACGCAAGTTGAGCGCGGAAGACCTGATGATCTGCGACGGCAACTCCAAAGGCATGTGCATCGGCGGGGTATTCGGCGGTTTTGGGTCGGGCATCAAGGAGTCAACCCATGACATCTTTCTGGAATCCGCGCATTTCAACCCGAAATGGATCCGGCGGTCCAGCATGCGCCACAACCTCCGCACCGACGCAGCCAGGGTATACGAAAAAGGCAGCGATCCCAACCTGACGGTTTATGCCCTCAAACGGGCCGCCATGCTGATGTGCGAACTCGGCGGCGGCAAAATCGCATCTGAAATCGTGGATATTTACCCCTCCCCGGTCAAACCGGTTGAGGTGGAAGTGGCCTACGAATACGTCAACCGGCTCATCGGGCTCGATCTGGACCACGGCCGGATCAGGGATATCCTCACCGCATTGAAAATGGAGGTCGTTTCTGAAACAGCAACCACCTTCACCGTAGCCGTTCCGACGGATAAGGCGGATGTGACCCGCCCGGCTGACGTGGTGGAAGAGATCCTCCGGATATACGGTCTGAATAATGTGCCGGAGCCGCTTCACATCCGTTCGGCAGTCGTGATCTCTCCGCAGCCCGATCCGATCGCGGTGCGCAACCTGATCGCCGATATGCTGGCTTCGCAGGGCTTCAACGAAATGATGGCCGTGTCGCTGTCGCAGTCGCGCTATTACAAGGGCTCGGGATGGGACGAATCCAGGCTGGTCTTCGTCAACAATACCGCGAATGTCCACCTCGACGTCATGCGGCCTGCAATGGTGTACAGCGCGCTGGAAGCCGTTGCCCACAACCTGAATCGCAAACAATCCAACCTGAGGCTGTTCGAGTTCGGCCGCACTTATGCGAAGAATGAAGACCGCTACCGGGAAGAAGGCCGCCTTTCGATGACCCTCACAGGGCAGCGGTGGCCCGAAAACTGGTTGAATGAGGATAAGGCCGAGGTCAGCTATTATTCCCTCAAATCGGCTGTTGATCAGGTATTCAACCGGCTCGGCATCCAGGGATACCAGGAATCGGAGGCGGATGCGGATATCTTTCAATACGGCATGAAATACCACCGGGGCCAGCAGGAACTGGTGCAGTTCGGCCGCCTCGACGGGAAACTCGCCCGCGGCATGGACGTGAAGGCCGAAGTCTTCTTTGCCGATTTCAACTGGGACAATATCATGAGCAGCCTCAAAAAGATCCAGCTCGCGGTATCGGAGATCGGCAGATTCCCGTCCGTCCGGCGCGACCTGGCACTTATTGTCAGCCAGTCTGTCCGGTTCAGCGATATCGCAGCCATAGCCAACAAGGTCGGCAAACCGATCATACAATCGGTCAACCTGTTCGACGTTTATGTCAACGATGATCAATTGGGCGCCGGTAAAAAATCATACGCCATCGGCTGCATGTTCGAAGATCCGACCAAAACCCTCCAGGACAAGGAAGTGGACAAGATCATGGACAAGCTGATCTACGTCTGCAAGGAGCAATTGGGGGCTGTGGTACGCGGCGCCTGAGGCCGGGGGAAAGCGGTCGGGTGCAGTTCCACTTTGACATTTTGCATTTTACCTTCAAAAAACCGTTTTTTCCCCAAAAAATCTCCGTAATTTTACCGCGAGCGGCAGCTGTCGGTACGCCGGCGGCGCTTATGTACCTCAAAGACATGAAAATTTCGGATAAAATTGATAATATTGAGCTCAAAATCAGGCATCTTGCTTCCAGGCATGACCGCCTGCAACAAGAGAACAATGATCTGAAAACCCAAAACGAACATTTAAAAACGGAATTGGACAAACAGCGCGGAGCAGTCAGCGCACTGAAGGAAAAATTGGCCAAAACCCAGGGCGTCCTCGAACGGCAACCCGATAAATCGCCGGAGGAATCCCATCAACTTAGACAACAACTGGATCAATACATCCGGGAAATTGATAAGTGTATTGAGTGGTTGAATAACGGTTAATCATATGGATGGGCAAGACAGCAAAAGCATTAAAGTGATGATTGCAGGCCGGCCTTATCCATTGAAGATCCAGGAAAGCGACGAGCCTACGATCCACCGGATTGTTAAAGAGGTAAATGATGAAGTCAACCGATTTTCAGCAATGTATTCCAACCTCGACAAACAGGACTGTCTGTCGATGACCTTGCTGACCTATGCGGTTGACCTCCATAAAGCCAAACAAACGGCTGTTGACCCCTCTGAGGAAGAAGTTCGCGCCAAGCTGGCACAAATCGAAGCCCTGCTCGATAAATTGACCGTCTGATCCTTCCTTCTTCGCTCCTGCCATGCGCTTGCCGTTCCGCTGTCGGAATAGAATTTTATTAATCATAAATGGCAAGTAAATCATGGATATTACAGCAATAGTGATAGGTGTTGCAATCGGCGCAGTCCTCTGCTTCGTCGTCCTGCAGTTCCTCGTCAATAAAGGCAAATCAAAAGCCAATACGGAGGCCGAACGCATCCTGGCCGAAGCCAATAACTCCGCTAAAAAAGTTATGGACAGCGCCCAGCACAAGGCCGATAAAATGATCTCGCAGGCCGAACTGGAAAATGAAAAGATCAAACAGCGCAAGATCCAGGAAGCCAAGGAACGGTACGTCAATATGCGGTCGGAATTCGACAGCCAGAAGGCCAAGCATATGGTGGAGATGAAAGACCGCGAAATGGAGGTGAAAACCCAGGAGAACGAACTGAAACAGAAAGTCGAGAAATTCGAAGATCGCGTAAAAGGCCTCGACAACCAGAAACAGGAACTCGAACAGAAAGAGTCCGAGATCAAGGCCATCCGCGAAAACCTCGATACCCAGCTCAAGGTCGTGGCCAAGAAACGCGAAGAACTCGACGCCGCCAATGAACTGCGGATCAAAGAACTCGAAAGCGTCGCCAGGCTCAGCGAACACGAAGCCAAGGAACAGCTCCTGGAAGCCGTCCGCGCCAAATCCGAAACCGACGCCATGGCCATCGTCAAGGATACCATCGAACAGGCCAAGGTGAACGCCGGCAAGGAAGCCAAAAAGATCGTCATCCAGACCATCCAGCGGATGTGCGCCGAATACACCATCGAAAATACAGTCTCGGTATTCAACCTGGATTCCGATGACCTCAAAGGCCAGATCATCGGCCGCGAAGGCCGGAATATCCGCGCACTCGAAGCCGCTACCGGCGCCGAAATCGTAGTGGACGATACGCCGGAAGCCATCGTGATCTCCAGCTTCGACCCGATCCGCCGCGAAGTGGCCCGCCTGGCCCTGAAAAAACTGGTCGCCGACGGCCGCATTCACCCGGCCCGCATCGAGGAGGTCGTCGCCAAAACCAAAAAACAGCTCGAAGAACAGATCGTCGAGATCGGCGAACGCACCGTGATCGAACTCGACCTGCACGGCCTCGACCCGTACCTGGTCAAAATGGTCGGCCGCATGCGCTTCCGCTCCTCCTACGGGCAGAACCTGCTGAAACACTCCATCGAAACGGCCAACCTCTGCGCCACTATGGCCGCCGAACTCGGCCTTACGCCCAAACAGGTCAAACTCGCCAAACGGGCCGGCCTGCTGCACGATATCGGCAAAGTATCCGAAGAGGAAAGCGAATTGTCGCACGCCCTCCTCGGTATGAAACTTTGTGAGAAATACAAGGAACACCCGGGCGTTATCAACGCAGTCGGCGCACACCACGATGAGATCGAGATGAACAACATCATCTCACCCATCGTCCAGGCCTGCGATGCCATCTCCGGCGCCCGCCCAGGCGCCCGCCGCGAGATCCTGGAAAGCTACCTCAAACGCATCGGCGAACTCGAAGAACTGGCCCTTGCCCACGAAGGCGTTCAGAAAGCCTTCGCCATGCAGGCCGGCCGCGAACTCCGCGTGATCGTCGAAGCTGAAAAGGTATCCGACCAATACGCCGACGACCTGGCTTTCATGATCTCTCAGAAGATTCAGGACGAAATGCAGTACCCGGGCCAGATCAAAGTGACCGTCATCCGCGAAAAACGGGCCGTTTCCTACGCTCGTTGATTTTCGGAGGAACCGAGGATTTGAGGATGCTAACAGGCCGCATATTATGCCCGGCATCCTCGAATCCTCAAAAGAATGTCGGATGATCATCCCTGAAGACCGAAATGACGGAAGATTTGCACGACGGAAAATTTTCCGTCGCTGTTGATAGGACGGAGGATCATGCGGCACTACGGATATGACGCATGATCATGCGCCGCTACTGATACGACGCATGATCATGCGTCGCTACTGATAACTGACCACTGACAACTGACCACTGACCATGATCACCTACATCAAGGGGGAAATTACACACAAAACGCCGACCTATATCGTGGTAGAAACCGGCGGGGTCGGTTATCATGTCAACATCAGCCTCCATACTTACTCGCAAATAGAAAAGCTGGACCGGGTGAAGATCCTGACCCACCTGCACATCAAAGAGGACAGTCATACCCTCTTCGGTTTTGCGGATGCGGAAGAACGGCAATTCTTCGTTTACCTGATCTCCGTGTCGGGCATCGGCCCCAGTACGGCACAGCTTTTGCTCTCTTCTATGAATCCGGACGAGATCCGGGCGGCCATCGTCGGCGAAGACGTAGAGGCCTTCCGGCGGGTCAAAGGCATCGGCCCGAAGACCGCCAAGCAGATCATCCTCGATTTAAAAGACCGCGTTATGAAAGAAGGTGGGGAATTGGCAGTACCTTTGGCCCCCCAAAACAATACAATGCGGGAAGAGGCGTTATCTGCATTGGTAGCTTTGGGTTTCAACCGCATTCACGTACAACGCGCCTTGAACAGGATAATCCGCCTGGACTCGGACAATCCCACAGTTGAAGGCCTGATCAAGGCCGCGCTAAAGGAGTTGTCCTGACCGGATTGTTAAAATTCTCCCTTCAGGTAAAATGTTTTTTGTTCGGGCGTTTTACATCAGAACTGAAAGGATTTGCAACCCGCTGGTGTGGTTGGTGTATTTAACATCAGCCGCATCCTGATTTCTAAAAGTGCTATGAAGATTAATCTCCGGCCTTTCCGGAGAATCCCATGTATCGTTATGAATAGAACAATACTACTCTTCTGCCTGACGTTGACGGTCGCCGGTTATTATGCCGTCGCCGCTTCCACCCATTCCGGTGGACTGGATCCGTACCGCCGCGATATCGTACTGGCCGCCCAGGATACCATCCCGCCGCCGCAACCGAGGTACGGAGATTATATCCACGACAAGACGCAGAATCCCTTCGACCTGAAGGACCCCAACGCTGTTGAGCAAAACGTCGATTTCGACCCGGTTACGGGCCAGTATATCATCTCCGAAAAAATCGGCGATGACTACTTCCGGCCCCCAACCTATATGACCTTCGAGGAATACATGGAATATACCCGAAAGGAGGAGGAACGCCGGTATTTCGACCAGCTTTCCGGGGTCAGTACGGGCAAGGACGGCCTCAGCAGCCTCGACCCCTTTGCCAAATTTGACGTGAAAAGCTCCCTCATCGACCGGCTGTTCGGCGGCAATACCGTCGATATCCGGCCCCAGGGCAGCATCGACCTGACCTTCGGCGTCGATTTCCAGCGCCTCGACAACCCCATCCTCACCGAGCGACAGCGAAAACAGGGCGGGTTCGACTTCGATATGGACATTCAGATGAACGTCACCGGCAAGATCGGCGAAAAGCTCAACCTGACCACCAATTACAATACGTCCGCCGTATTTGACTTTGACAACCAGATCAAGCTCGATTATAATTCCGACCTCTTCAGCGAAGACGAGATCATCAAGAAGATCGAAGCCGGTAACGTCAGCCTGCCCCTGAGGGGAACCCTGATCCAGGGCGCGGAAAGCCTCTTCGGCATCAAGGCCGAAACCCAGTTCGGCCACCTGCGCCTCACCGGTATCCTGTCCCAGCAAAAATCCCAACGGGAAGCCATCCAGCTGCAAGGCGGCAGCCAGCTCCAGGAATTTGAAGTGAAGGCCGACGAGTACGACGAGAACCGCCACTTCTTCCTCAGCCATTACAACCGCGAATCGTTTGAAGGCGCCCTGAAGAACCTTCCTCAGATCAATACGCTTTTCCACCTCGAAAACCTCGAAGTCTGGATCACCAACGACCGCAACGAAGTGGAAGACGTCCGGGACATCGTCGCCTTTGCCGACCTCGGCGAACCCACGCGACTGGTGAACCCGCAAGGCGCTCTGCCGCTGGCTACCCCGAAATTTCAGGAAATCTACAACGGTAAAGCCTTGCCCGACAACGAGGCCAACGGACTATACGATAAACTGATCGCCCGGGGCGAAAGCCTCCGCGATATCGATAAAACGGTGTCCATCCTGCAATCGTCCGAGTTCGGATTGCAGCAGGCCCGCGACTTCGAAAAGGTCAGCGCACGCCGCCTCGACCCGCGGGAATACACCTATAATGCCGAACTGGGCTTCATCTCCGTCAACGTCAACGTATTGCCCGACCAGGTCCTGGCCGTTTCCTACCAATATAAGTACAACGGCGAGATCTACCAGGTGGGCGAAATGTCCGTCAGCCGGGATAACGTCTCTACCGACCCCAATAAGCAGACCCCGCAGGTCCTCTTTGTGAAAATGCTGAAAAGCACCACCCAGCGGATCGACGTGCCGACCTGGGACCTGATGATGAAGAACGTCTATTCAACCGGCGCTTACCAGGTGAACCCGACGGACTTCAAACTCGACGTCTACTATGAAGACCCGGGCAAGGGCCTCAAGCGCTTCCTGCCCAAGAGCAACCTGGAAGGCCGCCCGCTGATCCGCGTGTTCAACCTCGACCGGCTCAATACCCAGGGTGATCCGCAACCGGACGGTATCTTCGACTTCGTGCCCGGCGTCACCATCAACCCGACCAACGGCCGGATCATCTTCCCGGTGCTCGAACCGTTCGGACAATCGCTGGCCGACAAGCTGGATGCGGAATACCGCGATACCTTTACCTATCCGGAATTGTACACCCAGACCCTGTTCCAGGCCCGCGAATACCCGGAAAAGAACCGCTACGTGATCAAAGGCTCCTACAAGTCTTCGGTCTCCTCGGAAATATCCCTCGGCGCGTTCAATATCCCGCCCAATTCAGTCCGCGTGACCGCCGGCGGCGCCCTGCTGGTGGAAGGCCGCGACTATGAAGTGGACTACGGCACCGGCAAGGTGCGCATCCTCAATGATGCCATCCTCAGTTCCGGGGTGCCGGTCAATGTCTCGTTTGAAGACAATACCCTGTTCGGATTCCAGTCAAAGACCATGATGGGCTTGCGGGCGGATTACGAATTGGACCCCAACTTCACCATCGGGGCCACTTTCCTCCAACTGTTCGAAAGGCCTTTTACCTTTAAGACCAATATCGGCGACGACCCCATCAACAACAAAATCTACGGCCTGGACCTCAACTTCAGCCGTGAAGCGCCCTGGCTGACCAAGGCGGTGGATGCCCTGCCGTTCTTTTCCACCAAAGCGCCCTCCAATATCTCCGTGTCGGCGGAAGCGGCCTACCTCAACCCCGGGCACGCCCGAGCCATCAATGAGGACAAAAAGAACAAGGATGGCGTTTCTTATATCGACGACTTCGAAGGCAGCGCGAGCGGCTTCAACGTCACCTTCCCGGTCACGCAGTGGCAATTGGCCTCCGTTCCGCAGGACGACGGCAACAACAACAACCCGCTGTTCCCGGAAGCGACCGTGAATACCCTGGCCTCTGGCGCCAACCGGGCCCGCCTCAACTGGTACCTGATCGACCCGGTCACCAGGAGTTCCAGCCAGGACCGCAAACCGTATACCGGCATTGTGCCGCAGGAAGAGGTCTTCCCCAATGTGCAGGTGCCGATCGACCAGGCCCGGAACTTCCGGACCTTCGACCTGTCCTTCTATCCCGGCGAACGCGGCCCGTACAACTTTGATACGCCTTCAGGGTATGGCAGCCTTACCCGGGGGGTAACCGTCAACGGTGACTCGCTCATCCTGCGCGATCCGCAAACCCGCTGGGGCGGTATCATGCGCGCGCTGAACAATAACGACTTCCAGTCCGCCAATATCGAATTCCTCGAATTCTGGATGCTGAGCCCTTTCCTCGACCCGGACGATGCGGCGCTGGCCGCTACCGACGGCGAGAAGAAAGAAGGCACCCTTTACATCAACCTGGGCAATATCTCGGAGGATATCCTGAAGGACTCCCGGAAGTTCTTTGAGAACGGCCTGCCCGGCCCGACCAGCCCCAACAGACCGACGGACGAGACCATCTGGTCGGTTGTACCGGTCGGACAACAGATCACCCGGGCATTCGACAACGATCCCGGCAACCGGGAAGCGCAGGACGTCGGTTTTGACGGGTTGAATGACGACGGCGAACGGGAAAAATTCGCCTCCTACGTCAGCGCCATCACCGCCCTCAATGCCACAACCGGCGCCAGGGTGGCCCGCGACCCCTCCAACGACAACTTCCGGTATTACAACGATGCCAGCTTCCCCAATACGGCGGGCGTGCTCGAACGGTACCGCGATTTCAATAACCCGCAGGGCAACTCGCGCTCCAACCAGGATAACCAGTTCCGCCAATCGGCTACCAACCTGCCGGATGCCGAGGACCTGAACCAGGACAATACCCTGAACGAAACGGAATCCTATTTCCAATACGAGATCCCGATCAAGCGCGACCAGTTCAACCAGCGGGAAATCGATGTATCGGGTACGCCGTTCATCACCGACAAGATCGAAGATCCCACTTCACGCCGGGTCTGGTATCGTTTCCGCGTGCCCCTCAACGGCCCGCAGAAAAAGAGCATCGGCGGTATCCGGGACTTCCGCTCCATCCGCTTCATGCGCCTCTATATGCGCGGCTTCCAGGAGCCGACCGTGCTGCGTTTCGCTAAAATGGAGCTGGTGCGCAACCAGTGGCGCCGCTATACCCAGGATCTCACTTCCAGTGGCGTGATCAACACCGGTTGTGACGACGTGGAGACTACTTTTGATGTGGACGCCGTCAACATTGAAGAAAACAGCCGTCGTGATCCATTTAACT
>WBZL01001372.1_pt2 | contig 14657 bp, 14 predicted proteins | sample 5204291 | NCBI WGS metagenome assembly WBZL01 (sample SAMN12344345, study PRJNA552823) | activated sludge metagenome | biome: Activated sludge suspended growth; feature: Nitrification reactor; material: Wastewater; isolation source: activated sludge from nitrification reactor of wastewater...
GCTCACCATCCTGGGGCCGGGCGGCATGGGCAAGACCTTTCTCGCCACCGTCGCCGCTCACGAAACAGCCGCGCACTTTGCCGGCGGCGTCTGGTTTGTCGACCTGGCGCCGGTGCAGACGCCCGAGCAACTGCCCGGCGCGATCCTCGGCACAGATGGCGGCTACTTCATCTATGTTGTCGCGCGCGGCGATTCGTTGAAAGGTTTGGCGACCCGCTTCGTTACAACGGTTGAGGCGTTGCTTCGCGATAACCCCGAGATCAAGAACGCGAACGTGATCTACGAAGGTCAGTGGATCAAAGTGTACGTGACTGTGACGCCCACTCCGCCGCCCGCCACGCCGCCTCCCTCCAGCGGACAGGTGTACTATGTGCAAAAAGGCGACACCCTGCGGAACATTGCCTCGCGCTGGAGCACAACGGTGGAGGAGATCCTGAAAGTGAATCCGCAACTCACCAACCCGAACCTGATCTACGTCGGGCAGGCGATCAACATCCCGTTGGGCGCGTCCAGTTACATCGTGCAAAAAGGCGACACGTTGAAGATCATCGCCGGTAAGTTCGGCTCCACGGTAGAGACTCTGCTCTGGCTCAACCCGAACATCTCGAACGCCAACCTGATCTACGTTGGGCAAGTGATCAACGTTCGGTAGTCAATCCAAATCGTTTGCGACACAGGCGCGCCGAAAAGCGCGCCTGTGTTATTTTTATTGCGAGCTCCTATTCGTGGATGGCTCACGATCGCGGCACAACGGCTTAAGTCGAACTCATAATGGATAACGGTTACGTGTCACGGCGAGAGGCTTTTCAAAGCATCCCAAAAAAATCCATGATCGCCCGCGGAACTGTCGGTAGATTTCGCCATTGACCGCTTTTGAGGTTTTGCTCTCTACCGTACATGTGCACCGCTAAGTGTCGCCATGGCGCCATGCGACACCCGCAAAGAACGCAAAGAAAACCTTTTTCACTTGGCGACCTTAGCGTGCATTGCGGTAAAAATCTTCTCATGTACGGTAGAGAAAGGTTTTGTAACCTTTAGAGTTCAAACATCACTTGCCTATCTCGGATTTTCTCTACTATAATGCCTCATCAGCCCGAAAGATTCAATTTATATTGCGCGGAGGACGCATGAAGTCTCATTTTAATCTGCCCATACAGTTGGCTTTGATCGTTGTGTTGTTGTTCTCGTCCATTGCCGCCGCGCCCTATCAACAAACATTCCAGACTCCCATGGAAGACCTGTTGGATGCGCTTGGCGGCTATGAGTGTTTTGAAGGAAGCGCGTTCACTTGCGTGACCATTGAAGTTCCCCTCGATCATTTCAATCCGTTGGACGCCCGAACGCTGAATGTGACCTTCGCCGTCCTGCCTGCCGCGGGCGCGCGCAAGGGAATGTTCGTCACCGCGACTGGCGGTCCCGGCTACTCCGGTATCTCCTCGGCGGATTCTTACATGTCCGGTTTCGGCGAAGATGTGCTGAATTCGTTCGACATCGTTTTCTTCGACCAGCGTGGCTTGCTGTTCTCCGGCGACCAAACGTGTCCTGATGCCGCCAGCGCGTTTTATCAACGCGATGCGCGCGGCAAAACGCCCCAGCAGGAAGCGGCGTTGAAGCAATCCTCCAGCGCGTTCAGCGCCGGCTGTGTCGGCGAGGTAAGCGACCCCAGCCTCATGCCCTATCTTGGAACGAAGCAAGCGGTCGAAGATTTGGAAATTTTCCGCCAACTCTTGGGCGATGAAAAGTTCTGGCTCTATGGCGAAAGTTACGGAACGCAATACGCGCAGACGTATGCCGCCGCGCACAGCGACCACCTCGCCGGTCTCATCCTCGATGGCACGGTTGACCTCACCCTCGATGGATTTAATTACTACGTGCAACAGACTCAGGCATTCAGCGATGTGCTGACCGCCTCGCTCGAAGCCTGCAACGACGACCCCGCCTGCCGCAAAGATATGCTGGGCGACGCCGTCCGCGGATACGACGCGCTTGCCAAAATCCTAGAGAAGCGCAATCTCCATTTCCGTTTTCCGCTTGCCAATGGCAAAGGCGCGTACCGCGCGTTCACACTTGCCAACCTCGAATATGTTGCGGCGAGCCAGGTCTATAGCGAGAGCGATCGCATGATGTTTGTCCGCGCTCTCGCGGCATTCACCTCGAAATTGGATATTCTTCCGCTTGCCCGCCTCCTCTATCTGGATTTGGGGGTTGACCCGCAAACCCTCGACGTAATCCCCGACCCGAGCTATTCCGAAGCGGTGTTCTACGGCGTTGAATGTCAGGATTACGGCTACCCCGGGAATACGCCCGAGGAAAAGGCAAACACCTACCTCGCCACAGTCGATTCATTTGAATTTTCCATCCCGCGTTTGGCTTCGTTGATCTATGCCGACCTGCCCTGCGCCTATTGGCCCAACGCCACCACCGACTTGACCCGCCCGGACTATCTGTTTGCTGAAGACATCCCAACTCTGGTGCTTGGCTCCACAGCCGACCCTGCCACCCCGTATGGCAACGGCGTCAATGTGTATGAGCATCTGGCAGACGCCTACCTCATCACACAGGAACAGGGACCTCACGTCATCTTCGGGCGCGGTAACGCCTGCCCCGATGAGATCGTGGTCGATTTCCTCGTCAACGATGTGACGCCCGCCGAACGCGAAACAACCTGCGAAGGATATCTGGTTGATCCGCACGTTCCGCTCGCGCCGCGCTTTGCCGTCTCGTTTGGAAGTCCGCGCAATGCGTTATCTGCCATGGAGACCGAAATTTACTACCTGCCCGAGTTCTATTACTGGGACGGTTTCACTCCGACCGTTGTCGGTTGTAATTACGGCGGCGCGCTTGGGTATGAATTGAATAACGCCGGCACGCGCGTCAATTTTTCGCTCGATAAATGCGCGTTCGCCTACAACTTCGTGATGACCGGCACCGGCTTCTATAACTTCGAAAACGACCGCTTTGTTTTGAATGTAACCACCACGGGGCGCTGGAAATGCAACTTGAAGTATGACCGCAAAGGCGAGAACATCAAGATCACCGGCAAATGCGACGGGAAGAATATCAACAGCGATAATTTCGACACCGAGCATCTCTGGCACATCTTCCCGAACTTCGAAGAGTTCAATAAGAGCAACAATTGAGACTCGCCTCGAAATTCATTTTTCGAGCGTAGCCACGGATTTCACCGATTTATACAAAAAAGCCAACCCGGTTTGCGGGTTGGCTTTTTTGATCGGCGGATTTAATTCATAATCCGCGAGAATCCGTGCAATCTGTGGCTGAGTCTTTTCCTGTGCCTTATTTTCTTCGAGCCTTTTTGGCTGTGGATTTCTTCTTCGCCGTCTTCTTCACGGTGGCAACTTTCTTCTGCGGACGATACTTCAGCGCCGCGTGTGCCGCCGCGAGACGAGCGATCGGCACGCGGAACGGCGAACACGAAACATAATTGTTGCCGATGATGTGACACCACTCGATGGAACTTGGGTCGCCGCCATGTTCGCCGCAGATACCCACTTCGAGATTCGGGCGCGTTGTCCGCCCTTCGGCGATTGCCCAATCCATGAGTTTGCCCACGCCGCCGCGATCCAGCGACTGGAACGGATTGACTTCGAGGATGCCCTGTTCCTGATACGTGATGAGGAAGTTGCGCTCGGCGTCGTCGCGCGAATAACCGTACGTCATTTGCGTGAGGTCGTTCGTGCCGAACGAGAAGAACTCGGCGTGTGTGGCAACTTCTGCCGCCGTCACTGCCGCGCGGGGGATCTCGATCATCGTCCCGAACTTGTAATCGAACTTCACTTTCTTTTCATCCATCACGGCTTTGGCGATGCGCTCGAGCCGCGGTTGGATCCATTCGAGTTCTTTCACCGTTCCCGTGAGCGGAATCATCACCTCAGGCTTCACCTTGATGCCGCGCTTTGTGCAATCCGCCGAGGCTTCGAAGATGGCGCGGACTTGCATCTCTACGATCTCAGGCATCGAAATGCTGAGGCGCACGCCGCGCAAGCCCATCATCGGGTTCGATTCGTGCAGTCCCTTGATGGCGGCGAGCAAGTCTTCTTTTTCTTTCAACCCAGCGGTTTCATTTTTCACGCGCATCGTGACGACTTCTTCGAGGAGTTTTTCCTCGTCGGGCATGAACTCGTGAAGCGGCGGATCAATTAAACGGATGATGACCGGGTAACCGTCCATTGCTTCAAACAGACCGTCGAAGTCTTTGCGCTGGTGGGGGAGGAGTTTGTTGAGCGCGGCTGTGCGTCCCTCGCTCGTGCCGGAGAGGATCATATCCTGCACGATGGGTAAACGCTCCGGCTCGAAGAACATATGCTCCGTGCGGCAGAGACCAATCCCCACCGCGCCATACGAGCGGGCGCGCTGCGCGTCTTTCGGATAATCGGCGTTCGCCCACACTTGTAATCCGCGCGTGGGGTAGCCGGGGGCTTTCGCTTCGCGCACACCTTTCGTGGCGGAAATTTCATCCGCCCACTTCAGGAGGGTGAGCAATTCAGTTTGCTCTTCAAGTGACGGCGACGTGGTCGGGATTTTTCCGATGAACACTTTACCGGTCGTGCCGTCCACCGAAACCCAATCGCCTTCTTTGACGGTCACATCGCCGACGGTCATCTGTCGTTTTTCAAGATTGATCTTGATCGCCGACGCGCCCACCACGCACGGGATTCCGAACTGACGTGCCACGACCGCCGCGTGTGAAGTGGCTCCGCCCTCGCTGGTCAGCACGCCCTTCGACGCGATCATGCCATGCACATCGTCCGGCTTGGTGAACGGACGCACCATGATCGTATCCTGCTTCTCGTCCTTCGCCATTCGTTCGGCGGTGTCCGCGTCAAAATAGATTTGTCCGACTGCCGCGCCGGGGGAGGCGTTTACGCCCTTCGCAAAGAACTTACCGGACTTCTCGGCATTCTCCATCGCATCGTGATCAAACTGCGGGTGGAGGAGTGAATCCACATTCTCCGGTGTGACGCGCTGGACAGCCTGCTCTTTGGTGATCAAGCCTTCCTTCGCCATATCCACCGCGACCTTGACCGCCGATTTCGCCGTGCGTTTTCCGTTGCGCGTTTGAAGCATCCACAACTTTCCGCGCTCGATGGTGAATTCGACATCCTGCATGTCTTTGTAGTGCTTTTCAAGCCGCGCGGTGATGCCCATGAATTCTTTGTAGGCTTTCGGCATCTGGTCTTTCAAGTGTTCGATCGGGTCCGCGTTACGGATGCCCGCCACCACGTCCTCACCTTGCGCGTTGATGAGATATTCGCCCATCATCTTCTTGTCGCCGGTGGACGGGTTGCGCGTGAACGCCACGCCCGTGGCTGAGTCGTCGCCCATGTTGCCGAAGACCATCGTCACGATGTTGACCGCCGTGCCGAGATCGTCGGGGATGTTCGTCGCGCGGCGATAGTCAATGGCGCGTTTGCCCATCCACGATTCGAACACGGCTTTGATGGCGAACTCCATTTGCTTGTACACATCTTGCGGAAAATCGAAACCGACTTGTTGTTTGAACACCCCTTTGAACACCGCGACCAATTCCTTCCAATCTTCGGCGGTCATTTCAGTGTCAGACTTGTATCCTTTTTTGGCTTTATGCTCCGCCATCGGATGTTCGAAATGTTCGTCGTCGAGGTTAAACACGGTCGCGCCGAACATCTCGATCAGGCGGCGGTACGAGTCCCACGCAAAGCGCGGATTGTTCGTCAGCGTTGCCAAGCCTTCCACCACCTCATCGTTCAAGCCAATGTTGAGGATGGTGTTCATCATGCCCGGCATCGAGAACTTCGCTCCCGAGCGGCACGAAACCAACAGCGGATTTTTCGGGTCGCCGAATTTCTTGCCCGCGCGTTTCTCGGTCACTTTCATTGCATCGAGCGCTTGCTTCCACATCCCCGGCGGAAACGCCCCACGCTGGCGAAACCAGTTACAGGCTTCGGTTGTGACCGTGAATCCCGGCGGCACCGGCACCCCGGCGCGAGTCATGTCGAATAATCCAGCGCCTTTTCCGCCAAGCAGGGCGCGCACATCCTCCCACGAGCCCGCGTATTTTTCGGCTTTCGCCACTTCATCGAATAGATATACCCAGGTTGTCATTCAGTCCTCCAAAATTTTTCTAAATCGGACACAGTTTACCACGAACGAATTAGAACAAAAGTAATGCGTACCGCCGCCGTTTGACACGTCTAACTGATAGCCCATTGCAAAGTGCCAACTCTGTCATTCTTCGATATAATGGGGGCTGATTGGATACACTATGCCGATAAAAATTCTTGTGATCGACGATGATACTGCCGTCACGGACCTGTTGTCGCTTTTGCTAAAATCGCAGGGCTTTGAAGTGGCGGCTACGAATAATAGCAACGACGGATTGAATTTTATCCGTGACGACCGACCCGACTTGGTGGTGCTCGACCTGATGATGCCGGAGATGGACGGGTGGGAGGTCTGTAAATCGGTGCGCGCGTTTAGCCAGGTGCCAATCATCATCCTCTCTGCCCTGAACGACCCTTCGATGATCGCCAGCGTGCTGGACGCCGGCGCAGACGATTACCTCACCAAACCGACTCCCAGCCGCGTGCTGGTGGCGCACATCAACCGATTGATCAAACGGAATGGTACAAACGGCGCACCCGGTCACGGCTTGGTGCCGCAAATGGGGACACCCTGAGCCGCTTCTTTCCCCAGTGGACGCCTGATTCAGTCATCCCCAGCCTTCTCCGCCGGGGATGATTTTTTATACGCTGAGTACCGCAAAGTTCACTTTGCGCTCGCGCATTACCAGGATGCTCGCAACCTAAACGTTGCGGTACAAATTTCTTCACGCCAAATACTTCAACGCCTTAGCCAACTCCAAAAGTTCTTGACGCAGTTGCACTGCGTCAAGGGCAATCCTTTCAGAACGCCGATTATGCCAAGCGCTTCAACGCCTCAGCCGTTTCTTTCACCGCTTCCATCATCGGCAAGTGACCGACGCCTTTCAACTCCACAAAATGCGCCGACGGCACTGCGGATTTCATCTCACGCGCGCGATCCACAGCCACCAACGAATCCGCGTCGCCATGAATAACCACAACAGGGATGTTGAGATCCGCCAGCATTGACGATGTGTCCATCCGTTCTGCCATGGCTCTGAGCGCGCCGATGAACGCGGAGGGTTGTTGTCTCTGCATGATCGCGGTGACTGCGTTTTGGTGTTCCTCGCTCGGCGAAAATTTAGGCTTCATCGCTTCCACCACGCCGCCGATGCCTTTCTCTGCCACCTCCGCCGCGGACTTGTACCGTCCCTCTTTGCGGTCGGGCGGATCGGCAAGCGTCTGCGTCGAGACAAGTCCCAGCCTGCTGACTCGTTCGGGGTACAGTTTTGTGAATGCCAGCGCGATGTACCCTCCCATTGAATGTCCCGCGATCGCGGCTTTCTGTATCCCAAGATGATCGAGCAAACCAGCAATGTCCGACGCGAAGTCGTCCAGCGTGTATTGCGAATCCACCGTGGATGATTCTCCAAATCCGCGCAGGTCGGGCAGGATGAGATCGAACGTCCCTTCGAGCATCGGCGCGACAAAATCCCACGTGTGATGGTCGAGTGGGAATCCATGCAACAGCACAAGCGGAGTCCCTTTGCCGCGGCGTTCGTACGCAAGTTCAATTCCGTTGACGTTTATTTTTTGCATTTTTTCTCCTTGCCTTTCTGTCTCCGAAAGATTTTGAGTGAGGGCGAATGAGCTTCAAAATTTACCGCCAAGAGCGCGAAGAGAGAATTTAATCTTAGCGCTCTTGGCGGGCTTAGCGGTTAAAAAAAATGAGCCAATGATCGACTTCGTCCTGCAAAATCATTTCCAATTCACCGCCACCTTCAACTTGCTTCCCATTTTTGAATAATAATGCACAAACCCGTTATCGCGCCCAAACTCATACACGTGGCGGGTGATGTCCACGTCCGCTTTGCAGTATTCAGCGACCTTGTCCAGTTCGCCATCACGAAACCATTGCACAGATTGCACGCCATCGGCAATTTTCGTCGCGCCGAGGGTCGCCTTCGCCAGCGAATCCAAGCTGAGACGAAAACCGAGCGTGCGATAAATATCCTGCAACATATCCGTCGAGCGGATGGAGCGTAGATTCTCGTTTGGCGCGTATGGCTTGAGCACCTCGTAATCGAAGCTGAGGATGTTGAATCCGATCACGCGGTCGGCAGATTTCAACTCGGCGACCAGAGCCACCGCGTCCTTTTCCCAATACACGGCAAAATCATTCCGCGCCGAGGACCACGTCACGCCGCAGGCGAGAAGTAGTTGCGATGGGTTTCGCCCGCCAACTTCTTCAAATAATTTTTGTGTTTCGAGGTCGAAGAATACGATGTTCATGTTTTTGGACAAGCCCTTTTGAACCACAGAGACACTGAGTCACAGAGTTTATTAAATTGATCTTCTCAGTGTCTCCGTGTCCCAGTGGTTTTCTCTTGGGAATCGGTTCATAGATTGCCGTCCTCTATCAATTTCCGCGCTAGCGACAACGCCTCATCCCGCGTGGAGATTTCGCCGATTGCCTGACCTTCACGGATCGCCTCGAGCAATTGACCGATGATTCTGCCCGCGTCTAAATTGAGTTCCTTCATCAACTCGTTGCCGTCCAGCAAGCGCGGAGGGGCGACGGTCTCTTCGCGTTTCTCCCAATAGTTCTCAAGGAAAATTTTCGCGATCTCCAGTGCGGCATTCCAATTCTCTGTCGTCTGTGTATGGTCGCGTGTGCCGCGCAGGTCGGCAAGACCGAGCAGGATCAAGTCTACGCCTGCTTCGCCTGCGTCGCGGAAGAAGCGGTAAATGGATTTGCGCGTCGGCTCCTTCTTTTTTTCCTCCAACTGCATCGTAAAGAAATGGAAGCGCATGTGGTTGAAGATGATTTTTTTGACGCGCTGAATCTCGTCGTTGCTGAGGTTGAACTTGTGCCCGCGCATAGACGCGACCTTCGCGCCCTGCACATCATGGTCAAAAAAACGGATGCGCCCCGTGTATTCCACAGTCTTGGTGGCTGGCTTCTCGACATCGTGATACAACGCGGCGAAGAACAACGCGGCGCGGACGGAACGATCCGTGTTGAGGGATTCAGTGAAGTGAGATTCAAACCGTTCGCGATATTTTCCAAGTGCGGAAACGAGCGCGTTCAAAAACGGATCTTCCCCGCCTGAACCTGATTCAAGCGCGGCAAGGATCGCTTCGAGGTGACCGAGAACTTTCAGCGTGTGTTCCCATACATCGTACACATGCGGTGGGGATTGTTCGCATCCCTTCATGGCGGAGAGTTCGGGCATCATGTGTGGAAACACGTCCAGCATCTCCAGCGCGCGCATGGACGAGTCGGGTTTCGGTCCCTCAAGGATTTTGAATAACTCGTCGCGTTGACGTTCGGGTGAGACGTTCGGCAACAGAGACGCGGCATCTTTCATCGCGCCGCGTGTGGCGAGGTCAATTTTGAGATCGAACGCCGCGGCGAGACGGACTCCGCGCAAAATGCGGATGGGGTCGTCGGTCAACGAGGTGGAGGAGCAGGCGCGGATGATTTTCGCGCGGATGTCGTCCGCGCCGTTGAGCGGGTCAATGAGGGAGTTGGTTTTCAGATCGTACGCAATGGCGTTGATCGTGAAATCGCGGGCGTGCAGATCGTCTTCGAGAGCTTGTCCTGAGCCTGTCGAAGGATCTCCTCCGCGATAGGTGGCGAAGTCGAGATAGGTGCGTGAGTTGTCATCACCAATAACGATGACGCGTCCCGTGTCGCGTTCTTCGTCGAGGATCATGAAGTTGGCGTCGAGGGCGCGGGCAACGCGTCGGGCGAGGGAAATGCCGCCCGAAGGCACGGCAAAATCAAAGTCCCGTGAGAGGCGGTTGAGGATCATGTCACGTACCGCGCCGCCGACAAGGTAAATATCCTGATCGGGCAGCGCGTCGCGGACTTTTTCCAACAAAGGCGGGGGCGGAAATTTGATCGGCATGTAAATGATTTCGAGTTTTTCTTTGTGACGGGTATTTTGCGCGGCGTGCAATGCCTGCTCAGGCGTTCCACCCTGAGCGATGATCTTGCCGCGAATGCGGGCAACCCAACGACCTGCATAATTTGAATTGTCTTGCATATCTTTCCCCAATCGTAAATCAAAAGCTTGCGCTGAGCAAGTCGAAGCGTCGTAAATCGTAAATCTGAAATCGTCAATCGGAAGGTTTATATTTATTCAAATCCACCACGCCAACGAACGGAAGGTTGCGATAGTATTCGTCGAGGTCGAGACCGTAGCCGAAGACAAATTTATTTGGGATCTCGAAGCCGCGATAATGAATCGGAACTGGAGTTTCGCGTCGTTCGGGCTTATCGAGCAGCGCGCAGACTTTGAGACTACGCGGCTGGCGCACTTGCAGAAGTTCAAGCACCGATGCGATGGTGTTGCCGCTGTCAACAATGTCTTCGACAAGCACCACGTCTTTGTCGCGGATGTCCATTTGCAAATCCATCGCGACGCGCACCGCGCCGCTTGATTCGCGTTTGCCCGCGCCGTACGATGAAACCGCCATGAAGTCCATCATGTGCGGAGATGTGATGTTGCGGCTGAGGTCAACGAGAAATGGCACGCCGCCGCGCAAGATGCACACGAGGAGCAAATTGCCGTCGGGGTAATCCGCGCTGATCTCCGCGCCGAGTTCGGCGATACGGGCTTGGAGGGATTTTTCGTCCACAAGAATTTCGGCGAGGATGTCTTTGTAGTTTTGCATTTTACAACACACTTTGGATCAAAGGATATGAATCATTTCTTCCCAATCAGTAGACTTCTTTATTTTAATGTTTGCGTGTTAAAATTGGAGAACGAGTCCTGAATGAGAGGTGAAGCAACGTGCTAAATTTAATTCGTTCTCCATTCAAATCTACTTTTGAAGAGTTCGCTCAAAGCATTACTTCAGATTGTTTAATTTGCTCGCCATACATAACATTTAACCCCATCAAAATGCTGGCTGAAGCAATTGCAAAAAATAGACCTGATAAAGATGTGAAAATTAGTATTTTGACGGATATTTCATTAAGAACGCTAGTCCAAGGTGCAACTGAAATACAGGCATTGTTATATCTTTTCAAGAATCATTACAATGTCACCGTTGTTTATTTGCCCAAGATCCACGCAAAGGTCTATATTTCGAATAAATCAAGTGCTATTATAACATCCGCCAATTTTACAGATGGCGGCGGGATAAGAAATTTAGAATATGGCATTAAGATAGACAGCCACGACGCTGTCAACAAAATCCAAAATGACATAGATGAATACAAAAAATTGGGTGCTATTGTTACGCCCAACCAATTGGAAGAAATTCAAGCACAAGTCGAGAGCATAAGAAAAATAATTCAGGTTGAACAGAAAACAATTTCCAAAAAACTACGTTTGGAATCAAAAAACCAGCAAAGGATCATTGAAGACAATCTGATACGAGTAAGAGTAAAACACAAAAGTATAAACTCTATTTTTTCTGAAACCCTACTTTACTTGTTGTCTCAAAAACCCATGCCAACTGCAGAGTTGCATTTCCAAGTGAAGGATATTCATACTGATTTATGTGATGACGATGTTGATCGTGTTATTGATGGTAAACACTTCGGAAAACTCTGGAAACATCAAGTTAGAAATGCTCAGGTAACATTGCGGAAAGCAGGTTTAATAGTTTACGATAAGGAGAGGCGCGTATGGTACAGAGTCAAAAATTAGTGGTTCCAATAATTTGCGAGAATGCTCTCTGTCAAAATTTTGGCAAATTGGTTAATCGTGTATATGGGATAAACACAAGCGAAATAGATTTGTTCTATGAAAATTATGACGGCTCGATCGAAGAGGATTATTGTCCGATTTGCGGGGAATTAGGTATAGCAGAAGATCCAATTATGCTAAGATTCTAATAGTTCCAAACAGCTCCGCGGTACTCACATATTCATTTGTTTTCTGAGGTCTGTCTGTTGCCATTCTTCATAATCCGTCTCCAAATCTTGGCAGATTATACCGTCAACTTCGCATAAGATGCTTTATCGCGTTATCTCGGCACTTCGTGATGCTCACGACACCGCGCCTCATACATCTCTGACGCGCCGACGATGACAACGGGATCGTCAAATTTTGCGGGCTTGCCGTTGACCAGTCTCTGCGTGCGCGAGGCTTCGCCGCCGCAGACCATGCAGATCGCGTGGAGTTTATCCACCTCCTCGGCAATGGACATGAGGATCGGCATCGGACCGAACGGTTCGCCACGGAAGTCGGTATCCAACCCCGCCGCGATGACGCGGATTCCGCGTGACGCCAACTCGCGCGAGACGGGGACAACCTCAGGGTCGAAGAACTGCGCCTCGTCAATGCCGACGACGGTTGTATCCGAATCGATCTTGTTGATGATCTCCGTCGCTTTTTCGATGGGAATCGCGTCGAAGTCTGAGCCAGCGTGTGACGTGACCTTTTCCACTGCATAACGAATGTCAATTGCGGGCTTGAATACTTGCACCTTTTGCTTGGCGATCGTCGCGCGGACGAGACGGCGGATTAACTCATCCGTCTTGCCGCTGAACATCGAACCGCAGACTACTTCAATCGAACCGTGACTATGCTTCATTTTTATTATGAACCGCGAAGGTCATTGTTGGACGCAGATAAATGCTGACTAACGCTGACTAAAAAAGAAAAAATCTGCGTTTTTCTGCGCGCTACGCGGTCAGCGTCCCATTTCTTGGATGGAGTCTAATCTTCTTCGCGGTCTTCGCTCCTTCGCGGTAAGTATTTATATAACAAAACAGGCAGACGATTTCGCATCTGCCTGTAAGTTTACCTGAGAATAATCATTCTGCAAGCAATTTGTTTAGGGTAATCGCATTTGAAAATCTCGAGGCTCAAAACACGGTGTTTTGCCTTCGAATCCGCTAATCTGCGCGAATTTTTCCGAGAAAGGTTAGCGTGAATTCGTGAGGATTAGCGGACAAAAAATCCAAATGCGATTGCCCTAGCAATTTGTTTGTGATATTCAGCATATGATCTGCTGAACAACGACGTTACGCCGCCGCTTCGGGAAGTTCGTACCCCAGCGAGCGGAGTTTCTTCTTCGCCGCCGTGAGCGATGCCTGACCGAAACCAGCGATAGCCAACACCGCGTCGTTGCCGCCGTTCAACTTCTCAAGGAACTGACCGACGTTCGTAATTCCCGCCGCCTTCAACGCCTCATTCGCGCGAGCCGCGAGACCCAAATCCTCGATCTGGCGTTCGGGTGAACCCTTCAATTCTTCTTTGACCTTCTGTTGCTCGACATAATTCTGGCGGACAGACAACTTCTTATAGAAGCGATCCACCTGACCTTCGATGTCGAGCAGGCGCGAAGCCTCGCCCGTGAAGAATGGATGGCACTCGGCGCAGATGTCCACGCGGAATTCTTTTTTCGTCGAACCCGTCGTCCATGTGCGGCCGCACGAAGCGCAGGTCACTTTCGCGTCGGGGTAATAAGTTGGATGAATATCAGCCTTCATGTTACGCCTCCGCCTGCGGCACGACGTTGACGCGTTTCTTGCCGCGCACCACATCGAACATCACAACGCCGTTCGCGGTTGCGAACAACGTGTCGTCCTTGCCCGCGTCCACGTTCAAGCCCGGCGCGATCTTCGTGCCGCGCTGGCGCACCAAAATATTTCCAGAAAGCACGAACTGACCCGCGTAACGCTTCACGCCGAGTCTCTGCGCATTTGAATCTCGTCCGTTGCGGGTAGACCCGCCGCCTGTTTTATGTGCCATGGTTACCTCTTACTTCTTCTTTGACTCTGTCTTTTTCGTTGACGACTTCTTTGCGGGAGCCTTTTTTGCGGATGGCTTCGCCGCTTCTTTCGACGGTTTAGCCTGCTTCTCCGCCTTCGGCTTTGTCTCAGCCTCAACCGCTTCGACTTCCACTTCAGCCTGCTTCTCGACCTTCGGCTCTTCCACCTTGCGAGTCTCGCCCGGCTTGCCGATGAAGTCCACCATCAACAACGTGTACTGCTGGCGATGCCCGCCGCGCACGCGGATGCGTTTCTTCGGTCGGTACTTGAAGCGGTCAATTTTCGGACCACGGATGTGATCCATGACCGTGACCTTGACGTTGATGTCGCTCAGGGTGGGGGTGCCGACCACGACCTCGTCGCCGTCTGCCATGAGCAAGACGCGGTCAAGGTCGAATTTGTTTCCCGTTTCAACGGGCAGGCGATCCACTTCGATGGTTCGCCCTTCGACGGCACGGTACTGCTTGCCGCCGCTTTCAACGATTGCAAATCTCATTTTATTCTCCAGTCATTCACTTCGCCGCGCGCCTGCGGATGTCTTTCAATCGTCGCCTGCGAACGGGGAAGCTGGTTAGTTTACACACAACCGCCCCAGCGAATCCAACTGCTGAGGCAGAAGCGGGCAGATTATACATGCGGCTCGGGGATGTGTCAACGGGCGCGCGCATGTCACCCTGAGGGAGCGATAGCGACCGAAGGGTCTCGCACCTGACGGGGGATTCTTCGCTCCCTACGGTCGCTCCATTAGACTTGAAGTAGTATTGGAGTTGCCAAACAAGGGCTGAACAAGTCTAGAGCCGCTCACGAGGCAAACGCCGAGTCAAACTCAAATTCTG
>WBZL01003138.1_pt1 | contig 14654 bp, 12 predicted proteins | sample 5204291 | NCBI WGS metagenome assembly WBZL01 (sample SAMN12344345, study PRJNA552823) | activated sludge metagenome | biome: Activated sludge suspended growth; feature: Nitrification reactor; material: Wastewater; isolation source: activated sludge from nitrification reactor of wastewater...
CTCGCCCAGGAGGGCCAGGCCGCCCTCGCCGGTGGTCGCCGCGCCGAGGCCGAGAACCTCTTCAACCAGGCGCTCTCCTTCGACAACCGCAACGCGATGGCGCTGATGGGCCTCAGCGACATCGCCTTCGACACCGGCAAGCGCCAGAAGGCCCTCGACTTCGCCGCCCAGGCGGTCGAGGCGAGCCCACGCTCCAAGGCCTACCAGCTCAAGCTCGGCGACGCCTACTTCGCCCTCCTGCGCTTCCAGGAGGCCCTCAAGCACTACGAGCTCGCCAAGAGCCTCGGCGAGCCCAACGCCGACGGCCGGATCGCCAAGGTCAAGGCCAAGCTCGGCGAGGGCTGAGCCCGGGCCGCGGACGCGGCCTGCCCGCCTCACCCTGTCCCACGCATACTGTCCCCCGAGACACGTCCCATGGGCCCTGACCACAAAGCCAGGACCCCAAAGCCAGGACCCCAAAGTCAGGACCCATGCGCCCGAGCGGGCCGCGGCGCGCCGGCCCCTACTCGACCTCTTCCTCGTCGTCGCCGACCATGTCCTCGGCCGGCGGCGTGAGCGACTCGCGGAGCGGATGGACCAGGATCGGCAGCTTCTCGTGCTCGCCGCGCTCGACCTGGATCTCGAGCCCGTCGATGAGCAGGTCCGGCGAGCTCACCTGCGCGTCGATCGTGTAGCTCAGGATCCCGTCCATCCCCGTCTCGGCCCCGAGCCCGCCGGCGTAGCCGACCGGGAAGCGCATCGCCTCGACGTTGGTCTTGTCGCCCACCGCCCGGATCCGCCGCAGCACCCGCATCGACGCCGGCGCCAGCACGGCCCCACGGACCAGCGTCCGCTTGCCGTTCGCGTCGATCCTCCACACCCGCGAAGGCGGCGGCAGCACCACCTTGCGGCTCGACCCGAAGGTCGACGCGCCCTCGCGCGGCACCGGCCCGAGGACGTTCCCGTCGCGCAGGAGCTCGACCTCGTAGGCGAAGTCGTAGCCGTCCTCGCGGGCCCGCTTCAGCAGCTCGCGCTCGAGCTGCGCCCGACCGCGGCCTCGCTGCCGGCTCTCCAGGCGGAGGTTCGAGATCGCCGGCCCCGTCATCAGCACCGGCGCGATCCGGGCGCGCCCGTTCGATCGAGCGAGCCGCTCGTTGGGCTCGCGCGTCATCAGGAGCCCCTCCAGCACCCCGCGCTTCACCAGCGTCACCGGCTCGGCCGCGAAGCCCTCGGCGTCGACCGCGTAGCGGCCGAAGCCCTCGGCCCGCGGATCGTCGACGAGGTCGAGGAAGTCCGGCATCACCGCCTTGCCGACCGACTCCTGCCAGAGCGGCTCCAGATCGCGGAGCCGGCCGCTGTCGGAGAGCGGCGCCGGCTCGCCGCCCGCGTGGGTCGCCACCGTCGCCGCCAGGAGCTGGGGCCCGGCGGCGCCGACGAAGAGCACCGGCCCGTCGTAGTCGTCGTCGATCATCGGCGCCGCCGCCTGCTCCGCGAGCTCGCGCATCACCTGATCGACCAGCGCCTCGCCGCGCCGCCGCAGCTCCTCGTCCGCCCGCGGCGTCACCTGGAAGTGGATCGCCCGCCCGTGGTCGAGGTGCATCCCGTCGGGCGCGCGCGTGTCGGCGACCGCCGCCAGCACCGCCCGGTCGTGGAACTCGCGGACCACCACGCCCTCGCTGGTGATCGTCGTGACCTCGGTGCGGAGGATCTGCAAGTACACGTCGCCGTTGTCGATCTCCGGGTGCGTGCCGAAGCGGGCCGAGAGATCGGCCACCAGCTTCCGCAGCCCCGCCCGATCGAGCGCGGGCTCCGGCGGCGGCCGCTCGCCGATCGCCCGCACCTTGGTCGCCGGCGCCGGCCCGAAGTCGGCGACCTTCCGCTCACCCGCGAGGCGGGCGAGGACCGCCTGCTTCTGCGCGTAGGTGGCGGTCGCCGCCCGATAGGCCTGATCCATCGCCAGCCAGAGCTTCTTCCGCGTCACCGTCGGCGTCGCGTCCAGCGGCAGGAGGAAGCGCCCCTGCGCCCCGTCCTGACCGAAGATCCCGCCGTTGTCGCGCTCCGGCGTCCCGACCCGCACCTCGACCGAGCCCACCGCCTGGCGCTCCTGCACGTCGGTGATCACCCCGCCGTACGAGCCGTCGAGGCTGAGGAGGCGCGCCCGCACCAGGCGGACCGTCGCGAAGTAGGGCGCGGGCGCGTCGGCGAGGCGGAGCTCGCCGAGGCCGCGGGCGATCTCCGCCTCGATCGCCGCGATCTCGTCGGTCACCGAGTCCGCCGGCGCGGCCGTCGTCGCCGTCGTTGCGTTCGCCGCGGGCGCCGCGTTCGTCGTGGTCGCCGGCGGCGTCGCCGGCCCGATCAGGAGCGCCAGGAGGAGCCGTACGCCGATCACCGGGGGCCCCCCTTCGCGCTCGTCCGGCCCGCGCTCGCCCGCTCGCCCGCCTTCGGCGCCGGCAGGAGCGGCGGCTTCTCGCGCTCGTGCGTCGCCCGCTCGATCTCCAGGCTCCGCAGCAGCAGCGACGGGCTCACCGCCGCCACCGGCACATCCCCCGACTCGGCGCCGCACATCCCGTTGAAGATCCCCGGCTCGTCCCCGGTGGCGACGATCGTCTCGAACGCGGCGATCGGCGTGCCGACGATGTCGACGCCGCGCACCAGCTCGTCCGGGCGACCGTCGGCCCACACCCGGTAGACCATCAGCGGCATCACCTTGAACGCCTGCGGCCCCGAGCGATCCGTGATCGTGTAGCCGCCCTGGATGTCGCTGAACCAGAGCCCGTAGGGCTTGCCCTGCCGCTTCACCTCGTCGATGAGCGCCGCCCGCAGCTTGCCCTCCGGGATCGTCTTCCGGCTGGTGACGATCAGGTTCCCCTGCCGGGCCACCGCCTGGCTGCCGCGCTCGCGCCGGCCGTGGCCGTTCGAGCGGGCGAAGGGGAGCACCGGCGAGCGCCCGAGCAGGAAGCCGCGGAGCTTGCCCTTCTCGACCAGCGGCACCTTCCGCGCCTTCACCCCCTCGTCGTCGACGAAGTAGTGGCCGCTCAGCGGCTCGCCGTCGAGGAGCGCCACCGTCGGATCGTCGAACATGTCCAAAAAGCCAGGCAAGACCTTCTCGCCGACCATCCCCGCGAAGGTCTGCCCCTCGAGGTCGTCCTTTTGGCGGTGCCCCTCCAGGCGGTGCCCGAAGATCTCGTGGAAGAAGACCCCCGCGGCCCGCCCCTTCAGCACCGCCGGGCCGACGTAGGGCTCGGCGAGGGGCGCCTTTCGCAGGGCCAGGAGCTCGCCGCGGAGCCGGGTCGCCGTCGCCAGGAGCGTCGCCTGATCGGGGAGCTGCTCGGGGCGGTGGACCTCGAAGCTCTCGAAGCGATCGAGGCGCATCCCGTCGTCCGCCTGCGTCTCGGCGCTGAGCATCACCCGCAGGCGGACCATCGAGCTCTGCACCTTGGTCCCCTCGCTGTTGACGAAGACGCGGTTGTCGACCGTGACCAGGAAGACCACGCTCTCGCTGTGGACGTCGGGGTCGTCGCCGAGGGTCGCCGACACCTCGCGGAGGCGCGGCTCCCACGCCCGCGCGAGCTCGGCCAGGTCGAGGTGGACCGGCGGCTCGATGTGCACGAGCGGCTCCTCCTCCGAGAAGTCGGGGCTCTCCGGGCGCTCGCTCTCCTGGCTCCGCAGCTGCTCGACGTTCTCGGCGTTGCTGAGGGCGCTCACCGCGTCGCGGTAGGTCGACTCGGTCACCACCCAGAGCGCCTGCGCGAGGGCCAGCGGGTCGTCGCTCACGCTCACCGGCACGCCGGCGCCGAGGCCGTTGCCGGGGCCGTAGTTGCCGCCCTGCGTGTGGCCGTTGTCGAGCTGCGGCGTCCCGACCCGCACGTCCACGTCGACCGTGCGGTCGCCGTCGAGGCGCTGTCGCACCACCGCGCCGCCCTCCGCCTCCAGCCAGAGCTGCTCGCGCGCCACCAGGTCGTAGGCGAGGAAGTAGGCGGGCTGCTCCGCCTCGACGCCCTGCAGCGCGGCGAGGTTCCGCGCCACCTCGCGCTCGAGGATCGCCACCGCCGCGCTCGCGTCACCCTTCTCGGCCTTCGGCCGCACCATCGTCGGCACCGCCGCCGCCCCGCCCTTGCGGCCGCCGCGGCCCGGCGTCTCGGTCTCGCCGGTGCGCGTCCGACAGCCCGCGACCCCCACCAGGGCGACCAGCGCCAGGGTGAGCCCCCGGAGGCCCCGACGACGCACCATCACCGCGCCGCCTGAGTCGGGAGGACGATCCGCGGGCGCTTCGGCAGGTCGCGGCTCCGGCGGCGATAGAGGACGACGATCCGGCCGATCACCTGGACCACCGCGGCGCCGCACGCCGCGGCCAGCGCCGCCGCCGCCTCGTCGCGATCGCCGACGAAGTTCTGGCCGAGGCGGACCTTGATGAGCTCGTGGTCCTCGAGGCCGACGCTGACCGCCCTGGCGATCGCGTCGGTGATCCCCTCGGCGCCGACCATCACGACCGGCTCGATCGGGTGCGCGAGGGCCTTGAGATGCGCGCGTGCGCGGGGCGTGAGGGCCGGGGCGTTCACCGGCGAGAGTGTAGCCGCCGCGGCCGGGCGCCCGCTACCCGCCCGTGTCGACCGAGCCCGGCGTGGCGAGCGGCCAGGCGAGCCAGATCAGGAACTCCCGGTTGCCCTCGCGCCCGAGGATCGGCGACTCGCAGCGCCCGCGGAGGCCCATGCCGAGGGCCTCGGCCGCCGCCACCGCGCCGCGGAGCGCGTCCTCCTGGGCCTCAGCGTCCCGGACGATCCCGCCCTTGCCGACCCGCTCGGGGCCGACCTCGAATTGCGGCTTGACCAGCGCCACCAGGTCCGCGCGCGGCGCCAGGAGGGCCGGCAACGCCGGCAGCACCTTGCCCAGCGAGATGAACGAGCAGTCGATCACCACCAGGTCGATCGCCTCGCCCACCGTCGACGGCGTGAGCGTGCGGATGTTGGTGCGCTCGTGCACGACCACCCGCGGGTCGGTCGCCAGCTTCCAGGCGAGCTGCCCGTAGCCGACGTCGACCGCGTGCACCCGGGCCACCCCCGCCTGCAGCAGGCAGTCGGTGAAGCCACCCGTCGACGCGCCGACGTCCATCGCCACCCGGCCGCGCACATCGAGCCCCGAGAACTCGCGGAGCGCCCCCTGGAGCTTGAGGCCGCCGCGCGAGACGAAGCCGTGGTCCTCGCCGCGGAGGCGGATCGCCGCGTCGGCCGCGACCATCGTCCCCGCCTTCGTCACCGTGTGTTCGCCCACGATCACCTTGCCGGCGAGGATCAGCGCCTGCGCCCGTGCGCGGCTCTCGCAGAGCTCGCGCTCGACCAGGAGCTTGTCGAGGCGCTCGCGCGCCGTCCGGCCCGCCGTCGTCACGCCGCGGAGTGTGCACCAAGGCGCGGCCGCCCGCTCGCCGCCCGCTCGAGCTAGGATGGCCGCCGTGCCCGCGTGGTCGACCGAGCCCCTCGCCTGGCTGGCCCGCCAGGACGACCCGCCCCTCTACGTGCTCGTCGCCGCGATCCTCCTCGCGGCGTTCCTCGGCGTCTGGAGCCGCCGGGGAGCGCCCCCATCGGCACCCGCGGAGGGGTCATCGCGGAGGTGATCGCGGGGTCATCGCCGGGCTCATCGCCGGGCTCATCGCCGGGCTCATCGCCGGGCTCATCACGGGGCCGATCGCTGATCGCGCCGCCCCCTCCGGGGATCGACGGTGCCAGCGCAAAGAAGCCCTTGCGCCCGGGGACGACTTCGGTTAGCTTGCCGGCCCCATCCTCTGGGGCTGTAGCTCAGCTGGGAGAGCGGAGCGTTCGCAATGCTCAGGTCAGGGGTTCGATCCCCCTCAGCTCCACAAGACAGAGAATAGAGGTCTGGCCGCCGCAGGCCGACCCGGGGTGAGGCCCGAGAGCAGCCGCGAGGCGCTCCCGGGCCTCAACTTTTCGGGCGCCCGCGGGCGTGACCGCTCGCAAACGACCGGCCACGGCGGGCTTGCCCGGACGCGCCTTGGGTGCCACGATGGCGGGGTTTCGACCTGCCCAGCGGCCGCCGCACCCCCTGGTTTCATGTACAAGCTCTTCCGGCGCTCCCTCTACCCCGGCAACTTCGAGGTGCACATGGCTGGCGCCTGCGATCCGGGCCTCGCGCGGGAGCACAACGAGGACGCCATCTCCCTCCAGGAGGACGACAGCCGCGGCTACTACCTGGCGATCGTCTGCGACGGCATGGGCGGTCACAACGCCGGCGAGGTCGCCTCGGCGATCGCCGTCGACACGATCTCCGGCTACATCGACGCGAACTTCCGCAAGCAGGGCCCGCGCGACCTCCTCTACCACGCGTTCACCCTCGCCAGCACCAAGATCACCGAGCACTCGCAGCGGAACCCCGACACCGAGGGCATGGGCTGCACCGCGGTGATGGTGATGGGGATCCGCGAGAAGATGTGGGTCGCCCACTCCGGTGACAGCCGCGCCTACCTGGTCGACAAGCGCGCCGCCACGCCCATCACCCTCGACCACACGATGGTCCAGGAGTTGGTCACCAAGGGCGTCATCACCAAGGAGCAGGCCGCCGTCCACCCCTACCGCGGCCGGATCTCCCGCTGCCTCGGCCACGGCAAGTCCAAGGGCGTGCCCGACATCAACGCCGGCCTCATCGCGGTCGGAGACAACATCCTCCTCTGCAGCGACGGCCTCAGCGACGTGGTCGCCCCCGAGGAGATCCACGCGATCATCACCGGCAACACGCCCGAGCAGGCGGTGCGCGAGCTGGTCCAGGCCGCCAACGACCAGGGCGGCCCCGACAACATCTCCGCCGTGCTGATCCGCCGGCTGATCTGAGCCGCCGCCCAGAATTGCAGAAGCCGCAGCGCTGGGCTGCGGCTCGCGGCGAGGGCCTCGTGCGTCGAGGAGGAGGCGCGTCGGCGGGAGAGAGGGCCGCGACGCGCCGCCGGCTCAGGCGCCGAGGATGCGGAAGCTCGGCGCGTCGAGGCCGGCGTCCTTGTAGTACTTGCGAGCGCCCTCGCGGACCAGCGCCTTCAGGTCCTCCGCGTTCCAGGGCTTCGTCACGTACTTCCAGAGGAGCCCCTCGTTCACGCCCCGGATCACCGCGTTGATGTCGGCGTAGCCGGTGAGGAGGATCCGGATCGTGTTCGGGTTGATCTCCTTGATCCGCGAGAAGAGCTCGATGCCCGTCATGTCGGGCATCCGCTGGTCGCTGACGATCAGGTGGATGTCGTTGTCCTTGAAGATCTTGAGCGCGTCCGGCCCGCTGGTCGCGGTGTAGATCTTGAAGAGGCCGCGGAAGCTCTCTTCCAGGGTGGTGACGATCGACTTCTCGTCGTCGACGATGAGGAGGCCGAGGCTCGACAGCTTGGAGTCGGCCTGGACCTGCCCGGTCTTCTTGAAATCTTTCCAGCCCATCGTGACCCTCTCTCTTGGTCTAGAGGTAGCGGAACGTCGAGGAGAAGTGGCGGATCCCCTCCGCCTCCTGGTCGAAGCAGAGCCCCCGCTTCAGCTTGGTCCCTTTCTCCTCGTGGACCGTGCGGATGACGTCGGCGACATACTCGAGGTGCTCGAAAGTGTACACCCGTCGGGGGATGGTGAGGCGGCAGAGATCCAGGGCAGGGCGGATGTTCTCCCCCGTGTCCGGATCCCGGCCGGCCAGGTTGCTCCCCACCTCCACGCAGCGGACGCCGCCCTCCTTGTAGAGCTCGGAGCAGAGGAGCTGCGCCGGGAACTCGTCCTCGGGGACGTTGGGGAAGAACTTGCGGCCGTCGATGAAGACCGCGTGCCCGCCGACCGGCTCGACGATCGGCACGCCGAAGGACTGGAGGAGCTCGCCGAAGCGGCGGACCTGGCCGATCCGATACGCCAGGTAGGAGTCGTCGACCACCTCGCGGAGGCCCTGCGCCAGCATCTCCATGTCGGAGCCCGACATGCCGCCGTAGGTGAAGAAGCCCTCGAAGAGGATCGCCGGCGTCTTGAGGCGCTCGTAGAGCTCCGGGTCGCGGCAGGCGATGAAGCCGCCCATCGGCACGATCGCGTCCTTCTTGGCGCTCATCGTGCACGCGTCGGCGTAGGAGAACATCTCGTGGACGATCTCGTGGACCGGCTTGTCCTTGTAGCCGGGCTCGCGCTCCTTGATGAAGTACGCGTTCTCGGCGAAGCGGGCGGCGTCGAAGACCAGCGGCAGGCCGTGGGCCGAGGCGAGCGCCCGCACGTCGCGGATGTTCTGCATCGACACCGGCTGACCGCCGCCCGAGTTGCAGGTGATCGTCATCAGGATGTAGGCGATGTGCCGCGCCCCGTAGCGCTCGATCACCCGCTCGAGCTTGGAGACCGCGATGTTGCCCTTGAACGGGTACGAGCCCTCCGACGAGCGCCCCGCGTCGATCGTGCAGTCGACCGCCCGCCCCTCGGCGATCTCGATGTGCGCCTTGGTCGTGTCGAAGTGGGCGTTGCCCGGCACGAACGAGTGCCGGCGGATCATCACGTAGTTGAGCACCTGCTCGGCCGCGCGGCCCTGGTGGACGGGGATCGTGAACGGGAACCCCATCGTCTCCTGGATCTGGCGCCGCATCTCCTCGAAGGAGCGCGAGCCCGCGTAGCTCTCATCGCCCATCATCGCCCGACCGAGCTGCGACACGGAGATCGCGCCCGTGCCGCTGTCGGTGAGGAGATCGATGTAGACGTCCGAGGACGCGAGCTGGAAGAGGTTGTGGCCGGCCGCCTCGATGCGGCGGAGCCGTTCCTCCCTCGGCAGGAGAGAAATCGGCTCGACCACCTTCGAGCGGAATGGGATGACCAGGCGTTCCCTACTCCTCATTGAACCTCCGCGACGACCGCCTGCTCTCGCTCCGGCTGAGCGACAGGGATGGTGATGGAGAATACTACGCCGACCCCGTCATCGTTGGGCGCCACGGCGATCTTCCCGCGGTGCTCTTGGATGATTCGGTACGAAATCGCAAGCCCGAGGCCCGTACCTTTGCCTACAGGCTTGGTTGTGAAGAAGGGGTCGAAGATCTTCGAGCGGATCGACTCCGGGATCCCGTGGCCGCGATCGCTCACCTGGATCTCGACGTGCGAGCCGTAGTCGCGGGTGTTCACCCGCACCTCGGAGCCCGCCGGCGAGGCGTCGATCGCGTTGTTCACCAGGTTCAGGATCACCTGGTTGAGCTTCGCGGGGAAGCAGGGGACCGGGCGCGCGAGCGCGAGGTCGGGGACGAGCGTGACCGACTGCTCGCGCGCCGGCTCGCGCAGGATCATCAGCGTCTGCCGGATCCCCTCGTCGATGTCGGCGTCCTGGAAGTGAGCCTCGTCGAGGCGCGAGAAGTTGCGGAGGCCGCGGACGATCTCGGCGACCCGGCCGAGGCCGATCTTGCTCTCCTCGAGGAGGATCACCACCCGCCCGAGGAGCTCCTCGAGCTTCCCCTCGTCCATGTCCTTCCGCTGCTGCACGTAGTCCATGAACTGATCGAGGAGCTCGACCCGTCCGCGACCGCTGAGCCCGTTGAGCTCGCCCTGCACCTCGCGGACGTCGCCCTGGAGCGCGCTGTCCTCCGCGAGGCGCTGGAGGATCGCCTCGCCGGCGTCGAGGCGATCGAAGGGGTCGTCGTCGCGGGTGTCGAGCCACGCCTTGACCGCCAGCCGCCGCGACGCCGAGGCGATCCGCTCGATCGCCAGGTGCGTGTTGTTCCGGGTGAAGGCGAGCGGGTTGTTGATCTCGTGGGCGACGCCGGCGGTGAGCTGCCCGAGGCTCGCCAGCTTCTCGCTCTGAACGAGCTGCGACTGGGTGTCCTTGAGCTCCTGGATGTTGGTCCGCAGGCCCTCGTAGAGGGCGTTGTTCTCGATGCACACCGCCGCCTGCGAGGTCAACGAGGTGGCGAGCTCGACCGCCAGCTCATCGAAGGGGATGATGTCGCGGCAGAGGTGCGGCGGGTCCGGCAGGCGCTCGCGAGAGCCGCGCTTGTTGATGAGCTGGACCACGCCGATGATCTCGCCGGCCTGGTTCTTCATCGGCATCACCAGCATCGACCGCGTGCGATAGCCGGTCTTCTCGTCGAAGGCCTTGGAGAAGGAGTACTGGGCCTCGGTCGGGATCGCGTAGACGTCGGGGATGAGGAGCGGCTGGCCGGACCAGGCCGCGTAGCCGGCGAGGGTCTTGGGCTCGATCGGCAGGGTGAAGCGGACCAGCGCCGGCGTCGGGATCGAGTCGTTCTGCGCGACGGTGAAGCGGAGCACCCGCGGGCCGCCCGGCGCCTGCTCGACCAGGTAGAGCGAGCCGGCGTCGGCGTCGGTGAGGTCGCGGAGGGCGGAGAGGATGCGGACGAGCAGGCGCTCCTGGTTGCGCTCCGTCGAGAGGGCCACGCCGATCCGGTTGAGCTCGTGGATCTGGGCGGCGCGGAGCTTGACCTCGGCCTCGAGTCGGCGGTGGCGCGCCTCGTAGGCGACCTCGCGGAGGCCCCCGCGAGCGGCCCTGAAGATCGCCAGCGCCGACGCCGAGGGCCCGAGCTCGGCGCAGAGCTTCGCGTCGGCGACGCTCGCGTCGGCGGCGATCGGCCACGAGGTCAGTGACACCACGCGGAGCGCCCCCAGCGATCGGGCGCGATCCGGCAGGGCGGGCCCGGCGGCCTCGCCCGCGAGCGCGTCGTCGAGGAGGATCACGAGCGCGAGTTCGGGGCCCGCGGCATCGACGAGGGCGATGAGCTCACCGCGATCGACGACGCGGAGGCGAGCAGGGAGGCGACGGAGCTCGTCGCCTGTCGTGGCCGCGACGGCGGCCGAGCAGACCACGACCGGCAGGGTCGGAGCATCCTCAGTGGTGTCCACGGTCACCTCGCATCGCCGCTTCGGACTCCAGTATAGGAAATGACCCGGCGTCGTGGTGAGCGAAGCGTTGGCAAGAGGAGGGCTCGCCGACGCGAGCGCGGGTCGACTCCGCTCGTCGGTCTGCAATCTCAGAGTCGCCGCCGCGACGCGACCCCGGGCGATCGGTCGCCCGAAAAAGCGAAGACCCCCCGTCGCAAGCGACGGAGGGTCTGCCGAGGCGGGGCGTCGCTCAAGAGGCGCGCGCAGAGGAGCCGAGCGCCGCGCGGAGCCTGGGGATCGTATCCGGGAGGACGACGCTGACGAGGAGGCCGAGGGACGCCTTGGTGAGATCGACCGCCAAGCCCCAGCGGTACTTGGCATCGAGCTCGATCACCGCGATGAGGACGAGCGGGTTCTCCTGGTCGGCGCCGAGCTGGATGATGAGCGACTGAAGGTTGTCGGGGATCGGCAGGCCGGACTTCTTGATCGCCTCGGTCGCCCGCTCCGTCACCAAGTTGAAGAGCGCGCAGGCCTTCGGCGCGGTCCGGATGCCGGCGATCGACATGCCGGACTGCTTGCTGAAGACGTCAGTAGCAGCCAGACCGCCGCCCAACCCGTCTTCGGCCTCGGCGAGGAGCTGATTGATTTCCTTGAGATTCATGGATGCGTCCTTCGTGCTTCCGGTGAACTGTTGGCGATTCCGCGGTGAGGTGCGATGACCGGGCGGGTCGGCGCGCCGCCATTTGCCTCAGGCCGATGAAAGCACGAAACCCGCGGATGCGTCCAGACGGTGCAGATCGCGCACCCGCTCCCAGATAGCCCGCCTCGACCGCGCGCGCTGCCGCGCGCGCGCCGTGGGAACCTCGTTCGCGCCGACCCGCGGGATGATTTCGCGGGCGGCCGCCCCCCCCCTTGATATCCTGGCGACGAGGCGCCTCGCAGCGCCCATGTCATGCCCGAAGTGCCCCGTATCCTGGTGGTCGATGACGAGCCGAGCCTCCGCAGGCTCATCGAGCGCTACTTGACCATGCACGGCTTCACCGTCGTCACCGCGAACGACGGCGAGGAGGCGCTCGCGCGGATCCGTGAGTCACGACCCGACCTCGTCATCACCGACGTGATGATGCCCAACATGGATGGTTGGGATCTCGCCCAGCGGCTCCGCAACGACGCCGACTTCCTCTTCGTGCCGATCATCTACGTCACCGCGCTCGGCGGCAGCAGCGACCGCGTCCGGGGCCTCCGCGTCGGCGCCGACGACTACCTCACCAAGCCCTTCGAGCTCGAGGAGCTCCTCCTCCGGGTCCAGCGCCTCCTCGCCCGCCGCGACGAGATCGAGCGCGGCCTCCGCCAGAACTACCGCATCATCGAGCTCGCGGACGATCGCGCGTTCTCGGGCGAGCTCTCCGAGATCACTCTCCCCTCCGCCCTCACCCTCCTCGAGATGGAGCGGAAGACCGGCCTCCTCCTGGTCCACCGCCGCGACCCATCGGCGACCCTGCGGATCTACATGAAGAAGGGCCGCGCCCTGGCGGCCCGCCTCGACGCCACCGCGGAGCCCCGCAACGAGGCGGCGATCTTCGACGCCTTCGGCTGGCGGAACGGCCGCTTCGAGTTCGCCCCCCTCGACCTCGAGATCGACGCCGAGATCAAGATGTCGACCACCGGCCTCATCATGGAGGGCGCGCGCAAGCTCGACGAGCTCCAGCGCTGACGCGCCGACCCGGCGGCCGCCTCAGAAGCCGCCGACCACCGCCCGGAAGGGGTCGTGGCGGAAGAACTCGGACTCGGGCCCCGGCAGCGCCGCGCCGGCCGAGCCCGCGACGTCGCAGGCGCCGGTGTCGATGAGGGTGAGCGCGGCGGCGAGGCTCCCCTCCTTGGGATCACCCAGCTCGTGGAGGAGATCGTCGGAGGCCGGACAGTCGGCCTCGAGGCCCTCGAAGTAGTCGGTCACCCCGGCGGCGTTGACCAGGCGGAAGGTGATCGGGAAGAGGATCTTGTCGCAGAACTCGAAGGAGCGCATGCCCACCGGCTTGCCGCCGGTGGTCCCGCCGATCACGCGGGTGTCGACGTAGGGGCGGACCGCGTTGATCACCAGCTCGCTCGCCGAGAGGGTCCGCCAGGTGGTGAGGAAGTGGACCCGGTCGAGGTGGAGCGCGTTGTTCAGGCGCTCGAAGTCGTAGGACTCGTTGGCGTCGACGAGGTCGTCGTTGTACTCGACCCGGTAGACGACGTCGCGGGCCTTGCCGGCGTCGCCGGCGATCAGGCTCGCGAGGTGCCGCGCGACCGAGAGGCGACCGCCGCCGTTGTAGCGGAGGTCGACCACGAGCTCCTGCACGCCCGCGTCCTTGAGCACGCTGAAGGCCTGATCGAGCTCGTCGATCGACGGCTCCACGAACGAGGTGAAGAGGACGTAGCCGACGCTGCGACCGCCTTGCTCGATCACCTCGACCGTCGGCACCGTCACCATCGCCACCCAGTCCTTCACCAGCGTGACCTCGCTGGCCTCGCCGGTGGCGTCGAGGACCTGGAGGTCGAGCGGGATGCCGAGCTCGGTCGGCCCGAACATGTCCCCCCAGAGCTTGCCGGCGTCGATCTCGGCGATCGAGAGGAAGTTGATCAGCAGGATCTCGTCGCCGCGGCGGAGGCCCGCGCGCGAGGCCGGCGAGTCCTCGTTGACGAAGGAGACCCGTACCCGCCCCTCGTCGTCGCGCTGGTAGCTGAAGCCGAAGCCGATGAACTTGCCCTCCTCGAAGAGCGCGTCGCTCTGGACCTTGTCGGTGACCCGGCTCCACCGGTCGACCTCCTCGTAGCGGAGATCGGCCAGGATCGCCGCCGGCGACTCGTACTCGGCCGGATCGACCAGCGGCACCTCCTTGTTCCAGAGGTACGAGTGCCGCATGACCTCGAGGACATAGCCGTTCTGACTCTTGAGGGAGCAATCCTCAGGAGGATCGACCATCACCGGGTCCGAGCACGCCGCGAGGGCGAAGAGGGCCGACGACACAGCGCCGCGGAGGGGAAGCGATCGACCAGCCATCATCCGGCACTATAGCGAAGTGCAGACGTTGCGGGACGCGTGCGCCAAGATGCGCTCCAGGCAGGTGGTGAACCGCGTTCGTCGCCACGCGCGCGGTCGCCGGTCGCGTTCTCGCGCCACTCGCGCTCGCCGAGAGCGCGCACGGGCCCACGAGCCGCCCCGCGCGCGCTCCCGAGCCGCAGACGCGTCGAATCCGCCGCGGGGATCCGCTACTATCTCCAGGTTCCACCGCCCCACGCGGACCTCGTGAGCGCGACCCCTCAGCCAGCGCCGGCGATCGACCCGGTATCCGACCCTGCGCGACTCGGCGTCTTCGCCAGCATCGCTCCGGAGGCGTGGTCGCAGCTCCTCGAGCACATGGAGGTCAAGCGCTACCGTCCCGGAGACGTGCTCATCAAGCAGGGCACGGTCGACCGGGGCATGTACATCGTCCGTCAGGGCTCGCTCGCGGTGCTGGTGGCCGCGCGGGACGGCGAGCGCGTGCGCCGGGTCGGCACCATCGAGGCAGGGTCGGTGGTCGGCGAACAGGCGCTCCTCGACGGGAAGCCGCGGTCGGCGACCATCACCGCCCTCGCCGACGCCGAGCTCCTCCGCCTCAGCTTCGAGTCCTTCCGCGCCCTCCAGCTCTCGGCGCCCCACCTCGCGGGGACCTTCCTCTTCGAGCTCGCGCGGGTGATCTCGCTGCGCTTCCGCACCGCCCAGTCGGACGAGCCGGAAGACGCACCGGAGGGCTGAGACGCCCCCAATTGCGGCGAGGCCGCCGCGGCCTCGCGGCGACCTCGTCGGGTGCCCAGGGCGGCCGCACCCGCAGGCGCGGCACCTCCCGTTCG
>WBZL01001742.1_pt1 | contig 14649 bp, 12 predicted proteins | sample 5204291 | NCBI WGS metagenome assembly WBZL01 (sample SAMN12344345, study PRJNA552823) | activated sludge metagenome | biome: Activated sludge suspended growth; feature: Nitrification reactor; material: Wastewater; isolation source: activated sludge from nitrification reactor of wastewater...
GGGTTTCTATTTTCCCAAAATTTGATTTAATACCCAAAGATACACCTTATGGTACTGTGTGGTTCCCGAATCCACCTGAAACGATACTAACTGCATTTTATGGGAATTGGAGAACCCCCAATCCTTATTGGGATACGGTAGTTTCAGCAGTAAATCTAGAAAAATTCACGTTGCTCGTACGCTGCTTCGCTTACTATCGATTGATTCAGCGATGGTTATCGGGTGAATTGGTAAGGGCTTGGAGTTATGCGCACCAGATCGCATTGAAGGACCCAGATGACGTTATCAGTTTGCGCAGTCGCCAGTGGCTAGAACGTGCGTTAACTCGATTAAATCAAGCTATCCCTGAATGGCCAAGTAATAGACTACAGAAAAGAGTTTATACTCGAATGGTCGCTGATTTATTTCATGTTGGGCACGTTAATTTCTTGCGAGAAGCAAAAGCATTGGGCACGCACCTAACCGTTTTTGTGGTGTCAGATCAACGTGTGCAGGAAAATAAAGGTAAGCACCCTGTAATGAGTCAGTCTGAGAGAGCTGCAGTTGTTTCAGCCTGTAAATATGTTGATGCTGTTGTGACCGAAGGGCCACTCTATGCAACGCCTGCATTTATGCAGCAACAGGGCTATGATCTTTATACGTTTGCTTGCTCTTCCGAGAAAGAGCGACAAGAAAAATATAAACTCTGTGCCGAACTTCCAGCGAGTATGATCAAAGAAATTGACTATACGGATGGAATTTCGACAACCGATCTTCTGACGCGCATTACCATCCAAGACCGCAATGTATCATAATACTGGTAAAGCCAGCGTGGGGTTAGCAGGTTACTTTAATTTACCGTGGCACTGTTTATACTTTTTACCTGAACCACAGGGGCAGGGGTCATTGCGACCTACCTTATCCATTTTTCTTACAAAGGGTTTTGTTTTGTTTTCTTGTGATGCTTTTTCAGGCGTCGCTTGTTGTTCCTGAGTGAGCTCATCTTCATAAGTTGCATGCTGATATTGCACGTTAACAGGCGTATGAACTTCAGATGCGGTCTCAACTTGCTGCTCATTCTTGATTTGGACTGTCAGCAATATTTTTGTTACTTCAGCTTTGATTGCTTCAAGCATACTTCCAAACAGCTCAAAGGCTTCCCGTTTGTATTCTTGCTTAGGGTTTTTTTGCGCATAGCCACGTAAATGGATACCTTGCCGCAAATGATCCAAGGCAGATAAGTGTTCACGCCAATGATTGTCGAGGCTATGCAACATTAGCGCACGTTCATATTGATGAATGATGTGATGACCTACTAGCTCAGATTTTTGCTGGTAATGTTGCGCTGCGATTTCTAAAATTCTCTCCAAGATATCTTCAGATTGTAAATCGTCTTCTTTTTCTATCCACTCATGAATGGGTAACGTCAAATGATAATCACTTGCTAGTTCTTTTTCTAAGCCTGGAATGTCCCATTGCTCCTCAATGCTCTCGGGTGGAATATGGCGATTGAACAGGCTTGTTAATATACTTTCTCTAACTGCAGTAATGGTTTCACCAATATCCTGCGGCGCCTCTAGGAGCTCATTTCTTTGCTGGTAGATGACTTTACGCTGATCGTTGGCAACATCATCGAATTCGAGTAATTGTTTACGGATATCGAAATTTCTTGCCTCTACTTTTTTCTGCGCATTTTCAATCGCGCGAGTAACCCACGGATGCTCAATCGCTTCGCCTTCAGGCATTTTGAGTCGCGTCATAATATTTGCGACACGATCCGAGGCAAATATTCGTAGGAGGGGATCCTCTAGTGCAAGATAAAATCGACTGGAGCCAGGATCACCTTGCCGTCCAGAACGGCCACGAAGCTGATTATCGATACGGCGTGATTCATGGCGTTCAGTTCCAATAATATGTAACCCACCTAATTTGACGACTTCTTCATGTCTTGCCTGCCATACTTTCCGAATTTCTTCGATTTGCTTTGCCTTTGTCGGTTCATCTAAGCTTTCATCCATTCGGATACGATTGATTTCCGGCTCGGGGTTACCACCGAGCACAATATCAGTACCGCGTCCCGCCATATTGGTCGCGATGGTAATCATTTTTGGTTGACCCGCTTGTGCAACAATGTCTGCTTCCCGAGCATGCTGTTTGGCATTTAGGAGCTGATGGGGAAGATTTTCTTTGTTAAGTAATGAAGAAAGCAGCTCATTATTTTCAATCGAGGTTGTACCGACCAACGTCGGCTGGCCGCGTTGATAGCATTCCTTAATGTCTTCAAGTACCGCTTGGTATTTTTCTTTCATGGTGCGGTACACTTTGTCCATGCGATCATCCCGTATCATTGGATTATGTGTAGGGATTACCACGGTTTCTAAGCCATAAATCTGCTGGAATTCAAATGCCTCAGTATCTGCTGTTCCTGTCATTCCTGACAAACGTTGATACATACGAAAATAGTTTTGGAAAGTTATTGAAGCGAGTGTTTGATTTTCTTTCTGAATTGAAACATTTTCTTTGGCTTCAACGGCTTGGTGCAGACCTTCGGACCAACGCCGACCTGGCATGAGACGCCCCGTAAACTCATCGACGATGATGACTTCACCATTCTGAACTACATAATGCTGATCACGGGTAAATAGTGCATGTGCGCGTAATCCCGCATTCAAGTGATGAATCAAATTGATATTGATCGGATCATACAAACTTGTATCATTGGCGAGCAAACCTGCGTCTGATAATAATTTTTCTGCGTGTTCAAAGCCAGCTTCGCTGAGTAGTACTTGCTGTGCTTTTTCATCAACGCTATAGTCACCGGGGCTTTTTTCGTTTTCTTGGCGAGCAAGTTTGGGTATTAGGCGATTGATTCGGATGTAGATATCGGTATCACCTTCAGCTTGACCAGAGATGATCAATGGTGTTCGTGCTTCATCGATTAAAATCGAATCTACTTCATCGACAATCGCAAAATTCAGTACCCGTTGAACACGCTCGGCTGGGTGGCCAACCATATTGTCCCGTAAATAATCAAAACCATATTCATTATTAGTTCCATAAGTGATATCTGCTGCATAAGCTTGCTGCTTTAATTCATGTGGCATTTGTGACATGACTACGCCAACCGATAAACCCAGAAAGCGATAAATTTGTCCCATCCATTCAGCGTCACGTCTGGCAAGATAATCATTTACGGTTACGATATGCACACCTTGTCCTGAAAGCGCATTTAGGTAGGCTGGTAAAGTTGCCATCAGGGTTTTACCTTCACCTGTCCGCATTTCCGCTATCTTAGAATCATGAAGTACCATACCGCCAATTAGCTGGACATCGAAGTGCCGCATTTTTACAACACGTTTACCAGCTTCTCGAACGACAGCGAATGCTTCAGGTAACAACTCATCGAGAGATTGCCCATTCGCAATCTGCTGTTTGAATGCTTGTGTTTTGTTGACCAGATCTTGGTCACTGAGTGCGGCAATCGTCGATTCTAATCCATTGATAGCACGTACTACCTGAGTATATTGCTTAACTAAACGGTCGTTCCGGCTACCAAAAATCTTTTTAAGGAGATTACTGAACATAAAGTAAAAATTTTATTACTGGTTAAGATGAAATAGTAATTATAAGAAATAATAGTCTTGTCTCAATTGCACACCTACTTGGGCTTAGTCCAGAAATCGTATCGCGTGAGATTGTACGAATCAGGTCCCAATGAAGCCGAATAAATAACATCTTAACATACCCGAGCTAACTCACTGCTTTCTAATCGATAGTTTTTAGATGATACGATGCGTGATCCAGTATTTTAGAGTAACCTATTTTCAGAAGGTATTAGAAAATAACATTCTGGATTATTTGGGGTAGTTCTGAATAAAAGCTTCGATATCAGCGCGTGTCAGCAACCCAACTTTACGCGCAGCTGGATTTCCTTTAGGGTCGAATAAATAAGTGCTGGGCAGCATTGAAAGCTCATCGAATTGAGCTGCAATGACTCGGTTACCTAGTATGATGGGGTAGGTGACTGATAATGCTTTTGCAAATTCCATTACCGTTTTTACTTCAGAATATTCCATGGCGACCCCAAACACCATGATATCGCTTCGATTTTCGTAAAGTGTCACTAAATCGGGAATCTCCTCTAAACAAGGTGGACACCAAGTAGCCCAAAAATTTACGAGTACCCACTTACCTTTGTAATCGCTAAGCTTATGGACTTTACCAGTGCTATCCTGAAATCGGAACGCAAATTCTTCCGCATGGATAGCATTAGTAATAAAATAGAGCCCGATAAATAGGTAGTAAAGTAAGCATTTCATTTTTATTAAACCTGTGGATGAGCTCTTTCTAGTTTGCTGTATAGCTTATTGATCGCACTGAGGTAAGCTTTGGCAGAAGCCACGACGATATCCGTATCTGCACCGTGTCCATTGACGATTCTTCCCGATTTTTGCAGCCGAACAGTGACTTCCCCTTGAGCATCCGTTCCACTTGTAATGTTATTAACTGAATATAACTGAAGCTCCGCACCACTTTTCAAAATTTTTTCTATGGCACGAAAAGTTGCATCGACGGGGCCGCTTCCATCAGATTCGGTATGAAGTTCATCGCTACCATTCGCCATGACTAATCGAGCGAAAGGAGGTTCTCCTGTTTCGCTATGCGCCATCAATGATAACAGGCGATATCGCTCTTCTGGAATATGAGCCTCATCCGACATCAAGGCATGGAGATCTTCATCAAAGATTTCATGTTTTTTATCAGCGAGTTCTTTAAACCGCATGAACATAGCATTTAACATTTCTTCTGACTCAAGCTCGATCCCTAGTTCATTTAAACGAGTGCGGAAGGCATTACGCCCCGAGTGTTTACCCAACAGCAGTTTGTTGGCATTCCAACCGACATCTTCAGCTTTCATAATTTCGTAGGTTTCACGATGTTTAAGGACACCATCTTGATGAATGCCGGATTCATGAGCGAATGCATTGGCGCCAACAATGGCCTTGTTCGGTTGTACGGGGAAACCCGTGATACCGGATACTAACTTGCTCGCCTGAACGATATGTGTAGTATCAATACGAGTATCACATGAAAAATAGTCTTGACGTGTCCTGACGGCCATGACAACTTCCTCAAGTGCTGCATTACCAGCGCGCTCACCAAGTCCATTGATAGTGCATTCAACTTGTCTTGCACCATTAGATACTGCTGCTAAAGAGTTTGCTACTGCAAGCCCTAAATCATTGTGGCAATGAACGGAAAAGATGACTTTGTCAGAGTTTGGAATGCGCTCACGCAATGTTCGAATTAACCGACCAAACTGCTCAGGCATGGTATAGCCAACCGTATCGGGAATATTTAATGTTTTAGCACCAGCATTGATGACTGCTTCTAACACCCTACAAAGAAAATCAATTTCTGATCTTCCAGCGTCTTCTGGAGAAAATTCGATGTTATCAGTGTAGGCACTTGCCCATTTTATTGCTTTTACTGCCTGCTCTATGACCTGTTCTGAGGACATGCGCAGTTTATTCTTCATATGAATAGGCGAAGTCGCAATGAAGGTATGGATACGCGCGGCGCTTGCACCACTTAATGCCTCACCAGCGCGCTGAATATCGGATTCAATCGCGCGTGCCAATCCACAGACAGTACTATCTTTTACATTACTTGCGACAGCCTTAACCGCTTCAAAGTCCCCATTGGAGGCAGCAGGAAAACCTGCTTCAATCACATCGACCCCCATTTTTTCTAATTGGCGAGCGATACGAATTTTTTCCTCTTTTGTCATGGATGCACCAGGACTTTGTTCTCCATCGCGCAAAGTCGTGTCGAATATGATTAAACGATCTTGCATTATTTTTCTCCTACAGGACTACGATTAAATAAAAAAACGAGAATCGTTTTTTTTAGGGAAATCAAGAAAGGTATAAAGTATTAGAATTATTTGCGCGCGAAGCGCAGTAGATAGCCCCAAGCTATTCTTGAGACAGAATTAGGAGAGAACAACAGGTTTACGAAATGCTTACTAATTAAGTTTTCCATGGTGCTGAAATATAAAATGTTTTTTATATTCCTGCAACAACAAAAACTGGCTAAGTCACATCCTGTTCTTGAGTTTCACTTTTTTTCTTGTTTTTGCTAAAAAGCCACAATTTCATAAAATAGCCAGATAAAGCATAAACGGAGAATAAGCCAAATAATACGACGGGAGGATGGCTTGGAATTAGAACAAAGAAAAACATGAGTAAAAGTAGAATGGTGAAAAAGGGCATCCTTTTCCTCAGATTAATTTCTTTCCCGCTATAGAAAGGTAGATTACTGACCATTGTTAACCCAGCAAATAAGGTTATAGACCATGCAATCCATTTAATATCAGTCCCTTGTACTTGAAAATCTGATGCGACCCAAATTAATCCGGCAACTAAGGCAGCAGCAGCTGGACTAGGTAACCCTTGAAAGAAGCGTTTGTCGATCACTTCTGCATTGGTATTGAAGCGTGCGAGTCTTAGTGCAGCGCAGGCGCAGTAGATAAAAGCGGCAATCCACCCGAGTTTGTCCATATCACGAAGTGCCCATTCGTATATGACCAGAGCCGGAGCGACTCCGAACGAAACCATATCCGACAGGCTATCATACTCCGCACCAAACTCACTTTGTGTATGTGTTAGTCGTGCAACACGACCATCCAGACCATCAAGTACCATTGCGATAAAAATAGCTACAGAGGAATACTCATAATTGCCATGCATTGCCTGCACAATGGCATAGAATCCCGCGAATAAGGCAGCTGTCGTGAATAAATTTGGTAATAGGTAAATTCCACGTCTTCTTAGTCTTGACCTAATACCAAATCGAGTAAGATTGGGTTCAGACATTGCTCACAGCATCAAGATAAGCACCTAATAAAACATCAATATAAAACATCAATAAATTCTTAAAGTATCAACTAGAAAGGTTACAACTAATCGTTTTAGTTATGATGATTTAAACTCAGCTAATATAGTTGTTGTTGCATATACTTTATCACCAATATTAACGCAAGCTTTTATATCGGTGGGTAAATAAACATCAACTCGAGAGCCAAAACGAATAAATCCAAAACGTTGTCCGGCTGAGAGTTCATCTCCTGGCTTGACATGGCAAACAATACGCTTTGCGACTAACCCTGCAATTTGTACGCAAGTTACATCTATCCCTTGTTTCGTTTTTATCCAGAGGGCGTTGCGTTCATTTTCAAGTGAAGCCTTGGGGAGGCTAGCATTGAGAAAGCTTCCTGGGAAGTACCATTTTTCGCAAATTTTGCCAGTAATCGGGCTTCTATTTGAATGTACGTTAAATACATTCATGAATACGCTAATTTTGATTGCTTCTCGCTTTAAATAAGGATCCTCAGTTTGTTCTACTGCGACGATTCTTCCATCAGCAGGAGATAATACCGCATTTTCCTGAGAAGGAATGGCCCTCGCTGGATCACGAAAGAACTGGATAACAAATAAAGCAAGCAACCAAAATGGAATTGACCATTGCCAATTAGCTAGGACAAGAACAGAAGCTGCAATCAGCAATGCGATAGCAATATGAGGCCATCCTTCGCGGGCGAGAATAGGGTGAGGGTAATTTGGTTTCATAGCAATTTCATCATACTAAAAATAATAAACCCGATATTGTGAAGAATACCGGGTTAGCAAGCGCGAAAAACAAGTGAAAAAGTAAATCTATCAGCAAATTGAACGAGCGATGGTTAGTTCTTTACTTGATCGACTAATTTGTTCTTTTTGATCCATGGCATCATGTCGCGGAGTCTCGTTCCAACGACCTCAATTGGATGTTCAGAAGCGATCCGGCGGCTCGATTTTAACATGGGTGCGCCAGCTCGGTTTTCTAGAATAAATTCGCGAGCGTATTCACCGGTTTGAATCTCACGGAGAATCTTACGCATCTCAGCTCGAGTTTTATCATCGATAATTCGAGGCCCTCTTGAAATATCACCATACTCCGCATTATTGGAAATCGAATAACGCATGTTGGCGATACCACCTTCGTAAATTAAATCTACAATGAGCTTGACCTCATGGAGGCACTCGAAGTAAGCCATTTCGGGAGCATAGCCGGCTTCAACCAATGTTTCAAATCCAGCTTGAATTAATGCGGTAAGACCACCACATAGTACAACTTGCTCTCCAAATAAATCGGTTTCAGTCTCTTCACGGAATGTGGTTTCGATGACACCACCTTTAGTCCCGCCATTGGCAGCAGCATACGATAATGCTAATTCGCGTGCTTTACCTGATTTGTTTTGATGAATTGCGATAAGAGAGGGCACTCCTCCACCTTGCGTATAAGTTGATCTGACAAGATGTCCAGGCCCTTTAGGCGCAATCATGATAACATCGAGATCTTCTCGTGGTACAACTTGACCATAGTGAATATTGAAGCCATGGGCAAAAGCAAGCGTTGCATTTTTTTTCAATCCTGCTTCAATTTCGGTTTTATAAATCGATGCGATTTGCTCATCTGGGAGCAACAGCATGACGACGTCTGCATCTTTAATTGAAGCAGCGAATTCTTTAACGGTAAAACCCGCCTTTTTAGCTTTATCCCAGGAAGCACCATCTTTACGTAACCCTACCGTTACCTTAACACCCGAGTCACGAAGATTATTGGCATGCGCATGACCTTGTGAGCCATAACCAATAATCGTTACTTTCTTTTTTTTAATCAGGGATAAATCAGCATCCTTGTCATAATAGACTTTCATTGTGATCCTTTATTTATTAATATCTAGCATCAAAAATACAAAAAGACTGAAGCAAAATTACTTTAGTTACAATTTAAGCATACGATCTCCACGACCGAGACCTGACGCACCAGTTCTAATCGTTTCCAAGATTATACCCTGACCGATGGTTTCTAGAAATGCGTCTAACTTCGAGCTTGTTCCAGTTAATTCAATGGTATAGGACTTATCGGTTACATCGATGATACTTCCGCGGAAGATATCCGTTAGCCGTTTTATTTCATCTCGCCCATCCCCGATTGCTTTTACTTTTACTAACATTAATTCGCGTTCAATATGATCGCCTTCTGTAAGGTCAATTATTTTAACAACTTCAATTAGTTTGTTGAGTTGTTTAGTAATTTGTTCAATGACTTCATCTGATCCAATCGTAACCAATGTCATCCGCGATAAAGTAGGATCTTCCGTCGGTGCGACATTGAGCGATTCAATGTTATAACCGCGTGCAGAAAATAATCCAGCCACTCGCGATAGAGTGCCCGCTTCGTTTTCCATCAATAAAGAAATAATATGTCGCATTTTCTATACCAAAATCATTTCTGATAAACCTTTACCACCAGGCACCATCGGGAATACATTTTCTGTTTGATCCGTAATAAAATCTAGAAAGACGAGGCGTTTTTTTAGTTTAAACGCGTCCTTCAAAGCACCTTCAATATCACCAGGCTTCTCAATTTTCATACCAACATGCCCGTAGCTTTCAGCAAGCTTTACAAAATCCGGTAGTGCATCCATATAAGATTCTGAGTAGCGATTGCCATGAAAAAATTCTTGCCATTGTCGAACCATCCCCATATAACGATTATTAAGGTTGATGATTTTCAATGGGAGTTGGTATTGTTTGCAAGTCGATAATTCTTGGATACACATTTGAATGCTTGCTTCCCCTGTTATGCAAGCGACTGTTCCCGTAGGGTTGGCAAATTGAACACCCATCGCGGAAGGTAAGCCAAATCCCATCGTACCTAATCCACCTGAATTAATCCACCGGCGTGGCTTATCAAACGGATAGAATTGAGCAGCCCACATTTGATGTTGACCCACATCTGAGGTGATGAAGGCATCTCCTTTTGTGATTGCATAGAGTTTCTCAATGACCATTTGCGGTTTAATGACACGACTTGAACGATCATATTTTAAGCAATCACGCTCACGCCACAGATTGATTTGTTTCCACCATTCTTTTAATGCAATGGCATCTGTTTTCTCTTTACTGGCCTTAATGAGTTTAATGAGCTCTTTCAATACTTGAGAAACACTACCAACAATCGGTATATCTACTTTCACGCGTTTAGAAATCGAGGAAGGATCAATATCGATATGAATGATTTTCCGATCTTCGCTGTAAAAGTGTTTAGGGTTACCAATGACTCGATCATCAAAACGTGCGCCAACAGCAATCAAAACATCACAATACTGCATGCTCATATTGGCCTCATAAGTGCCGTGCATGCCGAGCATTCCTACGGAATGCTTATCCGTTGCTGGAAATCCACCCAGCCCCATTAATGTATTTGTACAGGGATAGTCCAGCAGTTGTACTAATTCAGTCAATACACCAGCTGCATTATCAAGAATAACACCGCCACCCGAATAGAACATAGGGCGTTTCGCGCTAAGAATAAGCTCAGCGGCTTTCTTTATCTGTTTTGTATTGCCATTGGTGACGGGATTATAAGACCGCATGTGAATACTATTCGGGTAGCTAAAGTGTGTTTTTTGCTGTGTCACATCTTTAGGAATATCCACGAGAACAGGGCCTGGTCTTCCACTGGAAGCAATAAAAAAAGCTTTTTTTATCGTGGCAGCAAGTTCAGTAATATCTTTAACTAAGAAATTATGTTTGACACACGGGCGAGTGATTCCAACCGTGTCAACTTCTTGGAAAGCATCTTGCCCAATGGCGGCAGTTGGTACTTGACCACTGATAATGACTAATGGAATTGAATCCATATAGGCGGTGGCGATTCCTGTAACCGCATTGGTTACACCCGGTCCTGACGTTACAAGTGCAACGCCCACTTTATGACTAGACCGTGCATATCCATCAGCAGCATGCAATGCCGCTTGTTCGTGCCTGACCAAGATATGTTTAACTTTATCTTGTTTAAATAGCTCATCATAAATAAATAATACAGCACCGCCAGGGTAGCCAAAAATGTACTCTACCCCTTCTTCCTGTAGGCAACGGATCGTAATTTCTGCACCAGTTAATTCTTCGGTCATTCCTATTGCATCCTGTTATTAATATTTTTCTTAGGGTTGCTTCATTAAAAATCTGATTATAAATGTAAAATTAGAATTTACTTTACTACCTAGTTACCGGTGCCACCTACAGTTAATCCATCAATCCGCATTGTGGGTTGCCCAACGCCTACTGGAACACTTTGACCTTCTTTTCCACACGTTCCAATACCAGGATCAAGCGACAAATCATTTCCGATCATCGAAACACGTGTGAGAACATCTGGACCATTTCCAATTAAGGTTGCTCCTTTTACCGGATAGGTAATCTTTCCATTTTCTATCATATACGCTTCCGCAGCAGAGAAAACAAATTTTCCACTCGTGATGTCAACCTGTCCTCCCCCAAAATTGACCGCGTATAGGCCTTGCTTAACTGAAGCGATAATTTCTTCAGGGGCTTTATCGCCATTTAACATATAAGTATTGGTCATACGTGGCATAGGGATGTGCGCAAAGGATTCGCGCCTTCCATTGCCGGTAAGGGGTTGCTTCATCAGTCGAGCATTTAGGCTATCTTGTAAATAACCTCGGAGTACCCCATTTTCAATAAGAACCGTATTTTGAGCAGGATTTCCCTCATCATCTACGGTAAGCGATCCTCTTCGATTGACCAGGGTTCCATCGTCAACGACTGTCACACCATCTGCAGCAACACGTTCCCCAATGCGGTCAGAAAAAGCAGAGCTACCCTTACGGTTAAAATCACCTTCTAATCCATGACCAATTGCCTCATGTAATAAGATACCAGGCCATCCACTACCAAGCACAACCGTCATTGTACCAGCCGGCGCAGGTTTTGCACTCAAATTGATGATTGCTTGATGCACGGCTTGTTGTGCATAGTTGCTCAATATTTCATCTGTGAAATAGGAGTAATCGAAACGACCGCCTCCCCCTGCAACACCTTGTTCACGCCTTCCATTTTCTTCGGCAATTACTTGAAGGGAGACTCGTACAAGTGGTCTTACATCAGCGACAAGCTTACCATCGCTACGAATTACCATGATGACCTCATATTCACCGGATAAGGAGGCTAATACTTGGACAATGCGATTATCGAGGGTACGTGCGTATCTTTCCAGTTTTTCAAGTAATTGGACCTTATCGCTATCGGTTATGCTTGTGATCGGATCATGCGGTAAGTAAAGCAAAGGATGATGATCGTTATTGTGAGTAATGATTCGCGCAGAAGATGAATTCCCCTGATTTGCGATGGCACGAGTTGCTTTGGCTGCAGAGTGTAAGGCAGAGATACTGATATCATCGGAATACGCAAAGGCTGTTTTTTCGCCACTTAGAGCGCGAACACCAACACCTTGATCAATATTAAAGCTGCCCGACTTAACAATACCTTCTTCAAGAACCCAACCCTCGGTTCGATTATGCTGAAAATAAAGATCGGCATAATCAATATGGTGCGATAGCATTGCTGCAAATACTTGATCTAGCCGATGGGTATCCAGCTGAAATGGAGTTAGTAGGCAGCGTTCTGCAATAGAGAAGTGTTCTTCTCTATCTATTTGCATATCCGTTCTATGATTTACCATGTTATCTAGTATTTTTTATTACTGCTTTACTTTGTATTAATAGATTCACGCTTTGAACTATTGTGGATAGAGACAGCGATGCTCAAGTGCTGGCAAGCTTGTTCTTACGCTGGCCTGATAAGCAGGATCGATAGCTGCGACAACGACACCTGGGCCGCGGGATAAGCGGTTCATTATTCCGCCCCAAGGGTCGACGATCATGCTATCTCCGTTAGTTTCGCGTCCACTGACATGATATCCACCTTGCGCAGGTGCAATCACATAAGCCTGGTTTTCAATGGCGCGTGCGCGAATTAATGTCTCCCAATGTGCTTTTCCGGTAATGGCAGTAAAAGCGGACGGAGCTAAAATGATATCAATCTTCCCCATCATTCGGTAGAGCTCAGGAAATCTTAGATCGTAGCAGATTGAAAGTCCAATTCGACCAAATGGGGAGTCAATTGCAATAACTTTATCACCTGCTTTAATGGTTTTTTCTTCTGCAAAACGTTCATTACCGTGTGAGAAACCAAATAAATGAATCTTGTCATAGCGGGCAACTTGTTCGCCGGCATCATCATAAACTAAGCAGCTATTAAAAATTTTATCGGGTATTTGGGAGATGAGCGGAACTGATCCACCAATAAGCCATATTCGGAACCGTTTGGCAGTTTCGCTTAAAAAGGTTTGTATTACTCCTTCCCCCGGCTTTTCGCGGACTTTAAGTTTATCCGTGTCTTGCATTCCCATGATGCAAAAGTATTCGGGTAGTACAACGAGTTTTGCCTGTTGTGTGACTGCGAGTTCAATTAGGCGCAGCGCTTCCTCCAAATTTGCCGAGACACTGGGGCCGGAAGCCATTTGGATTGCTGCAACCCGTATTTTGGAGTTTTCTTCTTTATCTGAATTTGATGAAGAAAAAGAATTTGTGCTGTTTAACACATTCTGACTCCCAAAACAGCAGATATAGCTTGTAGCGTATTCATGTTTTATTAGTTTTCCTCAGATAGTTTCTTGACCAGCGGTTCATCCCATGTTCCTGTTATAGCATATTCATTAAACATCACTCTTCCAAATGGATCTTTGAGTGAAAGATCTGCAATCATTGAAGCGATTCCGATCACCGGTGTGACTAACCCCAACGATGGAAACATTTTAATCCGCAATGATTGTGTTTCCTGATCAAGGTTAATTTCTCCTGAAACGGCGAGATAGGCAGAGCTCCCTGCAATTTCTAAATCTACAAAGGTTGCGATCCCGTGATCAATTCTAACATTTCCAAGAATATCATCGAAACCAAAACCTTGACTGAAAATATCATAAAAATCAAGTGTCAGTCTCCGTGGCAGTGCTTTGAGATCGAAAATGCCTAATAACTTGCTCATGCCGGGTTTGAATTTAGTAAATTGCCCATGCTTAGCAGCTAGCTTCAGTTGCCCTGATAAGGTGGGGAAATCAACTGAGAATGGTTTCCCTTGCCATGACAGGTGGCCCTCCAAGCTTCCTTCGCCACGAGCAATGCGATCGGGGTAACCAACGCGGTTGAGGAATTTGCCGATATCGCTCGTCGTTAATTTGATCTCCGCATACATTGAAAAAGGTTCCTGCCGGTTTTTCCAGATGCCTTTGGCAGTGAAGATACTGTGCTTGTGGGAGATTTCCATTTGATCAACTACCCAATTTTCTTTGTTCTGCTCGGCTAATAACGTTAATTGACCGAGTAGCTTTTCTTTGTAAAAAAATTCATCTGCATGTAAGTCGATAATCGGCCAATTCTGAGACTCGTGCTTTTTTCTCTCGGCTGAACCGTTTTCCGGAAGAGATTCAGGTACAACTAATTTTTTTAGCCTCGCGGTTGCCTTTTTTTTGCCTGTCGCATTCCAGTGAATTTTCCCGGTAACTTCTCGACTGGTCACGTCGGTAGTCCACTCTGAACTCTGCTTATCCGCATGTAAAATAAAATCATTGAATCGACTTCCCAAGAAATCAAGGACCCCCACATTTAAATCAAACCGTATGTGATGTGTGAGTAAAGCATCGATACCGCGACTTTGCTGCTTTGACAGCCCAACGATCGCTTCGTGTTGATCAAGCATT
>WBZL01003380.1_pt1 | contig 14648 bp, 7 predicted proteins | sample 5204291 | NCBI WGS metagenome assembly WBZL01 (sample SAMN12344345, study PRJNA552823) | activated sludge metagenome | biome: Activated sludge suspended growth; feature: Nitrification reactor; material: Wastewater; isolation source: activated sludge from nitrification reactor of wastewater treatment...
ATTAACCTTAAATAGAATACTATGAAATTCCTAATTTCAATACTTCTTGCAGGAGTATTACTTTGTCCAAAGTATTCGCATTCCGAGCTTCCTAAATATCTACTTGATGTAAATGATATGACTCCGCCAGAGATAATCTGCAATATTCTGGAATTTGACATTGAGCTGACATGGACAAATCCCGGCGAAGTGCCGGAATTTCAGCTTGCAGGAGGACAGTATTTCTTCAATGCCAATATACCTGCCATCTCCAACGGAGGAAATCTGACTTATCAAATAGTAAACTCTGAATTGCCGCTAAACATGCAGCCAAGGAATCCACAGATATTCGAGAACCAGTTGAGACTTGCAGTCAATCAATTCCCGGGTTCAGGCAACGGATTCAGGCTTCCGCCAAATTCTCCGGTCAAAGTTGTCAGAATGAGGCTGTCAACATCGCAGGTCAGTTTTGCAAATGTTCCGCTAAATCTTGAATGGCGAAGTACTTTCCCTTTACCCTTCACCAAAATATTCGCTTATATTGGAAATGTTAATACTGAAGTGACAGTCCCTGCCTCACATATTCTCAGCATATCAAATGAACCGCTTGCTCTGAATTGCGAAGGACAGCTTCTGTTATTGACGCCGGAAGATAACTCTGTCCTGCTGCACAGAAACATTAGGTTCTCGTGGAGCGCTGTGAGTATTGCCGATTCGTATAACCTGTCTGCATCTAACGACAGCAACTTTGCCGGAACCTTGCTGATAGATACGACCTTGCGGGACACATCAGTAGATCTGCAAGTTGATTCCTTTGACAGAAATGTATTCTGGCGAGTCACTGCAATTGACAGCAATGGTCTATTGTTTAGTACTTCTGAGAAGTTCAAATTCTTGATCAAGGCTAAGCCTGAACTTGTTTCTCCGCCAAATGGCTACGACACAACAGAATTTCAGTTGAAATTTGTCTGGAGAAGATCTTTTGCAGATCTATACATGCTTGAAGTATCAAGAGATACGGCATTTACCGACATCGTCTTGAGAGACAGCATTTACAGTGACACATCTCTGATCGTTTCAATTCCAGAATTAACAGGTCAATTCTATTGGCGTGTTGCATCACTTGACAGTTCCGGCATTGTAGTAGGAATCTCAGGGAGATGGGGATTCATTATCAATCAAACCCCTCAATTAGTTCAGCTTACTTATCCTCCTGACAATTCCACGCTTGATTCAGGATATGTAAACTTCAACTGGATGCCGTATCCGGGCTCGGTCAGTTACAGACTGAAGGTTGTTGATACAGTGCACAACTATGTCATCTTCGATGACTCGCTGATCACGGGAACCTCAACATCCGTAAATTTTGTGAATGTACGAAACGGTAGTTTTGAGTGGAGCGTATCGGCAAAGAACTCTTTCGGTGATGTGATCGCAATATCGGATCAGTGGTCTTTTGCATTTAGGGAATGCTATATTGACGGACCGCAATATGCTGATCCTAACCAGATAATCTTGTTCACAGCCTGTGCCGACGGAGGTGAATGGACATTGGTAAACCTCAACGGAGCCCATGCGAATATCATTTCCGGTATCAATGATGATTCTTTATGGGTTTTCACCGGACCGTCAAACGGAGCTCTGTACTTGTCGTACAGGTATCTTGGAAGATACTTTGATACATATGTGTCTATGAATCCGCCTCTTGAAGTGGAACTGGCATCCTTCACTTCCGAATCTAATGGCAATAATGTTTCCCTTAAATGGATAACATCATATGAATCTGACAACTACGGCTTCGAAGTTCAGAGAAGTGATGATGGAAAGGAGTGGAGAATACTTGGATTTGTCAGAGGTGTTGGAAATTCTTCAACGACTGTCGAATATGCCTATCAGGACAGAGGACTAACTGCGGGTAGTTTCAAATACAGACTGAAGCAGATTGACAATAACGGTGGATATAAGTATCACAATCTGAAGCAGAGTGTGGAGATTGGAATACCAGATGAATTTGTGCTTGGTCAGAATTATCCGAATCCGTTTAACCCGGCAACTACTATTGTTTTTGAACTTCCAGTTGCGGTCAATGTCGGATTGAAAATATTCGATATCAGCGGAAGAGAAGTGAAGACGATCGTTAATGAATTCAAACAGGCAGGTTATTATTCGGTCACATTCAGAGCCGATGATCTTGCGAGCGGAATATATTTCTACCGAATTGCTGCCGGCGAGTTTGTTGCGGTCAGGCGAATGATACTTATCAAGTAATTTGTCCTGTGACAGATCATACAACATAACTAAAAGAGCTGAGGATTTATCAATCTCAGCTCTCTTGGCTATGGTTCTTATCAATTATTTATTTTTCGCCGTTGTCGTTCCCCCAATGAGAATTGCCGAAAAGTATGATGTAAAGTTTCCTTACTTGTTCGTGTATGTAATTTTGGATTTTATCTTCTTCACACGATTGGCACCTGGCCATCAAGTTCAGTATCAGACACTGCAAGGCTTCTGAAAGTTGCTCTCATTTTTTCCCCAATTCAAATTGGTATTCGGTCAGTTTAGACTGAGCGTAACTTAGTTCTTTAGTATAATACTCTCTCAGAGAATAACAATTATGAAAGTCGTTTTAACATTGTCTTTCCTTCCCGGGATTGTTGATAACGCTTTGTCAGCACAGTCGGGCCGGATACTTCAGATTTCAAATGCCGATCATTTCCAATATTCAGTTCACTCTGAACATGAACACATCGGTTTAAGACACTGCTGTCGAAAACATTTTTGAGATTACGAAATTATTGCGAAAACAGTTCAAGAGTAAACCCTTTTGCGAAAGTCGTAGGAACAACCCGCCCGCCTGGCCAATTTAAATTTTGATCATAAAACAAACGGCGGACAGGCTTCATCTTAACTGCCGTTAAGAAATTGTAAGCTTTGGCGTCAACTTGAATTTCCTGACTGTGAATTCAACGTATCCGGGATTCCCCGTTTGACAAATCTCGATCTTTACAATATGACACAGCCAACCTCCCTGGAAAAAGTCGAAAGTGCTTGCATTCCGGGGGGATGATTGAGAAATCATACCCTTATGAATCAGCAAACTGATTTGCCGGTAAGACCATATTCTTACGGTAATCTTCAGAACAATGTCAGTCTGAACTTATATCCGATCACGAACAAAAAAAGACAGCCTCATCAGCTGTCTCAATATTCTGTGGTTTCTTGCGGAATCGACTGGACTCGAACCCCCGACCTAATGATTAAGAGTCAGCTCGGACCACCACAAAACCGCGAATTTGCTTCAAAAATGCGGTTTTCACACCTCCGATTCAGCCTTATTTAAGGCTGTTTTTTCAAAAAGTTGCTAACATTTCTGCTAACAGATTTGGGTGTAGGAAGCTTCTTTCACTGAACCAGGAGATGAGTTTGATCTTATGAAATTCAGAGTGACAGATAAATCAGCGGAGCATAGCTCTGCGATGTTTTTACTGTTTGCATCCATTCCTCTCCTCAGGAAATATTCGAAATCGGTGCTTCATGGGGAAGAGTATTGACAAAAGTGTTGACGCCTCAAGCTGTTTTTACTTACATAGGATATTCTCAGCATTGTGTGAATATTTCTTCATCCGGTTTTAATTTATGCTGTGGTTGATATCAAGCTGATGGCAAATGTCATCTACACTCTTCCCATCTTCATGCTCTTTGATCGCCTGAACTATCTGTCACTATGAGAATTTTGACTTATTCATCCTCATGATTTCTTAAGAGTTAGACATTTTTGTCTACTCTTAAACTGTAGGAGCATTGGGGATACTTACAAAACCTTGCACTTCAGTAAAAGTCAGTTTAACATGAAACACTGCGACTCAACACAGTATTGATTTTGAAAAGTGACCAATCCTATTTCGTCAAATGCAACAATACAAAAGTCTGTTCCCAACAATGTATATTTGCGATTTGACTATTTCACCAGAAGCATCATTTTATTATCTGTAAATCCCTCTGTCTGAATTCTATAAAAGTAAACTCCGCTCGATAAACCGCTTGCATTAAATGAAACTTGATATGTTCCAGCAGTTTGTTGCTCATCAACTAGCACAGCTACTTCATTACCAAGCATGTCAAACACTAAAAGCTTCACATAGTTTGTCATTTGTATATTATAATTGATCATTGTAACAGGGTTAAAGGGGTTTGGATAATTCTGACTCAGATAGTATCCGTTAGGTATTTCAGATGAAATGTTCCATACTCCTATCGGTTCGCCGCCGGTTGTGGTTTTCAGAATTGTTCCGTAGTGTCCTACAACCCATCCTGTATTGCCGTCTGTGAAGTAAACAGAAGATAAGTGATTGTTAACACTGTTTTGCTGAAGAGACCAATTTGTCCCTGCGTTTGTAGTTTTAAGAATAACACCTCCATTTCCCACAGCCCATCCAACATAGCTATCTCTAAACTGAACAGAATTCAGTTTGGTATTTACTCCACTAAATTGAGATGTCCAATTTGTCCCACCGTTTGTTGTTCCAAGGATAGTACCATTATCTCCTACTGTCCAACCGGTAATCAGGTCTACAAAATAAACGCAAGTTAATTCACTATTTGTACCACTTGTCAAGAAATTCCAGTTGCTTCCGCTATTTGATGTTCTCAAAATAGTTCCACCGGAACCCACCGCCCAAGCGATGTTCACATTAGCTGAACGTACTGAGCGCAATGTTGATGAACCAGTAGATATTGAGTTCCAATTAGCTCCCCCGGTTGTCGTTTTTAATATTCGGCCGCTGCTTCCCACAATCCAGCCGATGAAATCGTCGGTAAAGTGTATTGAATTAAGATGGTTGCTTGTTCCGCTTGTCTGTGAAGTCCAATCTGTTCCTGCATTTGTAGTTCTAATAATCTTGCCTGAGTTGCCAACGACCCACCCTGTGTTTGCATTAACGAAGTGTAGCGAATTCAAGATATTTGTTGTTCCGCTTGCTTGAGTTAGCCAGTTATTGCCACTGTTTGTAGTTCTTAGAATTATTCCATCATATCCCACTGTCCAGCCTGTATTGTTGTCGACAAACTGAAGAGAATACAAAATACTGCTTGCTCCACTCGTCAAATTTACCCAGTTTGTTCCTCCATTTATTGTCTTTTGAATTGTACCATTAGTTCCTACAGCCCATCCATTATTTAGACCCGCGAAGTTCACCTTATACAGAGTATTATTAGTATTACTTGTTTGATTGATCCAATTGAGACCTCCATTTGATGTCTTAAGTATTTTGCCGCTGCTTCCAACTGAAAAACCAATGTCATGTGTTACAAAATATACTGAATTTAATGCGCTCGTTATTCCGCTAATTTGAGCTATCCATATTGTTCCACCATTGGTAGTTTTCTGAATTGTTCCGCTGTTACCCACAGCCCATCCTGTGTTGACATCAATGAAGTGTAATGAAAATAAAATACTGCTTGTCCAACTGGTTTGGGTTGTCCAATTAAATCCGCCATCTGTTGTCTTTTGTATTGTACCACTACTTCCTCCAGCCCAACCGTTGTTGGAATCTGTAAAATAAACTGAATATAAAGAGTTATTTGTCCCACTAATTTGGTTAAACCAGTTTGCACCTCCGTCAACAGTTTTGAGAACTAACCCATCGCTTCCTGCTGCCCAGCCTATATTTTCACTCGTGAAATGAATTGAATTCAATGTTGAAGAAGTGCCACTAGACTGTGGATTCCAGTTTGTACCACCATTTGTTGATTTAAGAATTGTTCCATTGCTTCCTGCGGTCCAGCCTGTAAAGGGATCTACAAATTGAACCGAGCGCAGATCATCATTTGTCCCACTGACTTGTGTTGTCCAGCTTGTTCCGCCATTTGTTGTCTTCACAATAGTTCCAAATATTCCTACTCCCCATCCGGTGTTGTTGTCTAGGAAGTGAACTGAATACAAAGTATTACCAGTAGGTATAGGGTTCTGCAAATACCACCCGCTTTGTGAAAATGCTTGAGAGTATACTGCTGACACAAGCAGAATATATTTAACCAAGCGTTTCATTTTCTGACCTCCTTTTCCGTTGCATCATAATAGATCTTCATGAACTTTTTAGAGTTCCGTGTGTCCAACGATCATTCTCATTCTGCAACTATTACAGTTTTTTGATTTCACGCAAACAGAAATTTCTGTAAAACCGAAATCAAAGTGCAAAATTCTTTTTGATTATTTCATTGAAATATTTAAAACCTTTTTATCACAGTAACTTACTTAACAAGTATCATACGCTTCACATCATGATAATCACCTGCCGTCAGTTTATAGAAATATACTCCACTGGATACATCACCGGCATTCCATTGTGCCTGATATCTACCGGCATTCAATTTCTCATTGACTAACTTGGTAATTTCCTTTCCCATAGAATTGTAAATGGTAATTCTTACAATTGAAGTCGTTGGAATATCAAATCTTATATCCGTTGTCGGATTGAAGGGATTCGGAAAATTTTCATACAGTTTGTAACTGTCAGGAATCATATCTGTTAATTGATTAATATCAGTTACCAAAGATCTGAAGACAAAAACGTTGGACCAGCCACTGGGTCCCCCAATGTTATATGCATTTACTCTCCAAAAGTAAAGAGTATTGAGATTGAGAATATTTGGAGGAGTTGCAAATTGTGAAACCAATAGACTATCTCTATCCAAGACCAGGTTGTTGAAATTCAAATCAGTTGCTAGATTGAGTCTATAGTAATTCACGCTGGTAGAATTCTGCCAGTCGAATAACGGGGTCAAGGATACACCCGTTGCATTATTGGCCGGCGATAGTAGTATGGGAATGGAAGGCGGACTAACTTGCCTTGTTCTGAAATTCCATATAGCAGACCATGGACTATTCCCAAAACTGTTAGTTGCATTGACCCTCCAATAGTATCTGGTCAGATATGTAAGATAAGGAGAGGGTACATTATAATTAGAATTGTTGATGTTAGATACATCAAGTATTACTGAATTGAAATTCGAATCTGTTGCAAGCATTACCCTGTATGAATTTGCTCCTGCAGCATCAAACCAATCAAGAGTGGGTGTCAAACCAACCGTATCCGACCCATTCGCAGGGCTTAACAGTGTCGGTGTTGCAGGCGGAAGATTTGAAAGGGTTGTAAAATTCCATACGGAAGACCAAGGACCCGTTGTCACTGAATTTGTGGCATTCACTCTCCAAAAATATCTGGACTGAAAATTCAGAGTAGATGAAGGAACGACAAATGTGTTTGTGGTAATGTTACCGTTGTTATATATCGGGTTCGTAAATGAACTGTCTGCCGCAATTTGAAGCCTGTAGGATATTGCACCGGAGACTGGCCCCCAATTAAGTGTTGGAGTAAGGCTCACGTTTGTTGAACCATTCAAAGGAGATATCAAAGTTGGACTAGCAGGAGTTGTGCTGAGGCTTGTAACAAATCTGATCCCAACCAGTGAACCGGTTCCAATTGGCGCTCCGTTTACATGTGTCCCTGCAAGTGAATCTGATTGACACGTCATCTGAATCGTCCAGGTATTTCCAACAATGTTATTGGTTGGGGAGACACTGATAAATCTCCAGTCTCGAAGTGGATTTGGCGGTGTCAATCGTTCCGGGGTATTCCAGATTGCACCGTCATCAATAGAATAGGTTATCCAAGCAGCATAGTATCTGCTGGTGTCGGCCCCCGTTTGAGCTGTAGTCGCCACGAATCCAACAACAATTCCGCTTCCACCGGAAGATCTGCCAATTGCCGGCCTGCAGATTGGAAGAAATGCATCCGCCGTACTACCTTCATTTGGATAAAATGGCACTGTAGCATTACTGGCAATAATTTTTGCTACTCCTCCGTTTATTGACGGGGACCAGACCCTTATCTGAGAAGGTAATCCGGGAAAGAATCCCGCTTCATCGAGCAATGACGTATTGAATGCTACATAGGGTTGATTATTGTTTCCGAATATCATGCTGACACCTCTTAGACATCCTAAAGAATCAGTTGCGGGATTCCAGTCCCAAATTTTTTGCTTTGGAGTCCAAGTATTTCCGCCATCTGCTGAGCTCCTGTAGAATACGTCATTCGGGTCTTCATTATCTGAACCGACAAATGCATGGCCGATGGTACCGTTCGGAGCCAGGGCCAGTGAATAAGTCTCGGCCTGATCTCCGGGAAAAGTCTGATATCCCGAAAATGTTCCCGGAGGAGAGATGTTTGTCACTCTGTTAGTATATGAAAATACCTGGCCGTTGATTGAGGCTGCGAAAACAATAGAATTGTTTGGAAGGCAAACTAGTCTTCCCCAAATTGGATCTCCTTCTGTTGAAACACCTGGATTCAACTCAATGAATACTCCAAATCCCGCACCCTGATCATAATTAATTTTGGCATGGGTAGTAGTACCATTTGTGTTGTTGTGATTAATGACAACTGCAGCCCCGCTAGTAAATCCACTTATTGCCGGAAAACCGCTTCTGCCGGTTCCCGGAACATCACCTAAGAAATTCCATGTTGCACCGAAATCATTACTGAAGAGATAGGCTGTTGCTCTCGTTGCAAAAGCTGGTTCAGTTGAATACATAAAAACGGCATGAACATTTGCCGGTGTAAGCGGGTCTTGCCATATTTCATTTGGAACGGCATTTGATTGTAAATCATAAACGGTAAGTACGGGCATTGAACTGAATAACACCGTACCGCTCATTGTTTCTATAGGAGGAATTTGTAGATTAGAATGGTTATGCATCTTGAAATTTTGATCAGAAGAATTAGCTACAGTTGATTCTGATCCTGTAATGGGTTTTGGCTTTTTTACAAGTTGTCTTTGCCCGGGAGATTTATCTGCAAATACCAAAGTTGCTGCAACTATTACAATCGATAAGAGAAGTCTAAATGTTTTCATGATTAGTTCCTTTCGAGATTAAAATATTATTGAAACAAGTTTAAAATATTTTTTGATGTTGTGCAATTGGCCATTCAAAAAATCCAAAGGATTCAATTTCAGAGTTGCTTCAAATCCCTTTCCATCTCATTTGCTGAACACATCTTTTCCAATGTCAATCATAGTTACATTGTTATAACAGGATTCTGTTGAAATTGCTTTGAGAACTCATTTCAGGAACAGGTATCTAGTATACCAAGGCAAAATCCAATTTAAAAACATCCTGAATGTCGATTTGGTCAATGCTGAACTTTGGAGACCTCCTTCTCTAATAATTACATTGTAATGAGTCTCCTTAATACACAGAAATACAACTTCCTAGAACCCCTTCCATTCAAATCCATTCCAAAACGCTATGTTTCTTGCATTCTTTCCACCTGCAGAAGAGAATGACCCAGCAGCGTAAATTGAAGCTCCCTTTAGATTTAATTCATTCAAAAAAGACGATGTACCGTCAATACCGCTTCCCAAAGGAAACCAAATATTGCCACTCCATTTTGCGATTTTGTTTGCACTTACTCCTCCCGCTTGGTTAAAAGAACCTCCTGCAAAAATGACATCTCCATCATTTACTATTGATCTAACATCGTCTGTTGAATTCCCGGACAGTCCCGTTCCCAATTCATACCAGCTGATTCCATTCCATCTTGCGATATTACTTAAACTCACACCTCCCGCAAAGCTGAATCTGCCGGCCACATAGACATCTGTTCCGACAATGATGATGGAGTTTACGTATGGTGAAGTTCCTTCCACACCTGATCCCAAAGCAGTCCATGAAGTTCCATTCCATTTGGCAATGTTTGAGGCACTTGTTCCTCCTGCAATTGAAAATCGTCCGCCTGCGTAAAGATCGCTACCGTTAATTGCAATAGAATTCACATAAACAGATCCTCCTCCGCTTACTCCGCTTCCCAATGGTGTCCAGTTTGTGCCATTATACTTAGCTATGTTATTGACAGTTGATCCACCGGCAGTGTTGATAACACCTCCGACAAAAATCTGGTCGCCATCGACAACTATTGTCCTGACTTCACCGGTGATTCCAATTCCTAGCGAAGACCAAGTTGATCCGTTCCATTTGGCTATGTTATTGACGATATTTCCTCCTGCAACCGTGAATATTCCTCCAACATAAACATCGTTTCCGCTGACGGTAATTGCATTCACAGTTGGGTTTGATCCAGTTATTCCAGTTCCCAACGCAGACCAAGTTGAGCCATCCCATTTCGCAACATAGTTTACACCAATTCCACCGGCTGTTGTAAAGCTGCCACCAATATAAATATCATTTTCGTTGTTGGCGATTGCGTTGACAGTACCGTTTGTTCCAAATGGATAGGGACTAGCGGAAACCTCATTGGATTTTTCACTCTCACCATCATTATTAACGGCGGTAATGTAATAAGTATATGAAGCAAAAATGATAGCTGATGTATCCCTGTAATTAGTTGTATTGTACAAAGTGAATCCAATATTCTCGAAATTTGAACCACCTGCATTACGATAAATCAAATACTTTGTCATTATTGGGCTCCCAGTGTTTTCAGGTGTATCCCATCTCAAAATTACAGTGCTGTCTTCATATGTTCTTGTGAGATTTCTTGGTTTTGATGGAATCCCAGTTTGGGGATTACTAGTAGGATTGCTTTCATCTTCCTGGCATGAAGAAAACAAAAGAGAGAATCCTAGCGCAATAACTAATAGAAATTTAATCATTGTTGTATTTTATATTTGGTTTGAAAAATGTCTTGCTTGTGACTTCACTTTTTAACTGGTTCTTGTCAAAATCTTTGAAAACTTTTTACAGCACGTTGCATTACGGTTAACAACATAAGATCTGCCGATTCATAATTGTGTTTAGATCACAAATGAATATGGAAGATTGATTTTGGTGGAACTTATTTGATTCATACGAAATATTTGCCGATAGCCTCTGTGCTGTTACATAGAATTTGTGCCCTCCTCCGTTCTGATAAATTGAAATGTCCGTAGGAAATGAGAAATCAAAATAAAAGCATATGCCAGATTGTCCTAATGCAATCCAATTAAAATTTCCTCTGGTGTTCGTTATGTTCAAGCCCCTTTTGCCATTGAGATTGGATTTCGGAAATGTTCTGTAGCTGTAGTTTGTTGTTGACATCTGAGATGTCCTCCAAAATGTGAACATTGAACTAAGTGGCTGGTCGATAAAAGCATAGTTGCTTGAATCTGAAATTCCCGCCGCAATCGGAATGAATTTAAAATGGAAGATTAAAACCACAAATAGTAAAACGCAATATAGGCTTTCCATAATTGTAAGCTTAAAGCTTAGATTGCAAACAAGATGCTTTAAAAGATCTAAAAGACTTTTCTCAGCGGCACTTCAAAAATAAACTTTTGCAGAAATTCAAAAAGCAAAGTTGGAAAAACTAATTAATATGTACTGACAAATCATAATTAATGCTATCTCGCTGAGAGTAATAGCTTTTCAGAATGTTTCTCAGTTCCAAGAATTCTTAAACTCATTACAAACATAAGGAAACCGAACATATAAAAACAATGACCTAGGTCATACTTTTTTCATTTTTATTTCTTCCTAAGAGAGTTGTAAATCTCCACAAAAATTTCCACCGTTTAAATGCGACAAAATCGATAAGTACACCCTAGATAGAGAAATTAATTATTCAACATCTACTCCATTTCTCATTTCATTCTCAAATCCATCTCTTTAACTTTACGCATGCTCGGCTTAGGAAACGAATACCTCCCACAAGACTACTGGTGGTTTGACTTCCGCTTAACGTCAAACAACACAGCCTTGCGCACACTTGCAGCAAGCCTGGTGGATGAGCTCGGTTTAAAAACAGGCAGACTTGATGATGTAAAAATTGACTTGATGGTTTGCATACTCGCAAATTTATTCCAAGCATCGCTCAGATGGAAATGCCTGGCGATTTCAAGGCGGCCCGAATGGTATGCACGGATACCGGTCTATCTCCTGCTAATCGGAATGCTGTCCAGCTTCACTTAATCAGCATCATTCTCTTTACTGCTTCAAACTGCCCTGCACTTACTCTGTAAAAATAAACACCACTCGGCAAATTTGTCGCATTGAATACTGTTGAATGATAACCTGCTGTCATCTGGTCGTTTACAATGGTTGCTGTTTCACGGCCAGTTATGTCATATATCCTGATTGTGACTTTGGAATCAAACGGCAGTTCATAGTTGATCATCGTTACCGGATTAAATGGATTAGGATGGTTCTGATGCACCGCAAATCTCTCAGGAACACCAATCACAACCTCAGTACTCAACTCGTAATATTCAAACTGCCCGTTGAAATCAATCTGCTTCAGCCGGTAAGAATAAGTTCCGGTTTCAAGGTGTCTGTCTGTAAATTCATATTGAGCCGGACTTGTTGTATTGCCTTGCCCCGGTACAAATCCGATCTTCGCCCATATGTCGTTCGATTTCCTTTCAACTTCAAAACCGGCATTGTTTGTTTCTGTTCCAGTCGCCCAAAGCAAACTCACGTCAGTTCCATTGACCTGTGAAACAAATGATGTTAGTTCAACTGGTGCTGGCATGTCCAAGAATTTCACTACATATAACGAATTGTTGGGACAAAAGGCAGTATAATTTCGCGCAAATGCAACATAAGGAATGCCGTTTATGAATGTCAGATTTGGATATGGTGAGGCATAGAGGCCATAGGGGTCTTGAAAGAATCCCTCTTGTCCCACATTGATCCAATTTGAACCATCAAACTTCTTCACTGCCATAACTGAATTGATCTCACGGTCATGGTAAGAAACAAATGGAGTAGTGCCATTAAATGCAAGGCAAACAGAAAAACAATTTCCATCTGAAAACCCGGGTAAGCCGACATATATCCAATTTGAACCATCGAATTTCATTACAGAAGTCTTTGATCCATTTGCCAGATCCTGGAATGCGACATATGGAGTATTACCCGAAACTGCCAGGCTGATAGAACCGACACTGCCTCCGGAAAAGCCGGGTATTCCGACATTTACCCAGTTCGTCCCATCAAATCTCTTGACAGTAATTCCGTTCGTTGAATTAGCATATGCGATAAATAAGTCGCTTCCGTCATATGCCAATTTCTGATTATTAGAATTGGAAGGTGATAATTCTCCTGTACCTACACGCAACCAGCTTGTTCCGTCAAACCTCTTCACTACAACTTTGAATGTGTCCGTTTCATCTGAATAGGCTACATAAGGTACATGGTCAACCATCACAAGACTTTGTCTTTCTGACAAATCTCCCCCTCCCCTGTAGTAGAAAGTATCAATTCCAAGTCGAGTCCAGGTTGAATTCACTAATTTGAAGACAATACATCCCCAATAATTAGTATATCCTTGAGTTGTGAAAGTTAGTACAGAGACATAGGGCGTATCACCATCCAGCGCGATTATGGGATTGAACTGTAACCCAATCGCCTCCCAGCCTGTACCTACATTGACCCAATTCAAGCCGTCGAATTTTTTTACAAGAACTTCGACGTTGTTCTCAATTGCTACATATGGAGTGCTTCCATTTGAAGTTAAAAAGAAATCAGACGCAAAACAAAATATGAGCGAGTCACCAACATATTGCCATTGAGCGTTTGCATTCGTAAAGTTTCCCGAGAACACTGCAAACATAAGTGCCGGCAATAGAATCTTGATTTTCATAATCAAGGTAACATCAGCAAACAATGATCCTGTTTTTTGAATAATGTTTTTCATGATCTGAAGATTTTGAATTTCTTAAATTTGGTTCATGAGTAGCTGAAGAATGAAAATAGAAATCAGCTTAGATGCTACGAGCAATGTCAGGCATGTTTTCCCTCCTTTTTGATTTCGAGAAAACGAAATTGGCTAGAGTAATACTGTTACGACTGTACAAATTATGATCAACTCAGAATTAATAAAATGCAGAAATCTTTCCGGGAGGTCTGAGCTCCATCCTGAATTCAGGATACATGGTTAATGTGGAAACAACTAATTCTCTAAAAGAGGAGAAAAGCATTGAGCAAGAAGAGTAAGTGCCGATTCGGCGCAGAGTTTAAGATGACGGTGGTACCGGAAGAATTGAATGAACACAGTATGCTGGAAGAACTGCCAAAGAAATTCAAGATTCATCATAACCGGATCACAACATGGAAGAATGGATTTCCTGTGAATGCAAGCGTTGTGTTTGAAAGAAGCAAGAGCGGGTTGGTTAGTGTCTTCTGAATTATTACTGTGGCCGAATCTCATTAAGATTACCCCAGAGCCAAAATGTCAAGAAACACTGACACTTTGGCTTGTAGTAAAAGGAAATGACTTGATGAAAAGCTCTTCAGACTTACTTAATCAGCATCATTCTCTTTACTGCTTCAAACTGCCCTGCACTTACTCTGTAAAAATAAACACCACTCGGCAAATTTGTCGCATTGAATACTGTTGTATGATAACCTGCTGTCATCTGGTCGTTTACAATGGTTGCTGTTTCACGGCCAGTTATGTCATATATCCTGATTGTGACTTTGGAATCAAACGGCAGTTCATAGTTGATCATCGTTACCGGATTGAATGGATTCGGATGGTTTTGATGCACCGCAAATCTTGCAGGAACACCAATCACTACCTCAGTACTCAACTCGTAATATTCAAACTGCCCGTTGAAATCAATCTGCTTCAGCCGGTAAGAATAAGTTCCGGTTTCAAGGTGTCTGTCTGTAA
>WBZL01003381.1_pt1 | contig 14645 bp, 12 predicted proteins | sample 5204291 | NCBI WGS metagenome assembly WBZL01 (sample SAMN12344345, study PRJNA552823) | activated sludge metagenome | biome: Activated sludge suspended growth; feature: Nitrification reactor; material: Wastewater; isolation source: activated sludge from nitrification reactor of wastewater...
CACGGCTCTTACCACGTGCGGGTCGTAGTACCAGCCCTTGTTGGCGAAGATGGCCGCGAGGTTGGCCATCTGGATGGGCACCGTAAGTACTTCGCCTTGCCCGATGCTCACGCTGTAGATGGTACTGAACGCCCAGCGCTCCTTTCCGTACTTCTTGTCGTAGTAGGAGGGGCCCGGTATGTTGCCGCCCTTGAGTGAAGGAAGGTCCATCTTCGGTTTGGCGCCCAGCCCGAAACTGCGCATGCGGCGTTCCCATTCGGCCAGCCCCATTGCTGCATCACGGAAGCGGCTGTTCTTGTCCAGTTTGCGCTCCACGATGCGGTCGAAGACATGGTAGTAGTAAGGGTTGCAGGAGAATTGGATCGCCTGCTCGATGCTGGCGGCCGTGGGGTGGTTGTGGCAGCCTACCAGGTTCTTGTTGCAGGGGAAGCTGGTGGTGGTGTTGATCACGCCTTCGTCCAATGCGATGAGCGATTGCACGATCTTGAAGATGGATCCAGGCGGGTACTGTGCCTGCAGGGCACGATCGAACAGCGGTTTTATCGGATCGCGTTGCAGGATACCGTAGTTGGTGTTGCGTACGCGGCCCACCAGCAGTTCGGGGTCATAGGTTGGACTGCTCACCAAGCAGAGCACTTCGCCCGTCTTCGGGTCCAGCGCCACGATGCTTCCCTTCTTGTTGCGCATGAGCTGTTCGCCCAAACGCTGCATCTCGAGGTCGATACCGGTGAACAGGTCTTTGCCCTCAACGGCCAGGGTATCGTACTTGCCTTCCTTGAAGGATCCTTTGATGTTGTTGTGCACATCAACGAGCACGTAGCGCACACCGCGCCTTCCGCGCAATTGTTCTTCGTAGAACTGTTCCAGGCCACCCACGCCGATCACGTCACCCGCTTTATAGTAAGGGTCCTGCTCCACTTTACGGGCGTCCACTTCGCTCAAGTAACCGAGCATATGACCGCCTACGCGCGGCGGATAGGTGCGCAGGGTGCGGCTCTGGCCATAGAACCCCGGGTACTTATGGAGGTGTACGCTGATGGCGCTGAACTGATCGGCGGGGATCTGCTTCTCGATCACGCTCGGCTTGTAGATCGAGTACTTCCGGGCGTCCGCGATCCGTTTCCGCAGTTCATCAACGGGTACGCTCACGAGCTCGGCGAAGGCGATCGTATCGAACGCTTTGCTCTCTTTGGGTACGAGCATGAGGTCGTATACGGGCGTGTTGGCCACGAGCAACTGTCCGTTGCGGTCGTAGATGAAACCACGTGCGGGATAGTCCGTGATCTTGCGCTCGGCCATGTTCGCGGCTGTCGCTTTCCACCGGTCGTCCAACACCTGTATCCAGAACAGGCGCAGGATGAACACCACGGTGATGAAGAGCACCGCAGCGATGAGCACGTACTTGCGGCCTTCGTAGTTCATGCCCTACCACGCTCCTCGCGGGAGGTGAGGAATTGGGTGAGCAAGCACAAGCCCAGTGTGAACACACCGCTGGCAAGTGCCCGCAGCAGGGTGGAAAAGAAACCGTCGAAGCGATGCACCTCCACGAAGAAGAGCCAGAGATGGTGCACCAGGATGAGCAGGCTGGCATAGGTCAGGAACCATACGGCTCCCATCCGCGGCAGGGTGGGGCGCATGCCGAATTCGTAGCCCTCGCGCGGGGCGATCAGCGAGAGCAAGCGTATGCGTAAGAACATCATCACCACACAGGCGCTCATGTGCATGCCCGGCGTGCTGCTGAAATAGTCCATCGCAAGGCCGGTGAACGCGCCGATGAGCAGACCCGCCCAAGACGGTAGCTCGAAGGGCAGCATCAGCAGGAAGAGCACGTACAGGTATGGTACCATCCAGCCGCGGGCTACGTCCAAATGGTCCAAGAGCAGCACCTGCACCAGCATGAGCGCCAGGAAACGGAAGACGTTGGCGAGCAGTGTTACGATCATGGCGCACCGTGGGCTTTCTCCAAGCTATCGCGCTCGGCACGTTGCACATCGTTCACCACGTATACGAAACCCACGCGGGCCATGTCCTCGGCAAGCTTGATGGTGATGGCTTGATCGGGTCGACCCGGCGGGCTCTCCACGCTGAGGATGACCCCTACGGTGATGTTGGCCGGGAAGAGGCCATCACCGCCCATGGTCACCACCGTATCACCCGCACTGATGCGCGCGTGCTTGGGTATGTCTATCACGCTGGCCGTGTGCGGGCTCCCGGTGTCCCAGTACAACAGGCCGAAATGTCCTGTGCGCTTCACGAGCACGCTGTGCTTCACATCGGGGTTCAATACGCTGATGACCGATGCATAGTGCGGTGTCACATCGCGCACCACTCCTACGATACCGTCCGGGCCGATAACGCCCATGTCGTCGTGCAGACCATCTGCCGAGCCTTTGTCCAGCGTGAGGTAGTTGCGCGGTTTGTGCCACGTGGCGTTCACCACCTTGGCGGGCAGGTAGCTGTACTGCTGGCGATGTATGCTATCGTTTATGCGTACGAACAGGGCCTCCACCGGCGTGTAAGCGCTGCTGTGCCGATTGCGCCAGTCCGCGTTCTCGGCCGCCAAGCGTGCATTGACTTCCTTCAGGTTGGCGTATTCGGTCACTTCCTTGCGCCAAGTGAAGAGGGTGCCGGTGATGGCGTTGCTGCTGCTGATGGCTTGTGCTCGGTGGTGGGTATTGCCGTTGTAAAGCAGGATGAAGGAGGTCACCAACAGCACCAGGAACAACAGGGTGTTGCGTATGCGGAAGAGGAAGCGGAAGAGGTCGCGCATCGTCTGGTCTGCTCATGCCCCTGCACCGACGGGTCGGTGATGGGCGTTCCGTTACGCCCTTGCGATCACTCGCGCATCAAGAACTGGAAGCGGTCGATGTTCTTCAGCGCGATGCCGGTGCCGCGTGCCACGGCGCGCAGCGGGTCCTCGCTCACGTGCACCGGTAGTTTCGTTTTGATGCTGATGCGTTTGTCGAGGCCACGGAGCAGGGCACCGCCACCGGCCAAGTAGATGCCGGTCTTGTAGATGTCGGCGCTCAGTTCGGGCGGTGTGGCCTCCAAGGCGCTCAGGATCGCTTCTTCGATCTTGCTGATGCTCTTGTCGAGCGCCTGCGCGATCTCGCTATAGGTCACGGTGATCTCCTTCGGGATACCGGTCATGAGGTCGCGACCGCGCACGGCGTAGTCGGGCGGCGGGTTGTCCAACTCGGTCATTGCGGCTCCGACTTCGATCTTGATCGTTTCCGCCGTGCGCTCGCCCACGAGGATGTTGTGCTGGCGGCGCATGTATTCTTCGATGTCCTGCGTGAACTCGTCACCCGCCACGCGGATGTTCTTGTCGCACACGATACCGCCGAGGGCGATCACCGCGATCTCGCTGGTACCACCACCGATGTCGATGATCATGTTGCCCATGGGCTCTTCCACGTCGATGCCGATACCGATGGCCGCTGCCATCGGTTCGTGGATGAGGTACACTTCCTTCGCGCCGGCGTGTTCGCTGCTGTCCTTCACGGCACGCTTCTCCACTTCGGTGATACCGCTGGGAATGCAGATCACCATGCGGAGGTTCGGTGTGAAGAGGCGACGGCCGGGGTTGATCATGCGGATCATGCCCTTGATCATGTCCTCGGCGGCTTTGAAGTCGGCGATCACGCCATCGCGCAGCGGGCGTATGGTCTTGATGTTCTCGTGCGTTTTTCCGTGCATCTGCTGCGCGGCGCGGCCCACGGCGATCACCTTGCCCGTGGTGCGGTCTATCGCCACGATGCTCGGTTCATCAACCACCACCTTGTCGTTGTGTATGATGAGGGTGTTGGCCGTGCCTAGATCGATAGCGATCTCTTGGGTGAAGAAGTTGAACCAGCTCATTCGGTCCGGTGGGTCAGTGTTTGAAGTGGCGGTGGCCGGTGATGCACATGGCCATGCCATGCGCGTTGCAAAAGTCGATGCTGTCCTGGTCGCGGATGCTGCCGCCGGGATGCACCACGGCGGTGATACCCGCTTTATGCGCGATCTCCACGCAGTCGGGGAAGGGGAAGAAGGCGTCGCTCGCCATGACGGCTCCGCGCAGGTCGAAGTTGAACTTGTTCGCTTTGGCGATGGCCTGCTCCAAGGCGTCCACCCGGCTGGTTTGCCCGGTGCCGCTGGCGAGTAGTTGGTTGCCCTTGGCCAGCACGATGGCGTTGCTCTTCGTGTGCTTCACGAGCAGGGTGGCGAAGACCAGGTCGTTCACTTCTTGTGCGCTGGGAGCTTGGGTGGTGGCGGTCTTCAGGGAAGCAGGGGATGCCACGATATGATCGGCATCTTCCACGAGCAAGCCGTTCAACACAGTGCGCACTTTCTCTTTGGGGCGGTCGGCTGGTTTACGTACCAGTACCATGCGGTTCTTCTTCTTCCGCAGCACCTCCAAGGCATCGGCATCGTAGGCGGGTGCGCAAACGATCTCGAAGAAGATGGTATCGATGGCTTCGGCCGTCGCCTTGTCGATGCGGGCCGTGGTGATGAGCACCCCGCCGAACGCGCTCACGGGGTCCGCTTCCAATGCGGCGTTCCATGCTTCTTTCACCGTGGGGCGGACGGCGGCACCACAGGCATTGTTGTGTTTCAGTATGGCGAAGGGTACACCCCCGAGGGTGGCGAGGTCGTCGATGAGCTCAACGGCTGCATCCAGGTCGAGCAGGTTGTTGTAGCTCAGTTCCTTTCCGTTCAGTTGCTCGAAAAGGCTGGCCAGATCGCCGCGGAAGGAGCCTTTCTGGTGGGGGTTCTCCCCGTAGCGCAGTACGGTGGTCGGGCCTGTTCCCATGTGGGAAGCAGGCTCCGCTCCCGGGTTGGAAGCCCGGCCCCCAACGAACCAGTCATGGATGGCTCCATCGTAGTGCGAACTCACGCCGAAAGCTGCGGCGGCGAGCGCTTTGCGTTGTGCCAGCGTGGTGCTTCCCTCTTGTTCCTTCAGCAAATGCAAGAGTTCGGCGTACTGGGCCATGCTCGGCACGATCACCACATCGGTGTGGTTCTTCGCGGCTGCTCGGATCAGGCTGATACCGCCGATATCGATCTTCTCGATGATGTCGGCTTCGCTACCTCCCTTGGCCACGGTCGCCTCGAAGGGGTATAGGTCCACGATCACCAGGTCTATGGGTGGAATGGCGTACTGCTCCAGTTGCGCCACATCGCTTTCCAGGTCGCGACGGCCCAGGATGCCGCCGAACACCTTCGGATGCAGCGTTTTGACGCGCCCCCCAAGAATGCTGGGATAGGTGGTGAGGTCTTCCACGGGGGTCACCTGCACGCCCAAGCCTTCGATGAAGGTTTGTGTGCCCCCGGTGCTGTATAGGTGCACGCCCAGCCGATCGAGTTCACGAACGATGGGTTCGAGCCCATCCTTGTGGAACACCGAAATGAGCGCGCTCTGGATGCGTTTTAGCCCTTCCAAGACGGTTTGCGACGGATTTCTTCCTTTTCCGGCGCAAGTTTACGGTCGGGCGCTCAGGCTCAGCAGATAACCTGCGGCAGCGTTATCCGAAGGTTACCAACAAGTGAGGCTCGGGGTCAGAACCGGAGGCCGATGCCGAAGGTGATGTTCACCACATTGCTTCCGCTGGTGAGGGTTCGGTAGCTCACATCGCCGGTCTGGGATACTTTAATGGAAGCAGGATCCACGTAGGTGATCTGGCCGCCGTTGAGGCGCTCCACCCGTGTTTCCACGTAGAAGTTGCGGCTCTTGCCGGGCAATACTTGAAGACCGGCGGCCCAGCCCACGCTGCCGATGAAGTCGTTCTCGTTGCGCTGTTCCATGATGGCTTGGTCCAAGCCTTCCACCGTTATCTCCGTGCGGGTGGTGAAGTGGCGTACACCGGCCATGAGTTCTCCGTACGGGCTCACTTTGCCGGTGAAAGGCTGCAGGCGCACCATGCCATGGTAGCTGTACATGTTGCTCTTCACTTCCAGCTCGCCGGTGGTGGATGCGATGTTCTCCTCCTGTACGGGAACTTCCTGGCTTTTGCTGCCCATGCGGGCCCAGCCGAAGTCCGCACCCCAACTGAAGGGTAGGCGTCGCATGGGGATGGCCATGTTCGCTCCCAATCCTACCAATTGCCGCCCCCAGGTGTCATCGAATTCGCCCAAGGGGATCACCACGTCCAAGCCCCCGCCGATCGTGGTGGGGCGCGCTACGGGTTCCTGCTGTTGCTGCGCCGAGGCAACGAAGCCGATCAGTGCAGCGGCGAGGGTGAGGTAGGTTCTCATGGTGGACGGTACTGGAGCCGGACGCCAAACGGCATGCCGAAGGTAGGGGGGTACATTCGCCCGCGATGGAACTTGCCACGGCATGGGCCGACTGGGGGCTTTTCGGGCTCTTTTGGGCCAGCTTCTTGGCCGCCACCCTACTGCCGTTCAGCTCCGAGGCAGTGGTGGCGGCATGCACCTTGGGGCCTTGGAGCTTCGCGGAACTTTTAGCGGTGGCCACGGCGGGTAACTGGCTGGGAGGAATGAGCACCTATGGCTTGGGTCGGTTGGGGGAACCGGCGCGGATCGCGCGCTGGCTGCGAAGCGATCCGGTCAAGGTGGAGCATTGGCGCAACAAGGTGGAACGCCATGGTGCTTGGCTGGCGCTCTTGTGCTGGCTACCGGTACTGGGCGATCCCTTGGCCTTGGCGCTGGGCTTGGGCCGCTCGAAAGCATTGCCCACGGCGTTGCTCATGCTGGTGGGCAAGGCCGCACGGTATGCCTTGGTGCTTTGGTCGCTGCGGAGCCTGTGAACGAGAAGGCCCCGCCGAAGCGAGGCCTCCCGATACCGAGCGGGTTATTTGCGATGTACCGTGCTCAGTAGGTCGTGTTCTGGGGGTCCCAGTTGGTCCAGCCACTGGTCCAGTCCGTAGCACCGAAGGCACCGCGGAAGGTCACTTGCTCATAGAAACTATCGGCCAAGGGGCCGGTGAACTGGGCGCCGGTGAGGAGCGGGCTGCTGGCATCGGGGCGCAGGACGGGAGCCGTCAGGCTCATGGGCAGGGTAAGGCCCAGGTCGCTATTGGCGGCGTAAGCCATGTTGCCCCAGCCTGCGGTATTGAACCAACCACCGCAATCCCACGTGCTGCCCGAAGCCACGGCATAGTTGCTCGTCATACCGGCCAACACGCAGTTACGCACCTGGAGTTCGTTGTTGGTGGCGTTGGTTTCCGTGGTGCTGCCGTCGATGAGCAGGCCGGTGGGGTAACCGGCGAAGACGCTGTTGTACACGCGGGTCTTCGTGTTGCGGCGCAGGTGCATGCCACGCTTGTAGAGATCGCTGTAGGTGCTGCTCACCGTGCCGGGGCCCAGGATGGTAACGTTGCTCCACGTGCCTTGGCTGTACGGTGCGGCTGAGTTGCCGGCAGCATCATTGTCGCACTCGAAGCCATTGCTTCCGCTCGCATCAGCGCCATTGGGGTCGCGCAGCGAAAGGGCGAATTGTACATGCCCTTGCCAGCCGAAGTCCTGGTCGAAATCATCGTCGAGACCGGCCAAGGCCACCAAGTACTTCGCGTTCACGTTGCCGCCGAACCACTCGTAGCTATCGTCGCCGGAGTAGCTCACTTGGATATGCTCCAAGGTGGTTCCGCTGCCCACGGCACCCAAGGTGAGTCCGTTGATCTCTTGGTTCGGCTGGAAGGCGATGCCCGCGAACTCGATACGTACGTAGCGCAGGATACCGCTGTTATCATCAGCATTGGTGCCGCCGTATATCGCATCCGGACCTCCTTCCACGGTGGGGTCGCTCGGCTGGTTATGAGGAGCGCGACCGCAGATGATGATGCCGCCCCAATCCCCGCGGCTGCGGTTGCCTACGCTTTGGTTGCTGGTGAACACGATCGGTTGGCTGGCCGTTCCGTCGGCGATGAGCTTCGCACCGCGCTTGATGATGAGCGAACCCTTCGTCGGTTTGTCACCCTTGATGATGGTGCCGGCTTGGATGGTTAGTGTTGCACCGTCCTCCACGTAAACGAAGCCCTTCAAGAGGTACTTCTTGTCGCTGGTCCACGTGGTGTTGGAGGTGATGCTGCCCTGTATTTCCACCAGGTCCGACGGGGTGGTGGTGTACTCGCAGCAGCAGTCCTTTTCAGCGTCGGGATCGTAGTTGCTGGCCGTGGGATCGGTGCAACCTTCTTTCTTCTTGCAAGCGGGCAGGGCCACGGCTACTGCGCCGATCAGGAGCAAGGCGGCGGCTTTGGGTTTCAGGGAACGCATAGGGTGTCGTTGTTTCGTTGGTGCAAAGGGACCGTTCGCATGTTAGGTCCAATGCCTTCCCATTTTATCGTTCCGTGACCTCGCCTTAATTCCTTGTTAAGTAGCGATCAGAACCGATAGCCCACGCTCAGCGTGTAGTAGGGGCCGCGCCGGAAGCTCGTCACTTCCTGATCGCCGCTTCCGATGGAGCCGTTCGCATCGGCGTCCTGCACCAAGCGCACGCGCTGGTTCAGGATGTCCTGCGCGCCCGCTTTCAGTTCCACGTGTTTGCCGAAACCCTTGGCCACGGAAAGGTCGATCACATTGCGAGGCATCTCATAGATGTCCGGCGTTCCATAGGTGCCTACTGCGAAAAGACGAGGCCCGATGACGTTGTAGAGCACGCTGTATTGCAGCTTTCGCTCCTGGTCTTGCCAATAGATCCCTGCATTCGCGATCCATGGGGATTGGCCCATGAGCGGACGCTGTTGGGCTTGGCCTTTGGCTCGATCGCCCAGCCGAACCTCGGTCAGGATGTAGGCGGCGTTCAGGGTCACGCCCAAGTGGCTCCAGTAGCCTTCGTTCACCAGCGTGCCCAGCGATCGGCGCAGTTCCACTTCGGCACCCATGCTTTGTGCACTGCCGGCATTGCCGAAGGAGAAGTTCCGTGTTCCACCACTGCCGGCGCCCGGCAGGAAGAACATCTCGATGGGGTTGGTGAAGTGCTTGTAGAAGAGTCCGGCGCTCATCACTTCGGAGGTGCTGGGGTAGAACTCGTAGCGGGCGTCCATGTTCTGCACGGTGGCGACGGAGAGGCTGTCGTTGCCGCGCAACACGTTGTTGAAACTGAAGTCGTAGAAGGCGAAGGGCGCCAGCTCGCGGAATTCCGGGCGGTTCACCGTGGTGGACCAAGCCAGACGCACCTGTGCCCGTTCGGTGATGGAGCGCGCCAAGTTCACAGAGGGCAGGATGCTGAGCACGGGGTTGTCCACCCGTACGGGCCGCCCACCGAAGGTTTGGCTGGTGAGCTGTTGGGTGTTGTGCTCCGCGCGGATCCCGGCGTTGAGCGTGGTGGTCTTGGCGATGATGAGCGTGGCACCGGTGTACGCGGCGAAAAGCTTGTTGGAGGCCGTGTAGCGGTCGCTGGGATTGGTACCCTCCTCCAGTTTGAAGCCCGTGGTGGTATTGATGTTGCCTGCGCTGAAGATGGTCGACAGGTCCTCGTACACCAGGTCGTTGTCGAACTGCGTGTCGTTGCTGCGTCGGAAGCTCATCCACCGGGCGTTGAAGGTGCGGTCCTTCCATTCGGTGTATGCTCCTGCGCGGATCTTCAGCGTGTTCGCTCCGCGCTCCAAGGTGCGTTCGTAATCCACCCGGCCGGTCATCACGCGTTCGTCGGTGCTGCTGAAGAAGCGCCCGGCATCGAGGGTGGTGGCTCCCGGTGGCACCACCACTTGGAAGGGCGTGTTCGCATCGCTGGTCTCGATGTCGCGCACCGTACGAACCCTGCGGAAGTCTGGCTCCTTGCTGAGGGCGATCCCGTAACCAGCGGTCCAGTCGAGCGTGGCCGTTCCGTTCTGGATGCCGTGGCTGCCGTGCACCTGGCCGCTGTAGATGGTCCGTTGCTGGTAGCGGTAGGCGTAGTTGCGCACTTCGAAGCCTTCTTCCATGTTGCGGCCGGTACGCAAGGTGGTCTGGTCGGTACCCTGTTGTGTGAACAGGTTGCGGAACTCGAGCTTGGTGCGTGTGCCCAGCAAGAGGCTGGTGTTGTTCAGCACGTTCAGGCGCACTTGGGCGATGTTCTCGTTGTCGCTGTAGTTATAGATGCTGTCGCTGCGGCCGGTGTTGGGGTCGAAGGCGTTGTAGTTGTAATTCTTGGCGGTGTAAGCCGTGCGTGTGTTGCTGTAGCTGACGGAGGTGATGTTGCCCCCGGTGGTGTTGCCGCCTTGCTTCCCGAAGCGGCGCGCGATGAGCAGGTTGAAGCGCTGGTCCGGGCCGGCGGTGCTGCGCTGCGGGGCCCAGTTGTTCGCCAAGGAGCGACCGGCTTGGTCCACCCGCGCTGCGGGAGCGGTGGCCAGGTTGCCGGGGAAGCTGGTTGGCAGTTGGCGCAGGCCATCGTCGAAGCCCAACGCATCGGTGCTGCTGCGCTGGCTGCTGTAGAAATCGTTGAAGGTGGTTCCGCCACGGATGCCGATGCCGTAGTCCACGCGGGTCATGTTGGAGTCCGGTACGTTCACGGTGTACAGCTTGATCACGCCACCAGCGAACTCGCCGGGCAGTTCGGCCGCACCGGTCTTGTGGATCATTACGCGGTCCAGCGCGCCACTCGGCAGTACGTCGAAGCTGAAAGCGCGCTTGTCGGGCTCCAAGCTGGGGGCCATCACATCGTTCAGCAGAACAGTGTTGTAGCGGTCGGCCAAGCCACGGATCATCACGAAACGGTCGCCCACCATGGTGACGCCGGGAATGCGCTTGACCACATCACCGGCCGTACGGTCCTGCCCTTTAGCGATCTGTTCACGGCCCACGCCGTTCACCACCTGCTCGCTGTTGCGCGTTTCCATCACCACGGCACTTTCGCTTTCGGTGCGTTTGGTGTGCACCACTTCAAGCCCTTCCATTTCCACGGCTTGGGCCTGCAGTTCCAGGTCCACGTTCAGCGTGCGACCCGCTTCCAGCGTGATGCTGCGCTCCACCGCGTTGTATCCCACGAAGCTCACGGCCAAGGTGTAGGTGCCGGGTTCGGCCATGAAGCGGTAAACACCGTCGAGGTCGGTGCTGGCGCCGATGGTGGTGCCTTTGATGGCCACGTTCACGAAGGGCATGGGCTGCACCTTGCCGCCTTCGTTGGCGGTGATGGTGCCCGTGATCGTTCCCTTTTGGGCGACGGTGACAACGGAAAGGGAGATCAGAAGAACGGAGAGCAGGTTTCGGTACATCGCATGAGCGTAGCATGTGTTCATGCTTCGCGGCGCAAAAGTCCCGGGGGGGTGTTACCTCCGGCTTCCTCACCTGTTAAGGATCGGTTAGCAGATGCCCCGAACGATTAACAAGGACTTTACATGGGCGGCGAACCAAGCCACGGGGAGGGTGTTGCTTTGTGGATCACTAGCCGATGCGCCTCCCTTACACCTTGCGGCTTGCAGCTTTTCCGTTCATCGCTTCGGCACAGCCGCAGTTGGAGAACCCCTCGTTCGAATCGTGGACCAACGCCGGACAGGCCACCCAAGAGCCCACGGACTGGAGTTCGCTGAAGACCTCCGACGGGGGAGCGATCATCAACGGGTTGGTACCACAACTCTGCTGGCGCAGTACGGATGCCCATACGGGCAACTATTCGGTGAACCTGCGCACGGTTTCTTCGGTAGCGGGCACGGCCAACGGGTTGCTCACCAACGGCAGGGTGCATGCCGAACTGCAGATCGCCAATAGCTACATGTTCACCGATCAAGGCGATGGACAATGGAACACTCCGTTGGGGGGTAGCCGTCCCGATAGTCTGATCGGTTGGTTCAAGGCTTCGCCCCAAACTGGGGATCGTACGAACGTCGGCGCATTGCTGCACGTGGACGAGGGTCGCTTGCCGGCCTTCGGTACGGAGGCCAATTGGGTAGCGGGCGCTTCGTGGAAAGCTCCGTTCGGCAACATCCCGCAGTGGACACGCTTCTCCACTCCTTTCCAATACCTCAACGGCACGGCGCCGGAGTGGGTGCTGCTCATTCTCACAGCGGGCGATAGTGCAGGAAGCCAAGTGGGCACGCAGGTTTGGTACGACGACCTCGGTCTCATCTACAACGTGCTGGCCACGCCCGACCAGGATGTGGTCACTCTTTTCGGCGCTGACGCGGACCTTCAAGTGGACTACACAACCGGAGGCACACCCGTTGCGGCCACCACCTTCACCGTGGAGATGTCCGATGCTAACGGTGATTTCGCCACACCACAGGTGCTTGGTTCCTTCACATCCAACCTGCCTTCAGGGGCGATCGCTTGCACCGTTCCGGCCTCCACTCCATCGGGAACGTACTTCATTCGCGTGTCCGCTCCATCGCCTTATTACGCTCCCGTTCCAACGCAGATCACCATCGACAATGCGACCGCGGTGCAGGAAGGCGAGCACGTACTTTTCCGCTGCTGGCTAGCACAGTCCTCCTTGTGCATCGAGGCTCCTCCTGGCCATGATCGTTACGAACTGCTCGATGTGCTTGGAAGGCGATCGGCCGAGGGCCGCCTTTCGCCAGATGGCATAACCCAGGTGCCTGTGGTAGGCGCCGGCTTGGTGCTGGTACGCGTCTCCGGCAACGGTGCTGCAGTGGTGCAGAAAGTGCTGGTGCGCTGAGCGCTATCCGGTCGTTCGTTTTACGTCGGAGCGCTGCTCCAAGAACCACCACTTAGGTGCATCCTTGCGGCTGCTGGCCTGCTGCCACATGCTGACCAACCGATCCTGTAGCAAGGTGGTGGCTTCATCCACGCTGTCCGCAACGAATACGAACTCCAACTCCTTGCGACCGATGGTGCCTTCGGTCACCATGCGCTCGATCTGCGCCAGTAGCGGCGCCCAGTAGTCCTTGCCGTAGAGCAGGATGGGGAAGTTCTTCACCTTGCCCGTTTGTATGAGCGTTACGGTCTCGAAGAACTCGTCCACCGTGCCGGCACCACCGGGCATCACCACGAAGCAGATGCTGTACTTCACCAGCAGCACCTTGCGCACGAAGAAGCGCTCGAAGGTGAGGCTCACGTCCAGGTAGGGATTGGCGAATTGCTCGTGCGGCAGCACGATGTTGCAGCCCACGCTCCGAGCACCCACATCCCGCGCGCCTCGGTTGGCGGCCTCCATGATGCCGGGGCCACCTCCGGTCATGATGGTGAAGCCGACACGTCCCACACGTCGGGCGAGTTCCCGCGTAACACCATAGTAGGGATGGTCTTCCTTGAAGCGAGCGCTACCGAAGAACGTAACGCAGGGCCCCACGAAATGCAGCTTGCGGAAGCCGTAGATGAATTCTCGTGCGATGCTGATCACGCTCTTCAGCTCCTTCCAGCGGGAGCGTGGGCCTTCTAGGAAGCGCAGGTCGATGTGTCGCCCGCTGCGGATGGGTTGCGCCATGGCGGGCGAAGGTATCGGCCCGGTCATGGGCTGCGGCACCGGGTGGGCCTATGATGTTGCCCATGTCACCTGATAATTTTCTGTTAATGAGTGGCATCAGGCTGGGAGGCCGCTCTACGTTCGCATCCGCTAAGGCCTTACCCACCGGATGGAACGATTGCGTTCGAAGAACTTGTTGCTGGCATGTATGATCGTGCTGGGCCTGCAGTTCTGCTTTCCGGTGGCAGCGCGTGCAGGAGGCTCCTCCCAAGTGGCGGAGTTGATCAGCTTGGGAGTGAAGGATGCGGAAAGCGATGCGGACCATTCGTCCGACCTGGATCTGCCGCTCACCTGCGTGGTTGCCTTGGTCGTACCCCAGCGCTCGGAAGCCCCGGCGCTCGTGGTGGTGCAAGAAGCCGACCGCAGCGGCTATGCGCTGTTGCCGGTTTGCGGCCTCCATCCTTCGGCTCCTTGATGGCTTAGTACCGGCTTCCCTGCCGGTTCGTCGGTGACCTGCACCAAGGTCCCGCTCGGGTGATGCGTTCGTTGCCTGCATCAGCCCCGGTCCCAACCTGAGAGCGGACCATTCCTCCGGAACCGTTAGTGTTCGATCCTCCTCTTCCCACAACGATCATACATGTTCAAGAGATCCTTTCCTCTGTTCGGCATTTCGGCCGGTGCGCAGCGCATGGCCCCGGCTCCTGCAAGCACGGTAGCCGCGTTCGGGGCCCTCGCCTTCATCGCATTGCTCTCCGCTTGTGGTGGGCACCACGAAAGTGGCGAAGACCATGAAGGCCACGAAGGCCATGCTCAAGGACGGTACACCGCAACGTCGCCTCTGCTCGCGGATACCCTCGTGCAGCGCGACTACGTGTGCCAGATCCATTCCATTCAACACATCGAGCTGCGCGCGCTGGAGAAGGGCTATTTGCAGGATGTATTGGTGGACGAAGGGCAGCAGGTGAAGGAAGGCCAGTTGATGTTCCGCATCAAACCCGTGCTCTACCAAGCAGAGGTGCAACGGGCGCAGGCCGAAGCGGAATTCGCCGGCATCGAATACCGCAACACCAAGGCGTTGGCGGACAGCAACGTGGTTTCGCCCAATGAACTGGCGCTGGCCAAGGCCCGGTACGACAAGGCGCTGGCCGAGCTATCGCTCGCTCAGGCGCACATGGGCTTCACGGAGATCCGCGCTCCGTTCGATGGTGTGGTGCTGACGAAGAATGCGAATGTCGGTGAAGTGATCTCTCCATTTGGCGCCGCTGCAGGATCGCGCGGTGCGCGTGGATCGCGAGACCTTGACCCTCGGCTACGCCGGCTCCTACTCATCGTTCCTCCGCCATGCCGAGGCTGCCGCGGTGCAGTA
>WBZL01003382.1_pt1 | contig 14642 bp, 19 predicted proteins | sample 5204291 | NCBI WGS metagenome assembly WBZL01 (sample SAMN12344345, study PRJNA552823) | activated sludge metagenome | biome: Activated sludge suspended growth; feature: Nitrification reactor; material: Wastewater; isolation source: activated sludge from nitrification reactor of wastewater...
GGGCACCCGCGACGTGGTCAAGGAAGTGCTCAGCGGCTTGGGCACCGTCGACTTTCGTGAAGTCAAGATGCAGCCCGGCAAACCCCAAGGCTTCGGCGAGATCGGTGAAGACTCGATCCCGATCTTTACTCTGCCTGGCAACCCGGTCTCGGCCTATGTGTCATTTGAAGTCTTCGTGGTGCCCGCCTTGCGCAAGATGATCGGACTCAGCCAACCCCACCGAGTGCTCACCACCGCGAGGTTGACTGGCCCGGTCGTGGCCAAGTCCGACAAGCAGCAGTATCTGCGTGGCCAAGTGACGGCATCAGCCGGAGGCCTCATCGTCGAACCAGTCGGGGGCCCAGGGTCGCACTTGGTCGGCGGCCTCGCCGGAGCCAATGCGCTGATTGTGCTCGGCGAAGACGTCACCCATGCCGACCAGGGCGATCATGTGCCGGTGCTCCTACTCGATTGGCAGGACTGATGGATCGCCTCACTCACCTCGACGACGACGGATCGGCCCACATGGTCGACGTGTCGGGCAAAGACGTGACCAAGCGTCGAGCCGTGGCCAGTGGCAAGGTGCTGGTTTCGCCAACTGTGGTTGGGCTTTTGCGTGGTGAGGGCGTGCCCAAGGGTGATGCCCTGGGCGTGGCTCGTGTCGCAGGCATCATGGCCGCCAAGCAGACTCCGTCGCTGATCCCCCTGTGCCACCCACTCGCGATCAGCGCCGTCACCGTCGACCTCAAGGTTGAGGACGACGGCGTCCTCATCGAGGCGACCGTGACCACCACTGACCGCACCGGCGTCGAGATGGAAGCCCTCACCGCAGTGTCGGTGGCCGCCCTCACCGTGATCGACATGGTCAAGGCCGTCGACAAGGCGGCGGTGATCACCGACGTACGAGTCGAGTCCAAGCAGGGAGGCAAGAGCGGACTATGGACACGCCCGACCTGAAGGCCGCAGTGGTCGTCGCCTCCAACCGCGCCGCCGCTGGGGTGTACGCCGACGAGACCGGCCCGCTGATCGAGTCTGCGCTGCGCGCGAGCGGGTTCGTCGTACTCTCCGTGACTGTGGTGCCTGATGGCGAGGCCGTGACCGTGGCGATCCGTGAGCTGGTCGACCTGGGAGCCAGAGCCGTGATCACCACGGGTGGCACCGGCTTGACCCCGACCGACCAGACCCCGGAGGCGACCCGGCAGATCCTCGACCGAGAGGTGCCCGGCATTGCTGAGGCGATCCGAGCAGCTGGGGTGGCCAAGGGCGTGTCGACGGCGGCATTGTCGCGCGGAGTAGCCGGCGTCGTCGATGATTGCCTCGTGATCAACTTGCCGGGGTCCAAGGGTGGGGTGCGTGACGGATTGGCCGTCATCGAGCCGATCTTGGTGCACGCGGTCGAGCAGATCCGGGGGAGTGACCATTGAGGCGCGGTTGGCCGGCAGTGCTGGAGTCGAAGGGGGTGCGGTTGCGCCCCTTGACTCGACGCGATGCGGCAGTGTGGCGCACGCTGCGGGCCAGTAATGCTGCTTGGCTGTCGCGTTGGGATGCCACCGCCCCCACCCAGGAGGTGGCTCGGCAAAACACGCTCGAGGGCATGATCCGACACATGGTCAGGTCGGCCCGCAAAGGGGAGAACCTTCCCTTCGTGATCGAGATTGACGGCCAGTTCGTCGGACAGGTCAACGTCAGCAATGTGGTGCGTGGATCGGCGCAATTCGCCTCGATCGGCTATTGGATCGATCGCGAACATGCCGGTCAGGGCATCACGACGCGGGCGGTCGCGATGGCGATCGACCACTGCTTCTTCGAGGTCAAATTGCATCGGATCGAGATTGCGATCCGCCCCGAAAACACCGCATCCTTGCGGATCGTGGAGAAATTGCAGATCCCCTACGTCGGCTTCGCGCCCCGTTATCTGCACATTGACGGTGACTGGCGTGACCACAAGATCTTCGCGATCACCCGCGAGGACGTGCCGATTGGCGTCGTGCATCGGCTTGATTCACACCAGTCACATCAGTGATATCGCGACACACCGACAACAGTCACGTCGTTGTGCACTTTGGGTCTTTACGCTCGCCATGTGGACCTTTCAGCCCTGATCTTCTTGGCCGTAGCCCTTGCGTGGGCGGCTTATCTGATCCCGACGTGGCTCAAGCGGTCTGAGGAGTTCAGCGCTCGTCGGCCGGTTGAAGTGTTCTCTGACTCGATCCGCGTGTTGCGTCGCAACCCGGAAGTGGTCTCCAAACAAGCCCCTTCGACCCCGGTGTCTGCTGCGCCCGCGGTCACTCGGGAGTCGGCCCGCAAGGCAGCGCAACGCCGCCGTCGGGTGCTCTATGTCTTGGTGCTGGCCACCGCGATCACCGCAGGTGTGGCTGGCTTCGCGGTCATCCCCTGGTGGTCGGTGGCCATCCCAGCCGGGCTGGTCGTGGCCTTCTTGGTGATCGCCCGGTTGACCGTACGCCGCGAAAACGCCCGCTGGACGGCCGGAGGCTCAGCAACCGAGGCGCCGCTGGCAAGCTCGGATATGGCCGACGACGAGCTCACCGAAGAGATCAACCTGAATCCCACTGCCGACTCGGTCGGCCTAGATGCCTTGGCCGAAGAGGGCGCCCTGTGGGATCCGCTGCCGCTCACCTTGCCCACCTATGTCGGCAAGGCCCATGCTCGTCGTACTGTGCGGACCATCGACCTGACCGGACTCAACTCATCTGGCCATGACGAGGCTGATTCGAAGATCGCACGCGAAGCCGACGAGGCCCGCAAGATAGAGCGCGCCGAAGCTGAGGCCGAGTCAGAGCTCAAGATCTCCGGCGCCTGAGCACGCCCCGTCTCGCAGGCACTTCGTCGTACGGTGCTATTTTTGCTGTTCTTGCCCGCAAGGGCATTCGGCGCCCGTGAGGGTGCTCGGGGCTATGGCGCAGTTGGTAGCGCGTCTCGTTCGCAATGAGAAGGTCAGGGGTTCGAATCCCCTTAGCTCCACAGACCAGTCCGTGGTGTCACGCCGAGCCACTTACACAAAGTTTCCGACGCACCCTCGGTCGCCAGTGTCAAAGTAGGGGAGCGCGCTGGTCTCCGGATAGGGACTCGTCTTCGGTGCAAGTCACCTGCCTTGCCTTCCGGGAGAACCCGACAGTGACGGCGTTAGGTCGCGGCGACGTCCTCGCCGATCCCCAGTTGGGGCCACTCAGGGTGGGGGGAGAGCCTCGGCCAGGGCTGTCTCGTCTGGTTGGTGCAGGACTGCTCCAGTGCGGGTGACGACGACCGGTAGGGCGTCGGGTGTGACGCCGACCTTATCCAGGAAGTGGTGACCTGCTTCGTCGGTGTCGATGTCGATTACCGCGCTGGTGAGGTGGTGGGCCTGTGCGTACTGCTGCAGCCGGCGGACCTCGGGCGATTCGCCGCGACCGATGATGCGGAGGTCCGCGGCCAGCTCGTAGCGGATGGCCCGGCGGGATAGGTAGGCGCGGACAATGAGGTCGCGAGTCTCGGCGTCTTGGGCCAAGGCGTTCTGCAGCTCATCCACGGTGAGTCGGAGCACTTCGCCGTCACGGATGACCACGGCCGTGCGGAGGACTGGCTGGGGTGAGAAGAGATCGAGCTCGCCGAGGAACCGCCGGGGTCCGTGCACCCGCACCACGGGTTGGTCGCCGCCGGGAGGTTGCCCGACGACGGCGACGGCGCCGGAGAGGATGACGTGGAAGTCATAGCCCGGCTCACCGGCTCGGTAGAGGGTGTCGCCGCGGGCAACCTGGCGCCGGGTCCCGACGCGCTCGAGTTGTGCCAGTTGTTCGTCATCCAGACGGGGGTGGTCGCCGCCGCGTTCCGGCGTTTCCGGTGCGTCCTCCGGGATGTCGGGCAGGTTGACTACCGCAACGAGTGGGGCGTCTGGTCTGGTGGTGGCCTCGGCTGCTGCTTGGGAGGGGTCCCCGGCGGCTAGTTCCGGATTCGATGAGGTGACCAGGGCATGTGCCAGCGTGTCGGCGTCGGTGGGGCCGGTGTGACGTTGGCCGTTGACGAAGAACGTCGGTGTGCCGGCGACGCCACTGGCGTCGGCGGACTCGAGGTCGTGTTGCACGATGCGGGTGTACCGTCCGGCGCCCAGGTCGCGGGCGAAGCGCGGGAGGTCCAGGTCGAGTGCGGCAGCGTGGTCGAGCAGGTCGGCGCCAGAGAGCCGGTCCCGTGCGGCGTAGAGGCGGTCGTACATCTCCCAGAACCGGCCTTGCGCCGCCGCGGCCTCCGCAGCCTCGGCGGCGAGCTGGGCATGGGGGTGGATGTCGGCCAGCGGCGCATGCCTGAACACGTAGCGCAGGCGGTTGCCGAAGCGCGCCCGGAGGTCCTCGATGGTTCCAGTGACGCGGCCGCAGAAGGGGCACTCGAAGTCGCCGTACTCCACGAGCGTCAGTGGCGCGTCGGTGGGGCCGCGCAGATGGTCACGCTCCGGGTCGATGGGCGGGGTGAGCGCATGCGGTCGAGCCGCGTGAGGTTGGCGCCGGGCCACCCACCGCATGACCGCCGACCCGAGTAGGGCCGCCAGCAGCGATGCGCCGAGCACGCCGACGCGGGCCTGGTCGGCCAGGGAGTCGTCGTCGAAGGCGAGGTCGACGATAAACAGCGAGATGGTGAAGCCGATGCCGGTGAGGATGGCGCCGCCGGTTACGTTAGCGGCGCGGAGCCCGGGGGCGAGCTCGCCGAGTCGCAGCCGCACCGCGAGTCCTGCCCCCAGCGTGACGCCGGCCAGTTTGCCGAGGACGAGGCCGGCGACCACGCCCAGCGTGACCGATGAGGTCGCGGCCGTCCGCAGCGTGTCGGGACTGAGTTCGACTCCCGCGTTCGCCAAGGCGAACAACGGCACGAACACGCCTGCGGTCCACGGCTCCCAGTGTCGCCGCTGGCGCTCGCCCGGCGGGACCGAGCGTTCGATGGACAGCTGCGCGGCACGGGCGTACTGGGGGTTGGGGGACTGCAGGTAGGCGCGGGTCCGCCGGGCGACGTCCGGGTCTGCTGCACGAAGAGGTGACAGTGGTTTCATGCAGCCTGGTTGGCTGTGGTGGTCATGATGGTCTCGTATTGGATGGGCGTCAAGCGGCCGAGTGTTTGTTGTCTGCGGCGGCGGTGGTAGGTGCGTTCGATCCAGGTCACGATCGCGATCCTTAGTTCATCGCGGGTGGCCCAGGATCGCCGGTCTAGGACGTTGTTTTGGAGTAGCGCGAAGAAGGACTCCATGGCTGCGTTGTCGCCCGCGGCGCCAACGCGTCCCATCGAGCCAACCATGCCGTGGCGGTTGAGAGCGCCGACGAATTTCCGGCTGCGAAATTGGCTGCCTCTGACGCCCTTCTGTTTGTCAAGCGGCGAGGGTGCCTTGGTTCACTGCGCGTTGTTGGTTGCGCAGGAGGTAGTAGACCTCGCGGGCGATGTAGCGTTTGAGTAGGCGCAGGATTTCGGGGTTGGAGTGTCCTTCGGTTTTCTTGCGGGCGACGTAGGCCTTGGTGGTGGGGTCGATCCGCCAGCGGCTGATCGCGATCATGTGCAGGGCGGAGTTTGCGGCCCTGTCGCCTCCGCGGTTGAGCCGGTGGCGGGTCGTCTTGCCCGAGGACGCTGGCAGGGGCGCGGCTCCGCAGAGCATCGCGAAGGAGCCTTCGGAGGCGAGCCGGTTGGGGTTGTCGCCGGCGGTGATGAGGAGTTGGGTCGCGGACTCATACCCGATACCGGGACGGGTGATCAGGTCGGGTGCGAGCTCGTCGACGAGGGCGTGCATCGCGACTTCGAGGTCGGCGATCTCGTCGTTGAGTTCCAGGTGCCGCCGGGCGAGGGACTTCAACGACATCTTCGTGGCGGTGACCGGGTCGCGGTATCTGGTGGTGTCGGGACGCCAGGCCGCGAGAGTGCGGATCAGTTGCATTCGGGTCATGTTCCGTAGTTGATCGCGTAGTTCTTCGGGGGCGGAGATGATCAGCGCGTGGATCATCTGAAGTGCCACTCGACGGGCCTTGACGGCCGTGGAACGGGCAATCTTCAGTGCTCGCAGTGATTCCACCATCCCGTCATGTGCCCGTGGGGTGACGGTCCTGCGGCGGGCGTAGGCGGCGTGTGCGGCCTGCTCGGCGTCGATGGTGTCGTTCTTGCCGCGCTTACGGCGGTCGGCCTTGTCACCCGCGGTGACCTCGAGGACCTCGATCCCGGCTTGGTTGAGGTGGCGCATCAGCCCGGCGCCGTAGGAGCCGGTGCATTCGATCCCGACCCGAGCGATGTCGCCGTGGGAGCGCATCCATCGGAGCATGGCACGGTACCCAGCGCGGGTTGTGGGGAACGCCTCGGTCGCGATCACTCGATCATGGTTGTCCACAACCGCAGCGACGTGGAGGTCCGTGTGGGTGTCGACCCCGCCGATAACGACCGGGGACGTGGTGGTGTCAGGCATGTGTCTAGTTCCTTCCTGCTCGATGGCAACAAACCAGTGTTGCCCTCGGCCGAACCAGACACCTGGACACGACAGTAATGAGACGAAGACCGTCAGGCCCTTCTTCAGTCACATGGCTCCGGCGAGACCGTGGGCCTCGCCGGAGGTGTTCCCGAGCAACCGACAAGTCCGGGGAATGACACCTTGCGGGGTCGCTCGGAGTGAGGGTCAGGATGCTGCGAGAACACCTCCGACACCACAGTAACCCCGAGGGTCGATCGGTGTGTGAGTCACGAAACTCGGGAACACCTTGGCCTTCACATTCTTACTGTCTGTGTGGACCACGCAGCCAGCCACGTTATTGCCCTCGATATGGCGGTGGGCGACGGCGTTGTTAAGCGCTGCGACAGCGAGTCGAGACTTCATGTTGGTGTCGATGGAATAGCCCACGACCCGGTTGGAGAAGACGTCCTTGAACGCGCAAACGTAAAGCCTGCCTTCACCGGCTTGGATTCCAGCAGTCGTCGCAACAGTTGAGTTCAAGAGGCGTCTAGTAAAGCAGCCAGCCGTTCGGCAGGGGTGTCCCAGTCGAGGGTTTTCCGCGGTCGGCCGTTCAACTCCTCAGCGATGGCCCGCAAGTGTTCCCGGTCGTGTCCGGCTAGGTCGGTTCCCTTCGGGAAGTACTGGCGCAGTAGGCCGTTGGTGTTCTCGTTGCTACCCCTCTGCCACGGTGAACCAGGATCGGCGAAGTAGACATCGAAGTGGGTGGCGATGCTGAATGCTTGATGTTCGGCCATCTCGGCGCCCTGGTCCCAGGTCAGCGTGCCGCGAAGTGATGCAGGTAGTTCTGCGAGGGTTGTGATGAGGCTGTCGCGGACCGCCTCGGCGCTCCGTTCCCGGCCAAGGTGCCCTAGCATCACATATCGACTGGAGCGTTCCACGAGTGTGGCGATTGCCGAGCGTCCGCCGGCACCGATGATTAGGTCTCCTTCCCAATGCCCGGGAACCTCACGCGATTCCGCTGCGGCAGGCCGCTCACTGATGGCTTTCATCGGGTCCACAAAACGGGGCCGCCTGACATCAGGCTGCCGGCGAGGCTTTCGGGTGGTGCGGCCGCGCCGCAGTTGCTGACCTAACTCGCGTTTGAGTTCGCCGCGGGCATGAACGTAGATCGCCTGGTAGATCGTCTCAGTGCACACGCGCATCTCCGGACGGGTCGGGAAGTCCTTGCCCAGCCGGTTGCTGATCTGCTGCGGCGACCACTTCTTCTCCAGTTTCGCCTGCACATAGTTGCGAAGTTCGGTATTGGCAACTAACTTCGGCCGCCGTGGCCGCTCGCGACGCTGCACCGATAGCCGGTGCGCCGTGTGCGGCATGTACCCCCGCGCCGACACTGTGTTGCGACGCAACTCCCGGCTGATCGTCGATGGCGAGCGGTCCAACTCAACCGCGATCTGCCGTATCGACAGCCCGCTCCGACGTAGGTCCTTGATCTGCTCCCGTTCGAGCAAACTGAGATATCTGGGGTCGATGACCTTCTCAATCTTGTTCAGATCGACGCTACCGCCGATCGCCCGCATCCGACGTTGTGGAGTCACGCCCTTCAGTGTCTTCTCCGGGTAGCGAACGACGCGACCATCGGGGTAGACCCGACCACGGTTGATGATCGTGATGCCCTTATCCCAGTCCGTCGCCGACCGGACATCGGCACCGACCCGAGCTCGTGCCTCGGCACGGGTCAGGCCAGATTCTCGCAACCGGAGGAACTCCTCGCGGCGAGGATTCACCTTGCGAGCCTCGCTCGTGCGAATCCCGGCCTTGTAGGCCCACGCATAGCAAGTGACCCGAGTGATGCCCAGCTCCTTAGCAACCGCCGACACGTTCGGATTGAGCGCCAGGCGCCGGAAGAACTCCGCCTTCTCTTCTGCTGAGAAGGTTCGCGGCTTGGCTCGTTGCATCGACAACCCTGCCTGGCGCATCCACCGATAGGCCGCGGCCTCGCCTACACCCGCCGCCTTCGCCGCAGCACGCACCGTGCCGCCCTTGTCGATCAGCTCGAAAAACCGCTCCTTCTGCTCCTTGCTGTACGCACCAGCCATCGTTGCCACCTCCAGTAGGTGTTGCGACGACTGCTGGAATCCAAGCGGTCCAATGCTCGGTGATGTCGCCAATCCATAACTGGTTCGGCTCATCGGCTTCGAATGCGTGGCGAATCACACCATGCTCATCGACGTAAGCGCACAGGTCGTCGTGGACCGGTGGACCTGACTTTTTCCCCTTGCTGCGTTTGGGTTTCCCGAACGCTGACCACCAACCATTGTTAGAGCAGATCCGCCACGCAGTCCGGGCAGCCATCGACTCACCCACCTCGGCGGCCTCATCGACAAGGAGCCGGTACCCGAACTCCGGGTCATCACGATGGGCATCAAACAACGCGTTGGCCCGGTAGGCCTCGTGGAGTTCACGGTCAGTCACCGGGTTGGCCAGCCAGCGGTAGTAGGCAGCACGGCATAGTTTGAGGACCCGACACGTCACCGCGACCGGCACCCTGACTGGGGCACCGGTCGCAGCAAGGTCACGGACGAGCGGGTACATCATTTTTTTGGCAGGTTGGCTTGACTCAGATAGGCAGCCGCTCGCCGAAGGACCTCGTTTTCTTGCTCCAAGAGTCGAATACGCTGTCGCGCCTGGGCTAGCTCAACACCTTCACCTGGCCCTGCGCTCGCCGGGTCGGCCTCCCGCATCCACCGATGCAACACCGACTTCGCGATCCCGAAATCTCTCGCGATCTGAGCTAGCGAGACCCCAGGCCCGCGCTCACGCGCGACCCTGACCACGTCATCTCGAAACTCCTTGGGATAAGGCTTAGACATAGGACACATCCTTCCACCGAGCAGTCTCACCTACTCGGGACAGATGTCACCCGTTCATGCATCAGACCCGGCCCAGTCCGAAGCCTTCAGGGCCCACGACGATGCTTGACAGCGCTAGGCCGCCCGAGACGGCTGAGAGCCCGGCCATGACCCACCGGCCTCGCAACCCGCTCTTCAGCAGCAGCCAACCGATCAGCAGCACCGAGATGCCGAGCAGTACGGCGGCAGGAGCGTGGAGACCGTCGAGAGACTCCAGCAAGGCCAGGATCGGCCGCAGCGGCACTCGGGGTCGACTGATCCGTTCGGGTCGCTACTCGGCGTCGTCGAGCGCCGCCCAAGTCGGCGCCCGGCCCGGCCAGCCACCCCATGAAAGAGCGATGATACCGTCGCTCCGGTGAGCAGGGTCCTCATTGTCGTACCACCGGAACGGTTTCGCGACGAAGAGTTGTTCGTGACCCAGGGCGTGCTGGAGGATGCCGGCCACTCGACGCTCGTCGCAAGTACGCAGGCCGGCACCTGTCCCGGGTCCCGGGGAGGCAGCGTGATGGCAGTGGACTTGCGGTCCCCGCAGTGTGTTGAGTTCGACGCGCTGGTGCTCATCGGTGGTGGTGGCACCCGGTTGTTGTTCGACAACGACGAACTGCACGAACTCATCTGCTCGGCGGTCCGGGAGGGAAAGGTGGTGGCGGCCATCTGTCTGGCGCCGGTCGTCCTGGCCCGTGCCGGCGTCTTGGCGGGCAGGAGGGCTACCGTGGCAGGGACGTTCGCCACCGAACTGGAGCGTCGGGGGGCCACCTACACCGGGCCCGGCGTCTGCGTCGACGGCAAAGTGGTGACAGCGAACGCTCCCAAGGCATCGCAGGCGTTCGGCGAGGCCATCGTCGGAACTCTGCCCAGCTTGAGTTGTGGTTGAGAGCCCCGAACGCCGTGCTCACCGCAGTGGTGTTGACCGAGGTTCATCTTGCGGGTGACGGCGTCACTGGTGTTGCCGATGGTCTGGCTGACTCACCACAAGGGGCCAGGACCAACTCGGCCGAGGTTCATCGCAAGCTTAGCCTCAAGTCACCGATCGGGACTGTCTGAATAACGGTGTGTGAGCGTCCGGCCTGATCCGTAAGCTCATTGTTGTGCACTGGACCGGTCGACAGTTGAGAACACTAGAAATGTTCCGTACAATCGCCGTACAGTTTCAGGAGGCGTTGAATGGCGACAGCGGCTAAGGCTCGCGCGAGAGGCAAGAGCGAACGGATCGAGGCGCGGGCGACCGCGGATGAGGCTGCGGTGATCGCGCGCGCGGCCGAGTTGAGCAACTCGACGGTGTCGGCGTTCGTGGTCGGGGCGGCGATGGCGAAGGCCGAGACGGTCGTGGCTCGTGCCGGACACACTCTGATGCCGGCGGAGCAGTTCGACGCGATGATCACGGCCCTGGATGATGCGACCCCGATCAATGAGGTCGTCGAGCTGGCGAAGCGGCCGCGCCGGATCGTCCGGCGGTGACCTCGCAGGAGCTGCAGTTCCTCACCGAACCACTCGGCCCGGCCCACGTGCTCGATATTTTCGACAGCGGCGAGGTGGAGACCGACGAGTGGCTCCGAAGCCATGCGCTGCGAACCCAGCTGCAGGGCAGTGCGCGGACGCGGGTCCTGAGGCAGCCTGACAGTCAGCGGGTCCTTGGCTTCTATGCGGTCGCGCCGCACGACACGCACCGCGAGGATCTGCCTGGGGGTGCGGCCGGCGGTCTGTCCATCGTGCCCGGCTACTTGATCGCCCAGTTGGCGGTCGACCGCTCCCTGCAGGGGCAAGGCGTCGGCGCGGAGTTACTGCTCGATGCGATGGAGACGATCGTGATCGCGGCCGAGGCGGCAGGGGGCCGGCTAGTAGTGGTCGATGCACTCCACGAGGAGGTGCTGGCGTTCTATCAGCGATTCGGGTTCATCCGGATCGGGAAGACGCTGCGCCTATACATGAAGATCTCGAGGATCCGTGCTGCGTTGGAGGCGGCAGGACGCTGATGTGACTGTGGGCCGTGGCCCCCAGGTGGCCCCGCGCCCGAGATTGGGGCACGTCAGGGCAAGCAGTGCAACGCGTGGAAGCGGTCGCAGGCGTGGCAGGTGAACGCAAGGCGCACCTTCGTATCGAGAAGGTCAGGGGTTCGAATCCCCTTAGCTCCACCGAAAAACCAGGGCCTGAACTGCGGAGACGTAGATCAGGCCCGGCTTCTTCATGCAACCCGTGCATTCCCGGCGTACCCCCGCAACCTGTGCAACGGCGAGTGAGACGCGAATCGGGAGCGTCCTAGCACTGGAATGCGGTGCAGGCGGCCCGCTTCGACATGAGAGGCGGGCGGGAACGACGTTGACGGCATAGACTTGAAGCATGTTTGACGACCGGATCATCGCCGACCACCGCATCATGGGCGGTGCGCCCTGCGTTCGCGGCACTCGGATCCCTGTGGCAACGATCGTCGGTCTGATGGCCGAGGGGTACACCATCGGCGGTGTCGTCGATGACTATCCGCAACTCACTGCCGAGGACGTCCGGGCCGCTCTCCAGTTCGCCGCTGTCGCAGTGGCGGAGCGTCAGCTTCCGCTGCGAACTCCTGCGTGAAGTTCCTGATAGACGAGTGCATTAGCGCACGGGTCGTCCCGCTCCTGACCGGAGTTGGCCACGACGTGGCCCATGTAGAGGATCGCGGCCTCGCTGGCCACGTCGATCAGGAAGTCCTTGAGTTGGCGCGGAGCGAGGGCAGGGTTCTCGTCTCCGCCGATACCGACTTCGGTGAGATCCTCGCGAGTTCCGGAGCATTGCTGCCGAGTTTCGTCTTGCTGCGTCAGGGGAACCGAAGTCCACTGCACCGCGCAGCGACCCTGCTCGCCAATCTGGACGAGGTGGCGGATGATCTGGTCGCCGGTGCGGTAGTGGTGCTAACAGACTGTGATGAGTCGCGACATAGGTCTCACATGAGTCGCGACATAGGTCACTGTTGGGACCCGGGCCATCGGCCCAGGTTTTGTCGTTGTTGCGCCAGTAGGTTTTGTTGCGCCCTGGCAAGTGGGCAGCGCGCGGTTACGCTGGCCGAGAAGTATTTCCCGTACGTCTTCACGAACAAGCTCTGGCGAAAAGACGAATGCAATCTACGGCCGGTGACTCGGTCGCCGCAGTGGCCAGGACGATCTTCCAAGTCGCCAAGGCCAGTTGAAGCCCGTTGCGGGATCACTTCCTGCGCAATAGTCCGATAGTCAGACGTGTAAAAGCCGCCTTCGTCCCGCGTGATGATCGTGATGCGGGACAGGCCCGTTGTGTCCGCGCAAAGCGCAGATCAATGCATTATGTATTGATTCTGAGGTATTTTGGATACATGGGTTCCTTGCTTCAGATCCGAGATGTCCCTGACGAGTCGCGTCGCGAGCTCAAGTCACGCGCCGCCGCACAGGGGCAGTCGCTGAACGCCTTCCTGCTCGAGCTGATCGACCGGGAAGTCAGTCGCCCGACGGTTGCCGAGGTCCTCGGCCGAGCAGCTCGTCGCAGCGAGCGCGCGACCGTGTCGGCACAGGAGGTACTCGCCACTGCTCGAGCTGATCGTGACGGTGACATCGGACGTCGGTCTGCGTGATCGTTGTCGATGCCGCCGCCGTCGTCGATGCGCTCACCATGGTCGACGGCAGCGAACGTCTGCGGGAGGAGCTGGTTGTAGGCGACCTGCATGCGCCTTCGCTGCTCGATTTCGAGGTGGTCTCAGCGCTCCGCGGACTCACCCTCGGTGGCCATCTCAGCGATGCCCGAGCGGCCGACGCCTTGGCTGACTTCGATGACTTGCCTGTTGAGCGGTGGCCGAGTGCACCGGCTCTGCGGCTGCGGTCGTTCAGCCTTCGGGCGAACCTGAGCGCCTATGACGCCGCCTACATCGCGCTGGCCGAGGCCCTCGACTGCCCGCTCCTCACCAGGGACGCTCGCCTGGCCCGCAGTAGTGGACACTCGGTCGAGGTCCGTGTGCTCTAGCCGAAAGGTGTACGGACGCATCGGCCCGGTGGCGGCTGGGCGCAAGGCATTGACTCGGTCCTGCACGCTCAAACTCAGAGTGTCAGGTGTCAGTTATGGCTGCCCACTCACCGTCCGGGCTCCGCAGTGCGTGCGGGAAATCGATGGTCCGCTGAGCGTTATCAAGAGCGCTTGGAAAGCTTGGTGTTACGGCGAATTTGATGGCGTTGAGGTTGTCAAGGCGCATTGCCCGTGAATGCCTTTGGGCCCGGCCACCGGATCTTCGGCAGCCGGGCCCAAAGGGGCGTTGCAACTACTTCTTGAACTTCTTGGGGAACTGCTTGACCAGTGCATTGGTGAGATCGTCGGACATCATCCGCATGTGAGCCAACGCTTCGTCGTAGGTCGTGATCGACTTCGCATAGTTTCCTGCGAGCTGATCTGCTGCATACGACACGGTTTGGGTGATGTGCATTCTCATCATGCTCACGGCTGCTTTGCGGGGCAGCTTGGGATTGGCGTCTGCCAAGAAGTTGCCGGTCTGCTCGGCGTTGCCATACCAGGTGGAAATTGCGGCATTGAGATCGTTGGTATTGCCAGCCTTGGCGGCAACGAGAACGGGCACGGCTTCTTGGATGTGTTCCTTCAGCAACGCAGTCAACTGATTGCCCGCGGCCTCGCCGTAGAAGGGTTTGATGGCATTGCCGATATCTTCTTGATTCTTGAGCAGACGAGCGATGGTGTTATTCAGACCGGCTGAGTCAGCGGCAAAGGCAGCCACTGCGGCGTAGGTCCACTCCATGTGCTCATCCCAAAGCTCGCGCATCTTGACTCGCAACGCATGCTTGCTGATCTTGCCCTTTTCGGCCTTCTTCTTGTGCATCATGTGGCTGTGAGAGTTGTCAGCGGAGACATTTGCGCCTGCAGTGGCAGGGCCAGTCTGCGTGACCATTGCGGCAACGATGATCGCGAAGGTTGCGACGATGGCGGCCAGCATTTGGCCAAGCGACTTGGTCGACTTGCTTAACATGTTTTTCTCCTGTCGGAAGTTGATTGTGCTTAGTTAGTGCGGCCTGTCGGCAGGGTCTTACCGAGGAGAGCAAGATTTTTTCTGGCCTCATTGGAAGGCAGCGCTCAGCACTGCTTTCGTCTCCCAGTCAGGCTCACGTTTGATCGCGAAGTGAACAAGAGCCCACTAAGTCTTAAGCAGCGAAGACCCGTCGACCGGCGACGAAAGTCTGTAAGGCCTGAGTCTGGGCCAGTTCGTCTGGCTTGATCGTGAAGGGATTGCGGTCCAGGACGACCAGGTCGGCCTCTTTGCCGACCTCGATCGTGCCCACGAGGTGGTCGAGGTGGTTTACCCAGGCAGAGCCTGAGGTGTACGCCGAGATCGCGGCGGCGAGGTCGAGACG